>Ga0316220_1002696_pt1 | contig 15971 bp, 11 predicted proteins | sample TBH18005metaG_FD_203632 | JGI IMG/M metagenome (GOLD analysis project Ga0316220, IMG submission 203632) | Freshwater microbial communities from Trout Bog Lake, Wisconsin, USA - TBH18005 | ecosystem: Environmental > Aquatic > Freshwater > Lake > Hypolimnion/Profundal zone | place: USA: Wisconsin...
GCGAAGTAATTTTTTTCATATCAAATCGCATTTCTCACGCCGCCGGAATGAAGTATCATTCCGGCGGTTTTTTTATGTCCAATATGCAACCGCCGGAATGGCATCCACGCCACAGCCCTTGGCTCATCGCCATGGGCGTGATGCTGGCGACGTTCATGGAGGTGCTCGACACGTCCATCGCCAACATCGCGCTGCCGCACATCGCCGGCAGCCTCTCGGCCACGCCGGAGGAGGCGACGTGGGTGCTGACGAGCTATCTCGTCGCCAATGCCATCGTGCTGCCGACCACCGGCTGGCTGGCGAACCACTTCGGACGAAAAAGAGTTTTCCTCTCGTGCATTGTGCTGTTTACGCTGTCGTCGGCGCTGTGCGGGCTGGCGTGGAATTTGCCGACGCTGATTTGCGCACGGATTTTGCAAGGCCTCGGCGGTGGCGCGATGGTGCCGATTGCGCAGGCCATCATGCTGGAAAGTTTTCCGCGCCAAAAGCGCGGCGCGGCGATGGCGATCTTCGCGCAGGGCGTGGTGGTCGCGCCGATTCTCGGCCCGACGCTCGGCGGCTGGATCACGGACAGCTATTCGTGGCGCTGGATTTTTTACATCAATCTGCCGGTGGGAATTTTCGCCTGGATCATGGGCAAATGGCTCGTGGAAGATCCGCCCTACATCCAGCGGAACAAACACGCGACGATTGATTACATCGGCTTCGGCCTGCTGACCGTGTGGCTCGCGACGCTGCAAATCCTCTTGGACAAAGGCCAGGAAGCCGACTGGTTTGGCGCGGACTGGGTGCGATGGTTTGCGGCGGCTTCCGTGCTGGCGTTCATCGGTTTCGTCTGGTGGGAATTCACCACGGAACATCCGCTGGTGGATTTGCGCGTGTTCAAAAATAGGAATTTCGCCCTCGGCCTGATTTTGATGACGACGCTCGGCGCGATTCTTTACGGCACCACGGCGCAGATTCCATTGTTCCTGCAAACGCTCATGGGTTATCCGGCGTTGCAAAGCGGCTACGCGCTGTCACCGCGCGGTATCGCGGCGTTTGTCACCACGGCCATCGTCGGAAGGCTGGTTGGAAAAATGCGCGCGAAATGGATGCTGTGTTTTGGGTTCGTGCTGCTCGCGACCTCGTCATTTATGTTGAGTCAGGTCAACATGGAGGTGGCGCGGATCAATGTCATCTGGCCGAGCATCGTCAACGGCATCGCCATCAGCTTCATCTTCGTGCCGCTGACGATGGCGACGATGAGCCAGTTGCATCAGCAGCAACTCGGCAATGCCACCGGCCTCTACAACCTCACGCGCAATCTCGGCGGCAGCCTCGGCATCGCGTTCGTCACCACCGCGCTCGCCCGTGGCGCGCAGAAACATCAGGCGCTGCTCGTCGGCCACCTAACCGCCACCGACCGGCCATTCACGGAACATTTCGCCGGCGCTCAACACCTGCTCGCGCACCACGCTGACCCCGTGACCGCGACGCATCAGGCCTACGCCGCCGTCTATGCGCTGCTCGACCAGCAAGCGCATCTGCTGGCGTATGTGGATAATTTTTTCCTGTTCGGCATGATGGCGTTGTGCGCGTTTCCGCTGATTTTCCTGTTCAAGCGCGTGACCGCGCCGGTGAAAACCGTGGAGACGGTGCATTGAGAACCGGTGTGTCGCGCGAAGGATGCGAAGAGAGCGAAGTAAAACAAGATGATCGGACTTCCACAGCACGCCCATCAAATAGCAAACCGGTTGCCATCATAACCGGGAATCAAAATCGTATCATCCCTTCGCCGTCTTCGCGCCCTTTGCGCGACCCGTTTTGATTTTATACTGCATCGTTTCGGATTAAACAAACCGTTCCGCCTCGGCTTCGAGTTCAAATAGTAGATCGTCGCGGCAGACGTCGCATTGCGCGGAAACGACGGGCATTTGTTCCAGCCGGTTCGCCGCGAGCCATTCGGAAAAAATTCCCGCATCCGTCGCATGGCGGAAATACGCCGTGGCGCGAGTCAGGTCGGCGAAAGCAAGTCCACGCGAACGCAAAATCGCCTCGACCACGTCCATCGTCAGTTCCACCTGCTTGCGCGTGTCGCCAATCCAAAGCGTCTTGCCGCCGGGCGCGATGCTCGCCGTGCCGGAAATAAAAATCCGGCGGCTATTCTCTGAAGAAATCTCCATCGCCCGGCTGAACGAACTGCCGTAAGCCGGCGCAGGACATTGCAGCGGCGAGGCGATTTCTTCGGCGCTGGCGGATTTTCCCAGTGGCCGGAACGCCCACGCCGCCAGCGCGAGCGCAGAGCCGGCGGGATTTTTCGCGCCGACGCCGGTGCTGGCCGGCAGCGAGCCGGTGCGGAATTTCACGCCGGAATAGATTTTTGTCCGCGCGCGGTTGAAGTCGTCATACCACTTCAAAATATTTTCGAGAAAAAACCAAGTCCGCACGACATCTGCCAAATCAAACCCGCCGCGCGCCAGCACGGTTTGCGACATTTCCAGCGTTTGCCGCGTTTGCTCCGCCGGTGAAAACGATTTGTCCGAGTGCATCAGGCCGCCGACGAGGCATTGCCGCGCGCCGCCTTCGGTGAACACCGAGCCGAGCACGCGACCGTCCACTGCAATCCGCGCGACTTCGCCGGTGAAGGCGTGAAGCTGGATGCCGGCCACCGGTTGTCCGCCGCAGTCCGCGCCTTCCACCCACGTCACCGGAAAATCTACGCGGCCAAAACTTTTTTCCAACGCGGCCAGACCGTCGTTGGCAGCCGTAGCGTTGCCAAAAATCAGCAGATGCAACGGCACCGCTGCGCGCTCGCGCAACCGCGTCGCGATCCGGCGACAGAGGTCGGCAAGATTTTCGCCCGGCGACGGCGTGAAGGTCAGCGAAAAGGACGCGCCGGTTTTGCCGCTCACCATTTTCGGTGGAACCACGCCCGCGTTGGCGACGAGTAAAGACATACCTCTTTCGACGCCGCCGTTGGCAAATGGTTACACACTGGCGGGTTTGTCTTTTTCCGGATAGTTTATACGAACCATAAAATTAGCAGTTTTTTTCTGAAGCCTTTGTGCGAGATTCAACGTCTGGACTCTTGAATGAAAGTTTGCGCCGGAACATTTTCCACGAATCGGCCCTGCTGGCTGGGGCTGTTTCTGTTTTTCGCCGCCGCTGTTTTCGCCGCCTCGCCGTTTGAAAGTTCCACCCCGCTGACCCCGCAGAACAAAATTGACGAGCTGGTCTTCGCGCGGCTGAAGGAGTTGAATCTTGCACCGGCGCAGCTTTGCTCCGACCCGGTGTTTGTGCGGCGCGTTTTTCTGGACGTGACCGGCACGCTGCCGAGCGCGACCGAGGCGCAGAATTTCATCCTCGATAAAAATCCCGGCAAACGCGCCGCGCTCATTGACCGACTGCTGGCGCGCGACGAGTTCGCCGATTATTTCGCGATGAAATGGGGCGACGCGCTGCGCATCAAGGCGGAGTTTCCCATCAACCTCTGGCCGAACGCCGCGCAGGCGTATCACCGCTGGATTCACGACGCCATCCGCGACAATGAGCCGTGGGACAAGCTCGCTACGGAAATGCTCACCGCCAGCGGCAGCAACTTTGAAAAACCGCCGGTGAATTTTTACCGCGCGATGCAGAACCGCACGCCGACCGGCATCGCGCAAGCCGTCGCGCTGACGTTTCTGGGCGAACGCGCTGACCATTGGCCGGCGAAGAAGCTCGCCGAGCTTGCCGTGTTTTTTGCAAACATTGGCTACAAATCCACCGCCGAGTGGAAGGAGGAAATTGTTTTTTTCAATCTCGCCTCGACGAATGCCGGCGCGCTGAACGGCCTGAAGAAAAACGCGGTTTTTCCCGACGGCGAAAAGGTGGCGCTCTCGCCGGACAAGGATCCGCGCGCCGTTTTCGCCGCGTGGCTGGTGAAGAATCCGCAGTTCGCGCGCAGCCTCGCCAACCGCACCTGGTCGTGGCTGCTCGGTCGCGGCGTCGTGCAGGAGGCGGATGATTTCCGCGCCGACAATCCGCCGGCCAATCCGGCGCTGCTGGATTTTCTGGCGGAGGATTTCGTGGCGTCCGGCTTTGATTTCAAGCATCTCTGCCGCGAGATTTTGAATTCCAAAACCTACCAGCTTGCCGCGATTCCGCAAAGCCGCAGCCCGGAAGCGGCGGCGAACTTCGCGTTTTATCCGCTGCGCCGGCTGGACGCGGAGGTGCTGATTGACGCGGTGGACCAAATCACCGGCACGAACGAAAATTATTCCAGCGCGATCCCCGAGCCTTACACCTTTATTCCCGGCGATCTGCGTTCCATCGCCTTGCCGGATGGCAGCATCACGAGCGGATTTCTGGATCAGTTTGGCCGGCCACCGCGCGACACCGGGCAAGAATCCGAACGGAATAATAAGATTTCCGCCGGACAAAAATTAACTCTGCTCAATTCCAGCGTGATGCAGAAAAAAATTGAGTCGTCGCGGATGATTTCATTTCAAACGTCAGCCAACCGCGCGCCGGCGGAAATCATCACCGGGATGTATCTCGGCATCCTGTCGCGCTTCCCGACGGCGGAAGAAATGCAGGCTGCGCAGACTTACGGCCAGTCCGGCATCAGCAAGCGGCAAGCCGCCGTAGATCTGGCGTGGGCGCTGATGAACAGCACGGAATTTCTCTACCGACATTAACTAAAAACCAAACCAAAACTATGAGCGCATTCCATTTTGATTTTGAAAAGCAGCGCCCGCGCATCAGCCGGCGCGAAGCCATCCGCCGCGCGCTGTTTGTCACCAGCGGACTGGTGCTCGCGAATCACATTTCCTTCCGCGCGTTTGGCGCCGCGCCGACCGCCCGCGCCAAGGCCGTCATCCAGATTTGGATGTGGGGCGGGCCGTCGCACACGGACATTTTTGATCCGAAACCGGACGCCGGTTACGATTATTGCGGCCCGCTGAAAGCGCCGATTGAAACGAATGTTTCCGGCATCCGCATCGGCGAACTTTTGCCAACACTCGCGAAACAGGCGGACAAATATTCCATCATCCGCAGCATGACGCACGGCAACAACGGCCATGAAACCGCCGCCTACATCACGCAGACCGGTCGCCAGCCGGGCGGGCGGTTGGTTTATCCCGCCGTCGGTTCGGTGGTGTCGCTGACGAAAGGCTATGACGCCGGCTACAAAGGTTTGATTCCGCCTTACGTCGTGTTGACCGAGCCGCAGGGACGCTTTGACGAAGCGGGTTTTCTCGGCTCGCGCTACCGGCCGTTTGCCACCGGCGGCAATCCCGCGCAGACGCCGTTCGCCGTCGAAGGCATCATCGCGCCGGGCATCACTGCCGAGCACCAGAAAGGCCGGCGCGAACTGCTGCATCATCTCGACACACTGGCGCAGGCATTGCCGGCTGACCCGCAGGTCGTGGCGAACACGCAGGCGGAGAATGCGGCTTACGACATGATTCTCGGCGACGGCGCGAAGGTGTTTGATCTCTCGCAAGAAAAGCCGGAATTGCGCGACCGTTACGGCAAAAGCAAGTTCGGCCAGTCGTGCCTCGTCGCGCGGCGGCTCATCGAGCGCGGCATTCCGTATGTCACCATCAACTCCGGCGGCTGGGACACGCACAAAAATAATTTCCAGACGATGCAGCGGCAGTTGCCGGAACTCGACAAGGGCATGGGCACGCTGCTTCAGGATTTGGCCGAGCGCGGCCTGCTCGACAGCACCATCGTTTGGTGGGGCGGCGAATTCGGTCGCACGCCAAAAGTGCAATGGGAAGCGCCGTGGAACGGCGGGCGCGGACATTGGGGAAAAGTTTTTTCGTCCGTCGTCGCCGGCGGCGGTTTCAAGGGCGGCCAAATCATCGGCGCATCCGACGCGAAAGGCGAGGAAGTCAAAGACCGCCCGGTTTATCCGGTGGATGTGATCGGCAGCATTTACGCGCAGCTCGGCATTGACGCCGCGACGAAGCTGCCGAATCCCGAAGGCCAGCCGACGTTCGTCATGCCGCAACCCACCGACGGCATCAAATCCGCCGGGCTGCTCAAGGAGATTATGTCGGCATGAAAATTCTCCGCGCGTTTGGAATTTTGTTTTTGCTGGCGGACAGAAATCTTTTCGCCCAGCAGCCGCCGCACATCGCCTACGTTTATCCGGCGGGCGGACGACAGGGCGGCACCTTCACCGCCGTCGTGGGCGGACAGTTTTTTTTTAGCACCACGAATTTTTCCGTGTTTGTGGACGACGGCTGCGCGACCGCCAAAGTCATCACCTACGACCGACCGTTGAAACAGGAGGAGCAGAACGCGTTCAAGGAGGAGTTGACCAAGTTTCAGGAAAAACGCAAAAGCGGCGAACGCCTCACCGAAGCCGAGCGGGCGCGCGCGGAATTCATCAAGCAAAAGCTCACGCAGTTTGGCCGGCGGCCTGCGAATCCGGCCATCAGCGAATTCATGACGGTGCAGATTACGCTCGCCACCAACGCCGCGCCCGGCGACCACGAAATCCGCGTGCGCACGCCCGGCGGCCTGTCGAACCCAATGAAATTTTGCGTCGGCACGCAGCCCGAAACCACCAAGCCGGATTGGAAATCCGTGCCGAAAGAACGTGCCAGCACCACGTCCAATCTGCCGCCGCCGGTGGACGCCACCGTGAAATTGCCCGCCGTCGTCAACGGCCAGATTGCGCCGGCGGGCGTGGACCGCTATCGGTTTTTCGCCGCGCGCGGCCAGCAGCTCATCATCGCGGTGGACGCGCGCCGGCTGATTCCGTATCTCGCCGACGCCGTGCCGGGTTGGTTCGAGGCGTCGCTAACGCTGCTCGATTCCAAGGGCAAGGAAGTGGCCAGCGCCGAGCGCTACCGGTTTCATCCCGACCCGGTGCTGCATTTCGAAGCGCCGCGCGACGGCATCTACACCGTCGAAGTGCGCGACTCGCTGTATCGCGGCCGCGAGGATTTCATTTACCGCCTGACGATTGGCGAACTGCCGTTCGTCACCGGCATTTTCCCGCTCGGAGGCAAGGCCGGCGAAAAAACCACCGTCGCGCTTACCGGCTGGAATTTGCTGGAAAAACAAATCACCGTGGACAATTCCGCCGCCGAACCGGGCGTGATTTTGCTTCAGGAAAATTTTTTCAATCCCGTGCCGTTCGCCGTGGACGACCTGCCGGAAATTTCCGCCACCGGGTCAAATCATTCCGGCGAAACCGCGCAAGCCGTCACGCTGCCGGTCGTCATCAATGGCCACGTTAACCAGCCGAACGAGGCGGAAGTTTTCAAGTTTACTGGCCAGGCCGGGCAGTCAATCGTCGCCGAAGTTTCCGCGCGCCGGCTGGATTCGCCGCTGGATTCCTTTTTGCGACTGACCGATTCGACCGGCACACAGCTTGCGTTCAACGACGACTTTGAGGACAAGGGCACGGGCCTCGAAACACACCACGCCGACTCGTATCTCACCGCCACGCTGCCGGCGGACGGGACTTATTTCATTCACCTCACTGACACGCAGGGACAAGGCGGGCCGGAGTTTGCGTATCGCCTGCGCATCAGCGGGCCGCAGCCGGATTTTGAACTGCGCGTCGTGCCGTCATCGTTGAGCCTGCGCGCCGGGATGAGCGCGCCGGTGACGGTGTTCGCGCTGCGCCGCGACGGTTTCACCAACGCGATTGATTTGAACTTGAAGAACGCGCCCGCCGGATTTTCATTGAGCGGCGCGAAGATTGCCGCCGGCCAGGACAAGGCGCAGTTCACCTTGAAAGCGCCCGCGCAGCCGGCGGAAAAACCGGTCGCGCTCACCATCGAAGGCCGCGCGCAGATTGACGGAAAAACAATTTCGCGCACCGCCGCGCCGGCGGAGGACATGATGCAGGCGTTCATTTACCGGCATCTCGTGCCGTCGAAGGAATTGGCGGTGATGGTGAGCGGCCAGCCGCGTCCCATGCTGCGCGACGCGTTCAAAATCACCAGCCCGACACCGGTTAAAATTCCGGTTGGTGGTATCGTGCGTGTGAAAGTGACCGCGCCGCCGGGAAATAATTTTTTTGAGCGGTTCGAACTGGCGCTGGAAAACGCACCGGAAGGCATCACGCTCACAAATGTCACGCCCACGGCTGGCGGTCTGGAGCTGGCCTTCGCCTGCGATGCGGACAAAGTGAAGCCCGGCACTTCGGGAAACCTGATCTGCTCGGTAATGCCGAAAATTTTGGCGGCGAACAATCCGCAGAAAAAAAACAATCAGGTCAAGCGCGCCGCCGCCGCAACGCTGCCGGCGATTCCATTCACCATCACAGCGCAATAATCACAGCGGAAATTCGCGGTTTTCTTCCGGCCTGACGACTTCGCGGTGCGAGCCGGGAACCGGTGCCGGTTCGGAAGTTTTGGTTTCGATGACGGTTTTTTCTTCAACCGGAGCGGGGATTTTTTCTGCAAACGGAATTTCTTTTTCCGGTTCAGCCTTCGGCGGTTCAGCTATCGGCGCGGCGACAGCAAGTTGCTTTCCCGTTTCGACGATTTTCGGCGCGGCGATTTCGGTGCGCGGCGGCACGCGGTTGGCGAGTGCGAGCAGCGTGATGGACGCGGCGGTTTCGCGTTCCGCCTGTTCGATGCGGGCAAATTCGCCGTAGATTTCCGAGAGTGCCGGATTTTCTGACATCGGCAGTTCCTGGCCGCCGCCGGTGCGCATCGCGAGCAAAATATCGTAGGCGTTGATGGTTTCGAGCGGGCGGGCGGGCACGAATGCGGCCTCGCCGCCGGCGGTTTCCGTGACGAGCTGCATATGCGTCAGCGTGCGCAGGACGGATTGCGTGAGCCGGCTGGGGATGCCGAGCTCGGCGGAAATTTGCGGGACTGTCGCGGGACGCTCGGCATTGCGGAAACGCTGGCCAAGGCAGGTCATGATGCGCAGCGCGACGAACTCGCGACCGCGTTGGTTCACATTTTCGGCGAGCCGGTCTTGCAGGTAAGCGGCGCGGTTCTGGTAGGCGTAGGCGATTTGCGCGCCGAAGAGCAAGATGAGCCAGACGATGTAAAGGCCACCCATGACGAGCACGATGAGGAAGAGATTTCCGTAAAACAGGTTTGCGCTGAACGCGCGCTGGGCGAGCAGAAAACCAAGCTGGTTGTAAAAATGCCACGCCGCGCCGGCAACTACGCCGCCGACCAGCGCCGCGCTGAATTCCACCTTGGTGTTCGGCGTGAATTTATAAAATAGCGCGAGCATGAAGCTGATAATCGCAATGGGCAGGGCATGGGCGTAGAGCGGCGCAAGGAACGGCGAAGATTCAAACAGGCTGCGCGTGTGTTGCAAATGCAGGCGACCGGTGAAACCCAGCGCGCCGACGAGCAGGAGCGGGCCGAGCGTGAGGATGGCCCAGTAAAGCATGATTTGGAGCCGCCAGTTGCGTCCGCGCGTGACGCCCCAGATGTCGTTGAAGGTTTCCTCGATGCCGCGCAGCAGCGAGATGGCGGTGAACACCAAAAATATAATTCCGGTGAAGCCGAGGGTGCGCGCGGCGCTGCTGGTCTTCTGGATCAAATCATGGATCCAGCGGGCGACTTCCATCTGGGTGTTGGCCGTTTGGGCCAAATTGGGATCAGCCATCGCTGCGGTGTTCGTGGCGGCTTCAGTGTTGGTGGAATTATTTCCGGCAACATCATTGGTAGCGTCCAGCATCACCGCGTTGGTATTTATGCTGATCGAATTTGTCGGGATGTTGGCCGGCGGCGCGAGGCCGGAGACGGTGCTTTCAACAAACTGGTCGAGCTGTTCCACGTCGGTGTCCTTGAGCAGCGTGCTGACGACGCTGAAGGCGACGACGAGCAGCGGGATGAGCGCGAGCAACGTGGAGTAGGACAGCGCCGACGCGCGCACCAGACAGCGGTGACGTATGAACTGCCGGATGACCAGCACCCAGAAATGCACGAAGCGTTCGAGCCGGCCTTCAAGGAGAAAAATTTCATCCTCCGCATTGGCGGCGGCACCGGAAATAATTTTGACGAGACGAGACAGCCGTTTGCTGGGCATGATGCGGACACACTAACAAAGCGCCGGCGCAGCGGCAAGGTTCGGCGCAGAGCATCGCCAAAAGAAAACGGGCCCGGCTGGGGCCGAACCCGTTGGTCGAAAAGCGCGGACGCCTACGAAATTATTTCATCCGGTCAAAGGTCTTCTGCAAAATCTGCCAGTCTTTCAGGCCGGTGAACTTGCTCTGAAAACTCGCATTGATCTCGGCTTCCCGCGCGTTTTTAGTCGGCTTGTTGGCTTTGTAAAGCACGCCGAAGTTGCCGGGGAAATCCGCGCCGGCCAACTTGTAGGCCGCGAGTTCATCAGTCACGTCATGGTTCTTCGGCACTTCATTGAACGCGCCGCCCTTGCGCGGATTAGCCGAATCGAAAGCGCCTTCGTAAAACTCCACACATTCGCTCAAGCAATGCACGAAGCTGAAACCATCATGATCCATAGCGGCTTCCATCATGGCGAGAACGTGGTTCGGATTCGACGCTGTGGTGCGCGCGACAAACGACGCGCCGACGGCGATGGCCTGCTTCGCGGGATTGATTGGATAATCCACCGCGCCCCAGATGTCCGTCTTGCTCTTGAAGCCGAGCGGCGACGTGGGCGAAGTTTGTTTCTTCGTCAGGCCGTAAACCTGATTGTCCATGACGACGAGTGTCATCTTGATGTTCTTGCGCGCGGTGTGCGTGAAATGGTTGCCGCCAATGGAAAACGCGTCGCCGTCGCCGCTGAATGCGAAGACGTGCAGATCTGGGCGCGATAGCGAAACACCGCTCGCGAACGGCAGCGCGCGACCGTGAATGAAATGCGCGCCGTGGGCCTGCACGAAATACGGAAAGCGGCTGGAGCAGCCGATGCCGGAAATCGTGGTGATCTTTTCGTGCCACAACTTGCGTTTTTCAATCAGCTTGAAATACAGCGCGAGCACGGAGAAGTCGCCGCAGCCGGGACACCACGTCGGATGGTCGGCGGCGATTTCTTTTTTGGTAAGGCCCTTGCGCTCGCCGGTGGCGGTTTCGGTCACGCTGGCGGGCACAATCGGTTTTTCGGTCAAAGTCTGGCTCATATTTTTTGGCGGTTGAAATTATTTCTTCGCTTTGGCCTTCACGAGTTCGACGATTTCCTTGACCTTCCAAGTCAGGCCGTCGGTCTTGTTGATGCCCTGGATTTTCGCGTCGCAATAACGGGCGCGCAGCACCGCGCCAAGCTGGCCGTAGCCGTAAAGCCCTTCGTCATTCATTTCCACAACATAAACGTGGTGGAAACCGGAGAAAATATTTTCCAATCCGTTCGGCAGCGGATTGACGTGGCGCAAATGAATCGCGGAAACGCTGTCGCCCGCCGCGCGGAAACGATCCACGGCCTCGCGGATCGGACCTTCGGTGGAACCCCAGCCGACAAGCAGGACGTTGCCTTCTGAAGGGCCGTAAATTTTCGGCAGCGGCAGCGTCGCACCGAGCGCCTGCAGTTTTTTCCGGCGCTTGGCGTTCTGCGCCATGTGGATTTTCGGAGAGCCGCTCGGATGGCCGTATTCGTCATGTTCGAGGCCGGTGGCGATGGGATATTTGCCGTCGAGAATCCGTGTGCCGGGCTTGACGTGCGGCGTGACGCCGTCTTTCGCGGCCAAGTCATACGGCTTGTGCGACGCGACCGGCGTGAAATCCGGTGTGATGTCCTGGCAAACTTTTTCCAAATCCGGCTGCGGAAACGCCTCGATGCGCGTGGCGATGCCCTGGTCGGTCAGGAAAAACACCGGCGTATTATATTTGCGGGCGATGTTCACCGCCTCGATGGACATATAAAAACAATCTTCCACGTTTGCCGGCGCGAGCACGACGCGCGGGGCGTCGCCGTGGCCGCCGTTGATGGCGATGTTCAAGTCGGACTGCTCGATGTTCGTCGGCATACCGGTCGAAGGCCCGCCGCGCTGAACGTTGACAATGACCAAAGGCATTTCGGCCATGACCGCCCAACCAATCGCTTCGGTCTTTAGCGCGATGCCGGGGCCGCTGGAACCGGTGACCGCGACACGACCGGCAAAACTTGCACCAAGCGCCATCGAGACAGACGCGATTTCATCTTCGCATTGGATGAACGAGCCGCCGTATTTCGGCAGTTCGCGGCGCATGATTTCCATGATGTCCGTCCACGGCGTGATCGGATACGCCGCGCCGAAACGCACGCCGGCGGCGATGAGGCCATAGGCGATGGCTTCGTTGCCATTCATCACGACTTGATGAACGCCTTTTTTCTGGCTGTCGGTGATCTGAAAAGTTTCCACCACGTTGCTGGGCGAATTCGCGTAGCCCGCGTGGAACGCCGCCAGCGCGTTGTTCAAAATGCTCGGGTCTTTGCCGGTGAAGCGTTCGCCGAGAAGTTTTTCCAGTTTCGGCACGTTCAGGTCAAACATCCGGGCGATGAGGCCAAGCGAATAAATATTTTTGCCCTTGTCCTTGGCCGTGCCGCCGATGGCTTCGACGGTGAGCGAAGAAATCGGAATGCCGACGTGGTGATAATCACCTTGCCATTCTTCCTTCGGCACCACATGGTCGCTGTCGTAAAGCACGATGCCTTTTTTCTTGAGCGAATTAATGTGGCCCTCGTAGCTGTGCTGGTAAAAACAAAGCAGGACATCCGCGTCGTCGCCGGAAGTCAGCACTTCGCCGCTGCCGATGCGCACTTGGAAAATAGACGGTCCGCCGGAAATCGTGGACGGAATCGTCATGAACGTCATGACTTCCTGCTCGCTGCGGCCCGCGAGCCGCGCGAGGAACCCGCCGATGGCCTGGATGCCGTCCTGCGAATTGCCCGCGATGCGGATGACGACTTCGTTGATCCGCGAAACTTTTTTCGCGCCGCCTGACGACACGCCGACTGTTGCATTGCTACTCATAAGGAGCCTTGGAATCTAAAGATTGCTGCGGCACGGTGGATTGACGACTGAAGACGTTTCAGTGCGACACCGTTGCCCTGACACATTAAGATACTTCAGGCGAACGTGTCAATTTCTAATGCAACTTATATCTTTCTATCTATCAATAACTTGCATTGCGCCTGATAAATGAAGTTGAAATCCGAAAGTAATTGATTAGTGAAAATAATCTTGGCTCTAGCCAGCATCAGCCAACGGACGGCGGCTAAATGGAAAGAGTTTTCACGGTGGTTTCCAAACTGGTCACGTCCGCGACATTCAGCATCTGCGCGGTCTTATCAATGCGCTTCATAAAACCGCTCAACGCCGCGCCCGGCCCCAACTCGATGAACCGCGTGTAGCCCTGCGCCAACAATGCGCGCATCGAAGTTTCCCACAGCACCGACGCGCACACCTGCTCGACGAGCCGCGCGGAAATTTCCGCCGGTGCGCCGTGTGCCGCCGCCGTGACGTTGGAAATCACCGGCACGATCGGCGAAACCAGATTCACCTTCGCCAGTTCCGCGCCCAGCTTCGGCTTCGCGCTCGCCATCAGCGGCGAATGATACGCGCCCGCCACCGGCAGCGGCAGCGCGCGTTTCGCACCTTTGGTTTTCGCCAGTTCGCACGCCTTCGCAATTTTTTCCGCTTCGCCGGAAATGACAAGCTGGCCGGGACAGTTCAGATTCGCCAGCACGACGCTGGCTTCCGCGCAAACTTCGCGCGTCGGCGCTTCGTCGAGGCCGATGATCGCGGCCATGCCGCCCTTGGTCACGTCGCACGCTTCCTGCATGAATTTTCCGCGTTGCCGCACGACGCGCAAACCGTCTTCAAAACTCATCGCGCCCGCCGCCGTCAGCGCCGTGAATTCGCCAAGCGAAAGTCCGGCGGTCGCTTCAAACTTCAGATTCGGCACCTGTTCCTTGAGCAGTTGAAAACAAACCCAGCTCACCAGAAAAATTCCCGGCTGCGCGTTTTCCGTTTTCGTCAAATCCGCTTCCGGCCCTTCAAAACAAACTTTGGTCAAGTCGTAGCCAAGCGCGGCGTTGGCGCGGTCGAACCACGCCTTCGCGGACGGAAATTTCTCGGCGAGGTCTTTGCCCATGCCAACGACTTGCGCGCCTTGGCCGGCAAACAGGAGTGCGGTTTTGCTCATGCCGAAAATTTTAACCACAAAGGCACAAAGACACCAAGTTTTGAAAACTAAATTTTTCTTTGTGTCTTCGTGTCTTGGTGGTTCAATGACTTCATGTTTTCACACGTTGTCATTTTCTGGACCGACCCGGCCAAACCCAATGCCGCCGATGAAGTCATTGCCGGTGCCAACAAATTTCTCAAGTCCATTCCCGGCCTCACCCATTTTCACATCGGCAAAATGGTCGGCAGCGCGCGCCCCGTCGTGGACCAGACTTACCAGGTCGCGCTCAACACCGTTTTCACCAGTAAACCGGCGCAGGACGATTATCAGGTGCATCCGCAGCATTTGGAATTCATCGCGCAATGCGTGAAGCCCTTCGTGAAAAAAGTCGTCGTATACGATTTTGAGTAACGGCGAATAAACCGCGAAATACGCAAAAAAGTCTTTCCGGCAGCAGTTTTTTGCTTTTGCGTATTTGGTGTATTTCGCGGTTAAGAAATTTACGCGCGCGGATGAAATTTCCGGTGAATCTCCCGCAAACGATTTCCCGTGACGTGCGTATAAATCTCCGTCGTGCCGATGCTCGCGTGGCCGAGTAGCTCCTGAATCACGCGCAAATCCGCGCCATGTTCCAACAGATGCGTCGCGAAACTGTGCCGCAGCATGTGCGGCGTGACGTTGCGCTCAATGCCCGCGCGGCGAACGCGATTCTTGATGCGTAGCCACAGCGTCACCGATGCGAACGGCCCGCCGCGCTTGGTGAGAAAAACATTCCCTGGCGATTTCGGCGTCACGAGCTTTGGCCGTCCGGCGGGAGAAAAATATCGCTCCAACGCGGCCACCGCTTTTTTACCAACCGGCACGACGCGCTCCTTATTTCCTTTGCCAATGACGTTGATGAAGCTGGCGTCGAGATGCAGCTGCTCCAGTCGCAGATTTTTCAATTCCGACAGCCGCAGGCCGGAAGCATAAGCCAATTCGAGAATCGCCTGGTCGCACAAGCTTTCTGGTGTTTCGGGATTTTCTGGCGCGAGCAATCTTTTGATTTCGTCGTTCGACAACGCTTTTGGCAGCCGCTGCCACCGGCGCGGCAGCGAAAGATTTTCCGCCGGATTCGCCGGCAGGATTTTTTCGTTCTCGGCAAATTTGTAAAATGCGCGCAACGCCGCGATTTCCAGATACACGCTTTCGCCGCTCAAACGCTTGGCCGAAGTCTGGTGGGGCGAGCGTCCGCGCGAGCCGTCGTCGCCAGACTCTTCGACTGAAGCGGCTCGCGCGGACGCTCGCCTCACCGGCAGCAGGTTTCGCGAACGCTCATGCGCGAGAAACGCCATCAGATGCTTCAGCTCCACGTCGTGCCAGTCGGCAAGGCCTTGTTTTTCCGCCCACGCGGTGAATTTGCCGAGCAGCGCGGCGTAAGTTTTCGCCGTGTTGTCCGACTGCCCGCGCTCGTGGCGCAGGTATTGCAGAAAATCTTCGACGAGCGTTTGCACGGCCAAAATAATTATTTGTTGCAAACCAAACTTCTGTCCAAATGGGTTGGTTTACCAATTTGCTTTTCGGAATTGTTGCGCCAAGTTTGACTCATCAATTCCTTAAGCTCGTCATATCTTTCTGGCGAATGATTGACTCGTGCTCCTTGTCGAATTTTTTCGACCATGTCTTTGATTAGAGGGAATTGATTTTTGTAGTCAGCTGTTGCCTCGTCTCCAAAATAACGAAAGTCATTGCTCAACAGAACATGGGCATTTTCAAAATGCAGACCAACATCTTTTTTTCGCTCATCGGATTTGTTGTGAAAATGAGCATCTGCTTTCAGTCGAGCCTCGTCGCCAACTTTGTGATAAATACAATCTGGCCGATTCTCATATTTTGGCAGTGTGTAGTAATCATCAGCTTTTGGCTTTGCTGTAACCTTCGCTATGTAAATCAAAGGTT
>Ga0316220_1002703_pt1 | contig 15929 bp, 13 predicted proteins | sample TBH18005metaG_FD_203632 | JGI IMG/M metagenome (GOLD analysis project Ga0316220, IMG submission 203632) | Freshwater microbial communities from Trout Bog Lake, Wisconsin, USA - TBH18005 | ecosystem: Environmental > Aquatic > Freshwater > Lake > Hypolimnion/Profundal zone | place: USA: Wisconsin...
TTTTTTGTTTGCGGTGTTTTTCAACTGGACCATTAACGGCCGTTCCCTTTTGCCCATCGCCCCCGCTTTGGGAATTTTGCTAGCCCGGCGCTGGGAGCGATTTGCGCCCGGCCGCAAATCATGGTCCTGGGGCCTAGTGACCGGCCTGGCGGCGAGTGCCACGCTGGCTTGGTGGACGACCCGCGCCGACGCGCAACTTGCCACCGCCGGGCGCGAGGCGGCGAATCAAGTCTGCGCCCGATACAGCCACCCGGCGCGCCCGCTGTGGTTTCAAGGCCATTGGGGATTCCAATATTACATGAATGAACACGGGGCCACGGCCTTGGATTTTAACGCTGCCGCCTTGCGGCCCGGAGATTATCTGGCCATTCCTCGCAACAACTCCAACGTGGTGGTTCCCGGCAGAGAAAAAGTCAAAACCCAGACGTTGCTCAAAATCGAGACGTCCCGCTGGCTGACCACTTTCAACCCAGATCTCGGTGCCGGTTTTTACACCTCCCTCTGGGGACCGCTGCCCTTCGTTTTTGGCCGCGTGACCCCGGAACTGGTTTTTGTTTGCAGCCTGAGGCCGGTGTCGTTCCAAAATTCAAAGTAACACGGTGTCATACCTGACTGGAAGCGGGGTCAGGCCTTCGGCAGAAAATCGCCGTAATGCCGCGTCGCGCAATCGGGGCAGAGGCCGTGGGTGAAAACCGCCTCGGAATGGCCGGAGATGTAGTTTTCAAGCTTCACCCATTCGTTCTTTTCGTTACGGATGCATTTGCAAAACGAGCAGATGGGCAGCATGCCTTCCAGGGCCTGGACTCGTTTGCGCAACTGGCGGGATTGCCGGGCCAGCAGCGTGGTGAGCGCCGCCAGCAGCACCAGCACGAAAAATTGGATCAACGCGTCGGCCACATCCTCGGCGGTGGCGACGGGATTCAGGTTGAAAAGAAATTTGTGCGCCACCCGCGTCAACGACAGCCCGCCCGCGCAAACCACCGGGAAAAAAAGGCCGCGGTTCCACGCCGCGAGCATCAGCGGGAAAATAAAGACGAACGGAAAGACCACCAGCGGCACCAGTTCCCAGTCCACCCCGATAAACACCAGGCAAAGCAGGAGGATGAACCAGGAGCGGTTCCACAGGCCGCGCTCAAAGGGCAGGATCTCCACCTGGATCGGAATGGGGTTGGTCATGATTATTGTTTCGTCACGCTCGCCGTGCCCGTCGCCGGGTTGTAGGCGATTTTATAGCCAAACGGCGCCGCCGGGATTTTCGCGAGGTAATTGGGCACCAGCTCCGTCAAATCTTTCGGCAGGCGGCCTTCGCTGGCCTGGAACATCTGGATCGCCTGGTTGATGGCGGACACGTCAATGACCTTCTCCGCCTGTTTTTGCGCCTGCACCACGGCGCCCACATAATTCACCGGGGCGGAAACCACGTTGTCCACCGCCTTGACCGCCGACGCGGGTTTCGAGTTGTCACCGCAGCCGGCCAGCACCGACGCGGCGGCGGCCAAAAAAATAAACGCCTTGCTCATGCCCTCAACTTACCTTCGCCGGCGGAAAATCCAAATGTAATTTCGCCAGCTCCCGCGCCTGCCGGATCAAATTCAAGTCCTCCGCCAGGTTGCCGAACCGCAGCCGCATCGCGCCGCTCTGCTGCTGGCCGAGCAGCTCGCCCGGCCCGCGCAGCTTCAAATCCGCCTCGGCGATTTTGAAACCGTCGTTCGTCGCTGCCAGGATTTCCAGCCGCGCCCGCGCCTCCGGGTGCTGCGCGCCGGAAATCAAAATGCAAAAACTCTCGTGCGCGCCGCGCCCGATGCGCCCGCGCAACTGGTGCAGTTGCGCCAGCCCGAAATGCTCCGCGTTCTCGACGAGCATCACCGTCGCGTTCGGCACGTCCACGCCCACCTCGATGAGCGACGTGGCGACCAGCGCCTGGATTTGGTTGGCGCGGAAACCGGCCATCGTCTGCTCCTTTTCCGCCGGCTTGATCCGGCCGTGGAGCAAGCCGACCTGGCATCCCGCCAGCGCGCGCCGGACGTTTTCAAACTCCTGCTTCACCGCCTTGATGTCCGTGTCCGTGTCCACCGCCTCGACGCGCGGATAAACGATATAAGCCTGCCGGCCGCCGGCAATTTTTTCGCGGATGAAACCGAAAACCTTCGGCAGCTTGTCCGTCGGCCGCACAAAGGTTTTTATTTTGCCGCGGCCGTCCGGCATTTCATCAATCACCGAAACGTCGAGGTCGCCGTAAAGCGTCAGGCCCAGCGTGCGCGGGATCGGCGTGGCCGTCATCACCAGCAGGTGCGGATAATTGCCCTTGCGCACCAGCGTTTCGCGCTGCGCCACGCCGAACTTGTGCTGCTCGTCAATGATGACCAAACCGAGCTTCGGCAGCTCAAAACCCGCCGTGAAAAGCGCGTGCGTTCCAACGAAGATGGAGGATGGAGAGTTGAGGATGGACGGCGCGGCGCGTTTTCCATCTTCCATCCTCAATCCTCCATCCTCGCCGCTCTTCCGGCTGCCCGTTTGCATTTCCACCTTCACGCCAAGCGGCTCAAACCATTTCGAAAAATTTCTAAAATGCTGCTCCGCCAGAATTTCCGTCGGCGCCATCAGCGCCACATTGAAGCCGCTTTCCAGCGCCATCAGCGCGCTGCACGCCGCCACCGCCGTCTTGCCGGAGCCGACGTCGCCCTGCAACAGCCGGCGCATCGGATGCGCGCCGCCCAGGTCCGCGCGGATTTCGCGGAGCACCTTGGCCTGCGCTTTCGTGAGCCGGAAGCCGAGCTGCGCGAGGAACGGCTTCATCAGCCGGTTGTCGCCGGCGCACGGCAAAGCCCTGGCGCTGGCCTCGAATTTTTTCCGACGGCTCTGGATTTGAAATTGCAGCGCCACAAATTCATCCAGCGCCAGCCGCTGCCGTGCGATTTCCACATCCGTCAGCTCCTCGGGAAAATGGATCATGCGCACCGCGTTCGCCCGTGCGGGCAAGGTTGAAGGTTGAAGGTTGAAGGTTGAAGGTTTCGGGAGGACATCCGCGCCGCCTGGTTTTCCCTGAACCCTTGGACCTTCCGCCTGAAACCGGCTCCATTCTGGCTCGCGGATCTCGTTTTCAAACCGTTCCAGCACCCGCCAGATGAGCGAGCGCATCACGCGGGCCGTCAGGCCTTCGGTGAGCGGATGCACCGGCACGATGCGGTTGACGTGGATGAATTCATCCTCGCCCGGCTCGACCAGCTCCGTTTCCGGATGGTCCAGGTTGCGCGGCTTCAGCGAATCCGGCTTGCCGAAAACCAGAAACTCGCGGCCGACCGTGAACCAGTCCTCCATCCACGGCTGCGCCTGCCACCAGCGGCAATGCAGCATGGCCGTGCCATCGTCGAACACGCACTCGAACATCGCCCGCGCGCCCCGGCGGAAGCGCTTGACGCCGGCGGCGATGATTTTTCCGCGCACGGTCGCCGCTTCCCCGAGCTTCAAATCGCGGATGGCCAGGAATTTTCTCCGGTCCTCGTAACGGCGCGGCGGGTGCAGCAGCAAATCTTCGACGGTGAAGATGTCCAGCCGGGCGAGCAGCCGGGCGCGCTCCGCGCCGACGCCCCAAACGGAGCTGACCGGCGCGGCGAGCGGGGAAACCTGGTTTTCCGGCGGCGACATTGCCCGCACGATACAAACGGAGGAAGCAAATCTCAACCCCGGGGTTTGCGCCCGGCGCCGGCAATGCGAAGGCGCTTACCTCACCGCCAGAAAGCCGACGAGCGTGCAGGCGATGGCGATGAACGCCGCCACTAGCGATTCGCCGGCGACAAGGCCGGACGCAATCGGAATGGCGTAAGCGTCGGAATTTTTCCGGTTCCATTTCTGCCACCCGCTCACCATCACCGCGCCGATGAGAAACGAAAAGGCGTTTTGAAACGGCACCACCCACGCGAGGCCCAAACCCATCGCGGACGGCAGGAATGGTTTCGCCTTCGGCCAGAGAAATTCCACCACCGGCAGCAGCATCCCCACCAGCGCGCCGATGACGATGGCCGCCAGCGCGGTGGATGGCAGATGGTTCACGCCAAGCGTGAGCAAATCCGCGACGGCGCGCCACATGTTCGTGGCGGGCGGGTTGAAGGCTTCGAGCGCCTTTTTGTCCGGCACCATCAGATACCACGCCGGCACCACGGCGATGACGCCGAAGAACACGCCGTAAAATTGCGCGAGGAACTGGCGGCGCGGATTCGCGCCGAGGAGATAGCCGCTTTTCAAATCGGTCAGCAAGTCGGCGGCGGCGCCGGCGGCGGCGGCGGTGGTGCCGGCGGCCATCAGATTGATGGCGGCGATGCCTTTCGCGCCCGGCAGCACGGCGTAGAGCAGTTGCGTCACCTTGCCCATCGCGCCGACGGGCGCGGTGTCCGTCTCGCCGGTGGCGCGGCAGCACACGAGCGACACGACGAACGAAAACGCCACCGACACCAGCCCCAGCCACACGGCGATGTGGAACGCGAAGTATTGCACGATGATGAGGCCGAGGGTGATCGGGATGAGGCCGAGGAACAGCCACGAATTGGGGACTTCCACGGCGTCCACGGCATCGTGGATGGCGGCGCGCTCCGTTTTTTTGAAAACCATGAAGGCGCGGAGGACGGTGCGCCAGTTGAGCGCGACTTGCGTGAGGCTGGAGAAAACCATCAGCGCCGTGCCGCCCCACAACGCCCAGCGCGTGGGGTTGAAATTTCCCGCCGGCGACATTGGGAACGACGGCATCCAGCCGGCGACGGCGGCGTTCGCCGCGTCCAGTCCCACGAGATAGGGCGCGACGACGTAGTAAAGCAGCGCCGAGCCGGCGAACATCGAGAGCGACACGCGCAGGCCGGTGATCATGCCCGCGCCGACGAGCAGCACGCTCGGTTCGAAGCCGAGGCCGACCATTTGCCCGCGAGCGAGCGGATTCAGCCAGCCGGTGAAATCCCAGGTGTCCGGCAGATACAGTTTTCCCGAAATCCATTCCAGCCAGTGCGGCAGGCGGTTTTTCAATTTGAGCTGTTCCACCAGCTCCGCGTAAGTGTGCAGCAGCCCCACGACCGCACCCGCGCCGAGCGCGACGAGCAGCGAATACGCCTGCTTCAACGATTCGCCGCTTTTCGAGTAAAGGCTGCGCAGCGTTTCCGCCGTGGCGATGCCGGAGGGGAAGCGGAGCTGCTCGTGGTTGATCATCTGCCGCTTCATCGGGATGGCGAGGAAGACGCCCAGCGCGGCGGTGAACAGCACAAACGCCGTCGCCACCGGCCACGGCTGTTGCACACCGGTGATGAGCAGCAGCGCGCCGAGCGCGGTCGCCAACGTCGCGCCGGTGGAGGAACCGGCGGCGGTGGCGGTGGACTGCATGCAGTTGTTTTCGAGGATGCTCATGCGCGAGACGCGGCCGGCGAAAATCTTGCAGATGGCGTTCCAGACGACGAACGAGATGACGCAGGCGGTGATGGACACGCCGAAGCTCCAGCCGATTTTCAGCGTGGTGTAGAGGTTGGAAACGGCGGTGAACATGCCAAGGACGCCGCCCATGACGACCGCGCGCAAAGTGAGCTGGCGCTGCGAATCGCCGCGATAACATTGCTCATACCATTTGCGGTCCTGCTCCTCCGGCGTGCCGGCAAAGCCGGCCAGCGGCAGCTCGTATTCGGCATCGGACTTGTCCGCCGAAGTTTTTGGGTTGGGGGAACTTTCGTTCACGCGCGGCAATGTCGGAAATCACACGGCGCGGCGCGAGCTTTTTTGCAGCGGGAAAGCAGGGCTTTCGCCGGCAAGAAAAAACGCCTGTTTCCACGCGGAAACAGGCGCCGGTAAAATCACGTCGGTTCAGTATCTCCAGCCGCCACGGATAAAGACATGGACGCCGTTGCGGTATTCATACCGATGCCCCACCCAGACGGCACCCGGCCGCGGCGGATGCGCCCAATGGCCGCGTTCCCAGACCCAGTGATTGCGCCAGGCCCAGCAACCGCCGATCCAAACAAAACCCGGCCCCGGTGAAATCGTGACGGTTTCCACCTCCGGCGGCGGCGGGGCTTCGTTGACAGTGACTTCCGCGCCGGCCACGGCCGGCGGCGGCTGACGGTAAACCGTCCGCTCACGGACGACGCAACCGCTGGTGACAAGGGTGCCGGCCACGGCCAGCACCACGGCTCCCATCGAAAATATTTTTTTCATACTTAATATCAGACGCGCTGCCCGGAAAAATGTTACAGCCGTTGCCGCCGCCATTTTTGACCGGGCGGCGGCACCGGCCGGACGGGATGACTTGGGGCTTGACCGGCGGAAAAATATTTTTATTATCACGTGATAAATTTGATTTATCTGCGCGGCCGGCGGCGGCGCGAGCGCGGATAGCCAAAGCGACCATGGTCACTCAGGAACAAATTGCTCGCCAACTGGGCATTTCCCGGCAGTTGGTCACCTTTGCCCTGGCCGGCTACCCGCAGGTGGCCAAGGCGTCCCGGCAGCGCATTTTGGCGGCGGCGCGGGAACTGGGTTATCGCCCGAATCCCCATGCCCGCGCCCTCCAGCGCAAGCGCACCGGCCTGATCGCCCTGTGGATCCCGGACCAGATTTCCACGCATTACAGCCATGTGGCGCGCGAGCTGAACCGGCTGGTCAAGCAGGCGCGACATGAACTGATTGTCAGCGAGGTGGGGCCGACAGGCGCGAAGCAAATCTTGACGCATGTGCCGGTGGACGGCGTGATGGCGGTGGATTTTCCCGGCCAGATGAAGGTTTTCAGCCAGTCGCGAGCCATGCTTTCGGTTCCCTTGATCAGCATGGGGACCGCTGGCCATGGAAAAACCGATTCGGTGCAGGTGGATTTTCGGGCGGGCACGCAGTCGGCGATGAACCATCTTCTGGATGCCGGCTACCGGCGGATTGCTCATGCCACCTTCCTGCAAAACGACCGGCTCTCCGACAGCCGGCGGCTGGGCTATCAAGAGGCGATGCGCGCCGCCGGTTTGAAGCCGGAATACATTTACTATCCGTTGACCGAGCGGCAGCGGCCGGTGACGCGCCAGTTGATCCAGGATCATGTCCGGCAACACGGTTGTCCGGAGGCGATTTTCTGCCATTCCGATGATGCCGCGCTGGGGATTTACCGGGGGCTTTGCGACCTGAAATTGCGGGTGCCCGAAGACGTGGCTCTGGCCGGCTGCGACGGCATCGAGGACACAGAATATCTCGAATGCCCGCTGACGACCCTGGTCCAGCCGGTGGCGGAAATGTGCGCCGCCGCCTGGGCCTTCCTCTTGAAACGATTGGGGCAGCCGGAGATGAATAGGCAGAGCTTGATTCTGGAGCCCAAGCTGGCCATCCGCGAATCCACCACCCGGAAAATCAACCCGTCGAAACCCGGCACGCCTTGCGTAAACGGTAGAACCAAAAGTTAAATCAAATGAAGACCACCATTAATCCAGCCGCCCGGCCGGCGGGAAATTCCAAAACCGGTTACAACCGCTTTCTGCTCCTCGTCGCCGGCCTCGGTGGCCTGCTTTACGGCGTGGACGTGGGCATCATTGCCAGTGCGCTGCCGTATCTGGAAGCCACATCGGGGCTGAACGCCGGGCAGCTTTCTTTCATCGTCGCCGCCGTTTTGCTCGGCAGCGTGATTTCGACGTTGTTTGCCGGGGTGTTGTCCGACTGGATGGGCCGCAAAAAAATGATGTTCTTCAGCGGCCTGCTCTTCGTCATCAGCATCCCGATGATCGCGCTGGCGGATGGATTCAATGCGCTGGTCATTGGCCGGTTGTTGCAAGGCGTCAGCGCCGGGCTCATCGGCGTCGTCGTGCCGCTGTATCTGGCGGAATGTCTCGGCGCGGCCAGCCGCGGCAAGGGCACGGGCATTTTCCAGTGGCTGCTCACTCTTGGCATCTTTGCAGCGGCCTTGATCGGCTGGTATTTCAGCATCCAAGTGGACAACATTTCCAAGCTGGGCGATGCGGGAAAATTGTTGGCGTTCAAGGACCATGCCTGGCGCAGCATTTTCTGGGTTTCGCTGCCGCCAGGAATTCTCTTTGTGCTCGGCAGTCTATTGGTGGCGGAATCACCGCGCTGGTTGTTCCGGAAAGGCAAAAAAGACGCCTCGCTCGCCGCCCTGCTCCGCTCGCGAACCGAAGCAGACGCCGCCCTGGAATTGAAGGAAATGGAGGAAACCGCCGCCGCCAAATCCTCCAGCGCCAGCCAGCAGGTCAAGGAATCGCTGTTGAGCCGCAAATACGTCATCCCGTTCGTCCTGGCGTGCGTCATTCTGGCGTGCAACCAGGCCACCGGCATCAATTCCGTCATCGGTTACAATGCGACGATTCTTATCCAAGCCGGCTTAAGCGACAAGCAGGCGCACCTCGGTTACGTCATTTTCACGGCGGTGAATTTCATCATGACCATCGGCGCGATTGCCCTGGTGGATCGCAAGGGACGCAAATTTCTCCTGTCGCTGGGCAGCGCGGGCATCATCGTTTCGCTCATCAGCGTGGCGCTCATTTTCAACCAGACCGAGAAACTCCGGGTGGACTGCAAGACGGCGGTGCAGGCCATGGTGAAGGAGATTGATTCGGTGAAAGTGCTCGCGGATGGCACGAAAGTTCCCGTCAAGGACCAGGTGGTGGAAGTCTCCTTTGATGACGCCAGGGCGGCCGCGCTGCTCGCCACTTGCGGCGACGCCGGCAAGGCCATCGCCAGCCAGCCGACGACGATGAACATCATCTATTCCTGCGGCGATTTCACCGCCGCTTCCGCCGTGGTGCGCTCCAAGGATCTCGGCGCCAAGATTTCCATCAGCCGCAATGCCAGCCTGCCAAGCAGCAAGGTGGAGGCGTTTTTTAAAAACCCCTTTGCCAGCCTGGAAAAATCGAAGGCCGCGCCGTTGCAGATTGAAAACGCCCTCATCACGCCGGTGCCCAGCGAGCAAACCGGCTGGCTGACGGCGGTTTGCATCTTCGTGTTCATCGCGTTCTTCGCCGTCGGCCCGGGCGTCTGCGTCTGGCTGGCGCTGTCCGAGTTGATGCCCACGCGCATCCGCTCCAACGGCATGAGCATCGCGCTGCTCGTCAACCAAGCCGTCTCCACGACCATCGCCGCCGTCTTTTTGCCGACCGTCGGCAAACACGGCTACGCCACGATGTTCTTTGTTTTCGCCGGCTTCACGGTGATTTATTTCATCACCGCGTTCTTCTTCCTGCCGGAGACGAAAGGCAAGACGCTCGAGGAAATCGAGGCGCATTTTGAAGGCAAAAAACATTAGGCAACCATCCCTTGGCCACTGAAAAATGAAACTGAAATTTGCTCCGCCGCTGGACCCGGGTTTTCAGCCCGCCGCCCTCGCCAACCGTGAATATGCCGCCGCCGCGAAAGCTTCCGGCCGCGCCGCGCCGCTCGTCATCGGCCTCGAACGCGAAGGCGGCCTGGTCGCGCGCTTTGAAACCGTCGTTCGGGCCGGAGCCGACGCCGAAACGCTTCGTTACGTCGAGCGCCTCGTGAAATTCATGCTCTGGTCGCGCGGCGGCTGGAAAATATTTGTCGGCGGACCGCAAGCCCTCGGCGAATTCATCCGGCAGACCTACTCGCCGCGCGGCGCGCGGAAGTTCGACTGCGAAATGATGGAGAAAGCCTACGGCAAAAAATTCCAAGTCGTCGTCACCACGCCCGCAAAAGTGCCGCGGGCGAGGGAAATGCAGGTTTCCGCCGGCGGCCACCTGAAAGGCTGCCGCATCGGTTTTGACCTGGGCGCGAGCGATTACAAGGTTTCCGCCGTCGTGAACGGCGAGGCGGTTTTCACCGAGGAAGCGCCGTGGGACCCGAAGAGCCAGCCCAATCCGGAATACCATTACCACCACATATCCGCCGCGTTGCACCGCGCCGCCGCGCATCTGCCGCGCGTGGACGCCATCGGCGGCAGTTCCGCCGGCATCATCGTGGACAATGAAATCCGCGTCGCGTCGCTGCTGCGCGCGATTCCGAAAAAGGATTTTCCGCAGGCGGCGAAGCTTTTCAAGCGCATCCAGCGGGAATGGAACGTGCCGCTGGTGATGATGAACGACGGCGACGTGACGGCGCTGGCCGGCGCGCTGTCGCTCCGGAAAAAAGGCATGCTCGGCCTCGCGCTGGGTTCGAGCGAAGCCGCCGGTTTCATGGACAAGAAAGGCCGCATTCTCGGCTGGCTGAACGAGCTGGCGTTCGCGCCGGTGGATTACAACCCCGCCGCCGCCGCCGATGAATGGTCCGGCGACCGCGGCGTGGGCGCGCTGTATTTCTCGCAGCAGGCGGTGAACAAGCTTTTGCCGGCGGCGGGCATTTCGCTGCCGGCAAGCCTGGGGCTGCCCGAACGGCTCAAGGAAGTCCAGGCGCTGATGGCCAAGGGCGATCCGCGCGCCGCGAAGATTTACGAAACCATCGGCATCTATCTCGGCTATGCGCTGGCGCACTACGCGGACTTTTATGATTTCAACGACGTGCTGATTCTCGGCCGCGTCACGACCGGCCGGGGCGGCGACATCGTCATTGAAAAGGCGCGCGAGGTTTTGCGGGCAGAATTTCCCGGACTGGCGGCAAAAATCGCACTGCACGTTCCCGACGAAAAATCGCGCCGCGTCGGCCAAGCCGTGGCGGCGGCGAGCCTGCCGGAAGCAAAGAAAAAATGACGATGCCCGACACCGCCCTCATCTATCCGCCGCAGTTGAAATGCCGCGCGCTGCCCGCGTTTGACGCGGACCGGCTGGACGCCGTGCAGGCGGCCTTCGCGCCTGCGGAAGACTGCGGACTGCGGCAGGCGTGGCGGGCGGCGCCGGAGCCGGATTTCACGCCGGCGACCGTCCGCACGGGCTGGCGCGGCCATTCGCTGCTGGTGTTCGCCGAACTGGCGGACGCGGACATTTTTTCCCGCGCCACCGCGCCCAACCAGCGGATGTGGGAGCTGGGCGACGCGCTGGAAATTTTTCTGGCGCCGGAAAATTCCGCGAGCTATGCGGAGTTTCACGTCACGCCGAACAATTTCCGCCTGCAGTTGCGCTTTCCCGACACCGCCACGCTGCGACAAGCGCAGGCGGAAAACCGATTCGAGCATTTGCTGCTGCCCGACGGCGGATTTCATTCACGCGCCTGGACGCAGCCCGAAAACCAGAAATGGTTCGTGTTCGCGGACATTCCGGCGGCCGTAGCCGGCGGCGCGGAGTCGCCGCTGGCGGGAACCCGCTGGCGTTTTTCGTTCAGCCGCTACGATTGCATCCGCGGACGCCGCCAGCCGATTTTTTCCTCCACCTCGCCGCACACGCAGCCGGATTTTCACCGGCGCGAGGAATGGGGCATTTTAATATGCATTTGAACGTCCCCTGACAATGAAACCGCTCAACCCGCATCCGACCATGAAAACACTGCTCATCCTGATGTTCGCCGCCGTGCTGTCCGCCGCGCCGGTCGCGCTGCGCGCCGCCGGCGGCCCGGCGGCAACCAAGCCCAACGTCCTGTTCATCGCCGTGGATGACCTGCGGCCCGAGCTGGGCTGCTACGGCAAGGACTACATCAAAAGCCCGAACATTGACGGCCTCGCCAAATCGGGCATGGTCTTCAATCGCGCCTACTGCCAGCAGGCGGTCTGCTCGCCGACCCGTTCGAGCCTGCTGACCGGCACGCGGCCCGATACGACCAAGGTGTGGGATTTGGAAACGCATTTCCGCGCGGCCTTGCCGGACGTCATCACGCTCCCGCAATTTTTCAAGCAACACGGATATTTCGTCCAGGGCATGGGCAAGATTTATCATGGAGGTTTTGACGATCCGCCGTCATGGTCGGTGCCGTGGCAGAATCCGCCGGCGCCGATTTATGCCCTGCCGGAAAACATCGCCTTGAACGAGCGCAACATTCAAGGCGAACCGGACGGCCGCAAGGGCGACAACAGCGGCGCGATGCTCAGTTCTTATTCGCTGCCCAGGAACAAGGGCGCCGGCCGGAAACCGCCGACCGGCTTTAATTCCCGCGGCCCGGCTTATGAAGGCGCCGACGTTCCCGACAACACTTTCACCGACGGCAAGGTGGCCGACCTGGCGGTGCAAACTCTGCGCGACCTCAGTAAAAAATCCGAGCCGTTCTTCCTCGCGGTCGGATTCATCAAACCACATCTGCCGTTTGTGTCGCCGAAAAAATATTGGGATCTTTACGACCCGGCCGCCATCAAACTGGCGCCCAACCAGTTTTATCCCAAGGACGCGCCGCCGTATGCCATTTTGGAGGGCAGCGAAATGCGCTCGTATCACAACATTCCCAGGGGTCACATCCCTGACGACTTGGCGCGTACGTTGAAGCACGGCTATTACGCCGGGGTCAGTTATACCGACGCGCAGGTGGGCAAGGTGCTCGCCGAACTCGACCGGCTGGGCCTGCGAAAAAACACCATCGTCATCCTCTGGGGCGATCACGGCTGGAAACTGGGCGAACACGACGCCTGGACCAAGCACAGCAACGTGGAAAATGACGTGAACGCGCCGCTGATCCTGTCAGTTCCGGACATGAAGCATACCGGCGCGCACACCGACGCGCTGGTCGAGTTTGTGGATGTTTATCCCACGTTGTGCGAACTCGCCGGCCTGCCGTTGCCGGGCCATTTGGAAGGCACCAGCTTCAAGCCCCTGCTGGAAAATCCGCAGCGGCCCTGGAAAACCGCCGCCTTCAGCCAGTATCCGCGACGGGATGTGAAAGGAGCCGGCGCGCTCATGGGCTACACCATGCGCACGGACCGGTATCGTTTCACGGTTTGGGTTCTGCGGAACGATCATTCAAAGGTGGACGCCGTCGAACTCTACGATCACCAGGCTGATCCGCAGGAAAACACCAATATCGCCAAAATGCCGGAGCACGCCCAGCTCGTCGGCCAGTTGATGGAGCAATGGAAAAAAGGCTGGCCGGGAGCGAAGCCGCCGGCGGACAAATGAACGGAATCTTCCAGCACCCGGAATTTGATTTATGAAACTTAAAAATTCATCGGCGCAAATCTTCGTCCCGGACGGCAAGCCGGTCGCGGACGCACTTAAACGCATCACACATCTCGGCATCGGCGCGCATCAAGACGACCTCGAATTCATGGCCTTCCACGGCATCATCGCGTGCTTTGCCAACGACGCGAACTGGTTTGCCGGCGTGACCTGCACCAACGGCGCCGGCAGCTCGCGCACCGGCGCGTATGAAAAATTCACGGACGAGCAGATGATGGCCGTCCGCCGCACCGAACAGAACAACGCCGCCACCGTCGGCCAATACGGCGCGATGTTTCAACTGGATTATCCCAGCAGCGCCATCAAAAGCCCGACCGACCCGTCGTTGAAAAATGATTTGAGGGAAATTCTCGCGGTGACGCAACCGGAGGTGGTCTACACGCACAGCCTCGCGGACAAGCACGACACGCACATCGGCGTGGTCATCGCGGCGTTGCAGGCGATGCGCGGGCTGCCGCGCGCGCAGCGGCCGAAAAAAGTCATCGGCTGCGAAGTCTGGCGCAATCTCGACTGGCTGAACGACGCGGACAAGGTTTTGATGGACGTGAGCGACCACGACAACCTGGCGGCGGCGCTGAACGGCGTTTTTGATTCGCAGATCGCCGGCGGCAAGCGCTACGACCTGGCGACGCTCGGCCGCCGCGCGGCCAACGCGACCTTTTTTGAGTCGCACGCCACGGACCGGTCAAACCAGCTGATTTTCGGCATGGATTTGACGCCGCTGGTCGTGGACGAAACGAAGGACATCGCGGAATTTGTCGCGGCGCACATCGAGAAGTTTTCCGCGGACGTCAAAACAAAGTTGAACCGCCGGCTGGGCAAAATTTGAGCTATGGAAATTATCATTCAACCCACGGCGGCGGCGGCGAACCGCGTCGCGGCCCGCTTGTTCGCGAACGTCATCCGCCAAAAACCCAGCGCGGTGCTGGGCATGGCCACCGGCGGCACGCCGCTGGCGCTTTACCGCGAGCTGGTCGCGCTCCAGCTCGACTGGCGCAAGATCACGACGTTCAATCTGGACGAATACGTCGGCCTGGCGCCGGCGCATTCGCAGTCGTATCACAGCTTCATGTGGGAAAATCTTTTCCGCCACGTCAACATCGCGAGGAAAAACGTCCACCTGCCCGACGGGCGGGCGAAGGACATACCCAAGTTTTGCGCGAAGTATGAAAGGCAGATCCGCGCGGCGGGCGGCATTGATTTGCAACTGCTCGGCATCGGCACGGAAGGGCACATCGGCTTCAACGAGCCGACCTCCTCGCTGGCGTCGCGCACGCGCATCAAAACCTTGACCCCGCAGACGCGCAAGGATAACGCGCGCTTCTTTGGCAGCGAGGAACAGGTGCCGCACCACTGCATCACGATGGGCATCGGGACGATTCTCGACACGCGGCACTGTGTGCTGCTGGCGTTTGGTAGCAACAAGGCCCGCGCCATTGCGGCGGCGGTGGAAGGCCCGGTCACCTCCATGAATCCCGCCTCCGCCCTGCAGCTTCATCCCAAGACGACGGTGTTTCTCGATGAGGCGGCGGCGGCGGAATTGAAGTTGCAGGATTATTACCGCTGGGTTTACGACCACAAACCTGACTGGCAAAAAATTTAAAATGAAGCTCAAGCACGATGTCCGCGCGGTGGCGCGGCAATTTCAAATCCCCGGTGAATTTTTGGGCGCCGAGCCTTATGGCAGCGGCCACATCAATGACACCTACTGCGCCGTCTTCGACCAGGCCGGAGTGCGCGTCCGCTACGTTTTACAGCGCATCAACCACAATATTTTTGAAAATCCGGCGGCGCTCATGGAGAACATCCAGCGCGTCACGACGCATCTTGAAAAAAAATGCGCCGGCCAGCCTGACCCGAGCCGCCGGGTGCTGACGCTCATGCCGGCGCGCGACGGCACGGTGTTTTACCGCGATGCGGAGGGCAATTATTGGCGCACCTATATTTTCATCGAGAAAGCGCGGACGTTTGACGCGGTCGAGTCGGCGGAACAGGCGTTCAAGGCGGCCAAGGCGTTCGGGCAGTTTCAAAAACTGCTGGCGGATTTGCCGGCACCGCGGTTGCACGACACGATTCCTGATTTTCACCACACGCCAAAACGCTTTGCCGCGCTGGAAAAGGCACTTGTAGCCGATGTCGCCAACCGCGCGAAGCTGGCGAAGCCGGAGATTGAATTTGCCCTGAACCACCGGGCGATTTGCGGCGCGCTCATCGCCGCGAACTTGCCGGAGCGCGTGACGCACAACGACACGAAGTTCAACAACGTCATGCTCGACGAGGCCACCGGCGAGGGAATCTGCGTGATTGATCTGGACACGGTGATGCCGGGGCTGGCGCTCTACGATTTTGGCGACATGGTGCGCACCACGACCAGCCCGGCGAAGGAGGACGAACGCGATTTGTCAAAGGTCACGATGCAATTCCCGATGTTTGAGGCGCTGGCGCGCGGTTATTTGAGTTCGGCGGCGGATTTCCTCACGCCGGCGGAGAAAAAATTCCTGGTATTCTCCGGCAAGCTCATCACGTTTGAAATCGGCCTCCGCTTCCTGACGGATTTTTTGGCGGGCGACGTTTATTTCAAGGTGCATCGCGACGGGCACAACCTTGACCGCTGCCGCACGCAGTTCCATCTGGCCGGATCTATTGGGCAGCAGGAAGAAAAGATGAACCAACTGGTGGAATCCATTTGACATGAAAATTCTGGTCACCGGCGGCGCCGGCTTCATCGGCAGCCACATCGTCGAACATTTTCAAGGCAAGGCCGAGGTGCGCGTGCTGGACAACCTGCGTTCTGGCTTCAAGCACAACCTTGCCGGCTTTCAGCACGAATTCATCGAGGCTTCGATTCTTGACCGTGATGTCGTGCGCCGCGCCGTTCAGGGCGTGGATTTTATTTTTCACCTCGCCGCGATGATCAGCGTGCCGGAGTCA
>Ga0316220_1002716_pt1 | contig 15856 bp, 14 predicted proteins | sample TBH18005metaG_FD_203632 | JGI IMG/M metagenome (GOLD analysis project Ga0316220, IMG submission 203632) | Freshwater microbial communities from Trout Bog Lake, Wisconsin, USA - TBH18005 | ecosystem: Environmental > Aquatic > Freshwater > Lake > Hypolimnion/Profundal zone | place: USA: Wisconsin...
CGGATGAAGGCATCCGCGCTCCAAACAAAAAGGCGGAGGAATGAAATCCTCCGCCGCGGAATCAGCCCCAGAAGGGCGCTTACTTGGTGCCGAGGATCGCGTCCTTGGCAGCCTTGGCGACGCGGAATTTGACCACGCGCTTAGCGGGGATCTTGATGGTGGCGCCAGTGGCCGGGTTGCGGCCCATGCGAGCTTTGCGGTTCACCAAGACGATTTTGCCGAGACCGGGGATGGTGAAAGAGTTCTTGGCGTTCTTGTACGCCAAGGCCACGACGCACTCCAGCGCCTCGACGGCCTGTTTCTTAGTGATGCCAACGGTATCCGCCAATGCGGCGGCGATCTGTGATTTAGTCAATGTTTTTGCCATAGATAAGTATATGGGTAGAGGCGAAAAGTCCCGGTAGCAAGCCCGAAATGGCGTTTTTGTTACGGTTTTTGGGCTTAGACGGCGATTCCGTGACGGCGGGCGGCTTTCTTGAGCAGTTCGGCGGCAGCGGCGAAGTCGCCCGATTTAACGGTCTGCTCGAACTCGGCATAGGCCTCGGGAGCGAAGGCCGAGCGGAAAATAGCGCGGTTATCTTTCAGACAATCTTTCGCGCCGGGATCCTCGCCCACAAACAACGGCATGATCTGGCCGATGGCCTTGCGCAGGAACGACAGATTCACCGGTGAGGCCCCGCGCGGGGCGCGGAGCGGCTTCCCGGTCACTTCGTCAGCGGGCGGCAGCTCGGCAGCCTCCGAATCCTCGCTGGCCGCCGTGGCAGGCTCGGCAAAGGCCGGGCCAAAGGACAAAGCACCGTTGGGGCTTGCCAATTCGGGCTCGGCAGCCATCGGGGTGCCGAAGAAATCAAACAGGTCATCGGGCCGCGCTTTTTTCGGACGTCCCGGTTTTACCGGCTTGGGTTTAGCCAACTCCTCGGTCGGGAGCTCGGCGATCGCGGCTGCTGGGGCAAACGGAGACTCGGATCGGAGATCGGCGGGGGCCTCCTCGTCACCGTCTGGTCCAGCACCGGCGGTCGAAGTCACTGCCGGCTCGACTCCTATCGGCACCATCGGCTGGCTGGCCAGTACGGAGGAAGGCGGCGGCGGGGCGCTGGGTTCGGGCGCGCTTTCAGCGGCGGAAATCGAGGGGCCGGGCGGCGGGGGGACGCCAGGATCCACTGCCGGAGCGGAACTGAGGTCGGGGGAGCGGCGCGGTGCGGGAGGGCCGGCCAACTCGGCACGGGCCACCTCGAGCGAGACGGTGGTTTCGGCCAGGCGCGCCTCAAGTCCCTCGACCTCGAGCAACCGAGCCTTCAGCTTGCGATTGCGATCTTCCAGTTGATCGAGCCGGGCCACGGCGGCGGCGATGTCCTCGGCGGCATCCCGCGCGGAACCGACCGCCGTCTCCAGGCGGGCCTGCAACTCCGCGATGGTGGCTTCCTGCTCCTTGAGCCGAGCCTGGAGCGCGGAGACCGCGAGGGGATCGGCGCCCGCCGCCGCCAGGAGACGCGCCTCGAGACTGTGGTTACGGTCTTCCAACTCGTCGACCCTCGTCTTGAGGGCCTCGAGGTTCCGGCCGGCTTCCCGCTCGGCAGCCGTGGCGGCCTCCAGACGGTTCTGGGCATCCGCGAGCTTCACCTCGCCGGCGGCGCCGGCTTTCCGCGCGGCGCTCAGCTCGGTTTCGGTTCGGGTCTCGAGTTCGGTCAAGGCGGTTTGGGCGGATTGGAGGGCCTCTTGGACTTCCTCGAGCTCGACCTGCTTGGCCTTGAAGGAACGGGCGGCACTCTCGAGCCGGGCTTGCAGGCCCTGGGCATCGGACTGCGCTTCTTTGAGTTTGGCTTGGAGGGCCTCACGGTTGTCGCTCGCGCCGCGGGCGGCGGCCTCGGCGCGCGCCTGGAAATCGGCGGCGACCGACTCGGCTTTTTGGAGGGCGGCGCGGACCAGTTTAAGCTCATCCTGGGCGGCGGCGAGGGCATCCTGGCCTTGTTTCCGCTCGGCGGAGGCACGGGTGAGCCGCTGGTTGATCTGGGCCAGCGAACGCTCCATGTCACGCCCCGTCTCCAGCAGGTGGAGGGCCAGCCAGATGACCCCGGAGATGAACACCACGGCCAGGCATTCCAGGACCAGCTTGGGCTTGCTCACCCAGCCGCCCCGAGGTTGGAGGGCGAGGAAGAAACGGGCGTTCTGGAAGGGCATGGATTGCAGCTCGGGGCCCGGAAAGGCGAGGCGCCCCCGGCCGGCGATCGTGAGGGTCTCCTTGGGCGGGAACGGATTCACCAGGTAAAAGACCGAGTCGTATCCCCGGGCGGCCAGTTCCTCTGGTTTCAAGCGGGCTACCGAATCTCGGAGTCGCATCGCCGCCGCGACATAGCCCGAGCAAACCTCTCGTCCGTCCCGCCCGCGAAGGACGATGGGAGCCCGCAACACCAAGCCCCATTCTCCGGGTCCGATGGCAACTGGCGCCGAAACGGTGGGCGCGAGTTTCTGGCTGGCCTCCAGGGCGCCGGCCTGCTGAGCCGGGTCCTTGAGCACGTTAACCCCCAAGGCGCGTTCGTGCCCCGCGCGGGGCACGAGGTCACTTACCACGCCGCCCGGCTCCAGCTCCAGCCAGGCCACACCGGGCCAAGCAGCTAGCAAATCGGTTCCGATGCGTTGGAAATTGGGAATGGTCCCCCCACCCTGCCGCGCGAGGGCGGCCAAGGTCTCGACCGCGCCCCGGACCTGCGTGAATTGCCCCTCCAGGGCCGCCGTGCGGGCCATCGCCTCACGGCGCGCGGCACCGCGCGCGGCGTCGACACTCCGGCGCGTCTGCCACCAGATCCCCCCGAACCCCGCCACCAACGCCAACAACAGCGCCATCAAGGCCAGCCGCCGCCCAAAACCAGGGTCGAGGACAGCTTCAGGGTTCGTTTGGGAATGCTCGAATGGGTTCATAAATCGGCGGTCTCGCGGCTCAATCCCGTGCGAACGGCGGCGTTGAGGGTTTCCCTAAAGCCGCAGCGCGAGGGGTGCGCGGCCTCAAGGAGAAACCGTTCGACGTCTTTATCCAGGGCGACCGTCGTTCTCATGAGGGCATCATGAGGCACCATCCCCCTACTGTCAAGATACGGCCCGGCCGATGAGAGATCCAGGTTACGCCACCAGCTTGAGGTGGCTGATGCGGAAGACGGCGCCACGGGGGTGGTTGGAGAGGCACTCAATTTCCCAACCGTGGGCCAGCACGATCTGTTGCACCACGGCCAATCCCAAACCGGTGCCGGTTTTCTGGGTGGTGAAATAGGGTTTGAAAATCTCGGCGCGGTGTTCGGCGGGAACGCCCGGCCCGTTATCGCGGATTTCCAGCACGGCCTCGGAAGCACCGCTGCGCTCGGAGAGGACCTGGATTTCGCCGCCGGCGCCCACGGCCTGGATGGCGTTGAGCAGCAGATTAAAGAGCGCCTGGCGCAATAACTGCTCGTCGGCCTCAATGCTGAGGACGTCGCCCTTCACCTGCAAGGTGACTTTCTTTTCCTCGAGGTCGTAGCCGAGGGTGCGAACGACCTCGTTGATCACGGAGGCCAGGGCCAGGCGGGCGCGACGCACCTCGCGAGGCCGGGAATAATTGATGAACTCGTTCAACTGGGCGGCCACTTTGTCCGCCTCATTGATGATCTCGCGCGACTTCTGACTCATTTCCGCCGGAGCGCCGGGTTGGCGGGAGATCATATGGGCGAGTCCGCGGATAATGTTGAGCGGATTACGGGTTTCGTGGGCGAGTCCGGCGGCCGCCAGGTTCATCTCCTTGAGATGGCTATTGAGTTCACTGGCACGGACGAGGCGGATCTGCAAATCGGCGGCGGTGACCAGGTTGCGCCAGGCCAAGCCGTAGCCGATGACCGAGACGGCGGCGAAGAAGGTCACCAGCCAACGGAGGCGCAGGTCATTGCCAAGCACGGCGAAGTAAGAATCGGCCGACGATGACACCACCAGCACATGGAGCTCGCGCTGTCGAATCAGCGCCTGGTATTCCGCCTCGGGCAGGCCGGGTGGCAGCCACGGCCGCATGCGGCGGGCCTCGCCATTGCGGCGGCCATCGGGTTCACCCGGCCCTGGCGATTCCGGGGGCGGGCGATTGGTGGCGCCCTCCGGCGGAGCGGGGGGCGGGCCCAGCTCGCCCCGAGGTTCTCCGCGTCGGGGAAACCGGTTGCGCATCCCGTTGGTAGGCGGGTCCACCAGCACCGGGGCGGCCGGATTGGTCAAGCCTTCCTGGGCCACACTCACACCGAGGATCGGGTAGGCGACGGTGAGACTGCGGCGTCCCCAGCGTTCCCCCTGCTGCAGGAAGTCCCGCTGGTCGACATTGGTGAGCGAGGTGCCGGCCATGGCCAGCGGATCCCCCGCGGTGTTGAGCACGGCGACCGAGAGGACTTCGCCGGAAGTGACCAGTTCATTGGTGCGTCCATTGACCAGGTCGTCCAGGACCGGTTGGAGCCGGTCCCGAAACACCACCCCGCGAAACTGCAGGCCGCGGATGAAGGAGCCGAGGGTATTGGCAATGTCCCGCGAGCGGTTGCGCAGGTTCGCGCGGGCATATTCCCGCACCCGGAGATGCTCCTCGACCTGCCAGACCAACACGAGGGCCCAAACGCCCAGGAGCAACCCGTAAGCCAATAACCTACGTCGGGTCATCTCCATGACCGTTATTTCTTGACCGGCGGGGCAGCCTGGATGACGGACGGCGCGTTGGTCACAGGCGGCTTGGTCGGAATCCCTTCCAACCATTTATCCACTTCTTTGTCGGTCAGTCCCTTGGGGGCGTCCGCCTTGAGCGTCTCCTTGGTGGACAGCGCGATCAACTCGGACGGCGCCTGGACGATATGCGGGGTGAGGAAGATCATCAGCTCAGTGTTGGCATTGCTCTTCTGCTGCCGCCGGAACAGGGCGCCCAACAAGGGAATGTCCCCCAAAAACGGGATCTTGGTGACCGTGTCGGATTTGCTGTTCTGCATCAGACCGCCGATGATCACCGTCTGGCCATCCGGGGTAACCGCCACCGTGTCCGCCTTGCGGATATCGATGACCGGCGCGCTCACGGTGGCCGAGATGGGGATCGAGAGGGTGGGATCGATGGAGGAAATTTGTGGCGAGACGATCATCTCGACCAACCCGTTCTCGCTGATGAACGGGGTGACGGTGAGGATCACGCCGACATCCTGGTAGCTGATGGAATTGATGGCGTTGCCGTAGTTGTCGTAGCGAACGCTGGTGATCAGCGGGACGGATTGGCCGACGGTGATAGTGGCGGGCTGGTTGTTGCGGGCCAGGATGGAAGGTTTGGAGATGACCCGGGCCTTGCCGTTTTGGGCGATCATGCGCAACGTCACCTGGTAATCCGAACCAAGGACCTGATACAGACCGGCGCCCTGGGAGGTCATGGGCGAGGCCGTGGCGAAGCTCGAGACGGGCTGGCCCAGGGCGTTCATATTGGTCGACACCGCCGAAGCGAGGCCCCCCAAGCCGAAGGCGTTAGCGGCGTTGGCCTTGGAGGAGCCGTCGTTCGCGATTTGGCCCGCCCACCCACCCTCCAGCCCAATGTCCGAGGCATTGTTATGGTCCACCTCCAGAAACACGACCTTGATGAGCACCTGGGGTTTGGGCCGATCCAGGTTGGAGAGCACCTGGGAAATGTACTTGCTGGTGTCCTCGTCGGCGATGGTCACCACCCGGCGGGACTCGGGGTCAATGGTGAAGTAGGCGTCGCCGATCTGGCCGCTGTTCGGATAGGAGCGGGTGCTGGTGCTACTACGCGAAGCGCCGCCGCCCCCGCCGCCCCCGCCGAATCCGCCGCCCCCGCCGCCAAAACCGCCGCCGCCCCCGCCGCCACGGCCCTGGCCGTAGGCCTGGAGAGCCAGGCCGAAACCCAAGGCCAACACGCCGGTAAGTAGTTTGCGTCCGTTGAAATCAAATCTGTTCATGAATATATGAGTGTTAAAGGCTGATGATGGTAATGCCGGTTCACCGGGGTCAGAACCCCCCGCCGCCGCGGCTGCCGCCGCCGCTATTCCCAAAGCTCATGGAACCGCTGTTATTGCCGCTACTGGTGTTTTGGGTCGCGCGCGTGGTCAACGGGTTCTTGGAACCGAGCAACGAACTGCTGTTATTGCCGCTGGAAGTCTGGCGGGTATTGCGATTGAACAGGTCGGAGAGGGCCTGGTTCACATCCTGCGGATCGGCGTTCCGGAGGTCATAGACGTGGACGACTTCATGGCGGGCGTCGATCCCGTCGAGTTTCTCGATCATATCGGAGATATGGGGCATCATCTCGCTGGCGGCGCTGACCAGCAGCGAACCCGTGCGGGGGTCGGGCACGGCCATGACCTGGCTCTTCTGCTTTTGCCGATCACTGGTGGTCGAGGTGCGGTTGCCACCGCCGCCACCACCGCCCGCAAAGCGGAACATGCCGAACCCGCCGCCCTGGTTGCCCTGGCTCGATCGGCTGGTGTCGGGGAAGAGCGTGGCCAATTGGTCGGCGATCTCAGTGGGGTCGGCGTGGATCAATTTGAACACGCGCAACTCCGTCACGTCGGTCGTCGGCACATCGATCTCTTTAACCATGTCTTCGATGGTCTTCATCAGCTCTTCCGAGGCGCTGACGATGAGGGAGTTGGAATAGTCGTCGGAGGTGGAGTTGACCTTCGAGCCGGCGGCGCCGCCGCCGCCACCGCCACTGCCCTGGTTGCCGCCCATGCCGCCAAAGGGGAAGCCGCCGCCACCAGGACCACCACCACCGCCACCCCGGCCGCCGAACATATTGAAGAACTGGCGGGCGCCACCGCCGCCGCCAGCCTGGGCGGAGGCCTGTGAGCCGAAGAGGGATTGGATTTCGGTGGCCAACTGCTTGGCATCCGCGTAGTGAAGCTGAAAGACCTTGATGCTGGTCACGCCCGAGATCGAGCTATCCAGGGCGTCGGCGATCCGAGCCATGCGCCGGATGTCGCGTTGCGCGCCCACCATGATGATGGAGTTGGCGCTTTCGTTGACGCTTAGGGTCGTGGTGGTGGGCACGAGCATCTGCAGGTTCTGAATCAATTGGGACGCGTTGGCATACTTGACTGGCAGAATCCAGATGACGACCTCGTCCGTCTGGGGGATATCTTCCCACTTCTTGCCGAAATGCAGGGGCAGGTCGGTGTGGTTGATTCCGTCCAATGAACTAATGGTAATGATGCGGTCATGGAGGGAGAACCCATAGCCATTCTTCCGGAGCGCGGAGCCCACCAGCTCGATGGCCTCTTCCTTGGTGACCAAGCCCTGGCTCCAGATCTCGACGGTGCCGCGCACATCACTGCTCTCCTTGGCGATGATGAACCCGGCGGCCTTGACCAGGTGTTCCAGGACGAGGTTCAGGGGGGCACCGCGGAAGTTAAAGCGCAACCCCTCGGTGGCGTTGGTCTCCGCGGACAACTTGGGCAGGCCATTGGTCGTGACTCCCTCGGCGGTGGGTGCGTTGGTAGTCGCGGCGTCGGGCGCCGCCAGCGCGTTGGTGGCCGCGAGGGCCGGAACGGCGTTGGCCGACGGCGAATTTGTGGGGTCGCCGGTCGCGGGAGCGGCGGCCAGGAGGGTGCAACCGGCGGCGAGGCCGGTGATAACAAGGAGAATTGGGCTGGTTTTCATAGGACTTTATTGCTGTTCACGGCGTTGCATCAGGCGTTTGATAACTTCGTTGTCGTCGGCGCTCGCGGCGCTGCTTGCGGTGCCGCCCACGGCGGCTCCGGGCCGGGTGGTGGAATCTGAACCGGGAGCGGGGGTGGAATTGTAGGCGGCGAACATGGCCGCCGTACGGGAAGCGTGCCATAGGCCCTCCTCGTCGCGCCGCATGGACATGCCGACCTGAAGCTCCATCCGGTTGGTGCCGCCCTCGAGCTGCACACTATTGGAACTGACATTAATCCCGACGATCTTGTAGGTGGCAATGACATCCCCCAATTGAGCCGACTTCTCGTAGCGCGAGAGATTGCCGGTGAAGAAAGCGAAATCGCCTTCCCGGTAGCTCATGATGCCCACCAGCGAGACATAGTCGCTGCTAGGGCGAATCGGCGCGGTGTCGCGGATCGGGCCAGGTCTAAATGGACGGCGGTTCGGATTGAAGATATTCCGGTCCACGATCATCCGGAAGTAAGCGTAATCCGTTTTGGAGGGGGCGTTGGTGCCCGAAACAGCGGCCAGGGCGCCGGCATCGGTGGCGGAAGTGCTCCGTTGCGCGTCCGGGCGGCCGAACCGGCGTTGGCGCGACTGGCGCCCGTCATATTCGCTTCGGCTGCCGGGCCGGCCCGGAGCCTGCAGACCATCCGAGCCGGGGGCGTTGGTATCCGACTGAGCGTCGTCCCCGGTGGGCGGATTGGTCTGGGACGGATCGTTCACCTGCCCGAACATGGCGTTGAGCACGCCCTCGGGGCCGTCGGCATTTTCCATGCCGTTGGTGCCGGCGCCATCGGGCGGCAGGTTGGTCATGACGACGCCGGGGAACACCCCCGGCTGGCCCCCGATGACCACGGCGGGCACCGATGGCTGGGGTGAGCCGGGAGGCTGAGCCAGGGCGGGGAGGACGGCCCCGGCAAGCGCCAGGGTCGCGCAGCGACAAAGGAGGGAAGAGAGAGGGTTCATCGTTTTTGAGGGGTGAGCATAAGGCCGCTGAACTGGAGGGCGAGCGAGAGCTGCGCCCCCTCTTTGTCACGGGCGCTGAGTTCGACCGACTGGAGGCGCAAGGCCAGTGGTTCTTTCTCCACGTTGTACAGGAACAGGCTCAAGCGTCGGAGGTCGCCCGTGACGTCCACGTGGCATTCGTAGGTAGTGAAATCCTCGGAGTCACGCTTCCATTGCGGATTGACACCGGAGATGACGGCGCCGCTGTTCTGCGCCCAGCGGTCGACCGCCTGGAACACGCGGTGTTCGGCGGCGGAGGCATTGTTGGTAAGCGTGCGCTCGGAGATGTCGCGCCAATAATTGCGGATGCCCCGCTCGCGTTGCACGATGGCTTTGCCGGCAGCAATGCTGGCGCGCATCTCGGTGATCCGAGTTTCCCGCGCTTTCCACACCTTGATCAGCGGCTCGATGACGAATTGATCGACGGCGAACAGGCCAATGATCGAGAGGGCGGCAATAATCAGAGTTTGCTGGCGATTCTTAGTTGGCACTGGTGGCTCCTTCGTTCCAAGTGAAAGTGAAAGTGAATTGCAAAGAGGGGGCCTGGCCGCGAGTCGAGCCCAGGTTCACGTCCCGGATCTCGGGGACGGCGCGCAGCTTCTTGACGGTTTCGAGCAGGGATTGATAGTTGCGCGCGGTGCCGGTGCAGATCACCGTATGGAGATCGCGCACCTCGATGGTCTTGGCGGTGACCAGGGGGTCCTCGGGGAAGTTCTGGCTGATCGCCTTGAGAACAGTCATGGCCGTGAACGACGTGTCATACCAATCGCGGAATTGGCGGATTTGGTCCTGCAGCCCTTTGAGTTCCTTAACGGTCGGGGCGATCTTAGCGGATTCGGCCTCCACGGACCAGAGCCGAACCTGCTGGTAGAAGAACAAGGCGCCGACCACCGCGGCGATCGCGCCCGCCGCAGTGAGGGTCGTGCGCAGCTTGCCGGAGGAGTAGCGCGCGGCCAATTGCTGGAAGGCGGTCACCTTGGGCGGAAGCAACTCGAACACCGGCACCCGCCCCGCCAGGCAGCCGCCGGCCAGGCTGAAAGCGGGCGATACGGCGGGATCGCCCGGCAACTGCGCCCCAAATTCATTGGCGGCGTAGCGCTCGACCCGTTCCACCACGAGGCCCATGGACTCGAAGCGCAGTTCCATCTCGTCGGCCAGTTGTTGGGCGAGGTCGCGCGGGCCAAAGACGCGCACCCGGCGCACCGCCTCGCGCACCGCGGCCGGAAGCTGGCTCAGCGTAATGCGGGTCTCGCGAACCACATGGTCCGCATGCAAGACGCGTTGGCCGCCCTCGACCTCGAGCGCGCCGTCCAGCGTGCGCAGGGCGGCGACGCCGCCGGCGCAGGAAATTTGGAGCGCCACTTGGGTCTCGCCAATGGCCAAGGCCAGGACCCCGTTGGAGTCATCCGCCCCGGCGGGTTGGAGGGCGTTGATCGCCAGGGAAAAACTGACGGCTTTGAGCTTGGCCGCGTGCAGGACTTTCTCGATGGCCAACAGGTGGGTGCGAGGAACCCCGACCAGCAGGGCCTGTTCTTTGGCCCCGGGGGGCTGGCAACGCGAGGTCGCCACATAGAGCGTCTGAACATCACACGGGAAAATGCGCTCCGCCTCGATCTGGAGGAAACTCGCCAGATCCGCCTCGGGGAGCTCGGGCAACTCGATGTGCGCCGTCAGCGCCCATTTCAGGGGGAGCCCGAGAATACAGTTGCGCTCGCGGATGCCGGCCGTGTCCAGGTGATTGCGAATCTCGCGGCCGACCAGTTCCGGGGCGGCGGTCAGCGGATCCAGCGAGAGCGAAATCGAGAACGGGCTCTGGGCTGTAAACGCGGCGTTGTTGCGCTGGAGGACCAAGCCGTCCAAGCGGCTCCCGTCCAGAGTCAGCCCGAGCACGCTGGAGAGGCGCTGGCGTTTGAAGAGTTTGCGTTTGGGCGATGGGGTCATTTGGTTGCCTTGGCTAAGACCCAGCGCTGGCGGATGTCCACGCCCAGCGCCCACCCCAGGTGGGTCAGATCCTGGCGATGGACAATCTCGGGCGTGCCGGTGCTGGTATCGAAAATGAATTTGACGCGGCGATAGCCACGCCCATGCGGGCCAAGCGCCGCAATATCAGCGCTGTATTGGTAGGTCTGCGTGGTGATGTAGTCTCCGCCGGCAATCGCCGTTAAGGCGTCCGGGTAACTGGTGCCCAAGGCGTCCGTAACCCAGGCGATGGACGGTAGGTTGTTCGCATTGGAAAGCCGATAGTTGATGAGTTGCTGCGCGGCGGAACTGTCGCCGCCCAGCAGGCAGGTCAGCACCGCGAGGCTGGCAGTGTTGACGTTCACCCGACCCGTGATCACGCTGTTGGTCGTGGTGGTGAAGTTGGTGGCGACCTGGGCGAACTCGGTCGAGGTCATCTTGCTCTTGACGTAGAAAGCCAGGGGACTGGCCAGCGGCGGGACCACCACCGTAACGGCAGGACCGCCCGCGCCGCCCCGCCCCGTAGTTCCGGTGGTTCCGGGACCGCGACCAGCGGTCCCCGATGAACTCGTAAAGCCCAGATTCACCATGATCTCGTCGGCGCGCGCCGTCGTGAAGTTGGTGGAGAGTAACGATCGCAACGCGGTCTCGCTGCTCGACATGTTGCTGATGTTGATGCCTCCGGGGTTCGGTTCGCGACTATACACCGTGACGTATTCCAGCAGGCCCGGATCGAGCATGTTGTTCTGGTTTTCGTCCGTCTCGTTTGGATCCAGGACGCCGTTGCGATTGAAATCTTCGCCGATCAGCGTGTCCATGTCGGCGCCATAAACCATGCGGAGCTCATCGACCGTCTCGAAGGGGTCGTTCTTGCACAGATACGAAGGCTGCTCCATCGAGTAGAACATGGTGGTGGGGCCGTTGCCATTGGTGTCCCGCCAGTCCAGAATCCCCATCGTGAAGTCGGTGGTCATGCGCGGGAGCCAGATGACCTGGTTGCTGATGAGGGTATTCAAGTTAAGCTTCGAGGCCTCGTCCACCAGGCCAAAGGAGAGGAAGCCAGGCCCGGTCGTGGTGTTGGTGTCACGACCAATAATCCAGAAATGGCCATCCCCCACCGGAGCCGCGTCGCGGGCGTAAGCGCTCAGGTCGAGGATTTGTCCGTTCGAACCATTGGAGATTTGAGTCGTGAGAATATAGGTAAGATAGCGGGCCGCACCATCGATGATCTGCTCGGCGGACTGGCTGGCCACGCGGTTGTCCGACGCGCGCAACTCGAACATCATCGAGTGTCCGAAATACAGGGCCAGGCTCACCAACCCGAAGGCGATCCAAAGGACGATGATCAGGACCGATCCTTGGGCGCGGCGGCGCAACGTGGCACGTGGGCTCATCGCGTCCCTCCCGTCGAACTGGCGCTTTGCGCCAGGTTGGTCAGCGTGAGCGTGGTGAGCGGAATCACCAGTGCCACCGGTTCGGGTTTGATCCCGACTTCGTCACGGGGGGTGGCCTGGTAAATCGTGATGCGAACCGCAGCCGGTAGATTGGTGTCGGAAAGGGACGTGTCCCAGGAGTTGCGCCATTCGAACCCGTCATAGCACTCGAAGTCGACGCTCTGCACGTCGCTCAGGAGGACCTGCGGCTGGGGAGTCTGGGACACGGTGGCCAGGAGGTTCCGGTTGACGTAGCGCACCAAATCCATGCCCGCGGACTGCCTCCGTTCGGTCGCGGGCATCAATTGATAGAACACCTCCTGCACGTCGCCCCAGGGCTCGCCCTCAGTGATGACGCCGGTGGTGCTATAAAAATCGAGCCCGTTACCGCTGGCGCTCAAGCCCATGGTCGACCCCATGGACTGCCCATCACATTTGAAGTCGCCCGCCAGAAACCCGCGGGGACCAGCCACCCCCTTGAGATCGCGGCGGATGACTTCCATGGCCTGGGCCATCGGCAAAGCCTCATCTACCGCGGCCGTGGTCTTGTCGCGCAACCGGACGGCGGTGACGAAGACCGAGTTGATGGCCGCCAGGACGATCCCGCAAATGGCCAACGCCAGGAGCACCTCGATGAGGGTGAAGGCGGAATCCAGCCCCGAGGCCGCCGCTGGCCTTGCGGAAGGCGCGCGCCACCTGGACAGGACTGTTGGCCGGGTAGGTTTCATCATCGGGTCCCGTTGGTGCCGCTGAGAATTGTGCTATCGACCAGGGTGCTCATCGAGACGTCGAATTGGCGATTCTGGGCGGTGAAATGAACGGTCGCCGTCAGTTGGCGGATGGCGTTTTGGCCATCCAGGGTCCAAGGCTCACTCTTAAGCTCATAGTTGAACTGCCGGCGGCCCTGGGAGATGGTGCCCGATTGGATGCTCTGGCTAAAATTGGTCGTCACGAGGTTCTCGTTGAGCACGCGTTGGGCCACCAGCGCGGCTTCGCTCTTGCGGGCGGCAACCGCCCCGGCGCGGCTGGCCAAGTGCATCCCCTCGATCACCACCGGGATGACGATCGCCATAAACAGCAGCGCCGCCAGCACCTCGGCCAGCGTAAATCCGCCGTTAGCCGCGTTCCGACGACGGAGGTTAATAATTCTCGGTGTCCCGAATTTCATAACTCATCCGGTTTTTGGCCAACGCCACCCAGAGGGCGGCGCCATCGCGGCTGACCAGGCGCAGGGCCTTCGGACTGTTCTCTCCAATCGAACCGTCCGCCTGGAAGCGAATGGCCGGCAGGTTCGGATGGGCCGGCGCGCTCTTGAGCACGCTGGCCAGGCTGATGCTCCCGGTTCGGCTGGTGGTGTTGGTTGCCACCACAGTGCTGCGGGTCGAAATCTCGAGCCGAATCGCCGCATCCAACTCGAATTCCTCGGCCTTGGGATCGTTGTTATCGAAGCTCCGCTCAACTTCCAGGCCAAACCTCCCTTTGTCGGCATCCAGCCAGAGGTCCATGGTAAGGCCCTCGGAGGCGGCGCGGCCCTGGCCCAGACGGGTCAGCGCCAGCAATTGGCGGGCTTCGGAATCCAAAGCGCGCCCGCCGAAAAAACGCGCCATGGTCGGCGCGGTAAAGGAAACCGCCACAGTCAGGATCGCCATGACCAGGATCAACTCGATCAAGGTGAACCCGTCCGCCGCCCGCCGCCCGCGAGGGAGCGACCGGGGCCTCGCCGGGACGGCGAGATCCCTCCCCAAGGGAGGGCGGGACAGAATGGCGAACCTGGGACTCATGCTCTTTGGTCCTTAGCGCTTGTCCACCCAGTTGCCGATGGGGGCTTGCTCTCCCGGAGGGCCTTGCGAGTAGATGTCGTAAAAGGCGGGGTTGTGTTTGCCCGGGCACTCGTAGATATACTCGTTTTGCCAGGGATCCTTCGGGATGCTATCCATGTAGGGCCCGTGCCACTTGACGGCGTCGCGCGGTTGCACCAAGAGCTCCTGCAACCCGTTGCGGCCCTTGGGATAGTAACCGTTGTCGATCTCGAACGAGTCGAGCGCGGTCTTGAAGGAGTTGATCTGGGTGCGGACGGCGGTGTCATTCGCCTGCCGGGTACGGCCCATGACCTTGGGGTAAACGATGGCCGCCAGAGTGGCCAGGATGACCAGCACCAGGAGCATCTCAACCAGGGTGAAGCCCTGCCGCCGCGAGGATCGGAGGCCTTTTTGAGTGGATACCTTTATTCTCATAAGTTAATTCAGTCTGTGTTACTTGATTAATTCCTGCATTTGGAAGATAGGCAGCACCATGCTGATGAAAATGGTGCCGATGAAGCCGGCAATGAAGAACAAGAGGAGCGGCTCGGCAAAGGCCACGGCAGTCCTTAAGTGCCGGTCCAGATCGCCTTCCGTAACATTCGAGATACGAATCAGTTCCTGGTCCAGCCGGCCGCTTTCCTCCGCCACGGATACCATTTCCAACACGGAACTGGGGAACAGGCCCCGACACTCCGCCAGGCTGGCCCCGAGTTGCCCGCCCTGCTGCACACGTTCGATCGAGTTGGAAACCGCATCCACCAGGATTTGATTGCCGATGGACTTGCGGGCCACGTTGAGGGCCTGCACCAGCGGAACCCCGGCCCCCAGGAGGGTGCCGAGCATCCGGCAGAACCGGGCCATGGCGAACTGGGCCACCAATGGCCCGATGAGCGGCAACTTGAGCATCATGCCTTCCCACAACCGACGGCCCTTCTCCGAGGTCAACCAATTGCGGATCAGGAAGATGAGGGTCGCGATGCCTAACGCCACAAACACCCCATAAAAACGCACCACGTGGCTCACGCCGATGATAATGCGGGTCGGCAGCGGCAAGGCGCCACCCAGGCCCTGAAACATCACCTGGAACTTGGGAATAAAGAAGGTCAGCAAAAACACGAGCACCGCCAACGCCAAGAACAGCAGCACGGCGGGATAGAGCATGGCCGCCATCACTTTGGACTTAAGGTCCTTTTCGCGAGCCTGAAAATCCGCGATCTGCGCCAACACCACGTCCAGAAACCCGCCGGTCTCGCCCGCCTGCACCATCGCGGTATAGACTCGGGGAAAGGTCTCCGGGGATTTGCCCATGGCATCGGCCAGGGACATGCCATCGATGACGAGATCGTGGATGCCCTTCCACTTGGCCTTGGCGGCCGGGTTGCCGGCCTCTTTGTGGAGGATGGTCAAGGCGCGGCTCAGGGGCACACCCGCGGCCAGCAGGCTCGAGAGCAGGCGGGTGAAATTCTCCAGGGCGCGCGCGGTGACCTTTTGGGATTTCTTGAAAAACGAAAGCGACGCCAAGGGATTGGCCCCGCCCGCTCCGCCTTTGGCCTGGGCGCCGGCTAACTCAGCCAGGCTCACGGGGCGCAGCCCCTGTCCGGCCATCTGGTGGAAGGCTTCCTGTCGGCCGGCCGCCTCGATTTGCCCCTCGGCCACCGCGCCGTTGGCCTGAATGGCTTTGTATTGAAAGAGTGGCATTAGTGGGCTCCGCGTTCCGGCGCCGCCTGAGTCGGCGCGTGGTCTTTGGTTTCACCGCCGGGATGCGCGGCCTGATGGGTGGTTCGCTCGACTTCCTTGGCGGTGGTCACGCTCAGGACTTCCTCGACGGTGGTGATGCCCATGCGCACCAGACGCCAACCGTCATCGGCCAAGGTCCGCATCCCCGCACGGCGGGCCGCATCGCGGATCTGGTCACTGGAGGCGTTCTTCAAGATCAACTGCCGGATCTCCGTGTCGCTGTCCATCCACTCGAAGATAGCGTGCCGGCCGTAAAAGCCG
>Ga0316220_1002718_pt1 | contig 15834 bp, 14 predicted proteins | sample TBH18005metaG_FD_203632 | JGI IMG/M metagenome (GOLD analysis project Ga0316220, IMG submission 203632) | Freshwater microbial communities from Trout Bog Lake, Wisconsin, USA - TBH18005 | ecosystem: Environmental > Aquatic > Freshwater > Lake > Hypolimnion/Profundal zone | place: USA: Wisconsin...
TTGTTCGTCAAATCTTTCGCGCCGAGAACCGCGTAATCTTTTTCATCGCGGTTCAGCGCGTTGACGGAACGCGGGTCAAACGCGGCGAGCCGGCCGCGCGCAAAATAATCCTCCACCTTGGCCTTCACCGCCTTGACCGCCGCCGCCGCCGCCTCGGTGTTGACGCCGAGCGGCAGCACCGTCGCGTCGGCTTCGGCTTTTTTCCACCAGTCGGAATATGCGGCGGCCTCGGCAAAAAACTGGTCCACCTTGGCCTGGCTTACGCCGGGCTTGCCGCTCACGTCGGCGTCCGCGCCGAGGCAGGTGATGATGTCGGCGATGACGGCCCTGGTCGCGTCGTCGCCGGCGGAATCGGCGGGCACAATGCCGTCGCCGTTGAACGGCTTCGCGGCGAAGGTCGCGGCGGCGGCGGCGGCCTCGTCAAAGGTGACTTCGTCGTTGTCGCCCTTGCCCAAAACCTGCCGCGCGAAATTGGCGATCAGTTTGCCTTCCGGCGCGGCGTCGTTGATGGCGGCCGGCTTCAAGGTGGAACCGCCTTTGAGCAGGTCGTCCGGATTTTTCATCAGGCCGGCGGCCCACTTGGCGGCGGCGATGAGTTCCGGCGCGCGGACGCGGCCGTCCCGGTCGGTGTCAATCAGCGCCAGCGTGGCCTTGTCAAACTCGACGCCCGTGGTCGGGCAGGCGAGCGCGACCCAAAGCTTTTGGTCGAGCTGGTCCAGGTTGAGCAGGTCGGCCCCGGAGCCGATGACGACCTGGTTGAATCCGCCGGCGCGGAAGAATTTCCAAGCGTGAGTTGTGGCCATAATTAATCTCCAATTTTCAAAACTTTAACCACAAAGCCGCCGAAACACCAAGAAACTTAATTCCCGGCCGGGATGATTTATTTCAGGTTGTCGGTCAGGAAGGCCAGCACGCGCTGGTCATATTCGGTGCCGGCGAACGCGCGTAAATCCTGATGTCCGGCACCGGCCACGAGCCAGAACTGTTTCGGCCCGGCGGCGGCGGCAAACAAATCTTTCGCCTCCTGCGCTGTCGTCAATTTGTCGGCACCGCCGGAAATGAACAATTTGGGCGTCAAAATCTTCTTGGCGGATTCAATCGGCTGCAAATCGTCCGGGCTGATGCCCATCCGCGGTTTCAACTGGCACATCAGCAGCGGCGTGGCAAGCCGGCCCCAAAACCCCAGCCGCTCCACGAGGCGGTCTTCCGCCGCCTGATAAATCGTCGGATAACACGATTCCAAAACCAGCGCATGGACCGGCAGCGGCGGTTGCGCCAGCAGCGCCGCCGCCGCGCCCATTGAGACGCCGATGACGCCGATTTTTTCACCGGGCAATTTTTGGCGGATGAAATTAACGGCGGCGGCCGCGTCGCGGCTTTCCAAAAAGCCGAACGTGACCGCCGTGCCCAGGCTTTCGCCGTGCCCCTGAAAATCAAACAGCAAAACCGAGCAGCCGGCGTGCGCCAGCCATGCCGCCCGCGCCCTCATCACCGTGCGGTCGGCGTGGACGCCGTGCAGCAACAAAACCGCGCCTTTGCCCGGTTGGCCGGCGACAAACCAGCCGTGGATCGTCGCGCCGCTGGCGCTGGGAAACGTGACCTTCTCCGTGCGCCAGGCCGGCGGCGGGTTGTTGATGGGATGATTCGCCGGCGAAACCAGCACGCCGCCGACGCACCAGACCAGCGCCGCGCCAAGAATGACGGCGGCGGCACCCAGGGCAAAAAAGATTTTCCACCGGGGGATCAGACGCATGGTTTTTCGACAAGACCGACAGCCGCCCGTTCACCGGAGATCATTCAAACCAGTTCCGGCGCCACAATTGTTTTCGGCGGCCGGGAAACCGGCGTGCCGTCGGGCGCTTCGGGATACTCAAAAATCTTCCCCTCAAAATTGCGGATGAGCACGCGGCCGGCGTTGCGGCACAAGACGTATTCGGGATTGACCGGCACCTTGCCGCCGCCGCCGGGCGCGTCAATGACGTATTGCGGCACGGCGTAGCCGGTGGTGTGGCCGCGCAATTTTTCCATGATTTCCAGGCCTTTCGCCACGCTCGTGCGCAGGTGCGCGGAGCCGGCGATCAGGTCGCACTGGTAAAGATAATACGGTTTCACGCGGCACATCAGCAGTTTCTGCATCAGCGCCTTCATCACGTCCGCGTCGTCGTTGACGTGCTTGAGCAGGACGCTTTGGTTGCCGAGCGGGATGCCGGCCTCGGCGAGGCGGCCCAGGGCGGCGCGCACTTCTGTCGTCAGCTCGCGCGGATGGTTTGAGTGGATGCTCAGGAAGAGCGGGTGAAATTTTTTCAGCATCGCGCAGAGCTCCGGCGTGATGCGCTGCGGCAGAAACGTCGGGATGCGCGAGCCGAGGCGCAGAAACTCCACGTGCGGGATCGCGCGCAGGCGGCCCAGCAGGGTTTCCAGCTTGTCGTCGCCCAGCAGCAGCGGGTCGCCGCCGCTCAACAGCACGTCGCGGATTTCGGGATGGGCGGCGATGTAGTTGATCTGCTTGTCGTATTCGGGATGAAAATCATAGCCGCTGGCGTTGCTCACCAGCCGCGAGCGCGTGCAGTAGCGGCAATACGCCGCGCAGCGGTCCGTCACCAAAAACAGGACGCGGTCGGGATAGCGATGCACCAGGCCCGGCACCGGCGAGTGCGAATCTTCGCCGCACGGGTCGCTCATCTCCCACGCGGCGGTCGTCGTTTCCTCGATGCGCGGGACGACCTGCCGCCGGATGGGGCAATGTTCATCCGCCGGGTCAATCAGGTTGAAAAAATACGGAGTGATGCCGAGCGCCAGCTTGTGGTTCGCCAGTTTGGCCCCGGCCGCTTCCTCCGGCGTGAGCGTGGGCAGGAATTTCTGCAACTGCTCGACGGTGGTGATGCGGTGCTTCATCTGCCAGCGCCAGTCGTTCCAGTCCGTCTCGGAAACGTCGCGCCAATAACCACGGCCGGCGGACTGGAATTTTTTCAATGCGGTCAAAGGGCCGGCCGCAGGCGGCTCCCCGCTGTCCTTGGATGATTTTTCAGCCTGCATTTTCGTAACCGCACTATAATTTCAATTCAACTTCTGTCAAGTTGACCGCGCCCGGCGCGGCGCGGTTCATTTTTTCGGCAGCGTCACCGGCTTGAGTTGGATTTCGGCTGCGCGCCGGCGGGCGTCCAGCGCGTCCAGTTTTTTCAACACGTCTTCATTTTCATCCGGGCGGCGTATGGCCGGCGCATTCCTGCCGGCGGCGGTCACGGCGGGGGCCGGCCGTTTTTTTTCCAGAAAATCAGCCAGGACTTGCCGGTAATCTCCGGCCAGCGCGGCGAACGGCGGCGCGAGCCGGAGCTGCGCCAGCGCCAGGCCGCGCAGCTTGAGCTGCAATCCGGCGGCGAGCTGCCCGGGTTCCAGGTTGCGGATGGCGGATTGCAGCGAGATCTCCGCGTGGGTGGGCAGGGCATTTGACTGGCTGCGGAAATCCACCGGCACGCTCAGCAGTTCCGCCAGCCGGTCGCGGCTGGCGGTGACGGTCCAGCGCGGGCCGGGCCGGGTTCCCGCAAACGCGATCACCCGCAGCGACCACCATTTTTCCACGTCCAGCGGCTGGCGGAAATCATTGTGGAACGCGGCAAAAAAAGCCGTCTGCCAGTTGAGGTCGCGGGGCAGTTCCGCCAGCAGGGCGCGCAGCCGGGCCGCGCCGTTCTTCAAGGCGAGGAGCTCGCGGACAAACAACTGGGCGCTGGCGCCATAAACGCCGTTGTCCTCGCCGTTCACCTGCGCCTCGTCGGGCCAGCTCAACTGTTCAAACGTGAGCGCGGCGGACTGCTGGAGCGTGCGGCGGGCGGCGGCGAGCGAATCCATGCCGTGCTCGATCTGGTTGACCCGGCTTTGCATCAGGCCGCCCGAAAAACTGGACGGGGCGGACAAGATGAGCTTCACCTCGTCGCCGGCCAGCGCCTGCCGGGCCAGGCCGTCAATCAGCCACGGGGGCAATTCGGCGGAGCGCCCGGCCGCGGCGGCGTTGCGATTGGCGATTTCCAGCAGCACCACGGCCGTGAGGGCGCGGGCATAACGCGTGGCCGGGAGCACGTCCGGCAGCTCCACCCGATAGTTCCAAATCTGAAAGGCCGGGCCGGACACAATGGTGATGCCGTCGTCCGTTGACCGCGCGGGATGGAGCGCGAGGAAAATTTTTCCGCGCCACGGGGCATTGGCTTTCAAGCCGAGCTGGTTCCAGAGGACGGTTTTGAAACGCTCGGCGGCCACGGCCAGCAGGGCGGGCTCCAGCCGGACGAGAGCCGGATTGGTCGCCAGTTCCGGGCGGTGGAGGAGCGGGGAGGGTACCCGCGAGCCGGCGACGGTGAACTGGCCGGAAACACTGCGCGCGGTGGCCAGCTCCGGCCAGGCGGACTGCGCGCGGGCCGCCGTGAAAAAAAACAGCGCGGTGAAAAATATCGCGAAGCCGTTGACTGGTCGGACTGCGGAACCGCTCCAGTGGGGCCGCGATGCAACCCGGCAGCGATGCCACGGACGGATCATTTTTTGTCCGTTTTTTTGGCGGGCTTGCTTTCCGGCTTGGCGGCGGGCTTGGATTCGGCCTTGGCCGGCGCGAAATCTTTTTTCGCCGCCGACTTGTAGCCTTCGCTCCGGTAGTCGGTGATGTAAAAGCCGCTGCCTTTGAAGATCAGGCCGGCGCCCGCGCTGATTTTTTTGGTGACCTGGCCGCGGCCCCATTTCTTCCGGCCGCAGGCATCCTTGGGGCAGTTTTTCAGCGGCGCGACGGCGATGGAATGAACGGCCTCAAATTCATGGCCGCACTTCTTGCAGATGTATTCGTAAGTCGGCATGGCCGCAGGCAAAAACGGATGCGCGGACTTCAGTGCGCCGTCGGATGGTTTGTCGCGCCGAGCGGCGGGATGACCTTCACGGAGCCGTCAGAGCCGACCTCGACATTGAGGTCGTAGGCCGCAGCCGGGGCGGGAGCGGGAGCGGCGGCCGGCGCTTTGGCGACGGGCGGGTTGGTGATGGCCGGGGCAACCGTGCGCTGAATCAGCAGTTCGGCGCCTTTTTTATTGCCGTTGTCATTTTTCATCAACTGGAGCCGGCGGGCGACGAACATTTCGTCGCGGAGTTTTTTGACCTGGGCGCGGAGGGCGTCAAGGTCGTTGAACTTGTGTTCCAGCTCGGCTTTTTTGGCGATCTGTTTTTGCAGTTCCTGTTCGACGAACGCCCGGTTGGTTTCCGCGATGGCGAGCTGGTTCTGGGTTTTCTCGATGCTGGCGGTCAACAGCGCGAGGCTGTTGGTGAGTTCGTTGGCCCGCTGGTCGAGCACCTTGTTCTGCACTTCCAGGTCGGAGATGTGGGTGTTGAGGTTGGTGATCTGGCTTTGCGCGCTCGCCAGCGAGGTCTGGGTGCTGGCCAGCGTGGCGGTGGCGGAGGCCAGGCTGTTGGACAACTGGACAAGCTGCTGGCGGCTGATCGCCAGATCGTTCGTCAGCACGATGTTGACCTGGCCAAGCTCGTCAATCTGCTTCTTGGCGTTCACCACCTGACCGGAAAGATCGGAGATCGTGGCGGCGTCCTTGGCCTGCTGATCGTCGGCCTGTTTCTTGAGGTTGAACAGTGCAATGCCCAGTCCGACGCAGGCAACGGCGAGAACGATGATGGCGATTTTGATTTTCATAACAGGTTCAACATGGCCGTAGCCGCCGGTTTTGGCAAGCCCGCTTACTTGCCGTTTCCAGCCGGAGCCGGGGCGGCCTGGGCCGCTTGCGCCGCTTCAATTTTTTCGCTCATGGCTTTGAGCGTGGGATCCAAAATTTCCAACTGGGCGTCCGCGCGCAGCTTCTTGACGTAATCCGGCGCGAGCTTGGCGATTTGCCGGCGGGCCAGGACTTCCTTGATGTCCGCCGCAACGACGGTGAAGTCCACTTTCTTGGCCGCCGTCTTGCCAATCCCCTTGATGAGGTGAAAGCCGTAGGCCGTGGTGACGACATCGCTGACCTGATCGTTGGTCAGCGCGAACGCCGCCGCTTCAAACTCCGGCACCATCTGGCCGCGCGGAAATTCCGGCAGTTCGCCGCCGTTTTCCTTCGAGCCGGGGTCTTCGGAAAACTGCTTGGCCAGGGCCGCAAAATCGCCGCCGGCCTTGATTTTCTTCAGCAGGTCATCAATCTGCTTGCGCTTGGCCGCCACGGTGTTGGTGGCCAGCGTCTGGTGGGTGGCCGGGTCAATGGTCATCAGCAGGATATGGCGGACATGCGCCATTTCCGGCTGCTCAAAATCCGCCGGGTTCTTGGTGTAATAATCCTTGGCGTCGGTCTCGGTCACGTTGATGTTCAACTCCCGCTTGAGCGTGGCCTTGGCCACGGCTTCCTGCATGGCCTTGCCCCGCAGCTCCTCCACCGTCATGCCGACGGCATCAAGCTGGCGCTGGAGCGCTTCCGCTGAACCAAAGCGCTTCACCAAATTGGCATATTGCAGGTTGGCGTCCACCTTGCCCGCCGCGCGGTCAAGGTCCCCGGCCTTTTGCAGCAACAACTGGATGGTGACCAGCTGGTTCATGACGCCCACCGCAAAATCCGGCGGCAACTGTTGCCCCTGCGCGGCGGCGTTGGCCTTGGCGCCGGACAGCACCTGGTCCAACTCGCTTTGCTTGATCTCAAAGCCCTTGCCCTTGACGATGGCCGGGTCGCCAAACAGCGCCTTCATCGCCGCGGCGGGCGTGTTGGCGTTGGTGCCGGCGCTGGCGGTTGCCGGTTGAGTGACCGCCGAAGCGGAAATCACACCGGCCATCAGCGCGGCGGAAAGGATCAATTTCAATTTCATGTTCGTCTTGGACTGTCGGGTTATGATTTGGTTCAAAAACAGAACTACAACTTTACCACTTTCACGTTGCTGATGTCATGGTCTTTTTTCAGCTCGTTGAGCATGGCCGCCGGCGGCTCGCTGTCGAGGCTCAGCACCGTCAGCGCCTTGCCGCCCGCCGTGTCGCGGCCCAGGCTCATGCTGGCGATGTTCACCTTGTGCTTGGCCAGCAGTGTGCCCAGATGGCCGACCATGCCCGGCTTGTCGGCGTTGTTCAGCAGCAGCAGCGTGCCGGTCGTGGGGATTTCCACCGGTTGGCTGAACAGCCGCACGATGCGCGGGTTGTTCGGCGAGCCGAAGAACGTGCCGCCGGCCGATACCAGCTTCTGGCCGTTGCTGAAAACCTGGACGTGCACCCATTCGTTGAACGTCACCGGCTCGTCGGATTTCTTTTCCTCGACCGTGATGCCGATGCTCTGCGCCACGCTGCGGACGTTGACGTTGTTGACGTCCTTCAGGTTGCTCGTCGAAAGGAAGCCGCGGATGATGGCGCGCGTCACCGGGTCGGTGTTCGTGAGATTCTTCGCGTTGCCGCCGTAGGTGATGTGCAGCTTGTCCGCGTTCGCCGGCGTGAGCTGCGCGAGCAGTTTGCCCAGCGCCTCGCCGAGCGGCAGATACGGTTTCACCTGCTCCGACGTCTTCGCGTCGAGATACGGCAGGTTCACCGCGTTGCGGACTTCGCCGGTCAAAAGATAACCCGCGATGACCTCGGCGACTTCGATGCCGCATTTCTCCTGCGCTTCCTCGGTGCTGGCGCCGAGGTGCGGCGTCAAAATCAGGTTCGGCTGCTTGCGATACGGATGATCGGCGGGCAGCGGTTCCACGGCGAAAACGTCCAGCGCCGCGCCGGCGACCTTGTTCGATTCCAGCGCCGCGATGAGGTCGGCTTCGTTGATGATTTCGCCGCGCGCGCAATTCACGATTTTCACGCCGGGCTTCATCTTGGCGAACGCCGTCGCGTTCAGCATTTCCCTGGTCTCCTTCGTCACCGGCATGTGGACGGTGATGAAATCCGCCACGCGATACACCGCGTCCAGATCCGCCGCGAACTCCGCGCCGATGGCCTTCGCGCGGTCTTCCGTCAGATACGGATCATACGCCACGACCCGCATGCCGAAGGCGATCGCGCGCTTGGCCACTTCCGTGCCGATGCGGCCCATGCCCAAAATGCCCAGCGTCTTGCCCATCAATTCCACGCCATGCTTGGCGAGTTCCTTGCGGTCCCACTTGCCGGCCACCATCGAGGCGTGCGCCTGCGGCACCTTGCGCGCGAGCGACATGAGCATGGCGAAGCTCAGCTCCGCCGTCGTCACCGTGTTGCCGCCGGGGGTGTTCATGACCACCACGCCGTGCTGGGTGGCGGCGGTGATATCCACGTTGTCCACGCCCACGCCGGCGCGGCCGACCACGCGCAAAAGCTTCGCGGCCTCGATGACCTTGGCCTTGACCTTGGTCTCCGAGCGCACCACGAGCGCCACGGCGTCGGCCACCAGCGGGATGAGCTCCGCCTCCGGCAGCGGCTTGGGCAGGACGACGACGTTGAATTCCGGGCGTTGCTTCAGCAGTTCAATGCCCTTGGGCGAGATGGGGTCGCAAACGATGATTTTCATAAATAATAAAATCCGGTTAAATCCTATCGGCCAAAAAGTTTAGATTGCCGCGCCCTGCCGGTCAAACCGCGAATCACCTCCCGCGCAGCTAGTCGCTAGCTTAATCCTCAAGTTAACCCCGAAGCAAACGGGCCGAGCCGTGGCCACTAACCTCTTTGTCTAAACGTTCCCTTTTTCATGGACAACTTCAACAATCAACGACTTTGCTGACCGCTTCAACATAGTTAATTGCCACGTCCGGCAATACATGTTGTTCCCACCCTCCAACGCTACAATATTGGAAGTCACGCGCCGTGTAATCCTTGCTCATCGCCACGACGGCTTCTTCCTCGTCCTTGGAAGCATTGACCGATAGCCCCTTGGCTTTTGCTTCGGTGTGAGCGGCGCAAATACTATGTCCGACTCTTTTTTTAACGTGGTCCAGAGTTGCCCCATGCGCCAAAAGGTAGGCTTTGAGGAAGTTTTCGAGTGATTGGAACACTAGAAAATAAGTCGGCCACATCGGTTTGCCTTTAAAACCCTCATTGGCAAACTTTGCAGCGTCGAGAAATTCCCGCGCCAGCTTGGAAAAATTGTGCGGGGAGTCGTTACCCAGTAAACGCCCACAAGGGATAATTCCGTTACTCATTTTTACTTTCATATTGTTGAACAATACATCAGGGGTGGCCGTATTTGCGCCTAACAGGGTGCTTGCTTGAAGTTTTGCGGCCCATCCCGTTTCACGGTTCGAGGTTAGGGCGGGTTTTGGCGGCTGTCCAACGGTTTATTTGGCCAGTTGCCGGTGGTCCGGCGTCCTTAGGGCGTTCGGAACGGGTCGGAACCCGTTATTTTCGCCTTCCAAGGCGTTATTTTCGGCTCGGAGGGCGTTATTTTCACCCTCGGACCCGAAATTTTCACCTTTTTAGGTGTTATTTTCGCCTTCCGACCCGAAATTTTCGGGTTTTAGGGCGTTAAATTCGTCCTCCCAGGTGAAATTTTCACCCCGGAAGGCGTTATTTTCACCTTCCGGGGTGCTGTTTTCGGGTCGTTTTTCAGGGTGTGGCCGATGGGTTGGCTTTTTTGGCGGCGGTTTTGGCCTTGGCGCCGGGGCCGGGATAGGCTTCGGCGAGGTCTTTGTAGATGGGTTCGGCTTCGGCCTGGCCGCGATGGGCGGCTTCGCCGGTGTTGTTCATGTAGGCGTTGCAGGCGCGGAGGTATTCGCTGCCCAGCAGCATCTGGGTGCCTTCGGCTTTGTGGAAGAGCAGGGAGAGCTGGGGCATGAACTTGTCCATCTGGCTGTAGCCGGTGCTGTCCTTGGTGACTTCGGCGAGGGGAAACAGCGGGGAGTTGTATTCGGGATGGGTGCCCATGTAGCCGAACGTCTTGGCGGCATAGGCGTCGGTGGCCGGGCCGAGTTTCTGCATGCTGCGGCGGTCGTCGTCGGACACGGGCACGCAGAAGTTCAGCAGCGTGTCCAGTTCGGCAATCTTGGCCGCGATGTCGGCGACGGTCTGGTCGCCGATGGTGACACTGATTTTGTTGTAGGGAGTTGCCATGGTTGTTGGTTGTTGGGCGTTGATGGCCGCCATGACTTCTTCAACCGTGCCGTTCCAGCGGGCCCCCGGAGTGTTCCAGCGCAAGGGTTCGCCGTTGGGCAGGATCATGTCGTAACGAAGCGGTGTGGCCATATTTGTTTGTTGGTCGTTTGTCCGTTGGGGAATCCGCGGTGAAGAACGGTCCTTCCCTAGGCCGCACCAACGGTTTTATTCCCGTCGCGAATAAATTGGAAGCGCGAAGTTGCGCCGGAAAAAGTTTTCATTTTCGTTGAAGGGAAAAATTAAAAATTCTGAAGCGCCGGCGGGCGTGAAAATTCAGTGTTCATTCCCGCGCGGCCAATTATCATGGGCGCACGATGAGCAAGCTGCTGTTGATTGATGACGAGGAGGACGTGCGGTATTCGCTGCAACGCCTCCTGGCCTCGGAGGAAATGGAACTGGCCACCGCCGCCAGCGGCGAGGAGGGCCTGAAGGCCATCCCCAAGTTCAAGCCCGACCTCGTGCTGATGGACGTGCGCATGACCGGCCTGACCGGCATGGAGACGCTCCGCAAAATCCGCGCCGCCGATCCCAAGCTGCTGGTGATCTTGATGACCGCCTACGGCACCACGCAGACCGCCATCGAGGCGATGAAGCTGGGCGCGTATGATTACCTGCTCAAGCCCTTCGACATCCCCAAGCTCAAGGAGGTCATCGCCAACGCGCTCAAGGCCGCGCGCGACATGAAGCAGGTCGTCTCCTACGCGCCGCTGCTCGAATCGGAGGATTACGAGTCCGGCATCATCGGCCGCAGCGGGCCGATGCAGGGCGTCTTCAAGCTCATCGGCCAGATCGCCGCGACGGACACCACCGCGCTCGTCACCGGCGAGAGCGGCACCGGCAAGGAACTCGTCGCCCGGGCGATTTATCATCACAGCGACCGCGCGCAACAGCCGTTCCTCGCCGTCAACTGCGCCGCGATTCCCGAGCAGCTTTTGGAAAGCGAATTGTTCGGCCACGAGAAAGGGGCGTTCACCGGCGCGACCGTCCAGCGCATCGGCAAGTTCGAGCAGTGCAACCACGGCACGATTTTCCTCGATGAAATCGGCGACATGACGCCGGCGACGCAGACGAAAATCCTGCGCGTGCTGCAATCCGGGACGTTCGAGCGCGTCGGGGGCAACTCGCCGCTCAAGGTGGACGTGCGCGTCATCGCCGCGACGAACAAGCCGCTCGAAGCCGCCGTGGCCGCGCGCCAGTTCCGCGAAGATCTGTTTTACCGGCTGAACGTCGTGCGCATCCATCTGCCGCCGCTGCGCGACCGCCGGGACGACATTCCGCTGCTGGTGAATTATTTTCTGGAGAAAATCGCGCGGGAAATGGGCCGCCCGCCGAAGTCCATCGCCAATGCCGCCGTGAAGCTGTTTGAGAAATACCACTGGCCCGGCAACGTCCGCGAACTGGAGAACGCCATCCGCCGCGCGCACGTCCTCGCCAAGAGCGACGCGATCCTGCCCGGCGATTTGCCGCCGGAAATTTCCGGCGCCGCCACCGGCGTGGCCGCGCCGCCCGCCGGCCTCGCCACCGGGGACGCGGCCGCCGGCGATGCCGCCACGCTCGCGCGGCAGCTTTTCCAGATCGCCCGGCGCGATCCGAAGCTGAAAATCATTCCCGCCGTCGAGCGCGAACTGGTGATCCAGGCGTTGATCGAAACGGACAACAACCAGGTTCACGCCGCCAAGATGCTTGGCATCACGCGCGCCACGTTGCGCAAGCGCATCGAGAAATTCGGCATCCAGCGGGAATTGAACGTGAAGTGAGCCGGGCCGCGCCTCACATCTGCTCGACGGTTTCGATGCCGAGCGTCGCCAGGCCCTGCCGCAAAACGCGCGCCGTCAGATCGCACAACGCCAGCCGGGAGTCGCGCGCGGCGGCGGTGTCCGCTTTCAGCACCGGGCAGTTCTCGTAGAACGAGGTGAACTTGCCGGCGAGCTCAAACAGGTAGTTGCAAAGGTAATTGGGCCGCAGCTCGTCGGCGACGGCTTCGAGCGTGATCCCGAAGTTGAGCAGGTGTTTGGCGAGCGCGAGTTCCTCCGGCGCGGCTAATTGGAAGCTGGAAGTTGGAAGCTGGAAGTTGGGGATTTCCGCTTTCCTGAAAATGCTTTTTATCCGCGCATAGGCATAGACCAGATACGGCGCGGTGTTGCCCTGGAGCGCGAGCATCTTGTCCCAACTGAAAATGTAATCGCTCTGACGGTTGGGCAGCAGGTCGGCGTATTTCACCGCGCCGAGGCCGATGACGCGGGCGATTTCCTTTTTCTGGGCGGCCGGCAATTCCGCGCTTTTCTCGGAAACGATTTTGTGGGCGCGCTCTTCCGCCTCGGCCAGCAAGTCGCCCAGCTTCACGGTGTCGCCGGCGCGTGTCTTGAACGGCTTGCCGTCGTCGCCCATGATTTTGCCGAAGCCGACGTGGACGAGCTTCGTGGTCTTGGCGGCGTCCGGTTTCCAGCGGCCGAAGATGAGGAACAATTTTTTGAAATGCCCGGACTGCCGGTCGTCCACGACGTAAATAATCTCGTGCGGCGCCCAGGTTTTGAGCCGGTAATCAATCGTCGCCAGGTCGGTGGTCGTGTAATTGAAGCCGCCGTCGCTCTTGCGGACCAGCGCGGGGTCGGCCACCCACTCGCCGTCGCGGTTGACGAGAAACGGGTCTTCCTTCGGCGGCAGCGAGCCGTCGCTGAACACGCCGACCGCGCCCTCGCTTTCGCGGGCGATTTTTTTCGCGAGCAAATCGTTCACGACTTCGCCGAGCCAGGGATTGTAAAAACTTTCGCCGAGCGCGAAATCAAACTTCACGCCGAGCCGCGCGTAGATCGTGTCGAACTGGATCTGCGAGAGCCGGATCATTTCCTGCCAGATGGCGGTGTTTTCGGCGTCGCCGGCCTGGAGTGTCACCAGCTCGGCCTTGGCGGCTTCGAGGCGCGCGGGATGCGCGTCGCATTCGGCGTTGATGACTTTGTAAAGCCGTTCCAGCTCGGCGATGGCGTCGCGATCGAGCGCGGCGCGGTCCAGAATCTGTTTCCAGCCGAGCAGCAATTTGCCGAACTGCGTGCCCCAGTCGCCGATGTGGTTGTCGGAAATCACGCGGTGGCCGAGCAAGCGCAGCGTGCGCTGGAGCGCGTCGCCGATGCCGGTGGAGCGGATGTGGCCGACGTGCATCGGCTTGGCGACGTTCGGCGAGCTGAAATCGATGACGACGGTTTTCGGCTGCGCCGCCTGGTCAAAAAACAAATGCTCGCCGCGCGCCGCCGCCTCCAGCGTTTGCGTGAGCACGGAATTCTTCAGCCGGAAATTCAGGAAGCCCGCGCCGGCGATCTCCACTTTTTCGCAAACGGCGGAAACGTCCAGCCTGGCGAGCGTGTCGGCGGCGAGCTGGCGCGGATTCAGCTTGCGCTGCTTGGCGAGCGACATGAGCGCGTTGCTCTGGTAATCGCCAAATTTCGGATCGCACGGACGGACTAAAACGGTGGAGACATCGGCGTCCGGCAGCACGGCACGCACGGCGGCTTGCAGGCTTAATTCAATTTGTTTGTGGGGCAGCACGAAGAAAATTTAACCGCGAAATACACGAAATACACGAAAGAAACTAAAGCGGCTGCCGGAAATTTTCGCGTGGTTCGCGTATTTCGCGGTTGGAAAATTAAATTACTTTTTCCCGTGCTCGCGGATGACGGCGAGCATGGCGTCGGCGCTGGCGGATTTTTCGAGGGCTTCGCGAAAATCGGCCTTGTGCAAAAGCTTGGCGATGTTGGCGAGCGTGTGGAGATGTTTCTGGAACTGGCCCTGCGGGACGAGAAAGAGCATGACGAGCTTCACCGGCTGGTTGTCGAGCGCGTCGAAGTTGACACCCTTGGCGGAGCGGCCCAGCGCGCCGACGACTTCGTAGATCAAATCCGTCGAGGCGTGCGGAATGCCGATGCCGAAGCCGATGCCCGTGGACATGGAGGTTTCGCGCTTCTTGACGGCGGCGGTCACGGCGTCGCGGTCGCCGGGCTGGATTTTGCCGGTGGCCACCAAGTTGCCAATCAGTTCATCAATGGCTTCCCAGCGGTTCGCTGCTTTCAGTTCAGGAACGATCTGCTCACGTCCCAAGATGTCGGCTAAATCCATAACTTGTGTGAGGATGAATCCAAACGTGGTGACAATTCAAGACTGAATTGCTGACATTTTTTGCCGGGGTCAAATCACCCGTTGCAGCCAGTGCAAAATCATGCCCGTGCTTTCGGCCCACCAGCCGAGTGAATTCAGCATCCCGACGCGCGCCGTGAGCAGCGGAATCCCGAACAGCAGCACGCAAATGTTGCCGAGAAAAATCACCACGGCGGAAAATAAATAGCCCTGGCCGGTGATGTCCGACTGCCGGGTTTTCAAAACGTGAAGGGTCAGCGTGACGTGAAACGCATACGCCGCGCCGACCAGCAAATGAAACCAGACCAGCGGCCAGCCCCAGATAAAATGGCCGAGGGCAAACCCGCCGATGACCAGGACGGCATAGAGCGGGAAAAAATACGGCGCGAGCGAGATGAGGAAATTCGTCCTGGAAATCAACACGTGGCCGCCCTCGGACGTGACCTTCATTTTTTTGACCTCGCCGCCGAACAGCCACGTCCACAGCGCGTGCGTCAGTTCATGGCCGAGGACGTAGATCCACATCGGCTTCGGCAGCAGCACGAAGATCACGATCCAGCAGGCCGCGCCGCCGAGGAGCGGCACCCAGACGGCGTCCGCATTGCCGGTGGCGCGCAACACGAGCCACAATGCCTTCGCCGCGCCGGCGCAAACCGGCAGCAGCAGGACGGCGATGATGAACTTGATCCACTTCGGCACGCGCCAAGATTATCCGCAGATTTCGCGGATTGCACAGGTTTTTAGAAAGGGAAAACATCGGTTTTTTCATCTGCGAAAATCGGCCAATCTGCGGATAAGCTTGAAACTGAAAACTGAAAACTTAAAACTATGCCGATGACACAAGATCAAGTTCTCCAGGTTTTCCGCGACAGCGGCGCGCTGCTCGAAGGCCATTTCATCCTCCGCAGCGGCTTGCACAGCCGGCAGTTTTTTCAATGCGCGCTGGCGCTCCAGCAGATGCCCGCCGTGGAAAAACTCGGCGCGGCGCTGGCCGCCAAGGTCAAGCCGCTCGGCACCGTCACCATCGTCGCGCCGGCGATGGGCGGGCTCGTCATCGGCCAGGAAGTCGCGCGGCAGCTCGGCGTGCGGTTCATCTTCGTCGAAAAAGAGGAAGGCAAGCTGGTCCTGCGGCGCGGGTTCAAGATTGCGCCGGGCGAAAAAATTCTCGTCGTCGAGGATGTCGTGACCAAAGGCGGCCGCGTGCAGGAGACGATGGACATTGTCCGCGCCCACGGCGGCACCGTCGCCGGCGTGGCGATGGTGGTGGATCGTTCCAACGGCGCGGTGAACCTCGGCGTGCCGACGGTCAGCCTGATCGCGTTGCAAGTCGAGACGTTTGATCCGAACAAGCTCCCGCCGGATCTCGCGAAAATCCCGGCGATCAAGCCGGGGAGCAAATAAATATTGGCGCGCGAAGAATGCGAAGGCGGCGAAGGAGAAGAATTCTTTTGCTTCCTTCGTAACCTTCGCGTTCTTCGCGCGACTTCTGATTGCGCCATCCAATCTGCGCCAAGCGCCACCCGACTGTGCCATTGTGCTACTCGCGGCACAGCTTTGAGGTTTTCAAGCAGGCCGGGAAAAGCCGGTTTCGTCCTTTATTTCCAATGGGTTAATGACCTTCTCTCCGTTTGGCGCGCTTCGGCACCTTTATTGCAGTAAAAGGAGGGAGC
>Ga0316220_1002723_pt1 | contig 15819 bp, 14 predicted proteins | sample TBH18005metaG_FD_203632 | JGI IMG/M metagenome (GOLD analysis project Ga0316220, IMG submission 203632) | Freshwater microbial communities from Trout Bog Lake, Wisconsin, USA - TBH18005 | ecosystem: Environmental > Aquatic > Freshwater > Lake > Hypolimnion/Profundal zone | place: USA: Wisconsin...
TTTTCACCGAGGAGGATCGGGTTTCGCAGGGCGCGGCGGTGCTGCTGGACCGCATCGTGCGGCAGGGCCGCGCGTTTGGCATCCACGTGCTGCTCGGCTCGCAGACGCTCGGCGGCGCCTACACGCTGGCGCGCGCCACCATCGGCCAGATGGTCATCCGCATCGCGCTCCAATGCAACGAGGCGGACGCCTACTTGATCATGGACCAGGACAATCCCGCGCCGCGCCTGCTCTCGCGTCCGGGCGAAGGCATTTACAACGACGCGGCGGGCGCGCTCGAAGGCAACAGCCCGTTTCAGGCGGTCTGGCTTTCCGACAAGACGCGGGATGGTTATCTGGCAAAAATCCGCGCGCAGGCGGATAAGAATGCGAATCAATATCCCGGCCCGATTGTGTTTGAAGGCAATGCGCCGGCGGACGTGCGGGACAATCTGCCGCTGCGCCTGGCCCTGGAAAAACCGGCGGCAACAATTCCCGTGCAGGCCGGCGCCTGGCTCGGCGCGCCGAATTCGATCAAAGGTCCGACCGAGGCGGTTTTTAAGCGGCAGAGCGGCAGCCACCTGCTCGTCGTCGGCCAGAGCGAGGAGCGCACCACCACCATTTTGTCGGTCGCGCTGGTTTCGCTGGCGGCGCAATTCCCGAAAAATGCCGCGCGCTTCGTGGTGCTCGACAGCACGCCGCCGGGATTTCCGCAGCGGGAGTTTTTGCAGCGAATCACCGCCGCCGTGCCGCACGAAATCGTTCACGGCGGCAACAGCAACCTGGCGGAAGTGATGGCCGCCCTGGCGGAGGAATTAAAGCGCCGCTCGGAAAATGAACCGGCCGCGCAGGAAATATTTGTGCTGATCCAAGGTTTGCAAAATTTCAAAAAGCTGCGGGCGGAGGACGAGTTCAGTTTTTCGAGCGGCGACAGCGGCGGCGCTCCCAATCCCGCCGCCATCCTGCAAAGCCTCATCACCGAAGGCCCGACGCGCGGCATCCACGTCATCGCCACTTGCGACACCTACAACAACGTGAACCGGTTTCTCGGCCGGAAAGCGCTCACGGAATTCGAGATGCGCGTCGTTTTCCAAATGAGCGCCAGCGATTCCGCCAGCCTGATTGACGCGCCGGACGCCAGCACGCTCGGCCTGCACCGCGCGCTTTATTTCAACGACCGTGAAGGTTACCTCGAAACCTTCCGCCCCTACGCGCAACCGGACAACGGCTGGATTGACGCCATCGCCATCGCGCCTGCGGCTTGAGCCGGGGCCACGGGATTGACGCGCGCAAAGTTTGCGCGGCTCCCGCCGTGGTGCGCAGATTTTACACCGGCGATGGGAGGCATTTACTGGGAAATCCGACGGTTTCAATCTGGCATGTATTTTGCATACACGTGGCTGGACGATGCTGACGCGAATGCGCCGGCGCGAAGTGAAGCCAACCATTATCCCGCAAAACCACCCCAGGAAATCCCATGAAACTGAACCGCATCATCACGCTGTGCGCCATGGCGGCCACGCTGGCCATCAGCGCCACCAGCCTGCTCGCGCAGGACACCGGAAGCACCAATGACAACAACGGCGCCCAGCGCCGCCAGCGCGGCAATTTTGATCCCGCCCAGATGCAGCAGCGTATACTCGAACGTGTCCAGCAGCAGCTTGGTTTTACCAACGACACCGAATGGGATGCGGTAAAACCGCTCGTCCAGAAAGTCGTGAACGCCCAGCTAGACGCGCGCGGAAACGGGATGCGCGCCTTGTTTGGCGGCCGGAACCGTGGCGGCAACAACGGCGATCAGGGCGGAAACAACAATCGCGGCGGCGGCATCTTCGGCCCGGCCAACCCGGAACAGGAGGCCTTGCAAAAGGCGATTGACGACAACGCGCCCGCCGCGCAGGTCAAGGATTTGCTGGCCAAATACAAGGCCTCGCAGCTGGCCAAGCAGGCCAAGCTCGAAGCCGCCCAGGATGCGCTCAAGGCGGTCTTGTCCACCAAACAGGAGGCGCAGGCCTTCATGCTGGGGCTGGTGCGTTAGGCGACAATCAACCCTGACAATTCATGGTCGCCAGTCCGGTTCAAGATTCATCGCAGGAGTTGCTGGGACGCATGGTCGCGTCCCGGCAGCTTTCCGCGTTCGACGCCGAGACGCTCGCGCCGAAAAATCTGGCCAGCGAGGAGGAGATTTTGCGCTGGCTCGCCAACGAATATGGCCTTGGCTACACGACGCTCGAAGACGTCGAGCCGGATCGCCAGCTGCTCTCCCTTTTTCCCGCGCGCATTTTGCTGAAGGAGGAGCTGCTGCCGCTCAAGCGCGACAACGGCCACGTCGAGGTCGCGACCAGCCGCCTGTTTGCCACGCAGGGTTTTGACGCGCTGAAAACTTTGACCGGCCTGAACCTCAAGCCGGTGCTGGCGTCCACCGAGGCCATCCAGCGGGAAATCAAAAAACGCCTCGGCGTCGGCGCCGACACCATCGGCACGCTCGACGAGGAGAAATCCATCCAGGTCGTTGACGAAAACGCCGAGAACACCGACCTCGATTCCGGTGAAGAGGACGAGGCGTCCATCATCCGCTTCGTCAACCAGGTGTTGAAGGACGCCATCGAGCTGCGCGCGTCCGACATCCACCTGGAGCCGTTCGAGGACGAATTCAAGATCCGCTACCGCATTGACGGCGAATTGCAGGACACCGCCGTACCGCCGCAGCTCAAGCAATTTCAGCCGGCCATCGTCTCGCGCATCAAGATTTTGAGCCACCTCAACATCGCGGAAAAAAGATTGCCGCAGGACGGCCGCATCAAAGTCCGCATTGACGATGCCGAGGTGGACATCCGCGTTTCCATCATTCCGATGCTGCACGGCGAGGCGGTCGTCATGCGCCTGCTGCGGCAGAATTCCACGCTGCGCGGCCTGGCGGAAATCGGCATGAACCAGCGCGAGCTGGAACATTTCCAGCACGTCCTCACTCTGCCGCACGGAATTATTTTGGTCACCGGCCCGACCGGTTCCGGCAAAACCTCCACGCTTTACACCGCGCTCAACGAGATCAACGACGCCGTCCGCAAAATCATCACGGTGGAGGACCCGGTGGAATATCAGCTCAAGGGCGTCAACCAGATCCAGGTCAACGAAAAGTCCGGCCTCACCTTTGCGCGCGGGCTGCGCTCGATTTTGCGCCACGATCCCGACGTGATCCTCATCGGCGAAATCCGTGACGCCGAAACCGCGCAGATCGCGGTGCAGGCGTCGCTCACCGGCCATTTGGTTTTTTCCACGCTGCACACCAACGACGCGCCCGGCGCGCTGACGCGGCTCGTGGACATGGGCGTGGAGCCGTATCTGGTCGCCTCGTCGCTCGAAGCCGTGCTCGCGCAACGCCTCGTCCGCGTGCTCTGCAAACATTGCAAAGAGCCGGACCATTCCGTGCGGGCGCAATCCTTCAAAAGCAAACTCGGCATCCCGGCCGAAAAAATCATCTACAAATCCGTCGGCTGCCGCGAATGCCGCAACACCGGCTTCTTCGGCCGCCACGCGATTTTTGAGTGGATGGACACCGACGAGGAAATCCGCCAGCTCATTTTGAAGTCGGCTTCCACCGATCAAATCCGGGCCGCCGCGCGCAAGGCCGGCATGCGCACGCTCGCCGAGGACGGCTGGCGGCTGGTTGCCGCCGGCGTCACGACGGTCGAGGAAGTATTGAGCGTCACGACGGCGAAAGAAGTCGAGAGCGCGACGAAAAACCAAGCCGGCGCCACCGCCGCGAGCATCGCGGTGGCCGCATAAAATGAAGTCCAAAGTCCAAAGCCCAAAGTCCAAAGTCCGCGTTTGTGCAGCGCGAGCGACGCGTGAATGCGCGGCTGGCGGATTGATTTCTTCATTCTCCATTCTTCATTCTTCAATCTGAACCATGCCCGCGTTTTCCTACAAAGCCTTGCAAGCCGACGGCAAAATCGCCGAGGGCGTGCTGGAAGCCGCCGGCCGGCCTGACGCGCTGCGGCAGATGGAGACGCTCGGCCTGCGCCCGGTGAACCTTTCGGAGAAGAGCGCAGCGGTAAAAAAAAAATCGGCGGGGCTGGGCGAGGTTTCTTTCAGCTTCGCGTCCAAAAAAGTTTCCGCGAAGGAGCTGGAAAATTTTACGCGGCTGCTGTCGAGCCTGCTCGCGGCGGGCGTGCCGTTGAGCCGCGCGCTGGTGATTTTGCACAAGGAGGCGTCCGCGCCGGCGGCGAAGGCGAAATGGAAGGAAATCCACGACCTCGTGGTGGACGGCATGTCGCTGGCGGACGCGATGGCGAAATCGCCGGAGACGTTCCCGCGCGTTTATGTCGCGATGGTCGAGGCCGGCGAGGCCGGCGGTTTTCTCGACGTGGTGCTGGCGCAGATCGCGGATTTTCAGACGCGCGAAAAGGAGCTGAAATCCAAGGTGCTCACCGCGATGATTTATCCGGTCATCCTGCTGTTTCTCGCGCTGGTGGTGCTGTCGGTGCTGCTGATTTTCTTCATCCCGAAATTTCAGAAAGTTTTCGCCAGCGTCCACGGCTCGCTGCCGGTCATCACGCAGTTGGTCATCGGCTTGAGCTATCTGGTGCGGTCGTATGGATTTTTCGTCGTGTTGGGAATCGTCGCCATCGGTTTTTTGGTGCGCGCGTGGTTTGTTTCCGAAAAGGGCAAGCGCATGTGGGAAGGCATCGTTTTGAAATCGCCGCTGGTCGGCCCGCTCATCGCGCAATTCGCGATGGCGCGGTTCTGCCGGATGCTGGGCACGCTGCTCGGCGCCGGCGTGCCGCTGGTGCAGGGCTTGAATGTTTCGCGCCGCTCCATCGGCAACCAGATTCTCGTGGACACCGTCGGCCAGTCCATCGAGCGCGTGCAGCAGGGCGGCCGGCTGGGCCAGAGCCTGGCGGATTGCCGGATTCTTTTCTCCGGCTCGGTGCTGGAAATGATTTCGGTCGCGGAAGAAAGCGGCCGGCTGGATGTCGAGCTCGTGCGCGTCGCCGGCGTGACGGAATTTGACCTGGACCGGAACTTGAAAACCGCCGTGGCGTTCGCCGAGCCGCTGATGCTGTTTCTCATCGCCGGCTTCATCGGCGTCATTTTCATCAGCATGTTGCTGCCCATATTCTCGTTGCAGGATTACATCAAGTAACAAACGCCCATCACAAATATGAAAATTCAAACCAACCCTAAAACTGAATTGCCGATTGCCGATTGCCGATTGCCGATTGATTTTTCAAGCAGCGTTCCGCGCCAGTCTGCTCCAATCGGAAATCGGAAATCGCAAATCGCAAATGCCTTCACGCTCGTGGAAATGCTGCTGGTCGTCACCATCATTGGCATCCTGGCCGCGCTGGTCATCCCGAAGATCGTCGGCCGCAGCGAGCAGGCCCGCGCCACCGCCGCGCACGCCGACTTGTCCTCGATCAAGACCGCGCTGGACGCGTTCGAGGTGGACAATGGTTTTTATCCCAAGGGCATCCAGGATTTGGTGGTCGCGCCAGGCAACGCGAAGAACTGGCACGGGCCGTATCTGGACAAGGTTCCGCAGGATCCGTGGGGCAACAACTACCTTTATTATTTCCCCGGCAAGCACAACGCGGGTTCCTACGATCTGCTGTCGGTCGGGCCGGACGGCAAGGAAGGCACGGACGATGACGTGGGCAACTGGACAAAATGAAATTGCCGATCGCCAATTGCGGATTGCGGATTAAACGACACCCGATGTCGCGCCGCACTTCAATCGGCAATCGCCAATCGGCAATCGAAAATGGTTTTACGCTGGTCGAGCTGCTGCTGGTGCTCGCGCTGCTGGTGATCGCCACGTCGCTCGCGGCCCCGGCGCTGGCGAATTTCGTGCGCGGCCGGGCGCTGGATTCCGAGGCGCGGCGGCTGGCGGCGCTGATGCACGCGGGGCAGAGCCGCGCGGTTTCCGAGGGCGCGGCGATGATGCTGTGGGTTGATGAAAAGGCCGGCAATTACGGCCTGGAAGCCGAGACGAGCGGGCCGAACGGCGATGCGAAGGCGGAGAATCTGACGCTAGATTCCACGCTGGCCATCGCGGTGCAGAACGTCGGGGCGGCGACACCGGTGACGTTCAAGAATCTGCCGGCGATAAAATTTTTGGCGGACGGCACGGTGGACGAGGACAGTCCGCCGGTTTTGAAATTGACGGACAGCGCTGGATTTTCGCGCTGGCTGGGTTTGAACAGCGGTCGCACGGGTTATGAAATTCGCGACACGGAAAAATAGCCGCGGCGCGGCGTTCACGCTGGCCGAGGTGTTGGCGGCGATGCTGTTCCTCGCCATCGTGATTCCGGCGGCGGTCGAGGCGATGCATCTGGCCAGCCTCGCGGGCGAGGTCGCGGCGCGCAAGGGCGCGGCGACGCGGGTGGCCGACCGGATCTTGAACGAGAGCCTGGTGACGACGAACTGGAGCAACGGCACGCAGAGCGGCACGACGAGCGAAGGCACGCAGGAATTCAACTGGACGCTGACGACGCAGTCGTGGCCGGAAGATTCGGCGATGCAGGTGGTGACGGCGGAAGTGAAGTTCACCGCGCAGGGCAGGGATTATTCGGTGAAGCTGAACACACTCGCCGTCCAGTCGGGGACGACGACGGTGAATTTGATGAAACCATGAAATTACGAATGGCGAATTACGAATGGCGAATGGCTGCTGCGCGGGACGCGGTGGTGGATTCGTCATTTGAAATTCGTCGTTCGAAATCTGGCTTCACGCTGGTCGAGATGATTCTCGCTATCGGCGTGGCGGCGCTCGTGCTGGTGGCCGTCAACGCCGTGCTGTTCACCTCGCTGCATCTGCGCGAGGTGACGACCAACGTGGTGGACGCCGCGACGCCGGTGGACCAGGCGTTCACCTATCTGCGGCGCGATCTGCAGTGCGTCGTCACGCCGACGAACGGCACGAGCAGGATTCTCTCCGGCAGCTTCCGCGTGGGCAACGGCATCAGCAGCGCCGGGGTGAGCGACCCGGTGGCGGCGGAGATTTACACCGCGACCGGCGCGTTGAGCGTGAACACGCCGTGGGCCGACATCCAGCGCGTGACCTACGAACTTAAAAATTCCCCCGCCGCTTCCGGCCGGCGCGACCTGTATCGCAGCGTGACGCGAAATCTTTTGAGCCTCAACCCGCCGGACGTGACCGACCAGCTGATGTTGAGCGGCGTCGAGAGCGTGAAGTTTTCCGGCTACGACGGGGCGCAATGGGTGGACACCTGGGACACCAGCGACCCGACGTCAGTTTACACGAACCTGCCGCTGGCCGTGCGCGTGGAGATCAAGCTGGCCGGCGGCGACAAGGACAGCGGGCCGATCCAACTGGTCGTGCCGATTGATGCGGTAACGCGGACGAACATGGTTTTGAGCAGCACGACGGGAAACTGAAAATGAAATTACCGACACAACCTAAACGGTTTGATGCCCGGCGTGAATGTGCGTCGGTGCTGATCATCGTGTTGTGGGTGTGCATCGGCCTCGTCAGCATCGCGCTGTATTTCGCGAACCAGATGACCTACGAGCTGCGCGCCGCCGACAACCGCGTGAGCGGTGTGCTGGCCGACCAGGCCATCGAGGGCGCGGCGCGTTACGTCAGCCTGGCGCTGCAAAATTTCGCGACCAACGGCGCGGTGCCGGACCACACGCAATTCCGTTGCGAAGCGGTGCCGGTGGGCGACGCGAAGTTCTGGCTCATCGGCCGTGACCCGGCGGAAGGCAATGCCACCGAGCCGTATTTCGGCCTCGTGGACGAGGGCGGCAAGCTGAACTTGAACAACGTCAGCACCAATGTTTTTCAATACCTGCCCAACATCACGGCCGATTTTTCCGACGCGATCCTGGACTGGCGCGGCACGAACGGCATCGTCTCGCTGGACTACACGTCGCTCGGCTATGCGGCGAAAAACGCGCCGTTCGAGACGGTGGACGAGCTGCGGCTCGTCTATGGCGCGACGGTGGACCTGCTGGCCGGCGAGGATTTGAACCGCAACGGCGTGCTCGACGCGAACGAAAAGGACGTGAACAGCAATGGCGAGCTTGAGTCCGGGCTGTTCGACGCTGTGACGGTTTACACGCGCGAGCCGAACTTCCACGCCGACGGCTCGTCGCTGACGAATGTGAACACGGCGAAGTCCGGGCAGATCCGTTCGCTGCTGCAAAGCGCCGGCATCAGCACGTCTTACGTCACCCAGTTGATGGCCACCAACACCAGCGCGCGGCCTTACGCCGGGCTGCTGGGCTTTGCGCTCCGCTGCAAAAACATCGGCATCAGCTCGGACAGTTTCGCGCTGCTTCAGTCCGGCATCACGACCAGCACCAATCTGTATTTTCGCAACCGCGTCAACGTCAACACCGCCAGCTCCGACGTGCTGACGGCGATGTTCATGGGCGCGAACGTGGACGAGTCAACGGCGGAAAGCGCCGCGCAGACGCTGGTCACCTATCGCCAGCAGAATCCCAACAATCTGGGTTCGATTGCGTGGGTCATTGACGCCCTTGGCAACAACAGTTCGGTCGTCACCGCGCTGGCGCGGCGTGACTGGCTGACCACGCGCAGCTACCAGTTCGCCGCCGACATCGCGGCAGTCGGGCCGTTCGGGCGCGGCTTCCGGCGCGTGAAATTCATTTTTGACGTGAGCGACGGCTCGCCGAAAATCTTGTATCGGCAGGACCTGAGCCGGCTTGGCTGGGCGCTGGGCGAAAAGGCGCGGGAAAATCTGGTCGCGAAGGACACGCAATGAAAGCTGATTTCAAATTCAAACCCGGCAAATCGAAAAAACTGACCGCCGTGCTCGGCCTGGCGCTGGACGGCAGCCGGCTGGACGGCGTGGTGTTGAAACGCACCAACGGTTCCCTCCAGCAGCTCCAGGCTTTTTCCGCCACGCTCACGCTGGATCCGCTCACCGCCGCGCCGGAGCTCGTCGGCCGCGAAATCCGCAACCAGCTCGACGCCGCCGGCGTGCGCGTCCGGGACTGCGTTTTCGGCGTGCCGTTGAAATGGGTTTTGACGGCGCAGACGGAGCTGCCGGCGGCGCTGCCGGCGGCCGACGCGGCGAGCCTGCTGCAGCTCGAGGCGGAAAAAGGATTTCACGCCGATGTGGCGACGTTGCAGATCGCCGATTCGCGCTGCGCGCTGGCGGATGAAAAGAAGCACGTTTTGCTCGCGGGCATTCCCGGCCCGCATCTCGCGGCGTTGGAAAAGGTTCTGGCGGCGGCCAAGTTGAAGCCGGCCAGTTTCGCGCTCGGCATTGCGGCGCTGCAGCCGGCGACTTTGGACATTGGACAAGGGACATTGAACTCTCCCGGCGTGCTGGCGCTGGTGATTGGCGGGGCGAGCGTCGGCCTGCAGATCACGCATGGCGGCGTGGCGGCCTTGCGCGCCTTGGAAGGCGCGGTGGAAACCGAGGGCGGCCGGCCGGCGCTGCACGCGGAGGTGGTGGTGCGCGAAACGCGCGTCACGCTGGGCCAGCTGCCCGCCGGGCTGCGCGCGGCGGTAAAAAATATCCGTATTTTCGGCCCGCGCGAATTGGCGCAGCCGCTGGCGGACGAGCTGGAATTGAAGCTGGAGCCGCTGGGCTTGAACATCGAGACGGTCGCCGCTTATGCGCCGGATGAATTCGGCGTGACGCCGCCGGCCGGCGCGCCGGTTTCCGCCGCGTTCAGCCTCGCGGCGCGGCTGCTGGCGGGCGAAAAGCCGGCGTTTGAATTTCTGCCGCCCAAGCCGAACTTCATCGAGCAGTTCGTCGCGAAATATTCCTCGGGCCGTTTGCGCACGACAGGCGCGGTGGCGGCGGGCGTCGCAGCCATCGGGCTGGGCATCTTCCTTTTCCAGCAGGTCCAGTTGTGGCAACTGCGTTCGCAGTGGTCGAAGCTGGAGACAAAAGTCGCCCAGCTCGAAACCATCCAGGATCAAATCCGCCAATATCGGCCGTGGTATGACGGCACCTTCAAAAACCTCGCGGTGCTGCGCCAGTTGTCGCTGGCGTTCCCGGAGGACGGCGCGGTGACGGCGAAAAACATCACCATTCGCGACGGCAACACGGTGACCTGCGCGGGCACGGCGAAGGACAATGCCTCGCTGCTGGCGGTCGAGGCCAGATTGAACGCGGTGCCGGGCGTGACGGCGGTGCATCGCGAGCAGACCCGGGGCAACAAGCCGCCCATCCAGTTTGTGTTCAGCTTCAAGTTCAACCACGGAGGCGCGGAATGAAAATGAAAATTGAGAACCGCCAGCAATTTCTCGTGGTGCTGACCATCGCGGCCTTCGCGCTGCTGGTCGGGGTGAATTTCATCCTGGAACCGCTCGGCGGCTGGTGGTCGTCGCGCCAGGCGCAGATCAAGGAATTGCGCACGAAAGTGGGCGAAGGCCAGCAGCTCATCAAACGCGAGGCGGGCATCCGCAGCCGCTGGCGGGACATGCAGGCGAACGCGCTGCCGGCCAATCCGTCGCAGGCGGAGCAGCGGTTTTTGAAGGCCCTGGACAACTGGTCGCACGACGCCGGCGCGGAGCTGACGAGCATCATGCCGCAGTGGAAAAATGATTCGACGAATTACCTGACGCTTTCGTGCCGTGTGGAAACCGGCGGCGAAATCGGGACGTTGAGCCGGTTTCTTTACACGCTGGAAAAAGGGCCGATGGCACTCAAGGTGGACGCGCTGGAACTGACCGCGCGCGACGCGGCCGGCCAGCAACTGACGCTCGGCCTGGAAATCAACGGGCTGGCTTTGCTGCCGCACGACAACAAATGAAACTCATGCGAACCAGATTATTTTTGGCGCTCGCCGCGGTGCTGGCGGCCGGCGGCGCGTCGGCGCAGACGAACAAAAACATCCCCGGCCCGAAAGATTACCCGGCGTTCAGCCAGTTCGTCGCGGACCGGAACATTTTTGACCCGAACCGGCAGCCGCATTTTTACAGTTCCGCGACGCGGACGCGGACGCCCCGGGTGCGGCATTCGGCCGCAGCGCCGGCGTTCACCTTTGTCGGCACGATGGCCTACGAAAAGGGACTGTTCGCCTTTTTCAGCGGCAACGATGCGGATTTGAAAAAAGTGCTGCTGCCAACGGAAAAAATCGCGGGCTACACGGTGACGAAAATCGCCCCCGGCCGCGCGAGCATCGAATCCGCCGACGGCAAGCAAAAGCTGGAGCTGAAGGTCGGCGACGTGATGCGCCAGGAGAACGGCGGCTGGCAGCTTTCCGGTTCGGGCGAAATTCCGGCCGGCGCGAATGCGGGCGAACCGGACCCGGCGGCGGGGACCAATGCCGTGAGTTCCGGCGCCGGCGCCCCGTCCGCCGCCACCGAACCGAATGATGTTTTGAAACGACTCATGGAAAAACGAGCAAAGGAAAACCAATGAAAAAAATTATTTCAACCCTGCTGGCGCTGGGCGCGGCGGGACTGATGGCTTCAGCCTCCGCGCAGGATGCGCCCGGCAACAACAATGCGCCGCCGCCGCCGCCGAACGGCGGAAACGATGGCGCGCCGTCCGGCTCGGACGCCGGCAGTCCGCCGCCGCCGCCGCCGCCGGAAGTCATGGCGGCGATAAGTGACGCCGTCCGGGCGGACCTCGCCACCACGAACGCCGCCACGAATGGCGTGGCGGAAATGCCGGCGGCCGAACCGCCGGCGATCCTGCCGGGACAGTCGAAGCCGGCGGCGGCCGAGGAGGTTCAGCCCAGTTTTATCCCGCCGGCGCACGCCAGCGGGACCAACAACCCGAATGACATCCAGCTGGATTTCCGCAACGCGCCGCTGGAGATGGTGCTGAATTATTTGAGCGACGCGGCGGGCTTCATCATCGTGCTCGACACCCGCGTCAACGGCAACGTGACCGTCAAGGGCAGCCATCTGACCACGGATGAGGCGGTGGATTTGCTGAACTCCGTGCTGAACAAAAACAACTACGCCGCCATGCGGAACGGGCGCACGCTGACCATCGTGGACAAGAACGAGGCGAAGACGCGCGACATCCCGGTGAAGACCGGCAACGACCCGGAGGAGATTCCGAAGAACGCGGAGATCGTGACGCAGATCATCCCCATCCGTTTCGTCGAGGCGCGGCAACTGGTGTCGGACTTGACGTCGTTTGTCTCGCCGCAGGCGACGGTGGTGGCCAACGAGGCCGGCAATTCCATTGTCATCACCGACACGCAGCAGAACATCCGGCACCTGACGGAAATCATCAAGGCGGTGGACGACAGCGCGCAGTCGGAAACGGAAATCCGCGTGTTCCGCCTGAAATATGCCAGCCCGATTGACGTGGCGGCGGAGTTGGCCAGCATTTTTCCGAGCACCACTTCCGGCAGCACCACCCAGTCGCCGACCCGGTTTGCCGGCGGCGGCGGCGGCGGTTTTTTTGCACGGATGATGGCGGCCGGCGGCGGTGCCCCGAGTGCCGGCAGTGCCGCCAATGACCGTGCCAAAAAGGCGATGCAGGTCAACGTCGTGCCGGACTCGCGCATCCAGGCGGTCATAGTGACCGCGCCAAAGGACTTGATGGAACAGATCGCCGGCATGATGACCGACCTGGATATCGCTTCGACGCGCGACCAGAAGGTTTATGTCTTCCACATGAGCAACGGCGACCCGCAGCAGGCGGCGCAGGTGCTGCAAAACATGTTCCAGTCCAGCGGCACGACGCGCAACGGCAGCAGCGGCTCGTCGCAGAACAGCGCGCTGATGCAGCGCGCACAAAACAACACTACCTCCAGCTCGTCCAGTTCGTCCAGTTCCGGCTTCGGCGGCGGCAGCAGTCGCGGAGGCAGCGCGGGAGGCTTGCAATTCTAAAACGGCCGTTCAACCGGAGAAAAATTATGAAGACAAAATATTTCCAAAAAATTTGCGGCGGCGCGCTGGCGATCCTGTTCGGCGTCACGCTGGCGGTTCCTGCCCAGCAACGGGCCGGCGGCTTTGGCGGCGGCGGCTTTGGCGGCTTTGGCGGCTTTGGCGGTGGCGCCAACCGCAACAGCAGTTCCTCCACCACGGCCGGCCAATACAATAATAACGGCACGGTCGGCAACGCGGTCATCACCGTGGATCCGCAGACGCACAACATCGTGGTCATTGCGGACGAGGAGACGAGCCAGCAGATCAGCAACATCATCGCCAATCTCGACGCGCCCAAGCCGCAGGTGTTGATCAAGGTGGTATTCATGGAGGTTCAGCGAAACAACGACCTGGACATCGGCATCGAGGGCGGCTGGACCAAGGGCCTCGGCGACAACTTGAGCGGCAGCGCGGCGAATGCCTTCGGGCTGGCCGGTGCCAACACGGTGGTGACCAATTTCAACGGCATGGGTTCGTCCGGCCTGTCGGCGCTATCACCCGGTTCGGGCGGGCCAAACGGCTTTTACCAGATCATGGGCAAGGATTTTCAGGCAACTTTGAAGGCCATCGCGCAGGCGGGCAATGCCCAGGTGCTATCGCGGCCGTCCATTTTGGCGCGTGACGGACAGCTCGCCAAAATCGTCGTCGGCCAGAGCATCTATCTGCCCAGCGGAGTTTCCTTCACCAGCACCAGCAGCGGGGTCAACAACGTGACGACGCCGATCATCAACGGCACTTACACCTCGGTGGGCATCATCCTGAACGTCACGCCGTTCATCGGCGCGAACAACCTCGTGGAAATGATTCTGCAGCCGCAGACTTCGGTGGTGGACACGTCCACGCCCGGCCAGCTGATCGCCAGCGGGGGCGGATTGATCGGCAACACCGCCGTGTTTGCTCCGACGCTGAATGTCCGTTCCGCGGACACGGTGGTGGTGACGCCCGACGCGCAGACGGTGGTCATCGGCGGCTTGATTTCCAACAACAAATCCACCTCGGACAGCAAGGTGCCGCTGCTGGGCGATATTCCGCTGCTGGGCCTGCTGTTCAAATCCAGCTCCAAGAGCGACACCAAGACGGAATTGCTCATGTTCCTGACCCCGCACATCGTCCAGTCGCCGGGACAATTGACGGCCATGGTCGGCCAAGAAACCGGGCAGGCATCCGCCATCACCAATTCGGTCAGCGAGCTGGAATTGAACCGCTTCCTGGAGCGCGTGCCGGTGAAGAAAAATTAGAAAATTGTCTTTTCGCGCCGCCCCGACAAACTGACCCCGCGATGGAACTCAAACGGCAAAGCAAATCGGTTTACGGCCTGCTCGCCGGCGTGTGGCTGGTCGTGGTCGGCTGGCAGTGCCAGGAACATTTCCGCGTGGTCGAGACCGCCAAGTCCGACCTCCGCCACCGCTCGCGGGAAATCGCCAGCACGTTGAGCGCGGTCACGCGGGCGCTGCGTTTTCGCGGTGCGATTTTTCAGGAGCGGCTGGAACCGGTGCTCAACGAGCTGGTCAGCAACCGCACCAATGCCATCGTCAGTTCCAGCGGCCTGATGGCGGTCAGCCTGCTCAACACCGAGGGCAACCCCATGGTCACGGCGGGCGACACCAATCTGCTGGCGCGCGAAATTTCCGCCGAGCGGGAGCGCTGGTCGGATGCCTGTGTCACGTTTGTCCTGCCGCTGGCCGGCGCCAGCGTCGGCTCGGAAAACCCCAGCAACACCACCACCGTCGTCCTGCCGCCGTTTCATGAGCTGACCAACGACCCCGCGCACAGCCGCGATTTTCCACGACCCGAACGGAAGCCGGGCGAAACCAATCCGCCGCCGGCACCAACCAATGTTGCCGGCGAAGTGGTGCCGCCGAAACCGCCGCCGGAAACCGGCGACCATCCGCACGGCGGCGGCAGCCGGCGGCCGCCGTGGCTGCGCGGGATGACGGAGGCCGAGTTCAAGGCGTTCACCGCCAAGCGCGAGCTGCACGCGCTGGTGCTGGTGATGTCCACGGAAAATTTCCGCGCCGTCCGCGCCAGCGACTGGTGGCTGCGCGCCGTCGTCGGATTTTTCGCCGGCATTTCCGCGTTCGGCGTCGGCCTGGCCTGGCGCAACATGGCGCGCACCGCCGAGCTGCAGATCCGCCTGGTCCGCGCCAGCGAGCAGAACACGCACCTCAAGGAATTGAACCTCGCCGCCGCCGGCCTCGCGCACGAGACGCGCAACCCGCTCAACCTCATCCGCGGCCTCGCGCAGATGGTTTCGCGGCTGCCGGACGCCCCGCCCGAGGTGCGCGAGCAGACGAAGACCATCGTGGACGAGACGGACAAGGTCACCGCGCAGCTCACCGAGTTCATCAACTACTCCAAGCCCCGCGAAGTGCGGCGGACCAAGCTGGTGCTGACCGCCGCCGCCAACGAGATTCTCCGCACCCTCGGCCACGACATCGCGGAGAAAAAATTGCACGTGGAAGTCGCCGGCGAACCGCTGGCCGTCGAGGCCGACGAACAATTGCTGCGGCAGGTGCTGTTCAACCTGCTCATCAACGCGACAATGGCGGTCGGGGAAAACGGCAGCATCCAGATCGCCGTCCGGCGCGCGGAAAATCAGGAGGCCGTCCTGGAAGTCCGCGACGACGGCCCCGGCGTGCCGCCGGAAAACCGCCGGGAAATTTTCAAGCCCTACTTCACCACGCACCAGAAGGGCACCGGCCTCGGGCTCGCGGTGGTGCAGCAGATCGTCCTCGCGCACGGCTGGGAAATCCAATGCCTCGCCAACGAGCCACGCGGCGCGATCTTCCGCATCTCGCATTTCAAACTGGCGGCGTAGCCGGCACGGTTTTTACCGGCCGGCTTCGAAAGCTCCGATGTCCGGAGCCTTGCCTGAAAAATAACCGGGTTCGCAGCCGGGCAGGGGCTGGCCATGAAACGCCGTCGAAAGATCTTTGCCGCCGCCAATGGCGGGACTGTCCGGCGGCAGACGGTAGTTTGACCCGAAGGAAAACGCCGCC
>Ga0316220_1002728_pt1 | contig 15795 bp, 13 predicted proteins | sample TBH18005metaG_FD_203632 | JGI IMG/M metagenome (GOLD analysis project Ga0316220, IMG submission 203632) | Freshwater microbial communities from Trout Bog Lake, Wisconsin, USA - TBH18005 | ecosystem: Environmental > Aquatic > Freshwater > Lake > Hypolimnion/Profundal zone | place: USA: Wisconsin...
TGTTGCCGGCAGGGCCGAGCAGGGGAGATTCAACCACACCGCGCCAGCAAAGGCCAGCTTGCGTGCTGACAAATTCTTTCAGCTCCGCGAGCACGCGCTCGTGAATGCCGGCATCGGTGATGACGCCGCGGCCTTTGTCCACTTCTGCCTTGCCCGCCTCGAACTGCGGTTTGATGAGCGCGACAATTATTCCATCGGCCTTAAGCAGCGGCACGGCGGGCGGCAGAATTTTCGTTAGCGAAATGAACGAGCAGTCGGCAACAACCAAATCGGCGGGCGCGGGAAAATGCTCCGGCTTGAGAAAACGCGCGTTGGTTTTTTCCATGACGACCACGCGCGGGTCGCTGCGCAGTTTCCACGCGAGCTGGCCTTGGCCGACATCCACCGCAAAAACTTTGGCCGCGCCGCGTTGGAGCAAACAATCCGTGAAGCCGCCGGTGGACGCGCCAATGTCAATGGCGGTGAGGCCGGCGACGTTGAGTTGAAAGTGTGCCAGCGCGTGTTCGAGCTTGTGTCCGCCGCGCGAAACGAATTTTTCCGGCGTGTCTACGACGATTTCATCGGCGGGCTTGATGTTGTCGCTGGCTTTCTTGGCGGGATGGCCGTTGACGCGGACAGCCCCGGCGAGGATGAGGCGTTTGGCTTTTTCACGGCTGGCGCACAACGCGCGTTCGACGAGCGCCTGATCGAGTCGCGTCACGGTCAGAACTTGGTGCCGCTGGTGAAGATGCGGGTTTGGATTTCGCGGAAGCTGTGCAGGAAAATGTCGTTGTCGGCGACGGCCTTTTCGACGAGCTGTTTCATCAGGAACAATTCGGAGCTGTTGATGACGGCGTGGACGCTATTTTTGAAGGCTTCCATTGGCGCGAAGGTCTGGAAGGAATTGCCGACGAGCAGCACGGTGGCGTGGCGGCGCTGGTTGACGGGCATATTTTGCAGTGCCTTGAGCGTGAGGTTTTCCGCCGGCGTGTTGGCAGCGAACAGTTCCTCGACAATGACCACTTGATAATGCACCTGGCTGAAGCGGATGAGAAAATCGCTGTGGGTGGCGGCGGTGTGCACTTTGTAGCCGAGTTCCTGCAACGCGGCCTTGCATTCATCCAGCCATTCCGGCGTGGAAAAGGCAAGCAAGGCGGGCTTGTCCCCGCTGCTGACGAAATCAAAGGAGCCGTTCATTTTATTTTCAACATCGGTGGGGCCGGGGTGCCGTCGCCGGCGGCCTTGAGGTTTTTCATGCGGAGCGTATTGGCGGAGGCACTCATTTCGCCGCGCGCCTTCTTGAGGTTATCAATGCCGCGCGAAACGACGCTGCGCTTGCTGCAATAGAGCAGGGCGGTTTCTTCGGTGATGATGCCCTGCTCGTAGGCGTCGAGACAGGCATTGTCAAACGTGCGCCAGCCGAAGGGATAACTGGCCTCGATGATTTCGTAAAAAGTTTTGCCTTCGCTTTCGCCGAGCCGGATCGTTTCCTGCGTGCGCAGGTTGGAACCCATCAGCTCCAGCAAGGCAAACCGCCCGCCGCTGATGCGCGGCACCAGCCGCTGGCTGGCGACCCAGCGCAGCGAATCGGAGAGCCGCGTGCGCACTTGCTCCTGTTCGTCTGGTTCAAACATACCGAGGATGCGGTTGATGGTTTCGCCGGCGTTAATCGTGTGCAGCGTGCTTAAAACTAAATGGCCAGTTTCCGCCGCGCTCAAGGCGATTTTCACCGTGTCGCGGTCGCGCATTTCGCCGACGAGAATCACCTTCGGCGCCTGCCGCAGTGCCGCGCGCAGACCGTTGGCATAGGTGTCAAAGTCTTGGCCTAATTCGCGCTGGTTGAACGTGGCTTTTTGATGCGTGTGCAGATACTCAACCGGGTCTTCGAGCGTGACAATGTGCACCGGCTTGGAGTGATTGATCTCGTCGAGAATGGCCGCCAGCGTGGTGGATTTGCCGGAGCCGGTCGCGCCGGTCACGAGGATGAGGCCGGTTTTTTCGTTGGGCAACTCCTTAAAAATCGGGGGGAATTTCAACTGTTCCAGTGTGGGCACTGCTGCGTTCAACTGGCGGCAGACGATGGAAAAATTACCGCGCTGCGAAAAGATGTTCACGCGAAACCGTGCCTGATCGGAGAGCGAATAAGACGCGTCACACGAGCCGTGCCGCAGCAAATCCTCGATGTGCCAGAGGTTGTCGCCGATGATGTTCATCGCGATGGTCTCGATCTGGAACGGCGTGAGTTTCTCGATGGGCGGGTCGAGCACCACCGGCTTGAGTTCGCCGTAGGCTTCCACCTGCGGCGGACGATCCACGGTGAAATTCAAATCCGACACTTCCGGCTGCGAAGCCAGCATCGTCGTCAAAACTTGGTCTAGTTCCGGGCGGCGCATAACTCAAGAAACGTCGTCGTCCTCCGGCGGATGGGCCAGCAGCGGGCGGAATTTTTTCTTGTCGAGCGCCTTGTCGTAGGCGTCCTCTGGCGTGACACGTTTCATGCGGACGTGTTCCATGATGTGATCGTCGAGCTGCTGGTTGCCGAATTTCTTGCCGACTTGAATCATGCCCTGAATCTGGTGCGTTTTGCCTTCGCGCACGAGATTGGCGACGGCGGTGTTGAACACCAAAACCTCAAACGCCGCCACGCGGCCTTTCTTGTCGCAGCGCTTGAACAATGTCTGGGCCACAATGCCTTTCAAGGCTTCCGAAAGCGTCTGGCGAATCTTGTTCTGCTGGTCGGCAGGAAAAACGTCAATGATACGATCCACCGTCTTGGCCGCGCTCTGCGTGTGCAAGGTGCCGAAAACCAAGTGGCCCGTGGCCGCCGCCGTGATCGCGAGTTCGATGGTTTCCAAGTCGCGCATTTCGCCGACGAGAATGATGTCCGGGTCTTCGCGCAACGCGCCGCGCAGCGCCGACGCAAACGACTTCGTGTGCACGCCGACTTCACGATGGTTCACGAGGCAGTTCTTGCTTTCGTGAACGAACTCAATCGGGTCTTCCACCGTGATGATGTGATCTTTGCGGTTGCGATTGCAATAATCCACGATGGCCGCGAGCGTGGTGGATTTGCCGGAACCGGTTGGGCCGGTGACGACGACGAGGCCGCGGTTGAGCATCGCAAATTTTTTGAAGACGTTTGGCAGCGGCGCTTCCAGCTTGTCAAAATCCTCGAATGACAGCACGCGGCTGGGAATCTGCCGGAACACCGCACTGACGCCATTTTTCTGGTTGAAGAAGTTCACGCGGAAGCGCGAGATGTTCGGGATTTCGTAGCCGAAGTCCACGTCGCCGGTTTCTTCAAACTGTTTGATTTTGTAATCCGGCGCGATTTCGTAGAGCATCGCCTTGAGCGAATCGTTTTCCAGCGGCGGATAATCCACGCGTTGCAGCTCGCCGTGGATGCGCATCATCGGCGGGTTGCCGGAGGCCATGTGCAGATCGGAAGCCTTCTGCTCAAACATCAGATTGAAAAATGCGTCAATTTTAGCCATAAGTCCTCTCTCTTGAAACGACACTATCGCAAGCCATCCGGCTCTGCAAGCAATGAAAATGCCGACTGACGCCATCCGCGCAGAAATTCGTCAAAGCGGCGCAATTCCCTTTGCGCGCTTCATGGAACTGGCGCTTTACTGTCCCGAAACGGGCTATTACGAGACACAAAAGGACACGGTCGGTCGTGCCGGCGACTTCATCACCAGCGTCAGCACCGGCAGTCTGTTTGGCGAACTGCTCGCGTTCCAGTTCGCGGAATGGCTCGCGGCATTTCCCATTTCCAATTTCCCATTTCCAATCGTCGAGGCGGGCGCACACGATGCAAAACTGGCTGCGGACATTTTGCGCTGGCTGGAAAAATTCCGTCCGGAGCTGTTTGCCAAAATTGAGTATTGGATTTTGGAGCCATCGCCTACGCGCCAGCAATGGCAGCGGGAAACCTTGAAAACCTTTCCGAACGTCCGCTGGTTTTCCGATTTTGAAAACTTAAAACTCAAAACTCAAAACGCAAAACTGTCCGGCATCCTCTTCAGCAACGAGCTGCTCGACGCCTTTCCCGTCCGGCGCCTCGGCTGGGACGCGCAAGCGAAAAATTGGTTCGAGTGGGGCGTCGCGCTCGCCGGCGAGAAATTTGTCTGGGAGAAAATCTCCCCTCCGTCTTTGGATCTGCCAGCTTCCATTCGCCATCTTCCATCCTCGCTTTTGGCCGTGTTGCCCGATGGTTACATCGTTGAAGACTCGCCCGCTGCCGAAAACTGGTGGCGCGCTGCCGCCGGGATTTTGGCGGGCGGCAAATTGCTGGCGATTGATTACGGGTTCACGGCGGCAGAACAGTTTTCCCCGGCGCGGGCTAACGGCACGCTGCGCGCCTATCATCGTCACCGCGTCAGCGATGATTTGCTGGCGCAGCCGGGCGAGCAGGACTTGACCGCGCACGTCAATTTCTCCGCCATTCAAAAAGTGGGCGAGGCCGCGGGTTGGCCGACCGAGAATTATTGCCCGCAGCCGCAGTTCCTCACCCGCATCTTGCAGCAGGCCGTGGCCGACAAATCCTTTGCCGATTGGAACGCGCCCCGCGTGCGCCAGTTTCAGACGCTCACGCATCCCGAACATCTGGGCCGCGCTTTCCGCGTGCTGGTGCAGGCCAAGTCAGCCGGCGGGGCGGCAAGGTAGGCCGGCCCCGGCCCCGGTCGTCCGGCGGCGGCTTCGGCGGGTTTCTTTTCGGGAAACGCCGGGAAAAGCGGTTTTTCTGGTCGAAAAAATCATTTCTCTGCCAAGAAAAATCATTTCTCTGCCAAGAAAAACCTTTTCTCTGCCAAGAAAAACCTTTTCTCTGCCAAGAAAAACGTCTTCTCTGCCAAGAAAAATCATTTCTCTGCCAAGAAAAACCTTTTCTCTGCCAAGAAAAACCTTTTCTCTGCCAAGAAAAACCTTTTCTCTGCCAAGAAAAACCTTTTCTCTGCCAAGAAAAATCCCGCGTTTGGGCGTTTCCTCAACCGCTTTAGGTGGAATAATAAAGCCTATAAGCAGGTTATCCAATTTATTGCAAACAACTTATAGCGTGTCTAAAAAGAAGGCAGAATATTTTATGTTTACTAATGCGAATTGCGTTGACTTTTGCCCCGGCTGGGTGGCATTGTCGAAAGCGTTCCCATAAAAACTAAAACCGGCCGGAGACCACATGGCTGACCCTGTTAAATATGGCGCGACTTGGGGCGGAATCAACCCGCTCACCGGCCAGCCATACAAATGGGGCGACGACATCTACTACGATGCGCCGGTGGCCCCCAGCCCCAACACCAACAAGCCTATGTTAATTCATGTTCTGCTCGACTTTGCGAAAAAACCAGACTCGGACTTGGATGAATTCGCCGCCGGCGTCTTCACCAAGACGACCGCGAACGCCGTTATCTTCACCAATCCGCCCGCAGCGCTGGCCGCGCTTAGCCCGGCGCAGGTCAATTACCACAATTCCATCATCGCGCTTGGCGGCGGCAAAGGCACCACCGCCGACAAAGAGGCAAAAAAGGAAATCGTCATCGGCTATTTGCGCCAATTAGCGGCGTATGTGCAAGCGATTCCCGGCATCACCCTCGAAAACGCGCTCAAATCCGGCTTCGACGTCATCGAACTCGGCCACACCACTTCCGTTACGCTCACCGTGCCGGCCATCCTCGGCATCACCAACCTCAATTCCGGCCAGCTTGGCGTGAAACTCCAAGGCGTTCCCGGCGCGACCGGCTATGAATTTCGTCTGACCGTCGCCGGCAGCACGGTGGCCACCAGCCAATACTTTTCCTCCACCCGCAACATCGTATTGATTGGCCTCACGCCCGGCGCGACCTACAGTATCCAAGTCCGCGCGCGCGCCGGCAAAAATCAGGCGAGCGATTGGAGCGAAGCGGTGACGCACATGAGCACCTGAACTTTTGGTGACGGTGGTTCGCCCCGCCGGGGTTTTTACATTTCCCCCGGCGGGGCTTTTTTTCTGACAAGAAAAAGGGTTTTGCCGGGCGGGGAAAGCGCCAGAGGGCGGGCGCACTCCAAGACGCTACCGCGTTGGATTGCGCCCTCGTCTGCGCGCAGCGTCTTGGAGTGCGGCGGCCCTCCGCCGCTGTCCGGAAAAACGGCGGCGCGGGGCGGTCAACCGACTTGGCTCGACAAAAATCGGCGGGGGATTTAGGGTGCAAACCAGCAATCAGGAAAGACCGCAGGGATACGGTCAAATAATTGTTAGATTGCATTTGCATCCTTAAGCATGAGTTTCATTCCACAACCTGAAACAAGTGAACCATTGATGAAATGGCGAGAGCCAAATGCTTATTCCAAAAGAGATGTCTCGCAGCATGGCAGATGGTTTGGCTTCATTGTTGTTCTTTTAGTCCCATCTTTGTTACTGATTGTTTCATCACATGGGAACAGGTCTCGTATGTTGCTCGCCGCATTTTTTTTAGTTGTTGGTGTATTTATTTTCGTTCGAGTTTGGTTTGGTTCGGGAGATGTGGTCTGTCTCAAGGAAGATCATGTCACGAAAGCAAGCAACTGGCCACCGCGTCGGACAAGATATAAGGATATTATAACTTGTAGCGTCGGTCATGATAGCTACAACGACATAAAGTTTTTCATTCTCACATTTACCTTGAAGAAGGGACTGCCACCGGGCCAAGTCACACAGGTTGTTTTGCCCGATGATTCCGGTTTGGAGCGAGTTTTACAGATTCTCCGGGGTAAAGGCATCAATATTGAAGGAAATGATTTGTCGCCGACAAGTCGTCGCGATCAATAGTCCCCCATTTCTCCCGCTTGTCTCCGCTGCCGGTTGGGTCTAACGTGACGCCATGAGCAACGGCAACGCGTTTATCAACGAGGATCCCTGGCGCATCTTCCGCATCATGGCGGAGTTCGTGGATTCCTTCCAAACCATGTCGCACGTCGGCCCCGCCGTCACCATCTTCGGCTCGGCGCGCGCCAAACCTTCGGATAAAAATTACCGCGCCGCCGTGGAAATCGCCAAGGGCCTCGCCAAACACAACCTCGCCGTGGTGACGGGCGGCGGGCCCGGCATCATGGAGGCGTCCAACAAGGGCGCGGCGCAGGCCGGCGGCAAATCCGTGGGCTTGAACATCGAGTTGCCGCACGAGCAGACGGGCAATAAATACGCGAACGTGCCGATTCATTTTCATTATTTCTTTTCGCGCAAGGTTTGCTTCGTGAAATACAGCCTGGGCTTCGTGTTTATGCCCGGCGGCTTCGGCACGCTGGATGAATTGTTCGAGGTGCTGACGCTGGTGCAGACGCAGCGGATTCCGCAGTTCCCGCTGATCCTCTTCGGCCGCGAACACTGGCAGGGGCTGCTCGCGTGGATGAAATTGCGCCTCGAAAAGGACAAGTTCATCAGCCCCGGCGATCTCGGCCTGCTCAAGCTCACCGACGACGTGGATGAGGTGATTGAAATCATCCGCGACTACGAGCGCCGCGTCGGCCCGCCGGGCACGCTGCCCACGGCGTTTGCGTGAGGTCATCAGCCACCGCTGGCCACCGATAAACCCAGATAAGGCGGAAGCACATGGATAAAATAATTTTTCAGCCGCCAAGTTTTTGCTGCATCTGTGTTTCATCGGTGTGCATCGGTGGCTAAATAAAAATGCGCCCGTTGCTCCAGGAAATCCCGACCGCGCACACGCCCGAATCGCTCGTCGAAGTTCTGCGCGGCGAAACGGGAATTGTTTTGCTGCGAACAGCACAATTGGATTCGCCGTCCGCGCGTTATTCCTTCGTCGCGGCGAACCCGTTTCTGACGTTCCGCGCCTTCGGCTCGCGCTGCGAAATTTCCAATTCACAAATTCAATTCGGAAATCCGTGGCACCTCCTCGACGCGCTGATGGCGCGCTTTGAACTGCTGGACGAGATTGATTCGCCCTTCCCGCTCGGCGGCGTCTTCGGCTATTGGGGCTACGACCTGAAGAATTTTTCGGAGCCCAAGCTCCCGCGCCGCGCGGTGAACGATCTGGAACTGCCCGATTGCCACGTCGGTTTTTACGACAGCCTCGTCGTCTTCGACCATCGTCTCGGCAAGGTCTGTATCGTGTCCACCGGTTTGGCCGCCGACGGCTCGCGCAGCGAGGCGCGGGCCGGGGAGCGGCTGGACTTTTGGCGGGAGCGGTTGACGCAAACCCTCACCCCGGCCCTCTCCCTTTCCGAAAGGAAGAGGGAGAAACCGTTGCCGCGCGCGGCGAATCCGCAGGCGTCCGGTTTTGACGGGCAGCAGAAACCTTTTCCCCCTCGCCCCCGGCACGGGGGAGAGGGCCGGGGTGAGGGGGCTGTCTGCCCAAATATCTCCCGCGCGGAATTTATTGCCGCCGTCGCGCGCGCGCAAAATTACATTCGCAGCGGCGACATTTATCAGGTCAACCTTTCGCACCGGCTGACGGCACAAGGCGATTTTACGGGCTGGGAAATGTTTGAGAAGTTAAGCGCCGTCTCGCCCGCGCCGTTTTCCGCGTTTCTGGACGGCGGCGATTTCCAGATTGCGTCGTCCTCGCCGGAACAGTTTTTGCGGATGAGCGGCGCGCACATCGTCACGCGCCCGATCAAGGGCACGCGCCCGCGCGCCACCGACGCGACGCGCGACGCGCAGCTCGCCTACGAACTCCAGACGAGCGCCAAGGAACTCGCCGAGCTGGTGATGATCACCGACCTGCTGCGAAACGATCTTGGCAAAGTCTGCGAATATGGTTCCGTGCAGGTGCCGGAACTGGCGAAGCTGGAAAAATTTGCGCAGGTGCAGCATTTGGTTTCGACGATTGAAGGCCGCTTGAAAAATGGCGTCACGCATTTTGCCGCGTTCGCCTCCTGTTTTCCTGGCGGCAGCATCACCGGCGCGCCGAAATTTCGCGCGATGGAAATCATTGACGAGCTGGAACCGGTTTCGCGCGGCGCTTACTGCGGTGCCATCGGCTATCTCGGCTTCAACCGCGAAAGCCAGTTGAACATCGCCATCCGCACGGCGGTCTGCGCGGCGGGAAAAATCCATTTCAACGTCGGCGCGGGCATCGTGGCCGACTCCGATCCGGCGGCGGAATACGAGGAAACGCTGGCGAAGGCCGCCGGTTTTCTCGCCGCGCTGAATTTTGATCAAGCCGGGGTTCCGGTTTCAGTTTGCCCGGACGAACCAGCTAAAGCTTGAACTCCGGCGGCGCTTCGGCTAATCAGAGCGACATTAGGAAACGGGTATCTCATGGTTGTTTTTCTCAACGGAAAATTTGTGCCGGAAGCCGAAGCAGTCGTGCCCTTGAACGACCGCGGCTTTCTGCTGGGCGACGGCCTCTTCGAGACGGTGCGCGTGGCGAACGGCAAAACTTTCCGCTTCGCGCAGCATCTGGAACGGCTCGTGCGCGGCGCGGAATTTCTAAAAATCCAACTGCCGTTCACGCCGCGCGAACTTCAGAAATTCGCCGGGCAGCTTATTGCGCAGAATGAATTGTCCGAGGCCGTCCTGCGCGTGACGCTGACGCGCGGTGCGGGCGCGCGCGGCTATTCGCCAAAAAATTCCGGCGCGCCGACGCTGGCGCTGACGTTGCATCCGCTGCCGCCGCAAAATCCAGACGAGCCGGCGCAATGGAGTTTGATGACTTCGTCTTTTCGCATTCCCGCCGGCGACGCGCTGGCGGCGTTCAAGACGACGAGCAAAGTTTTGAACGTGCTCGCGCGGGCCGAGGCGGAAGAAAAAGGTGCGGACGAGGCGCTGCTGCTGAACACGAACGGCGAGGTCGCGGAGACGGCGGGCGGAAATATCTTTTGGATTTATCAGGATCACGTTTGCACCGTGCCGACAGGGCGTGGCGTGTTGCCGGGCATCACGCGGGCGGTCGTTTTGGAAATTTGCCAGTCGCTCGGCCTCGCCACGAACAAGCGCATTATCAAGCCGGAACAACTGCGAAACGCGGAGGGGATTTTTGTGACGCAAAGCGCGCTAGGCATCATTCCCGTCGCCGCGTTTGACGGGCAGCCGGTCGCGCCGTCGCCGCTGGTGGACCAGCTTGCCGGAGCTTATCACGAATTGCTGCTGCGTGAATCGGCTTAAGTATAAAATTAGATTCCTTTAATTCGCATCCTTCCGCTTGCGTTTTAAGATGATACCGGCGTATCGTGGTTCAGAACCACGAGGTGACATATGATTAACGCAAGCCTTGACCGTTGCTTTTCCTTCATCAATAGCCAATCCGTTCCGACCGCCCACGCGGCGGTGGAGACGGGTGTGCGGCGCGCCGTCACCATTTCCCGGCAGGCCGGCTGCGGCGGGGTGATTGTCGCGGAAAAACTCGCGAATTATTTGCAGCAACATTCGCCCTCGCCCCACACGGCGTGGACGGTGTTTGATCGGGACCTGATGAATCAGGTGTTGGCCGACCACAAGCTGCCGGCGCATCTGGAAAAGTTTTTGCCGGAAGATCGCGTCTCGGCGATTGAAGACACGCTGGCGGATATTTTTGGCGTGCGGCCCACGTCGCATACCGTGGTGCAGCAGACCGCTGAAACCATCATGAAGCTGGCCGCGCTCGGCAACGTCATTCTCGTCGGTCGCGGGGGAACCATCGTGACGGCGAAGCTGCCGCACGTCCTCCATGTGCGGCTGGTCGCGCCGCTGGACGAACGCGTCGAACGCATTTGCCGCGACGACCATAAGTCGCCCGCTGAAGCGCGCAAGTTTTGTCTGGAAGAAGAACACGCCCGCGCCCGCTATCTCAAAACTTACTACAACGCCGACATCAACGATCCGCTGCATTACCATCTGGTCATCAACACGAGCCGAGTGGGTTATGAAAACACCGCGCGGATGATTGGCGAGGCCGTGCTGCGGCTGGCCTAAAAATCAAGACTTGGGCTGGCCGGCGCGGGCGGCTAGATTGCCGTTGTGCCGATTCTGGAAAAAGCCGCTTCCCGCCGCCGCCATCGTCTCGGTGATTTTCTGGCCGTGCTGCTGCTGGTGGCCGTGATTGGCGGAGTGGTCTGGCTTTGGTGTCACGCGAAACATTCCCAAAAAATTCGGAAACATAAATCGGTTGCCATCGCTCCCGTCGCCGCCCCGGTTTTGCCAGTCGAGAAGCCAAAACCAAAACCCATCGTCATCGCGCCGCAAACGCCGGCGGATTTTCCGCGCCCGGTGCGCGACGCGTTCGAGGCGCAGGTGGCGCTGGCGCGGCGGGCGATTTCGCCGGGTTCGCTGGACGCGGCCATCGGCTCGCAGACGCGCGCGGCCATCGCGGCCTTTCAGCGCACGAAAAATTTGTCCGAGACGGCTTCGCTCGATACGAACACGCGGCCGGTGCTAACGCTGGACGCGCCGTTGTTAACGACTTACACGGTGACGATGAACGACCTCGCACGCCTGCAACCGATTGGCAAAACGTGGCTCGCCAAGTCGGAGCAAACCGCGCTCGACTACGAGACGCTTTTGGAACTTGTCGCGGAGACGGCGCACTCGCATCCGCTGCTGATTCAAAAGCTAAACCCCGACGTGAACTGGACGAATGTTTCCGTCGGTGCAGTTCTGAAAATTCCCGATGTAAATTATCCCGACCCGGCGGAGCAGGCGGCGTTTGTTGTCATTCATTTGTCCGGGAAATTTCTGGAGGCGTTCGACGCGCAAACAAATCTGCTGCTGCATTGTCCGTGCAGCATCGCGGCGAAAGTGGAGAAGCGTCCGGTCGGTGAATTACATGTCGCCGTGGTCGCGCCGCATCCGAATTATACGTTTGATCCCGCCGTTTTCCCCGAATCACCGGAGGCGCAGGCCATCGGCCATAAATTAATTTTGCCGCCCGGCCCGAACAATCCCGTCGGCGTCGCGTGGATCGGCCTCGACAAGCCGGGCTACGGAATGCACGGCACGCCCGTGCCGGAACAGGTCGGGCGCACGGAATCACATGGTTGTTTCCGGCTGGCGAATTGGGACGCGGAATACATGGTGAAATTAGTTTGGGTTGGAATGCCGGTGGAAGTTGTGCCGTGAATTTTTATTTTCGGAGGGGCGAGTTCCACGAGCCTCTGATTTTTCAAAAACAGGATTCGTGGAACTCGTCCCTCCGGAGCGGTTCCAAATTTGAAGTGAAATTATCATTGCCCGGCGGCGTGATTCGGTAAAACTGTCAGTGAACTTAAACAAAGGAAAATTATGACAACTGGAATTATTTTGGCGGAACCCACTACGCTCGTCCTCGGTGCGCTGGCCATCGTCGGCATATTGGTCGTCGTGGTGATCATCCTTGGCGTTTTCGTCATCGGCGTTTACAACAAGCTCGTCACGATGCGCAACCGCTACAAGAACGCCTACGCGCAGATTGACGTGCAGCTCAAGCGCCGCTACGACCTCATCCCGAATCTCGTCGAGACAGCCAAGGGTTACATGGCGCACGAGCGCGGCACGCTGGAAGCCGTCACCGCCGCGCGCAACATCGCCTACGCCGCGTCGAAAGCCGCCGCCGCGAATCCCGGCGACGCCACCGCGATGAAAAATTTGACCGCTGCCGAATCTGGTCTCGGCGGCACGTTGAGCCGCCTGATGATGGTGAGCGAACAATATCCTGACCTGAAGGCGAATCAAAACATGATGCAGCTCACGGAAGAATTGACCTCGACGGAAAACAAGATCTCTTTCGCGCGCCAGGCTTACAATGATTCCGTGATGACCTACAACACCGACCGCGAAGTGTTTCCGAGCAACCTCATCGCGAACACGTTCAACTTCGCCGCCGCCGAACTGTTCGTCGTGGACAAACCAGAGCAGAAGGACGCGCCCAAGGTTTCGTTCTCGTGATTGGTTAAAGCGGTGAATTTACGATTTGCGATTTACGATTTACGCGCCGCTGACGAATCGTAAATCGTAAATCCAATATCGTAAATCAACATGGATTTCTTCGCGCGACAAGATCAGGCCCGCCGCAAGACGAAATGGCTCGTCGTCTATTTCGCGCTCGCCGTCGCCTCGATTGTTGTGATGCTCTACGGCGTCGCCTTGGTGGGAAATTTTTACGTCGCGGCCAAAATGCATTCGCACGGCGGGGACGCGATGGTCGGTTTCTGGGATCCGAAATTGTTTTTCTTCTCCACGTTCATCACGCTCCTGATCATTGCGGCTGGCAGCATTTGGAAAACGATGGAGCTGTCCGGCGGCGGCGGCGCGCTCGCGGAATCGCTCGGTGGCCGAAAGATTGAGCAAACCACCAAAGACCCGGACGAACGCAAGCTGCTCAACGTCGTCGAGGAGATGGCCATCGCGTCCGGCGTGCCGATGCCGCAGGTTTATGTGTTGGACGATGAGGACGGCATCAACGCCTTCGCCGCCGGCCATTCCACCGGCGACGCTGCTGTGGCCGTCACCGGCAACTGCATGAAGAAATTGACGCGCGACGAATTGCAGGGCGTCATCGGCCACGAGTTCAGCCACATTCTCAACGGCGACATGAAGCTGAACCTCCGGCTCATCGGCATTTTGTTCGGCATTTTTTGCATCGCCACCATCGGCCGCATTTTGATGCAGATGCGCAGCGGCAACAGCCGTGACCGCAATCCGCTGCCGCTCGTCGGTCTGCTGCTGCTGATCATTGGTTCCATTGGCGTGTTCTTTGGCCGGCTGATTCAGGCCGCCGTCAGTCGCCAGCGCGAATTTCTCGCCGACGCGTCCTCCGTGCAGTTCACGCGCAATCCGCTTGGCCTGTCCGGCGCGCTCCAGAAAGTTGGCGGCTACACCTCGCTCGTCACGTCGCCGCACGCGCCCGACGCGGCGCATCTGTTTTTCGGCGACGTGAACGGCAGCCAGTTCTTCGACCTGATGGCGACGCATCCGCCGCTCGACCAGCGTATCCACGCGATTGATCCGCAGTGGGACGGGAAATTCAAGCGTGTGCCGGATGAAAAGCGCGACGAAGTTTATCGTCGCGAAACCGGCACCGCGCCGCCATTGTTCGAGCAACCGCTCGCGAGAAATATTCTGGCCGGCGCAATTCTCGCCGATGACGGCACGCCCTCGCCGGTGATTCATTCCACGTCCGTTTTGCCGAGCCTCGGCAATCCCACGCCGCAACATTTGCGCTACGCCGAGCAGTTGCGCGACGCGCTGCCGGACAATCTCCGCGCTGCCGCACGCGATCCGCTCGCGGCGACCGCGCTCATCTACGCATTGATTTTAGACGCCGACGAAAAGCTGCGTGCGGAACAACTTGCCGAAATTGCCAAGCGTATTTCGCCCGAAATTTCCAAGCAGACCGCCGCGCTGTTCCCGGACGTGGCCGCCACCGCCCGCCGCGCGCGGCTGCCGCTGGTGAATCTCGCCATTGGTTCGCTCCGCAATCTCGACCCGCGCGACTTCGTGAAATTTGCCGGCACGCTCGACTGGCTCGTGGGCAGCGACGGGCAGGTGGAATTGTTTGAGTTCGTCCTGCAAAAGATTGTCCAGCGTCACCTCGGGCCGAAGTTCGGCGTGGGGCGGGCGGCGACGGTGCAATATTATACGCTCAAGCCGTTGGTGCCGGATTGCGTCGCCGTTTTGTCCGCGCTGGCGAATGTCGGCAGCGACGACGCGGGCGAGGTGCAAAAGGCTTTTGCCGCCGGCGCACCTTGGCTGCGCGCGCCCGCCGACGTGCCGCTGGAATTGCTTTCGCGCGGACAATGCGGCGTGGAAACCATCGGGGCCGCGCTCGACCGGCTGGCGCTGGCCGCGCCCATCATCAAGAAGAATCTGCTCGAAGCCTGCGCCCGCGTGGTCGGCGCGGACGGCGTGATTTTGGAGACCGAGGCCGAGTTGCTCCGCGCGGTGGCCGACACGCTGGATTGCCCAATCCCGCCCATGGGTGTGGGCGAATGAACTGACGCCCCGCCGCCGGTTTTCCTACCGTGAGCAGCACTTGTTGAATCGTCGAAAACCCTTTTCGACGCCTCGAACCTTGTTTTTGACGTCTCGGACGTTTCGTTCTACGCCTCGAAAACCCTTTTCGAGATCTCGAATGTTTCATCCGACGCCTCGAACCTCGCTTTCGACGCCTCAAACCTTTCGTCCGACGCCTCGAAAAGCTCGTTCGACGTCTCGAACCTTCCTTTCGACGCATCGAAAACCTTGTCCGATGCCTCGAAAACCCTTTTTGACGCGTCAAAAATCATTTTCGACGTCTCAAAAACCCCGTCCGAGACTCCCCTTCCCCTGGCAAACAACTGGCAAAGAGCGATTTACGATTAAAAGTGGCCAGAACTGATGTTTTGGCCCGCAAACCAGCCCTCTAATCATGAATGTCCGCCGAAGAAGAAAACCGAACAAAGTTTTTGAAATTATTTTGTCCTTCCGGACGGGTATCAGGGGGACGGGGCGGAATCAACCATGGCCAAAGACGGCAGGATGGTTTGAAAATAGCCCAGCCTTTTAAGGCTGGGTGCGGGGATCGCGGTCGCCAATAGTCCCGCGAGGGACGAAAGAACGATTCTGCCGTCCCTGCCGGGACTTGGGAGGTTGGGAGAAAAACTAAACCCAGCCATAAATGGCTGGGCTATTTTCAGCGCCGTCGGCGCGAAATCTTTGTAGCCGATGAACCGGATTAAACCACCAGCTCCGTAGGAGCGATATATTGCCGCCGATGCCGCCCCGATGGGGCTGATGAATGGTTTGGGAACGGTTATCTACAAAGATGCCGCGCCGACGGCGCTGCCGAAAACCGAACAGATTATTTGAAATTATTTTTAGCCGCCGATGGGCACGGATGAAACACCGATTGCCCCCGCAACCGGCCGGCGGCCACCTTCTCCCCCATTGGGGGAGAAGGCCGGGATGAGGGG
>Ga0316220_1002747_pt1 | contig 15724 bp, 7 predicted proteins | sample TBH18005metaG_FD_203632 | JGI IMG/M metagenome (GOLD analysis project Ga0316220, IMG submission 203632) | Freshwater microbial communities from Trout Bog Lake, Wisconsin, USA - TBH18005 | ecosystem: Environmental > Aquatic > Freshwater > Lake > Hypolimnion/Profundal zone | place: USA: Wisconsin...
AATCTGCCCACGGGTTTTAAGATTTTTCAGCAAGCTCATGCTATCTCCTTAGTTGTTCCAAGTTCAATGTTCAACCGCTCAATTTGTCGTGCCCAAACGCCTTGAATTTGCTCATCAACAAGCGTGCAATAACGGTCATAAGCATCCTTCGCGCGGGAGTAGGTCTTAGCAGACATGGACCCTTTAGGGATGTCGTAAATCGTTGCGAATTCAGCGGATGCAGTCACAGCAACAGACGTCTTTGGGATTTCAATGGGTAGAACTTTATCGCCATAGGCCTCGACGATCCATTGACGCACCACGCTTGAGACTGAATCGTTGGTCTCAACTTTTGATAGCAAAACGTCCATAAACTCAAACGTCTTACCGTCAGGGTTGCCGGCGTAGAGCTGATTGCAAAGATCGGAAAAGAGCCCCCAGAACTGACTCGATGATGCGAAATCCATTGCGTTTGGAGGCAACGGAATTACTACGCCATCGGCGGCAAGTAGGGCGTTGATAGTCACGAACGACAAAGCTGGTGCCGTGTCGATGATGATCACGTCATAGTCGCGCCGGGCTTGATCAAGCGATATGTCCAAGGCGTTCCAGAACTCAAATCCTTGCTGCTTCATTTGCCTAGAGGGGAGGGCGAACTCAGCAGAGAAAAGCATGGGCGCACCACAGACCAGATCAATGCCGTCCCAGTACGTTTTCTGAATTGCGTTGTCTATCATCTCTTCGTCGCCTTCCAGTACGCCGAGGGCAGTGTGCTCACGATCAACATCCGCATCGGGCAAGAAGCCAAACAGCGATGTGGCAGAGCCTTGTGGATCCAGATCTATGAGAAGAATCTTGTGCCCCTTGAGGGCTAGGCCCTGGGCCAATGTGACCGCCGATGTTGTCTTCGAGACGCCACCCTTAAAGTTCGCGATAGCAATAGTCACAGCGGAGGCGGCCGATGGCCTGAACTTTTTTTGACGGTATTCTGTAACCCAGGCCATTGCTTCTCGTAGCGTCCATTCACGGCGGCTTCCCTTGAGTGTTCCAACGGGCAAGTCCCCTTTGAGGGTTCGGTTCGACTGCTGTACCTTTGTGATTCCGCAAAGGTCAGCCAGTTCGCCAGAATTGAACATGGGGGATTTCTTTGCTGATGTGGGGGCCAGCATTGCAGCTTTGATCTTCTTCATCACACTAGCGACCTTGACCGCTTGAGCATTTATGTCAGCAAGCGTAATTGGCTTGATTGTGTTTCGAATTTCCATGACGCGAACTTCTTTCATAAAATGCAGTTGAGTGGATTGTAGGACGCCGAAGAGACTAAATGATGAAAATCCATTAGTTCATCGGCTTTTATCGGTTTTGGCAGCATGAAGTGTCTTTCAGGAGTTCAGTATTTTTCTAAAAAACCACCCGAAGCCTCGCGGAGGTTTAAAAAAGTTTAAATACACTTTAATACCTTTAGCCGGATCGAGATCGAAAATTATTTATATAAATCAAGGACTTACGAGCTAAAAATTAGACGAACCGTCCTGCTTCTTATAGGCAACTGTCCTGCTTCTTACAACCAACCGTCCCGGTTCTTACAGGCAAGTGTCCTGCTTCTTATAGCCCTCTGCATCCGCGCCTGTGGATAACTTCTTGAGACCCCCCATGTTCTGAATTGATTGCCATGGGACTGTATAAGCGCCATCGAATCTTGCGGCCAAATCTAATCTGTCCCACTTCTTACACCCGGCGGGCTTGATGAAATCAGGTGCTGGATGAACTCTTGGTCAGTGTTTGCTGCTAAAGTGTCCAAATCGAACGGAGAAAAACAGGACACCAATGCCAGTTCCAGTACATCCAGAATCAGCCAAGGAACGATCCAGCGACATCGCGGTCTTGAAAAAGCCGATCGAGATGACGGTCATGAAGCCCACGAAGGGCAAGATCACGCTGATCGGGCGCAGGCTCTACACGGTGATGCTTGCGTACTCTCAAAACGAGATGGATACAAAGATATTCGACCCGGAAAGGCGGTACGAGTTCAATGTCCCGCTGCGTAGCTTGCTAAGCCACGGAAGCTTTCATGGCGGCGAAGTGTCGTTCATGAAGACATACCTGCGTGAGATGAACACGACCGGGATCGAGTGGGAATCAACAGATCAGGGCGAGAATAAAAAATGGACCACGCTCACCATGATTTCTGAGGCGTCGATTGAGCTCAAGGAGGGACAAAATTGGGTTTCGTGGGAGTTCCCATCATCGATCATGAAGAACATTGTGCGGCCCGGCATCTACGGCCGGCTCAATCTGAAAATTGCTACTTCTATTGATTCATACGTTGGAACGGCCCTCTATGACATTTGTTGCAGATACCGCGACAACCCTTCGGGCGTCACCTCGAAGCAGCAGCCGGAATGGTGGATTGATGCTCTGAGCCAAAGCGCTCGAGATCCGGAGAAGCGTCGGGAGTGGAGAAAGTTCAAAGACGAAAAGCTCATCCCGGGCATCGAAGACATCAACGAAACGTCAGACCTTGAAATTGAGTTGATTGAAGAAAGGGTAGGGCGGGCGGTTGGATGGGTACAGTTCGCGGTTCGCAAGAAGAACATTCCGCTCAAATTTGCAACTAAATCTATTGATGCGGCGGTGCTATCTGCCATCGAGAAGCTAGCCGGGAAGCTTGCCATTCCGCTAGCACGCGTGGAATCGCTCATACGCAAATATGGCGAAGGGATAGTGAAGCAAAGACTTGAAGAATTGGTTCGTCGTGTTGAAGACGATTCCTTGCCAGTTGTCGAGCGCAAGTTGGGTTACTTGCGTTACATGCTTGATAGCTACGTTCCAGAGCAGTCAGCAATAGATATGCGACCACCTGAAAAATCTCCAGCCATGGCATCACCCGCAGCAGCAGCAGCAGCATCAATCAGAAACCAGGCCAACCAGCAGGCCAATGCTCAGCAGACGCAGCAGGTAAAGAAGGGTTTGAAGACGCTTACAAGAGAATTTTTCAACTCGCTGCCGGAAGCTCGAAGGAGGACATTCATCAGCGATGTTATTGAGCAATTGAAAAAGGACGGTAAGTACAATTCTGCAGACATGCGACATGCCCAGTCAACTACTCTTGTACCGGGACGCTTGGGTGCGGAAGTAGTAGAAAAGTTTGGTGAACATTACTATCGAGAACAGTGGCCAGGTCGAACGGGTGATGCACTGTTACCAGTTGTAACTGATTCAAACGACATACTATCAGTAGCATTTTCCGATGTTGATCAACCCTTTTCGTAAAAAAGTGTTAATCAATGAGTGTTGGCGCCGACTGAAAACTTACCGTGGGTCAGAATTCAACCGGTACTGACAAAGCCTCTCTTCGTCAATGCAAAACTGTCGAAATTTGCTGCTCGGGCGCAAAGTGAAATACGGCAGGTCAGCCGCAGGGGGCTGTCAGGATGTCCAAGTCATTGGCACCGGTGGCGTTGAAAGCGTTCAGTGAACCGTAACCAAGTGCAGCGGCCACCAATTGCTGCACCAGATGGAGTGGCAAAAGTTCTTTGTCGCCGTAGCGACTCTGGACAGACTCGCAAACCGATAGAAAAGATTACACATGCCCCATTTTATGGAAGGCCTCGTTGACCAAAGTTGGTTCAAAACAGAGTGGGATCAACAATTCTTGAAATTGCTAGTTCCACGGGAATGTGCGCGACGCCGCCGGAGCGATCGAACAATGAAAAATCGACCTTGCCGATGGCAATTTTGTACTCTTCGCCCAGCAACTTCGAGAGCGCGGAGGCAAAGGCCAGTTCAATTTGCTCGGTGCTGACTTGCTTGATCGTTTTGACTCTTCTGGGTTTGGCAGTCATTTTTGGGGCGAACCTTTCTGGCCATGTAGACAGGAAGTTTAGCAATGGAAGCACGCGTCTGGAAATACAAATGCAATAAACGCGCACGTCCTCTCCCAAATTGAACATCCCTCCGGACATGCCACTTCAACAACAAGATGTCATCATAAAATGACGCACGCGGACGCCTTTGCGCGTTTATTACATAATGTCCAATGGACGCTAATTGTGATGTTTTGCTTTTCAATTACGAGGGCGCTGATTGGTTGGTTGAGCCTGATAACGCCTTCGATTCCTTCCTGGCCGCCTACCGCTTTAATCAGCGTCGTCTGCGTCCCAGTAGCTTTGTGGTCTACAAGGGCATGTTCAGCCGATTGCGCTCATGGGCGAAAGAGCAGGGCATCTCACTTTTGGAGATCAATGAGCCTGCAATCGAGCAGTTCTTGGACATTAGAGGGCTGTCGCCCGAGACCCGTCATCGGTATTTGCTGCTGTTCACCACACTGTTTGAGCATCTGGCCCAGCTCAAAGCTGAGGGTTCCAGTCAGGCACCGTCGCTAAATGGCAACCCGGCACGCACGTTGTTGCTGGAGCGTGAGGCTCCATCTCGAGAAGACCCAGACTTTCTGAATGAATCCGAAGTGCAGCGCTTTGTTGAGGCGCTGCCATTTGGAACAAATTGGAAGCGAGTACGTGATCGGGCAATGGCTCTGTTGGTGTTGGGCGCCGGTCTGCGCTCCAGCGAGGTGCTGTCAATGAAGATTTCAGACTTACGGTTGAAATCAGGCGAGATTGAAGGGGTTTGGGTGCGGGCACATAAGCCGCGTGCAGCCCGTCAGGTCCCGATACAGCATTGGGTGCTACCTGAACTGGCAACCTGGTTGCACGCGCGTGACGTGCTAACCAGCGACGCCGCACTCAAGATTCGGGGGCGGGCGCACCGACTAGTCGGTGACTTGTTGTTTCCAGCCAATATGGCAGGAGCCCAACTGCAACCGGCCACACTGTTCCGATTGGTAAAAACGGCGCTTGATCAGGCTGGCATCGTCAAACGTTACGAAGGGCCAACCCTGCTGCGCAATAGTTGTGGCGCGTTCTGGCTGCGCAACCATGAACCTCTGCAGGTCAGCCTGTGGATGGGCCACGCCACTGTGCGCACGACTGAATTGTTGTTGCCGCCAAACCGAAGAACGCGGCACTCGCCACACAATGTTGCCCTAAGATAATGAAACTAATCTTAGGGCACTTCGTTTAAACCGCAAGCGGGGAGGGCGGCAGAACCTGTTCAATAGCTCTGAAAACAGAAGGGAACGGGCATAGAACTGGGATAAGCCGGTGCCTACGGCTGGGATGCCCGGTGGACAAGAGCATTGGAAGACGCACAATGGGCCTTCCGACCGGCTGTGTCCCCTGTGCGGCATCGCCGATTACCTCATACCCGTTAAATCCAATGTCCAACACCACCCCCTGGTTCTTCTGGGCTGTTCTGTCCGCAGTCTTCGCTGACGCAAATGTTACTCAGATTCTCCAGAAAAATAGAATGGAGAAGTGAATAGCGCTTAGTGGATTGGTATCAAAAACGGCACCACAAAACGGACGCACTTATCCGGGCCTTTCGTGACTCACTCAAAGTGCTTGAAGCAAAAATGGACCCAGTGCAAATGGTCGCAAACGTGGAAACGCTGCTTGTGGCACACGGAGGTCGCGAGTCCCTTGCGCAGGGTTGCGTGGAACACTTACGGCATGCGCGCCAAAATTGGCGACCCTTTGCGCGGGCCGCGTTTGTTCCGGTGCGCAGTGCGCTGCTTCGATTGGTCGAAACTTTACCGTTGCAAGGTACGACAACTGCACAAGGACTGCTACGTCTTGTCGATTCACTGACAAATGAAACATCGCACAATGATCACTTGACCATTGACGGCGCGGTTCCCAATACGTTGCCACGTGAATGGCATGACCTGGTACACGATCATGCACATGACAAACTGGCGTTCAACCGGCGTCAATTGGAGGTCGTAGTCATGTTGGAACTGGCAACGGCGATCAAGGCCGGTGAAGTATTCGTCAGAGGGTCATTGAGCTTTGATAGATATTGGGATCGACTCCCAGCCGAGGCAGCAGACTCCGGCGCGGTCGCAGCATATGCCATGGCACGCGGATGGGAGAATGGCGCCGACGGATTGGTGCGCGCCGTGAAAAATGCGCTTGAGCTGAAGGCCCGTTTTTTAGACAACGCAGTGGGCAGCGGCCAACAGGCGTACTTGCGGCGAGGAAGGCATGGGCGCCCAGTCGTATCGCGGCCTCACGCAGTAGGCACCCCCGAATCTGCTATCGATCTAGAGAGCCAAATGATGGCCCACATGCCGGAGCGCGCTGTGATGGAATCGATTTCAAACACCGAGCACTGGGCGCAGTGGGGTCGGCACTTCGGACTTCCGTCCCGGCTTGGCCCACAGATCAAGGATGCCAGCCACCGCTACGTGTTGACCACCTTTGCCTACGGCTGTGGCCTTGGACCAACGGAGGCCGCGCGTCATCTTGGTGGAACCGTCTCTGCCGATCAATTGGCCTTTGCTGACCGGCGCCATGTTGACATTGAAGACTTGCGTGCCGCCTCTGCTGACCTGATCAACCTGTATGCGCGATTTGAGTTACCACAGCAATGGGGGACAGGAGAATCCGCGGCCGCCGACTGCACTCACTTTGAAACGTACGAAGACAATCTGCTTGCAGAGCACCACATCCGTTACGGCAAAACCGGTGGTGGTATCGCCTATCGACACGTGGCGGACAATTACATTGCGCTGTTTAGCCGCTTCATCGGCTGCGGGACCTACGAGGCGACGTACATTCTGGATGCGCTGCTTCAGAATCTTTCGGATGTGAAACCCAATCGCGTCCATGCAGATACCCATGGCCAGTCGGCCGCTGTCTTCGGTCTGGCGTACCTGCTGGGAATTGAACTGATGCCACGCATCCGGCGCTGGCAAAGTCTCTCGCTTTACCGGTCTGACAATGCCAACCGGTACTCAAAGATCAACACACTGTTTTCCGGCACGGTCAACTGGGTGCTGATCCATGAGCACTACCCACAATTCATGCCACTCGCGCTGGCGATCCAAAGCGGCGCGCTCGCACCCTCTGCTGTCCTGGCGAAGGTCAATAGTTACAGCACCAAGAATCGGTTCGCAATGGCCCTGAAGGAACTCGGTAATGCAGTGCGGACAACATATCTGCTGGAGTGGATCATGGACGAATCCCTACGTCGCACGGTCCACAAGGGAACGACCAAGATTGAGCGACACCACAAACTTGCCAAGCACCTAGCCTTCGGTGCTGGCGGTCATCTCCGGTCAAATAACCCAGCTGATCAGGAAAAGGCCATCGTTTACAACGAACTTGTAACCAACGCGGTGGCGCTTCAAACCGTGGTGGATCAAACCCAGGCACTTAATACGCTGAAGTCCAACGGCATCGACATCCGCACTTCCGTCTTGGCCTTCCTGAGCCCGCATGCCACTAGCAAGCTCAAGCGATTTGGTGACTACCCGACAGACTTGAAGCCCGAGGCTATGCCTATTTGCACGGCCTTGCCGCAATAGCATTCGGTCGATGTGGCAGGTTTTTACACGAATCTTGCCGACGGGCCTAGCTCGTTCACACACGGCACGCAGCCGTCCTAAAGCGACAGGACTACCGGTTCAGCACGGCAGGCCTGCAGCGCCTCCTGCTTGGCCCAACCGGCGCCACGCGAACGCCATGCGGGTGGCTCAGGCGGCCGCGCTGCCCTGCTGGGTAACCAGTTCCAGCATGCATTCACCGAACAATTCGGGACGCCCCTGGAACAACACGTTCAAGCGTGAATTGGCCAGCATGTCTTCGCAGAGGCGGTAGCGTTCCTCGTGCTTGTCGATCAGGCGCACCGCCGCCGCCACGTATTCATCCACCGTGCGCGTCACCATCCACGACGGCACGCCGAGGCGGCCGAACAGGCCTTCATCGATGTGCTCGAACACTTCCGGGCCACTCAGGCAAACACCCACCAGCCCAAGCGTGACGGTGTCGATGATGCCGTTGGTATTGCCAAACGGAAACGGGTTAATGAACATATCGCATTCATTGATTTTGGCCATGTACTGCGGATAGTCCATGTGCCGATTCACCGTCACCTGCTCCCCCAGATAGCTCTTCACCACGCGCTGCACATGCGGATGGATCAGGCTGGTGGCCTGACCCACCATGAACTCAAAATGCACCGGCGAGCGCGCCGCCTTGATGATGCGCTTGCAGGTGTTGAGAAAGCGCGGATTGAGCTTCATGGTGGTCGAGCACACGGCAATCCGGACCACCTCCGGGTGCTTGCGAATATTCGGCACCAGATTTTTCGGCAACGCCGCCGACGGCACATAGGGCAGCGCGTCCTTGGGCAGGCGAATCAGCTTTTCCGAGAAGCAAGACTCGGAGCCGACATAGTCGTCCTCCACCACCACATAGTCCATGCGCGGCGACAGCGTGGTCGCCGGATGCCCCAGTGCCATCGCCTGTACCGGCGCAAAGCGCAGGTTGGAGGCAAACACGGTGAGCTGGAACATGCCCACGCTGGGCATGTAAAACACTCGCGCCTGGTGCTTGATGGCAGTGGCACGGATCTGGATCAGCTGATCAATGATCGGCTTGTCCGGCAGGCTGATGAATTCATCAAAGACCTCGCGCCCCATGGCGTCGACGCAGGCGCCGCGGCCCATGGCAATCACCCGGAAGTGCTTGCGCGCCGCCCGCATGGTGGTGGAGTGGGTGCGGTAAATCGAGTGCGCACCACTGAACCACTCCAGCACCACCAGCATGGTCGGCTTTTCACCAGCCGCCAGCGCTGGCGGCGGCGGCACGTCACGCAAACCTTCGCGCTCGATCTTGTTGCGCACGATGGTGTTGATGGCGCCCTTGACCTGGTGCCGGTCCGGGCGGTCCGCATAACTGCAATGCATGTAAACGTCGTGCAGGATGGCATTGGGCAACTGATCAATGTCCATGCGCTTGAGCTTGTCGGGCAGCCAACCGAGTATCAGCTCGCGCTTGGCATGGGCCGAGGGCGAGGCCAGAAAGCGCGGTGCCAGCCAGAGCATGCCCAGCGTCACCGCCACCACCGGACTGGCAGCCCAGAGGCCATCCAGATCCACCGGTATTTCGGATTCGGAAAACGCCAGCAGCACAAACTTCACCAGGTTGTCCGGCGTGAACTCGAGCTTGTCGCTCTCCCAGTTGAAGTTGTTCAAGGCGCGCAGCACATGGTCGGCATTGCGGAATGGCGTCACCGAAAAAATGGTCGCCAGCCAGCGCTGCATCGGCAACAGCTGGCCCAGACCGGACGGCGACAGGCGAAAGCCCGGGTCCAGAAACAGGTGCGAAATCGCTGCCGCAATGCGCGTCAGCACATGCAACTCAGCTTCCGGCCCGCTGCCAAAGGCGGCCAGCGGCTTGGCCGAAAATCCCTTGGCAAAATTTCCGTAATGCGAATCGAGCATTTGCATCAGTGCGCGCAACTCGCGCCCTGCGGCTTCATGGTCCCCCCGATACACCTGGTATTCAAAACGTGTCAGCAAAAAATCCATACGGTCCGCTTTAATCGATCAGCACTATTGAATTGGGAAAAAGAGGCACTGCGCGCTGGCAGTGCCCCGTCGCAGAGCTTATTGTCCTGCACGGACCAGGCGCACCACCCGGCCGCCGCCGGTGGTCGGATCCACCGGTCCCACCGAGCCGTCGGAAAAGTCCACCGTCCAGAGAAAACTCGGCGTGCTGGCAAAGGTGGTGGCAGACAGGTGCGATGAGGCATCGGTATTCGGAAATGCCACACGATTGACGGCCCCCGAAGTGCAGTTGCGCAGCGCTAGCGAAGCCAACTCCTTGGCGGTCGGAACGCGCCAGTCGGTGTAGCCCAGCCCGCCGCTGCTGGAGGCTGTATTCACCGCCGCCATTTGCGCCTGCACCTGGGCTATCGACGTGAAATAGGTTTTGGTACCAACGCATCCTGGCAGCTGACCGCCTTCGGCGCACTGCTTCCACATCAGTCCGGTCTGGCCGTCATTCACGGTGCCGTCGCCGTTGTCGGTGTAGCGCGCGTCGGCCGTGGTGCAGGCCGTGGCACCATGCACCGTGGCGGAACGCACCAGCAAGGCACGGAATGCCTGGCTCTGGGTGTCAATCACCACCGCGCCCTGGTTGCTGAAATCCACCTTCCAGGCGTCGGCCGTCGGTGCCGTAGCACGCACGTCCGAACTCCAGTACGGGCTGCTGGTCTGATTCGGGAAACCATAGGCATCGGTAGCGGGTGCCAGCGCCTTGCTGTAGTCCACGATCGACATCAACTCATTGGCAGTGGGAACCCGCCAATCGGTATAACCGCACAGGCCGGCGCTGTTGACCTGGATCACATAGGCATTCAGTTGCGAATAGGTGTAGGTCGCCGTCTGGGCGGCACCCGACTGGACTTCCCAGTACAAACCGGTCACCTGGTCCAGCGTGCAATTGCCTTGTGCGCCGGTGATTTGCTGGTACGACAAGCCGGCATGGCCATCAGCATTGGAGCTGGTCAGGGCCAGCGTATCCCGACCAAACGCTGGCGCCCCGCCCATCAAGGTGGCAGCGCCGGTTGACGCCAGGCCACCCGGCACGCTGTTGATGATCAGGGCCTGTGCCACGCCCTGCGCAGCCCCGGAAACCCAGGCCACACTGAAGTTCAGATCCGGCTTGAAAGTACTGGTCGGGCACACCGTGATCGAAATCGTGCCGGAACTGCTGCCCGCTGCAAAGCCCACCGGCAAATTCGCCGGCACCACAAAGTCGGCACCGTGGTTGCAGTCAGCACCGCCCACTGCGGTCCCCAGATGCGGAGTGGTGCCGGGTGACACAATGCTGGGGCTTATCTGCAACGCGCTGACAACATTCTTGCTGAACACCACCGGCAGCGACAGCACGGTCGGACCCGCGGCACTGCGCAACACCGAGCCATTGCCAACCGACACCACGGTGGCTTCGGTTGGCGAGGCGCCGCCGCCACCGCCACCGCCACAGGCTGTGAGCAGCAGCCCCAGACAAAGCATCACGCCAGACAAGGTACCGGCCCGGAAAACCTGCGTAATGTCTACTGACTTTTTTGATTGTGTGTTCATTAGCTTGCTCTTCATAAAAAGATAAATTGGCGGACTGCCAGACTCCCAAAATTGATCGCTTTACACGCTGAGGGTTTCGGTCCAGTAGTCGACTGCACCACTGCCGTAATTGCCCAGTCCGGCAGCCACCGGCTGCATCGATGCACTGCCCAGTAAGTAAGCCTGCTCCAGCATCGCCGCCTGTTCGTCGGACGAAGCCGTGGTATCCACTGGCAAGACCTGCCCCGGCGCACTGGCTTCCAGAATGATGGCGTTCGCCGCCCGCAGCAAGCTGGCGGAATACAAACTCTGCGGGATGCCGGCGGTGACCATGGCACTCGCGCCACCCGCCAGAATCGTGCCCGGATCGGTGGTTACCTGGGTCGTACCACCGGATACCACCACCTCCTGGTAGAGCACGCCGCCCGACAGCATATTGAATGCCACCGTGCCGTCGGCGCCCTGGTCCCGCATTACGGCACCGTTGCTGCTCAGCACTTCAACCACCGGTGCACGCACCTGCAGTTCGTTCTGCACGCCAGCGCTGCCTGCGGCCGGGCCGAAGCCGGTCATCGACAGCGAGTTGCCAATCACATTGGTGCCCGGCGTCGCCAGGATGCTGGATACCGTGCCGGTACCGGCATTCAGAATGATTTGGCCCATGCTTCCGGCGCCCACATTGCGCGCGTCAATCAAGGCCACCTGAATTCCATTGGCACCGCCAGCACTGCTGACCGAGACGTTGCCGCCATCGCTGTGAATTTGTGCGGCTGCGCCCATGGTCACCGAGCCGGTGCCGCTTTGCAGCGTCACGTTGGCGCTGTTCACGGCATCAATCGAAGAGCCAATCTGCAGGGCACCGTAGGCATCCATGTGCACAGCCCCCGACACCACCAAGCCCGTACCACCGGCATCCACGGTAATCGTCTTGCCGTAGGCACTCAACAGGGTGGCGGGTGCCGTGGCATTGAGCGAAGCGGCAAACTCGACCGTACCGTCGCTGGCGCTGGCGTGGCCCGTCACAGCGTCTTTGGCGCCAATCACGACCTGACCGAATCCCGGAGCAATGGCGTTCAAGTCGGTGCTGGTGATACGCAGCACACCCTGCACTGCCGCGTCGCCAACGTAGATATTGCTCGACACGCTGGTGCCTTGCAAGGTCAGCGCCGAGCTGCTGTTGCCGGTGATCGAACCCGCGCCTCCCGTGAAGCTGATGGCATTGGCGCTGATAGTGGTGTTACCGGCCTGGCTCAAGTTGGCATGGCCCGCAATAACCACCTGTGCCGCACCGTTGATGGTCAGGCTGCCACCGGCGGAAATCGTCAGGCTGCTGAAGTTCACCACACCGGTCGCATTCAGCACCACATTGCCGGAAATATTCACGGCACTGCTGAAGGTAACGTTCTGCGCCTGGTTGACGGTGAGTTGCTGCAAGTTGCTGACCGTGCCCTGCACCAGCACATTGCCGGCGTCGGCATTCAGCGTGATGCCATTGCTGCCGCTGGCGGCTCCGCTGATGTTGCCGCTGATGGTCAGGTTGCCGGAGCCACCTGAACCCGCGCTGACTACCGAGTTGCCGCTGACAATCACGTTGTCGTTGATCTGGGCATTGCCGTTCACGGTGACCGTCGCCGCACTCAGCGTGGTACCGGCACCGGAGCCGCTAACCAGCAACGAACTGGCTTGCAAGCCACCCGAAATATTCACCACCGCAGCACTGCCCGTAGCCAACAATGTCAGCGGATCAACAAAGGTCGTGGTGCTGGGGTTGCCGCTGGCGTCCTGGCCCAGCAGCGTCACAGCCTGTCCGGCCATGCTGCTGCCAATCACCACATTGGCAAAACCGCCCTCGATCATTCCGACCTGGGTCTGGCTCAGGTACAGCGCACCATTCACCGGTGCGCCACCAACCACCACCGGATCCGGGCTGGAAGGCACAGTCGTCGGCGCAATATTCAGGTTGCTGCCCGTACCGGCAATCGGCACCGCCAGCGACACATTGTTCGCCACCAAGTTGACATTCTGACCCGCTTGTCCGGTGCCGCCGGTAATCACCGTGCCATGGGTGGCCAGCACATCAACCACACCGGAACCGCCGGTAAAAACCGAGGCCGCACCGCTGGCCACTGTGTACAGCACGGCATTGTTGCCGGCCAGAATCGTCACATTGCCAGTCGTTCCCTGAACGTTCGACAGCACATTGATGTTGCCGCTCGCTGACAGGGTCTGAATCAGCACGTTGCCACTGCCACCCGCCAGAACCGAGGTGCTGGCGTTGCTGGCGCCGCCGTTCAAGGTAATGTCGCCTTGCGTGCTCTGCAGCACGATGTTGCCATTGGCGGCAGTGACCAGGCCAGACTGCACGGCATCTGCCACCGGCGTGGTACTGGCGTCGCTGCCGACCCGGTTCACGCTGGCGCTGACATTGCCCACGCTCAGGCCATCGCTTTCCAGCAGGTAGATGCCACCGGCGCCGGCATTGGCGCTCAGCGTCGCCACCGTCGTCAGCAGCGCATTGCTGCTCTGACCGATAGCGTTGGCGGCCGTCATGCGCAGTCCCTGCGCTTGCACGTTCAGCACCGATGCGGAATTGCCGTTGAGGATGGAGCCGCCCAGGGCCAGCAGACTGACGTTGCCAGCGCTGGCGGAGATATTGCCCAGCGTCATGGTGTTGGACGCATCGACGCGGATGCTGCCACCCGTGCTCTGCAGCAGGCTGCTGCCTGCCATCGTCACATTGCCGGCCTGCAGGTCCAGCGTACCGTTGCCGGTCACCAGTTGCACCGCGCTGCTGCTCAGCGTCAGGTCTTGTACCGCCAGCAAGCTCAGGTTGCCGTTGCCACTGACAGCGTTGGCATTCAGTGTCACGTTGCCGGCCAGTGCCTGCACCAGCACGTTGCCGCTGCCGTTGGCACTGATTGCCGTGCTGGCGCTGGAGCTGCCGCTGTTCAACACAATGTCGCCCAGGGTGCTTTGCAGCATGATGGCGCCGTTGTTGCTGGTCATCAGTGCGGATTGCGCCGCGTCGGTCACTACGCTGCTGCTGCCATTGGCACGCACCTGGTTCACCTGCACCGCCACGTCGCCAACGCTGACGCCCTGGCTATTGCGCAGGAACACGCCAGCTCCGCCAGCCGAGGCACTCAGGGTATTGACCTGGGTTTTCAGCGCATTGCTGCTTTGGCCGACGCCACCGCTGGCGTTCAGGCGCAAGCCGCTGGCCTGCACGTTGGTGGCCGCGGAACCGACGCTGGCGATACCGCCCGCCCCGGCCGTCAACGCCACATTGCCGGCAGACACAATTTGCGTCAACGCCACGCCATTCGAAGCCAGCACCCGGACATTGCCGGTACCCGACAGCAGGCTGCCCGCCGCCATGGTGACATTGCCACCCGTGGCGTCCACGTCCATGGTGCCGCTGCCACTGAGCAGGGACGCTGCGCCGGTGACAGAACCCAGTAGCACATTGCCAGCGCTCATGATGCTGAGGTTGCCAGCACCCGCCAGCACCACATTGGCGTTGATATTGATATTGCCGCTGTTCGACAACGTCTCCACCAGTACGTTGCCGCCCGTGCCCGCGCTAATGGCGCGCGCATTGGCCGGCGCACTGCCGTCGTTCAGCGTGATGGAGCCGGCGCTGGTTTGCAGCACGATATTGCCGTTGACGCCGCTCACCAGGTCGGACTGGGTCGCGTCGGTCACGGTCAACGTGCTGGCGTTCGACAGCACGCGGCTGACCGACAAGCCGACATCGCCAACCGCAATGGCGGCGGTGCCCAGCAGATAAATGCCACCCGAACCAGCCGCTGCGGAGACCGTCGCGACCTGCACTTCCAGCGCGTCGGAACCCAGGCCGATGCCGGTGCCGGCATTCAAACGCAAGGCACCGGCCTGCACGTTCAGTCCGCCGGAAGCCAAGCCATCCAGAATCGAACCGGTGCTGGCGCTCAAGCCCACTGTTGCACTGGTCTCGATCAATCCGACCGTCACATTAGCGCTCGCCACGGCACGGATATTTCCACCGGCGCTGCTCAGCAGTTCGCTGCCTGCGCCCATGGTGATGTTGCCGTTGCCCGCCAGCAGATCGATGCTGCCGGCGCCGGTTTGCACCGTCGCGGCACTGGCACCGGTACCAAGCAGAATGCTGTTGCCGCTGAGAATGCTCACGTTGCCGTTGGCACTCAGCACATTGGCGTTCAGCACAATGTCCGAAGCGGATCCGCCCAGCGTCTGCAGCAGCACGTTGCCGCTGGCATTGACCGCTACGCTGTCGCTCGGCGCCGTGCCGTCGTTCAAGGTGATGCTGCCACTGCTGGTCTGCACCACGATAGCGCCGTTGCCAGTGCTCACCAGATCGGACTGCGCCGCATCCGAGGCCAGCGTGGTGGTGGCATCCGAGCCAACCCGGTTCACGCTGACCGTCACGTTGCCAACCGTCAGACCGTCGCTCTCCAGCACAAACATGCCACCCGCACCCGCGTTGGCGGTCAAGGTCGTCACGGTGGTCAGCAGCGCGTTGTTGCTCTGTCCGATGCCGTTGGCGGCCGTCATGCGCAGTCCCTGCGCCTGGACATTCACCACCGAAGCGGAATTGCCGTTGAAGATGGAGCCGCCCAGGGCCAACAAACTCACGTTGCCCGCACTGGCGTAGACATCGCCCAGCGTCATGGTGTTGGACGCATCAACACGGATGCTGCCACCCGTGCTTTGCAGCAGGCTGCTGCCTGCCATCGTCACATTGCCAGTTGCGTTGACAGAACCGTTGCCGGC
>Ga0316220_1002758_pt1 | contig 15676 bp, 11 predicted proteins | sample TBH18005metaG_FD_203632 | JGI IMG/M metagenome (GOLD analysis project Ga0316220, IMG submission 203632) | Freshwater microbial communities from Trout Bog Lake, Wisconsin, USA - TBH18005 | ecosystem: Environmental > Aquatic > Freshwater > Lake > Hypolimnion/Profundal zone | place: USA: Wisconsin...
CAAGTGTCACCCGGGCGCCGTCGCTGCGGACATAGGACAGGCTGCAACGCGCCGCCGCCGCGTCATAGGCGGCCAGCAGGTCGGCGGGCAGGCTTTGCCCCCGCCAGGCCAGGCGCGGGTCGCCCGCCCGCGCCATGGTGACGAAACGCTCGGCGGTGTCGCGCAGATTCTTGAAGGCGGTCTTGATCCGGGCATCGCGCGACGGGGTGGACCAGGTCTCCCAGTCGCCGTCGGTGCCATAGATATTCACCGGCAATCGCGCCGGCTGGGGCTGGTTCTGCAGTCCGGCCCCCCGGGCGGCGTCCACCGCCTCGGCGCGATAGCCCAGATCGGCGCAGTTCGACGTCACCATGTCGCCGATCTCGCGCACGGGATCGAAGCTGAGGCTGCCGCCGCCCAGCATGGCGCGGACATAGTCGTAATAGCCCAGGGTCTGGCCCCGCAGGCGAAAGACGCCGTCCTTCCAGCTGCCTTCGCCTTTACCGGCGCTGCCGTAATACTGGGCCACGGAAAAACCGGGCAGTTCTTGGTTGGAAGCCAGCGCCACGGCACCACCGAAGAAGACACCGCCCGCCAGCCGGGCGCCTTGCAGGCGCAGCGGCCGCCAGTTCTTGAACCCCGCCCCCATGCCGGGCGAAGCGCGCACAAACCGCAGATCGTAGAAGCCGCGGGTCAGGGAATTGTCGGGATGGGCGTCAATATAGCGGATGCGCCCGTCATGCTCGACGCGGAAGACCACCGCCAGATGGCCGTTGGGATCGTAGATCACCGTGCCCGGCCGGATGTTGGCGGCGTCCAGCGCGGGAGAATAGAAATCCTGCTCCAACGGCGTCTCCAGCTCGGGATCGAGCCGGTAGGTGGCGGAAGAGATGTCGTCGCGCAGCCGCGCCAGCACGGCCAGCCCGTCGGCGCCGCTGGGAACGTCGCGCCGCCGCTCCACCACATTGCCGCGCGCACTATAGCGGACATCGCGGGCGCGGCCGCGTGGAGAGACCTCGCTGACATAGGAAAAGGGCAGGCCCCGCTTCCAGGCGAAATAGAAGCGCAGGAAATAGGGCAGGTCGGCGCAGTCGGCGCGAAAGCTGGCTTGCGCAGGGTCGGAGGCGCGGAAGGGGTTGGCGGGCCCCTTCAGGCAGGTTTCAACGCTGCCGCAGCCGCTGTCGCCGATGGCGGTAATGAATTCGCCGTAAGCCCGCTCGTCGGCCTGCGTCCAGCGATCGGTGCGGATCAGGTACTGGCCGCCGGCGCGGGCGGCCCCGCAATCCGTCAGCACCGTGCCCAGCAACAGCCCCAGTCCGGTCAGAACGTGTTTCCAGCCCATAGCGAAAACTAGCCGGGCGGCCCCATCGGTGCAAAATCCTCTATGACCGGAAGACCAGCAGCCGTGACAGGGTGAAATTGAACACCAGCCCCGACAGCACGCCGCAGGCCTGGGCGACATAGGGGTTGGCCAGCCAGCCCGGGCCATAATGCACCAGGCTCAGCGCCACGCCGTAATTCACCACCGCCCCCAGCAGGTTGGCGCCGACAAAGCGCAGAAATTCCTCGATGACGGGGCGAACGCCATGGGCCCGGCGCGCCGCGAAGGTGAGAGTGCGGTTGCCGGCCCAGGTGAAGCACATGGCGACGAAGATGGCGCCCGCCAACGCCGCATCGACCGCCAGATGAAAGGCGTTGGTGAAAAGGGCCAGCGCCGCGGCATTGACGACATAGCCGGCGCCGCCCACCACCGCGAAGCGGACAAAGGCCTGCCGCCACGCCCAGGCCAACAGGCCCTTCATGGGCCCGCTCACGGGGGGGGCAGATCCTGTGGTCCCGGGATCGCCAGATAGGCCATGCGCTTCTGCTCCCAGCGGCCGCGCGTCACCGTATCCAGGATCAGGCCGCAGGTCAGCGCCAGGAAGGCCAGCAGCATCAGGCCGGTGGCCAGGATGGCGGTGGGCAGGCGCGGGACCTGACCGGTGGAAAGATAGTCGTTGAACACCGGCACTGAAATCGCCAACGAGGCCAGCGCCAGCGCCAGAAACAGCACCGAGAAGAAAATCAGCGGCCGTTCCTCGCGCACCAGATGGCCGATGGTCTTGAGGATACGGAAGCCGTCGCGATAGGTGTTCAGCTTGGAAACCGAGCCCACCGGGCGTTCCTTGTAACGCGTGTCCATTTCCGTCAGCGGCATCATCAGCCGCACTGCATGCACGGTCAGTTCGGTCTCGATGCCGAAGCCTTCGGCGGTGAAGGGAAAGCTCTTGACGAAGCGGCGCGAGAAGACGCGATAGCCCGACAGCATGTCGCCGATCTTCACATTGAACAGCCAGGCGGTGAGGCCGGTCAGCAGCCGGTTGCCCAGCACATGGCCGGGGCGGTAGGCGGCCGCGTCGGTGTGGATGCGGCGGGCGGTCAACAGGTCCGCCCCGTTCGCGATCATGGTCTCGATCATGCGCGGCGCGGCGCCGGCGTCATAGGTGTCGTCGCCGTCCACCAGAACATAGATGTCGGCCTCGATGTCGGCGAACATGCGGCGCACGACATTGCCCTTGCCCTGGCGGCTTTCGTTGCGCACCACGGCGCCCGCGTCGCGGGCCTCCTGCGCGGTGCGGTCGGCCGAGTTGTTGTCATAGACATAGATCACCGCGCCCGGCAGGGCGGCGCGGAAGTCGCGCACCACGGTGGCGATGGCGGCTTGCTCATTGTAGCAGGGCACGAGTACGGCGATGCGCGGGGTCAATTGATTGTCCTGGCCCTATCTTCCCGGGTAAGTGGGCACCATTGGTAGTTCCCCCCAAGATTGGTGTCGAATTGCTGGCATTCCGTCAGGCGGATGGCAAGCCCGTAGTCGGCCACGGATTTCCTTGCCCGCGCCATGTCTCCGGCATCGGAGAGCAGATAGAGCGCCCCGCCCGCATCCAGATGCGCCGCCACCCGTGCCTTCATCTGCCGCGTCAGCAGGCTGTTGTCGCGGGGCTGCACCATCCAGCCATCGATGCGAAGCACCGGAATGACGGGCGGCAGCTGGGTGGCGATGAAGCCCATCGGCGCGTCGCCGGTCATCACCACCATGGTGCGGTCCGGCTGGGCGATGGGCGGCAGCGCCACCTGGATATAGGGATCGTCCAGCGGCGCATGGTCGAGAAAGTCGCTGCGGGCCGTGACCAGGATGGCGAAGCAGCAGGCGCCCAGCGCCAGGTAGCGACCGCGCCGTGCGCCCGGCAATAGGCCCACAGCCACCACGATCAGCAGCGGCGCCAGCATCTCCAACGCCACGATGTAGCGATAGATGGCGAACATGCGCAGCCAGACGAAATAGCTGACGGCGCCGAAGGCCAGCAGCGGCAGCGTGGCGCTGTTGGCGGCCAGCGGGTCGCGGTTCTGGCGGCGCAAGGCCCAGACCAAGGCGGCGGCAATGACGGCGAAATAGGCGATCAGGACGCGGATGTCCTGGAACCCCAGATCGTCGGCCACATGCCAGTCGATGGAGAACAGCACCGGGAAGAAAAGCTGCTGCCACCAGGGCCGCCAAGCGGGTACGAAGCGCAGGTCCCGATAGGGCGCGTCCAGCGCCAGCGGCGAGTGCCAGTAATTGTTCCAGTAGGGGAAAAGCGGATTGCCGGTGAGATGCCAGACATGCAGCATCCAGGGCGCCGCGAACAGCGCCGCGCCCAGTACGCCGCCAAGGCCGCCCGCCAGCAGCCGCACCGCGATCTGTCTCCAGCTCCCGCCCAGCGCCAGCAGCGCCGCGGCGAAGCCGGCACAGAACGGCATCTGCGGCAGCTTCAGGCCCATGGCGCAGCCGGTGATGAAGCCCGCCAGTAGCGACAGACCCGCAGCCTTGGCCAAGGGGCCTTCGCGCAGCGTCTCGCGCCGGGTCACCAGAATGGCCAGGCCGATGAAGATCAGCACGCTCATGACGTTGTCGTAGTAGGTGGTGCCGAACTCGGTCAGGGTCAGCGCACCCGCCTGCCCCAGGATCGCCAGCGAACCGGCCCACAACTTGATGTCGGGCACCCGCAGGCTGGACCGCGCCATCAGATAGAGCGGCACCACATTGGCGCCTTGCGCCGCGCCCAGGCAGGCCAGCGCCACCCAGGAACGGAAATGAGTCGCCAGCCAGTAGAAGGGCACGTCGAGATACGGATTGTACCAGCTGGCCTGGTGGGCCACCGCGACGTCGATCGCCAGCCGGTTGTTGAACAGGGCGTAAGGCCCGTACCAGTGATAGTTGCGGAAGTCCCAGCTGGTGTCCTTGCCCAGTATGACGACAAAGGCTGCCCAGAACAGCACGGTGCAGGCGAGGAAGGCGTATTCCCCCGCTGCCAGCGGACCGCGCGATGGAGATGCCTGTTGATCGGCCTCGGATGTCATGGGGTCATTGGGGGGCAGGGCGGGAACTCGAAAGGACAGTCCCTTCTAGCCTGTCCTGTGACCGCCGATAAGCCCTTTCCGACAAAGGGGTTACGGTTCGTCCGGCTCGACCGCAATATTGTTCAGGAACTGCTGGGTGCAGGCCCGCCAGGAGCGGCTTTCCGCGAAAGCGCGGGGGCTGATGGGCCTGGGACCGGTCTTCAGCGCCAGTGCCCCCAGGCAGGCCGTGCGCAGATCCTCGTCCAGCACCGCCACATCGGCGGCGCCGGGCACATCCATCCCCACCACATCGCGGGGCCCTTCCACCGGATAGGCCGCCACCGTCAGCCCGCAGGCCAGGGCTTCCAGCATCACCAGTCCGAACGTGTCGGTGCGGCTGGGAAAAACGAAGACGTCACTGCCGGCATAGGCGCGGGTCAGCTTCTCGCCCGTGAGAGAGCCGAGGAACTTCGCCGCCGGATATTTGCGGGCCAGCATGGCTTTGGCCGGGCCGTCGCCCACCACCACCTTGGTGCCGGGCAGCTCCAGGGCGAGGAAGGCTTCGATGTTTTTCTCGACGGCGACGCGGCCGACAAATATCCAGACCGGGCCTTCATAGGGCAGGCGATGGCCGGGCACGGGATGGAACTTTTCCACATCGACGCCGCGCGACCACAGTTTGAGATGCGCAAAGCCGTGCCCGGCCAGTTCGCGCTTCAGCGTCTGGGTGGCGATCATCACCGCCGTGGCGGGATGGTGGAACCAGCGCAGCCAGCGCCAGACCACATTTTCCGGCACCAGCCGGAAACGGGCATGGATATATTCGGCGAAGCGGGTGTGGAAGGCGGTGGTGAAGGCGATGCCGTGCTTGAGGCAGATGCGCCGCGCCGCCATGCCAAGGCTGCCCTCGGTGGCGATATGCACCGCGTCGGGCGCGAATTCGCGGATCTCGCGGGTCAGGGCGGCGCGCTGGAACAGCGCCAGGCGGATTTCCGGATAGGTGGGCAGCGGGAAGGTGCGCCGGCCCAGCGGCGTCACCATGTGAACGGTATGGCCCAGCACGCCCAGATCCTTGGCCAGGATTTCCAGCGTGCGCACCACGCCATTGACCTGCGGCGCCCAGGCGTCGGTGACGATGAGAATCTTCAAATGCGCCGCCACGCCGGGAACCGGACCGGGCCGCAGCTTCTGGTTTCTACGCGGGTACAAGCGTTCCTTGCGGCGCGGTTTCGGACGCGGGCTCGCCAATGGCGGCCGCAACGTCCAAGGCGCGTCCCGATGAAGGAGACCAGCGCAGAATCTCCATATGTCCCCGCCCATCTTCGACAAGGGCGCTGCAGCTTTCAACCCAGTCTCCATCGTTAAGGTAGAGGACATCGCCGATCCGGCGGATTTCGGCATGGTGGATATGGCCGCAGACCACGCCATCGACGCCGCGCGCGGCCGCTTCCAGGGCCACGGTTTCCTCGAAGGCGGAAATATATTCGACCGCGTTCTTGACCGCATGCTTCAGCCACGCCGACAGCGACCAGTAGGGCAGACCCAGGCGCTTGCGCACCGCGAACAGCAGATCGTTGAACTTCAGCGCCCAGCCATAGGCCCAGTCGCCGAAATGGGCCAACCACTTGGCGAAGTGGATGACGCCGTCGAAGCGGTCGCCATGCAGCACCCACAGGCGCTTGCCGTCGGCGGTTTCGTGGATGGCCTCGTTGATGATCTCGATGCCGCCGAACAGCCGTCCCGCGTAGTCGCGGGCGAATTCGTCATGGTTGCCCGGCACGAAGATGACGCGGGTGCCGCCATCGACCTTGCGCAGAACTTCGTTCACCACCTGCTGTTGCGCCTCGCTCCAGTACCAGCGCCGCTTGAGCTGCCAGCCATCGACGATGTCGCCGACCAGGAACAGCGTCTCGCATTCATTGTGGGCCAGGAAATCGGCCAGGGCCTCGGCCTTGCAACCCGGTGTGCCCAGATGCGTGTCCGAGATGAAGATGGTGCGGTGGCGGCCCTGGCGGGCCCGGTCGATCCGGGGAACGGCGGCGCTGGCCGCTTTCGTCCCCGGTACGGTGGCGTCTAAGACATTCTCAAACCAGGCAATCTCGGCCACCAGGCATCTCCAAGCCTTGTTCGCGCCGCCAGATAGCTGCTTCGCGCGACTCTTTTGTTGCCCCGGCGCGACAGCGTTGTGACTTGGCGGTACCGGTGCATCCACCGGCCGGCAAGCGCGGGAAACCCAGTTATTTTGCACTGCACAAAATGTCGCAGAACGACAAAATAGCCGAGGTTTCAATGTCCTGGTGCGGTTTTTCCGGGATTTCCACGGCGTAAATTTTGACAAAGTGTGTTTTCACGCTTGCGTACAAAGGGCTCTTTCGGCATATTGCTGCAGCGCGGTATTGCGATCCCTGATCGCGAAGCCGCCGCCCTTCCTGGGCGTTTCCTCCCTGAACTTGGCCGCCCTCGTGGCGGCCATTTTTTTGCGCGGGTCTTTGGGCGGCTGTGTGCGTCGCGCAGTCGCTCATGGGCAAGGCCCACACCGCTCCCGCGCTGCTGCTCAGCCACCAAAATCCCTCGCGCAAAACCGCGATCAGTTTTTAGCTTTTCTCCAATTGGTGGTTCACCCACGCCTAAGGGCTATTCCGCCGCGTGGGGCAGGTCGCGCGTGGGCCGCAGCGCGTCGGGTGCTATCCGAACGATCCGGATCAGGGCGGCGGTGAGCTTGCGTTTCACCGCTTCGAAGCTTGGCTTCCGCATGATCTTCTCTTCGTCGAGATACAGGCCGCGATTCACCTCGATCTGCAGCGCATGGCAGCCGCGCGCGGTGCGGCCATAAAGCATGGTGGTATGACCCCCGGCATAGGGTGCGTTGCGCGCCACGCTGAGGCCTTCGCGGCCGAACGCGGCTTCGGCCAGCCGTGACAGTACCGGCGCCGCCGAGGCGCCATAGCGGTCGCCCAGCACAATGTTCGGCGCACCCAGCACCGAAGGCATGGAATGGCAATCCACCACCACAGCCACGCCGAAGCGGGCATAGGTCTCGTCCACCAGCGTCGCCAGCGCGCGGTGATAGGGCTGGTAGAGCTTTTCCAGCCGCAGGGCGGCGTCATCCGGCTTCAGTTTGCCGCGATAGATTTCGGCGCCGTCGCGCACGATGCGGGGAATGACCCCCAGACCTGCGGCGACACGGGCGCTGGGTGTGTCCACGGTCATGCCCAGAGGCCCGGCGAACATGGCGGCGTCGATCTCGCCCATGCCGCGATTGACGTCGAGAAAGGCGCGGGGAAATTCCGCCGCCAGCAGCGGCGCCCCCAGCTCCACCACCTCGGCGAACAGATCTTCGACGAAAGCATCCTCGGATCGGCGCAGCATCAGGCAATCCAGCCGGCTGGCCGCTGCCAGCGTGGCGGGGTAGTGCCGCCCCGAATGCGGCGAGGCGAAGATGAACGGCACGGCCTGGGTCCTGGGCCGGGCCAGCCGGAATGGCCGGGCATACAGCTCGGCCAGATCCTGGCTCGGGTCGAGGTCGGCATCGGTCCGGGGCGGGGGTTCAGCCATGATGCTCAGGGAAACACCAACCGCCTGTTCCCGCAAGGCAACGTCGCGGGATAAGGGATGTTTACCGATTCCCTATTATAGGGTCTATTCGGGGCGGGCAGGGCGTCGCGTCGGCGAAAGCCGGAGCGGCCAAAGAAAAAGACATGGCACATATCCTTTTGGCGGAAGACGATGAATCGCTGCGGCGCTTTCTCAGCGCGGCGCTGGTGAAAGCTGGCCATGCCGTCACCGATTTCGGCGACGGCTCGGAAGCCTTTGAATGCATCAAGGGCTTCACCTTCGACCTGCTGCTCACCGACATCGTGATGCCGGGCATGGACGGGATCGAACTGGCCAAGCGCGCCGCCGAGATGAACGCCGCCCTCAAGATCATGTTCATCACCGGCTTCGCCGCCGTGGCGCTGCATCCGGCGTCGGGCGCGCCCAAGCAGGCCAAGGTTCTGTCCAAGCCTTTCCATCTGCGCGAGATCGTGGCCGAAGTGGACCGCATGCTCGCCGCCGCCTAGGCGCAGGCCGGCGCGGCCAATCGCATCTGCGTGGTCGCAGCTGCGAAGAAATGCGATGGCCACAGCGTGAAACATCACGCCGCGTCACCTTTGCAGATAGCGATAAACAACGCATTCGCGCAGGCGTAAAATTCGTAGGCCGGCACATGCCGGCTTACCCTCGGAGGATTTCATGGAGCGTCCTTCACACAACATTCCGGCATTGTCATTGCAGTCCGGCGCGCGCCGTTTCGGTGGCGTGGGTCTGAGCGTTCTCGCGCAAGCCTCGCTTGTCGCGCTTCTCATTGGGGGCATTGTCGAGCACGTGAATGTCGTGCCACCGCCGCCACCGCTCGAAGTGACGAAGGTGGATGAAAACCATCGCGCGCCGCCGCCGCCGCCGATCAAGGTCGAAAGGCCGGCGATGCCGACCGCGGTGCAGCCGCTGATCGATATCGCGCCCGAACCGGGCGGCGGCGGTATCACCACCGTCATGCCGCAACCGCTGCAGACCGCGCCCGTGGTGATGCGCCAGCCGCCGCCAGTCACGGTGCCGGACCGCGCTGTGGCCGCCATCCCGCAGACCCACACCGCGCCACCCTATCCCACCCTGGCCCGGCGGATGGGCGCGGAAGGCACGGTGACGCTGCGCCTGACCGTGCTGCCGGACGGCACGGTGGCCAAGGCGGAGGTGACGGCCTCCAGCGGCCGGCAGGACCTCGACCAGGCCGCGGCGCAATGGATCACCGGCCACTGGACCTACCGGCCCGCGATCCGGGACGGCGCGCCCGCCACCGCCCAGGTGCTGGCCGCGGTCCAGTTCAGCCTGTCCAGCGCGCAATAGGGGACAAAAACGCCCGGGACCGGCCCCCAGGCCGGTCCCGCTTGCCCGGCCGGAGGCCGGGCGCTATACACCCCGCCCTTGAGTGGGCGGTTAGCTCAGCGGGAGAGCACTTCCTTGACATGGAAGGGGCCACAGGTTCGATCCCTGTACCGCCCACCACTATTAAACGACTGAAACTCAACGGGGATATCCAGTTCTCCGCATTGTCGCCCGCGACGACGAGCGCCGGGCTTGGCTATCTTGAAAGTATCGGGCCTGAGCAGTTCACGGTCCGCGAGACGGTTAAGGCTGGCCAGATAGTCTTCGATGGCTGATTTCGCTTCGGCTATGCGGCCCTGTTCAACTTCAAGCGCCAGGGTGGCCTTGAAAAGTCTTTTCCGCTCAAAACCTGGCGGGGCAAACGGGTGCTTCTGACGTTACCGCTGAAGAACGAAGAGGCGCACGCGCTTTTGCTTCCGTTCCGTTGAACAAGGGTGGTGAAACCGCTCTGCGCACACCGGCACAATGGAACATGGTGGGAGCAGTGCGTGGCAGATGCACGTTTTTGTTCTCGATGTACCGGCAGACGCCCCAAACCCCTTCGTCGACGTTGGCCCAATTGGCAGGGTGACCATCTTGCTGGACGAACCGAAACTGGAGGCGGCTGGCCGAGAGCTTTCAACCACCAGAACCGTGCGCGTAACACACCCAATCGACGGCTACAATTATAACCATTGCACACGCGACAAGCCCATCGCCGGCGCACCTGCACCAACAGGTGGCGCGACGCCGCCAAATGATTTCGTCCGCCAGGCGGCCCGGCATGCCCGATGAAGTGTCCGGGTTGGCCGCCTTGCTGATGGGGCCGCACGGCGGATTCATCTCCGGCAGCGACGTCCTCATGGATGGCGGCGTGACCGCATCCTGTTGGTTTGGGGAGCTTGCTCCCAAATAGCCGCGAACAGCCGGCGTTCTGGCTTTTTGGAATCAGAGCAAGCACAGGACGCTTCATTGCAGCAGCCATTGGTTACATGAAGAAAACTTCCATGAAGTTTGCGTTAGAGTCTTAAGCCTCTGTCACGCTGGTTGAAAACATTTCCGATAAGCGCAACTGGCGGTAATTTGCGACAATCATCCTTGCTTCAGCGGTCGGCGCGCCATATCCCTTTGGATGCCGCGACATCAGTGTGCCGGTCCATGATCGGAAATTATGCGCTTTATGCCGTTGCAATTGAGACGGTGGCCGCCATCCGAGCATCGCAATCGGCATTGACGGTATTTTGGGTGGCCGCCGCTGGGTTTGGTATCGCCGAAGATGTGGGGGGATTTTGGTCGGCCGCTGTTCTTTTCGTGCGGCTCATTCATCGACCCATCGACATATCCTGCGGCAACCGTCAGCCCCACTGGGCCAGGCCGCCGGACAGTTGGGCGCAAATATTTGGTGGTAACGAAAGCATCTGAATGACCTCCATCGCCATCGTGCTTTTGACAATTTTGGCGGCAACCGGAGCTTTGGTTGTGTCGCCGTTCGTTGCGTCGTTCCTGGTGTTGCGCTTTGAGGCCAATCCGGAAAGTTGGGCTGTGGTGATTGCCGTCGGGCTGGGCATCGTCATAGCGAAACAGATTTCAAAAAACACACGCAACAGCCGTCACAACTAATGCGATGACGTAGGTTCGGTCAGGGGCACATTTGAAAAATCATCCAATGGCAGATGCGAGAGTTCAGTTCCGTCCCTCGCGCGGCTTTTTCCGGAACACAGCGTCTGGCTTGACTATCTGCGCCATGCTGGCGCTTTCCGGCCATGGCGCCTGGGCCGGTGACACGATTGCTTCAGGTTCAACCGTCCTGGCGTCCAGCCTGGGAAATAGCCCCGACTTCCAGGGCGGCACACTGCGGCTCGATTCCTCCACCACGCTGACCCAGGCTGTTGTTGTCGAAAACAATGCCGGCAACACCATAGATGCCGATGGGCATGTCGTGACGATGAGCGGCGCCTTTACCGGCGCAGGCGGCCTGACCTTCAGCGACAGCGTCGGTGGTGGCGTGGTCACACTGACAAGCGCCAGCAATGCCTATACCGGCTCCACCACGGTATCGAGCGGGGTGACGCTGGCGCTGTCGAGTTCGGGGATACTCTCCACCTCCAGCAACATAATCGACAATGGCGTTTTCGACATCTCCACCAGCAACGGGGCGACGGTCGTCACCCTGAGCGGTACGGGAGCCGTCAGCCTGGGGGCGCAAAACCTCACGATTTCCAGCGGCTCCGGCGCATTTTCCGGAACGATCTCGGGCACGGGCGGCCTGATACTGACGACCGGTACCGAAATACTGTCCGGCAACAACACCTATTCCGGCGGCACGACCATCACCGCGGGAACCTTGACCATCGGCGCTGGCGGCACGACCGGCTCAATCGCCGGCAATGTCGCAGACAACGGCGTCTTGGCCTTCAACCGAAGCGACACCGTGACGTTTTCCGGCGGCATTTCGGGCACCGGCGGCGTCACCCAGATGGGCGGCATCCTGACGCTCGCGGGAACCAACACCTATACCGGCAACACATTGATCACAGGTGGCACGATGCTGCTGGCCGGACCCAGCAGCATCGCCAGCTCCGGCGGCGTCACGGCGAACGGCACCTTCGACATTTCAGCGACCGGCGCCACGATCAAGTCGCTGTCGGGTACGGGCACGGTTCTGCTGGGCAACCAGACGCTGACCCTGACGGCGGCATCGGGCACTTTCAGCGGCACGATCAGCGGCAGCGGCAACCTGGTCGCGGATGGCGGCACCCAGCTTATCTCCGGCATCAGCGCCTATACCGGCACGACCACGGTCAATGCCGGCATCTTGCAGGCCGGGGCCGCCACCGTGACCTATAACGTCAGCGACAACGCCACCTTCGCGTTCTTCAGCAGCGCGGCCCTGACCATGAGCGGCGTTGTCTCCGGCACCGGCACTCTGGCCCAGATGGGATCCGGCACCTCTACGCTCACCACGGCGCAGACCTATACCGGCGCGACCACAATTTCCGCCGGCACGCTGGCGCTGTCGGGCACGGGCAGTATCGCGGCATCGAGCGGCCTCACGATTTCCTCCGGTACCTTCGACATCTCCGCCACCACCGCCGGGACCACGATTGCCTCGCTCGCGGGCCGTGGCGTGGTACAGCTTGGCGCCCATACGCTGACTCTGGCCAATGCCTCCGGCACCTTTGCCGGCGTGATCGCCGGCACAGGCAATCTGTTCCTGACCGCCGGCAACCAGACGCTGTCCGGAGCCAACAGCTTTACCGGTACCGCCACCATTTCCGGCGGCACCCTGGCGCTTGCCAGCATCAGCAGCCTGTCCGCCGCGAGCGGCATAATCGACAATGCGACGCTGGACATTTCCTCTGCCGGCAGTGGCGCAGAAGCCAGCAACGTTTCCATCACTTCGTTGGCGGGATCGGGACAGGTGACGCTGGGCTCAAATACGCTGGTCATGACCAACGCCAGTGGGACCTTCTCGGGCGGGATTTCGGGAATCGGAGGCATCACGGTTACAGGAGGCATCCAAACCCTTTCCGGGACCAACGGTTATACCGGGATAACACTCATCAGCGGGGGAACGCTGGCGCTCGCCGGCAGCGGCAGCATCGGCGCCAGCAGCACAGTGATCAGCAACGGCACCCTCGATATTTCTGCCAGCAGCGGCACCGTTTCGGTGGCCTCGCTGTCCGGCAGCGGCTCGGTCAATCTCGGCGCCCGCACGCTCAATCTCACCAATGCCGCCGATAGCTTCACCGGTGTCCTGCTGGGATCGGGCAGCCTGGCGCTCAGCGGCGGCACCGAGACACTGTCGGGCAGCAACAGCTATACCGGCGGCACCATCATCAATGCGGGCACGTTGCAGATCGGCCGCGGCGCGACATCAGGTTCGATCATCGGCAATGTCACGGACAACGGTACCCTGGCCTTCGACCGCACCGACTCGCTTGTCCTGTCCGGCGCCATCACCGGCGGCGGCGGCGTCGTCCAGATCGGGCCGGGGACCACGGTGCTGACCAACACCAGTCTTTATACGGGCGGCACCATCATCAATGCGGGCACGTTGCAGATCGGCAATGGCGGCACATCCGGCTCCATCAGCGGCAGCGTTATCGACAGCGCCACCCTGGCCTTCGACCGGTCCGACTCGCTGAGCTTCGCGGGCACCATTTCGGGCAGCGGCGGCGTCAGCATCGTCGGCGGCAATATCACCCTGACCGCGATCAACAGCTATACCGGCGTCACCACCATCGCCAGCGGCACGAGCCTGATACTTTCGGGCGGCGGCACCATCGCCTCATCGGGCAATGTCGCGGACGGCGGCCTGCTTGATCTCTCGGCTGCGACCGCGCCCAGGCTCGCGTCCCTGTCAGGCGCGGGCACCGTGACGCTGGGAAGTCAGACCCTGACCATTACCAATGGCGCCGGAAGCTTCACGGGCACCATCGCGGGCGGCGGCGGCGTTGCCATCGGCGGTGGCGTCCAGACGCTTGGCGGCATCAACAGCTATACCGGAGCCACGACGATCAGCGGCGGAACGCTGACCGTATCCGGCTCCATCGCCAGTTCCAGCAGCGTGGCGGTCGCCAGCGGGGGCACTCTGTCGGGAAACGGAACCGTGAGCGCTATCACCGTCGCAGGCGGCGGCACGCTTGCTCCGGGCCTGGCGTCCGCAGGAACGCTGACATCGAGCGGCCCCGTCACCTTCGCCAGCAACAGCGTTTTCCTGGTCGAGACCTCCAACGGCGCGGCCGGAAAACTGGCCGTCACCGGTGCCGCCAGCCTGGCCGGTACGCTGAAAATCGCCAGCGCCGACGGCACCTATGCACTGGGACAGAAGCTGACAGTGCTGACAGCGGGCAGCGGTATCAGCGGCACCTTCACCGCGGCACCCGTCCAGAGTAGCGGAGCCCAGCTCTCGTCTGCGGTCTCTTATGACGCCGACAATGTCTATGTCGAAATCAATCTCGCCAAGCTTTCACCACTTCTGCCCGCAGGGGCCAGCGTCAACCAGGCCAACGCCATCGGCGGCATCGACGCGGCCATCGCGGCCGGCGACACGCTGACCGCTTCTTTCCAGAACCTCGCCAACCTGTCTTCAACAGCGCTGGGTACCGGCGCTACACAGCTGTCTGGTGAAATCGGAACGGCGGCAGCGCAGGCCGGGCGCAGTCTGTTCGACCCGCTGATAAATTCACTCTTCGATCGCATGACGACAGACCAGCTTAACGGCGCCACCGCCCATCCGCCATCCGGGCATGGCCTGCAATACTGGGCCGCCGGCTTTGCGGGCAGTAGTCGCGTCGACGGCGATGCGGCGAACGGCTCGCACACCACCAACACAACCGCCGACGGTTTCGTCCTGGGCGCCGACTGGTCGCAATCGAAGGCGATGACGCTGGGCGGCGCGCTTTCGGTCGGCTCCAACCATTTCGACCTTGCGGGCGCGCAGGGCAGCGGCAAGACGACCGGGCTGCAGGCCAGCGGCTATGGCGTGGTCCAGTTCAGCTCTCATCTCTACGGCGCCTTTGCGGGTGTTGTGGCCCTTGACAGCATCACCACGGCGCGAACGCTGCAGGTCAGCGGCACCGATCAGCTCGATGGCAAGATGCGGGCCTATACGGTGGGTGGACGCTACGAAACTGGCGCACGCTTCAGTTGGGGCACGCCCTATGCCGCCCTTGAAGACACACTCTTCGTGCTGCCCTCTTATGGCGAAAGCGCCAGTTCTGGCAGTTCGGCCTTTGCGCTGAATTACGCCGCCCAATCCGCCAATTATGCCAGCGCCGAACTGGGACTGCGGCAGAATTTCAGCATCCCTCTGTCGCGCGAATGGGCTTTCCAGTTTACGGATCGGCTGGGATGGGCGCATGGACTCACGGGCGATGTGCGCAGGGAAGCGACCTTTGCAAGCCTGCCGGACTCACGCTTCACCACATTCGGCGCCGAGCCCGGCAAGGACGCGCTTCTGATCTCCCTGGGAATGGGCCTGCAGGACGCGAACGGGTTTGGCATGGAAGCGCGCTTCGACAGCAGCGCGACCAAGACCTCGCAGACCTATACCGGCACGGCCAGCCTTCACTTCAACTGGTAGGTCTGGCCGGCTATCGGGTCCGCCAGCGAACCCATGTCACTGGGAATGACGCTTCGACCGCCGTCCAGCCTGGCCTAGTATCCCGGCGGCGACTGCTGCTGCGCATCCCAGGTCTGGGTAATGGCCAGGACTTCGTTCTCAAGTTCCTGGTTCGCCGCCTGGTGCTGGGCCAGGACGTCCGCGGCGTCGGCCTGGGCCTGGGTCATGACATTGAGGAAGCTGGCGCTGGCATAGCTGGAGCCAATGGGCTGGCCGTTGACGGTTTCATTGACGCTGATGCTGTGGCTGGCCTGGATGTTCTGGCTGGTGTCGATGTTGGCCTGGATGGTGACGCCATCCGAATTGCTG
>Ga0316220_1002763_pt1 | contig 15670 bp, 13 predicted proteins | sample TBH18005metaG_FD_203632 | JGI IMG/M metagenome (GOLD analysis project Ga0316220, IMG submission 203632) | Freshwater microbial communities from Trout Bog Lake, Wisconsin, USA - TBH18005 | ecosystem: Environmental > Aquatic > Freshwater > Lake > Hypolimnion/Profundal zone | place: USA: Wisconsin...
GCCAACCATTACGAACATCGACGGTATCAGCGGAAAGGTACTTTTGAAGTTCAAGGCAAGCGGGCTGGCGGCGCGGACCGCGCAGTTTCTAGTGATGCGGAGCACGGAAGAGAATGATGAGGGCCTGGTTATCGGCGATCCTATTCCGGCGGCAACCACACAGTTCACCGACGAAGCAGTTGAGGCCGGGGAGCACTACTGGTATCGCGTGGTTGCACTGGACGCGGCGGGCAACCGCAGCGATCCAAGCACGCCGGCCGTGGTGCGGGTGGGCGCTCCTGCGATTCCAAAACCCGCACCGCCCTCCGTCAAGACTTTGGGCGAGCCGTTTCCTTCAGCCCAGATCAGCTTTGCGCAACCTGCTGCCCACCTGGCACTGATGGTGCAGGTACGCCGCGAAGCGAATGGCGCATGGATGACGCTGGCTGGTCCTATCCAAGACCAGACCACAGTTATCGACACCAACGTCCAGGCAGGCGCGCATAACGCCTACCGCATTGTCTATCGGGCAGCCAATGGCCAGTATGGAGAGCCATCAGAGGCGGTTGAGTAGATGGCGATATGATTGAATGCCCTGGGGGCAGGCACCTGTGTTGTCAGGGCCTGCCCCTAGAAGCTGACACTGCCGGCGCGGCCGGCCTGAGCAGCGAACTTCTTCTTCCACTCTGGACCGGAGTGCTTTTCAGCAAGTGCGACGGCAATGTGCATCGGCTTGATGCCAAGGTCCCGATTGCGGCCAAGGCCCTGCAGACACGACGGGCAGTTGGTGAGCACTGTCTTCTTTTCGCCGTTCATGGCTTCGGCGAGTTCTTCGCGCTTGCGGTGCAACATTGAGTCGGTAATGTCTGGCCGCGAGAGCGAGAGAGTGCCAGCCTCAGAGCAGCAGTGTGGCACGGATGTGATAGCGTCAAAGCCGCCAATCTTCTTGAGGACGCTGGTTGCCTTGCCTTCAAGGGAATCGTGACAGGGAGCATGGTACAGGTAGTTGCCAGTGCCCTCGATTTTGAGGCCCTGCTCAAGCATGTAAGCTCCGGCATCCACAATGCGCTTGAAGAGTTTTGGTGTGTCCATTCCTTCAAGGCCTTCCCTGCAGGTTCCGCAGGTGACGACACAGGCGTCGAAATCAAGATAGCCGAACATCTCGCGAATCTGCGCAAACAGCATGGAGTCGCGAAGAACGGTGCGCGAGTGCTGGGCGGTTTTAGCATTTACGTGAGCAGGAAAGCCGCAGCAGAGAAATGGCGGCGGCAGAACTACGCGGACGCCCACCTCAAGCAGCATATGAATCGTCGCCATGGAGACGTCAGAGAAGAGGCGCTCAGAACCACAGCCGGGGAAATAGAAGACCGTTTTCTGTTCCTGGAGAGCTGCGCCTTCCCGCTGTTCAGGCTCGAAGACCAGGGCTTGATCCGGCTCGCAGTTTGGCAGCACGTCGCGCAGCGTTTGGCCAGGGTAGGCCGGAAGCGAAGAGCGGAGCATTTGCAGAGGATAAAACTGCGAAGCCCCGGGCAAGGCTTGCAAGGGAGCAACCATCTTGCTGGCAAGGCGCTGGGCTGTGCCTCCAAGCTGAATCACGGAGGTGCGGAAGATTTTGTTGTAGGCCGGCGAATGGCTGTCAAGATAACTCAACGTGAGCTTGGTCGCCGGGGGTGTGTGCTTGTAATCCCAGCCGGCAAGAATCTCGCGCTCAAGCACTGACACCTCTCCTGAATCAATATCGACAGGGCAAACGGGCAGGCACTTGTGGCAGATGGTGCAATGGTCTGCAACTTCTTCAAGCCACGGCAACAGCTCAAAACTAGCGGAGAGCTCGCGCTGCGCATCGTAGAGCAACGCCTCAATCAAGGAGCCGATGGCGAGATTTTTGTTGCGAGGGTGGAAGAACATGCCGCGCGCCGGATAGTAGACGCAGCAGTTGGGTTTGCATTTTCCGCAGCGGACACAGTGCGCGATTTTGCGGGAGAGCTCTTCCAACTGGCCGTGCTGCAGAATGCGCGCCTCAAGCTCAAGCAGGTTGAATGAGGGCGTGAAGATGTGGCCAAGCACCTCATGATCTTCAAGCTTGCCGGGATTCATGAGGCCGCCGGGGTCAACCTCGCGGCGATAGGCTGACAGCTCTGTAATGCGCTCGCGCTCAAGGTACTTGAGCTTGGTAACGCCGATGCCATGCTCGCCAGAGACCACGCCGCCAAGCTCAACCACCTTTGCCATTACCTCGTCGATTCTGTGGTCGGCACGGTCGAGCATGGGCCTGTCATTGGAGAGGACAGGGACGTTGACGTGCACATTGCCGTCTCCGGCATGCATGTGGGTGGCCAGCACAATGCGGCGATTGCAAACTTCCTGATGGGCGCGCTCAAGCGCTTCAAGCACCGAGGGGTATCCACGCACCAGGCCGTCAAGTCCGCTGCGGAATGCCTGGAGGGCGGTGAAGGAACGCAGGGTATTGGCATCGAGGCTTTTTACGTGCTCGCGGAATGTTGCACAGAGTTCGACTCCGGCAGAGATTTTAGCGGCAAACGGCTCGGCGTCTTCACCGGCAATAGGAGACTTCAGAATTTCTTCAGCGCGGCGGGCGAAGTAGATCTGGGTGTAGCGTTCTTCTTCAGTATTGACGCCGTCGATGAAATGTGCGAACTCCGCCAAGGCTTCAAGGGGAAGAACAATATCCTCGTTCATCTTGAATGCATTGGTCCGGCGGGCGATGGCGCCAAGTTTTTTACGATCGGCCCAGAAGCGGGTAGCTTCCGCAGCATCGCGGGCGACGAAGAGCAGGGTGTTGGGATGGTGCGCAAGCAGGGCGCGAATCCGTTCAACACCGCGGCCGGCCTGATCCAGGGTGTTGCCGGCAACATCAATGAGAAGCACAGCGCGGGGAGACTCCGCGCGTGCAGCTTTTACTTTATAGCCGATGGCGCGGACGTATTCATCATCGAAGTGTTCGAGCGCCAGCAGCGTCTCCTGATCTTCCGCGGGAAAGGGGAAGGCGCGCGACAGCTCAAGGATGACGCGGCTGGCCTCGTCGAAATCGGGACCGAAGAACTCGAGGCACAGGGTCTGCTTGGCTTTATACGCGGGGTAGAGTACGAACCGGGCAGAGGTGATAACGCCATCTGTGCCCTCCTTCTGCATGCCGGGAAGTCCGCCAAGCGCCTTGTTCGTGATGTCTTTCCATAGCCCGTTCTTGCGAATCTCAGTGCCGCGCAACTGAATCTGCTTCAGGGGCAAATCCTGCTCATTCAGCACGTCAAAGGTGACAACGTCCTGCGGCATGATTTTGCGCAACTGGTGATTTGTGCGTCGCACGGTCCATCGCTGGCCGCTGGGCATGGCCATCTTCCACTCGATCAGGTTGTCAATGCATGTGCCCCAACGCACGGCGAGTTTTCCGCCGGCATTCTCCGCGATATTGCCACCCACGGTACTGGCCCAAGCGCTGGTGGGGTCAGTGGCAAACACCAGGCCATGCTCGCTGGCATGCTCCATGGCAGACTCAGTAACCACGCCGGCTTCAACTTCCATTGTTTGCGCCGTGGCTACGCGTCCATCCGCGAGTTGGAAGTCTCTCTGGCTGATGCCTCGTATGCGGTTGAGCTTCTCAGTATTCACGACTACACAGCCCGAGCGCAGCGGAACGGCGCCGCCGGTAAGGCCGGTGCCAGCTCCACGCGGAATGGCTTTGAGGCCGAGTCGGCCAATCGCCGCCAAAAGCGGGGCAACGTGCGCTTCCACTTCTGGCGTGACTACGGCGAGCGGAAGGTGCAAGCGCCAATCGGTAGCGTCCGTGGCGTGAGAGACCAGCGAGAAAGGGTCAAAGAGGACGTTGTTGCCGCCGATGATTGCGCCGAGTTCACGCTTGATGCGATTGCGCAAATCGGGAGTGCCGTCTACGTCACTGCGAAACTCGGCAATGAGGCCGCGGCATTTGGTGAGCGTTTCAAGCACGCGCTGATCGCCGTTTGAACCTGCGGCGATAGCTTGGAAGTCCTTATTGAAATTGTCGAAAATGCGCCGCCGTCTCGGAGCGGAATCAATCAGTTCCTGGAAGAGATAGGGGTTGCGACGGTGAATTAGCACGTCGCCAAAAATGCGCATCAGGCGTCGAGCTGAACGGCCGGTGACCCTCGTGCTGCGCAGTTCGTTTAGAACGCGCACTGTGGCCGTGCCAAGCAGGAACGCAATGGCCTGACTATCGCCAGCAGAGGTGTAGTTGAAGGGTATTTCGCGAGAGGTGTATGGCGCTATTTCTTCTAAGTCAGATAAGGATGACATATCCAAGTATACCAAGGCCCATGATTCCGATGTGGCTTGGACACATGCTTCAAAGGATTAGTTTATGGAGTGAACGATGGCATATCACACTCTATTTTTTCTGCGTGCAATACATCCAGCGTTCGGCTGAACCACTGACGCTTGCCGTGCTAACCAGCTTGTTCCTTGCACTATGTGCTAGTTAGCATTCCACCAAGTGGGAAGCTGTTCATGGGCAGTGCGAGATTGAGGCTTGAGTTTTCGGAACACGCTGAGAAGCCGAGCAATTTGTGTCAGCAGGTGCGGAGAGACGTGACCTGTCGACACTGGAAAATGTGTCGGCTATCACAGAATGAGCTTTTGGCGCCTGTTAGGATGTGCGCCTCTTAATTCCAAGTCTGGAGGGACACATGAGGTTGAAAGTGCTGTTGCTGGCTACTCTAATGTTGGCCAGTGCGCCTGCGGGTCTTGTGGCACAGGATGATGCGTCTGGGTGCAAGGATTCTGCTCTGCTGACGCGACTTTCAGGATGCTCGATCGCTTACTGCAGCAAGTCGGACTTCGATGCCGCGGAGCTTCAAACTTCGCTGAACAAAGACCCCAGGACAACCCATGTGGAAGGCAAGGTGGAGAAGATCCATTACTCCTGCACCGGGAAATCCGCATTGCAGGTTCGACGGAACGCCGAGCAGGCGCTACGGGGCGCTGGGTTTGGGTTGGACTTTTCTGGCTACGATGTTCCCCAGCATTACGTGACCGCTCATAAGGGTGCGCAATGGGTAGCTGTGGTGGCATCCGAGATGAGCGGCGACAGTACTTACGACGTAATAACAGTGCTTACAGAAGCTATGCAGCAGGAGATGACTTCAGACGCCTCCGCATGGGCAGCTGAGATCACCAAGACAGGACATGCGGCGGTGTATGGAATTGAGTTCGACACTGGAAAGGCGACGCTCAAGCCGGAATCCCAGAAGGTGCTGGGGGAGGTATTGAGCCTGCTTCAGGCGCAGCCGGACTGGAAGATGAAGATCGAAGGACACACGGACTCCACCGGCAGCAAGGCTGGCAACCAAACGCTCTCGCAACAAAGGGCCGCCGCCGTGGTGGCGTGGTTGGCGCAAAACGGTATTCCGCGGGCGAGGCTCACAGCGGTTGGGTTAGGAGACACCAAGCCAATCGCGGACAACAGCACGGATGACGGCCGGGCGCGAAACCGCAGGGTGGAACTGGTAAAGCAATAGCGAAGGCGTCCCACAGTTTGTCGAGTTGTTGAAGATGAAAAGGGCGACACACCGGGCTGAGCCTCTTGGATATTCCTGACTGGTGGTTCGCCCTTTCAACGATATGCTCGGAGTAAACAGGGTACGTTGGTCAGTAGCCGGGAACTTTGGATGCGAATTCCGGTTGACTCTCTTCTACGTTTAAACTCACTGATCCAGAACGGTATCAATTGCTTATCGAAATTGAACGCGTCCATCTAGATCGTCTGAGACATTTGGGGGTGGGCGAGATCACCATCACGTGCTCTTGCCAGCAATAGTTTGCAGACGCCAGGCCTTAGCTGCTGCGATACTCGTGCGCGGTTCTTATTGCCGTCTGCAGATTTTCAATGGGCGTCTTTGCGTTTACCGTGCAATCAGCGCCCAGAATAAAGCTAGCCGGAGCCTGTTTGAGTACAGCGAGGGTGGCCTGCTTCACCTGTTCGGTGGTGCCGGTGGTGACAATGCCGTGGCGGTCAATGCCGCCCATCACCGGCCGCTTGAAGAGTTGCGCGGCTTGCTGCAGCGACAGGGGCTTGCCGTCTGCCGATAATGGAACGTTGACCACCTGCCCAGGGTAGTCATGAAAGCGCTGCGCGAATTCCTCGTAGGGACCATCGTAGTCACAGAGGTGCATGATGTTGCATGGCGCCAGGCGCGAGGCCTCTTTGTACAGAAGCATGTCATAGGTCTTGATGGTGCGATTAAAGAGGGCGCGGTCGGCGATGCGGTTGGTTTCGCCTCCCTGAGAGCACATGTAAAACCCGTCCACACCCAGCCGCGAGGCTGCCTGCACAAAGTTCAGCAGTGAAAGCGTAATGTTCTCCATTCCGCGGCTTACCAGCTCGGCGTCCTGGTTCACGTGCTCGACGAGGAGACTCCAGGGCACGGCCTGTTTGGCCATCTGGTAGGGCGAGTAGACCGTTTGGAGGATGAAGGCCTCGGCCTTTGCCTCGGAGATGAGCCGCTTCAGTAGATAAAGTGAGGGCTCAAACCACTCTTCCGCAAGCACGGGCAGCTTGGCCCAGTCCTCGGGAGTCTTGATTTCACTGTGGGCCGGCAAGGATTGCTCGTCAAACTGAATTTTGAGGAAGTCCATGCCTGTGGCCCGAAAGTAGTCGAGATGCGCCTTGACGGCTGCGTCCCCCCGTACGCCGAAGTGCATGAAGAAACCAGCCGGAATGTAGGAGGACGGTGTCGAGTGATCGAGAGCCTGGTGCATCAGGTCGCGCTTTGAACGCACCGGGCGGGCAGCCTGGCCGCGAACGGCCCTGACCTGGATGAGGGAGCCGAGCGACGCCAGCGACGCGCCTTTCAAAAAAGTTCTTCTGGATGAGGAGGCTGCCATTTTTGTATACCTCTCGACCTGTGTGGAATTTATCCGGAGATTGTCAGCCAACTCCAAGACTGCGCAAATTATATAGAGGCCAGCCTGCGGCGGGAAACGCAGGCTGCGCAATGGTCAGCTGTTGCAGGGAGTGGGTTGTGGAGGGTGAGTTTTTTGTACTTACATCTGAGTTTCTTAAAAGTGGTGGCCAGAGACGCTACTGAAAAGTCGTGTAAAATTCCGAAAATTGACTGAAATTACAATTCATGGGCTCCGAAGTTGCCCCCCAGAGTTGCCCCCACTTTCCCGGTGTCGTAGCAGGCTCCTTCTTAGGATTAAATGACAGCGGATTAGGCATTTTCGGTCTGCGTGTCGTCAAGTTTTCCGATTGCCTAGTCAGCGGGGTTCTCACGCTGATTGGTGCCAAGCCGTGTAAGCCCAGCCCCCTTTTCTCGCGTCAGGGCGATGGCCTCACTTACCGCAAATCCTCTATGTTTAGAGGATTATTCGGGTTTATCCGCTAAAAACAACTGATCATAAGGGTGCAATTGCACCATAATTGTAGTAAGCTAATGTTAGCGGATAAACCGCATTTATCCGCTAAACACGGAGGACCATGAAGACGAATGCTCTACGCGAAGCCCAGCCGTATCCGGTGGAGCAGGCGCTCCGCAAAGTGGGCGTCAACCTCCGAACAGCTAGGTTGCGGCGCGGCATCACTATCGAGCAAGCCGCGGTGAAGATCGGTGCAGGCCCTCGTTTGGTCACCGACGCCGAGCATGGAAAGCCCAACATCGACATCGCAGTTTACGCCGCGCTTCTGTGGCTTTACGACCTTCTAGGCCCGTTTGAGGAACTGGCCAATCCCCTCAAGGACGAACAGGGATTGCTGCTGGCCAGTCGCCGCGCGCCGACACGCGCTCAGAAAACCAGAGGACTGAGCAATGACTTCTAAGCGCCCTACAGAGTGCTTCGTCTACATCACGCTGCCCGGCGCGCGCGAGGCGATCACTGCCGGGAAGTTCGTTCTGAGTGAGACGACAACCGGGGATCCGATCGGCCAATTCGTCTATGGACGCACATATCTAGCGAATCGTGATGCTGTCGAGATCGACCCCGTAGAACTGAAACTGTCCGACCAAATCTACGAAACCGTTCGACTGAATGGAGTATTTGGGGCGATTCGCGACGCAGGTCCAGACTACTGGGGACGGCGAGTCATTGAGAAGCACGCAGGGATCACCAAACTCGGTGAACTCGACTATCTTCTGGAGTCGCCGGACGACCGGGCGGGAGCATTGGGCTTTGGAGAGAATGTCGCTCCACCGGCCCCGCGCCGCGAGTTCAACCAGACTCTCGATCTCGCGCGTCTGCAGGAGACCGCCGAGGCGCTGATGCGAGATGACCTCCCCAATGACCCGAACGCACCCCAGGTGCAGGACTTGCTCCTGCTGGGCACTTCGATGGGAGGAGCCCGCCCCAAGGCCGTCATCGAAGACGATGGCGCCCTATGGATAGCCAAGTTCGGGCGATCGGATGATCGCTGGAATGCGGAACGCGTCGAAGATGCGATGCTGCGGCTTGCGCGGCAGTGCGGCATCCGCGCCGCAGAAAGCCGTGTGGAGCGAATCGGCGGCAAGGACGTCCTGCTCGTAAAGCGGTTCGACCGCGCGCGCGCCGGAGACACTTACACCCGCAGCCGCATGATCAGCAGCCTTACTGTATTGCGCGCCGACGATTCAGCGACTGCGCGTGAGCGCTGGTCGTACATCCTTCTCGCAGAGGAGATGCGGCGCGTGGTTGCCCATCCGAAGGGAGACACGCGCGAGCTCTTCCGCCGCATCGTCTTCAACGCACTCATCTCCAACATCGACGATCATCCGCGCAATCACGCACTGATAGCTCCTGAACGGAGCTGGATGCTGTCGCCCGCCTATGACCTCACGCCTGCCCCGATGGTCAGCCTCGATCGACGGAACTTAGCTATGGAGTGCGGCAATCAGGGACGGTTTGCGAATGAGACAAATATCCTCTCCGAGCACGCACGGTTCCTCCTTGATCGCGAGGAGGCGGAGAAGATCATCGCTGAGATGAAGGAACAAGTCTCGAAGACCTGGGAAGAAAGCGTCCTCGCCAGCGGAGCATCCCAGCGTGATGTCGGGGCAATTCGCTCGGCCTTCGTCTATCCGGGATTCTCCGATAAGAGCTGAATCCGATGTGAGCCAAACGGCGGCAAGCTCATCCCACAGCTTCGTCGAAGAGCCTCCGCGGACTCCCCAAGAATCCCATCATCTTGTGTTGTAGCCGATCCACGGCTTCGAAGCGAGAGCTCATGCCGGTGGCCTTCGCGATGGGAAAGAAACGAAAGTGGTAGTCGCGTGCTAACACGATAGCCTTCCAGTCCTTCTCCCTGCGCAAGACCAAGCCAAGGAATGCCTCGAACTCATCGGCATACCAGCCGTCCTCCTCTCCATCCAGCTCTACGAATGGATCAAACGACCAGAAGTGTGGCTTAGGGATAGCGGCCACCACGCGTGGACCATGACCAAGCAACGCACGGAAGAACTTGTCCTTTCTCACCTTCCCGAGATCCAGAACCATGGTTGTCGAGTTGAAAGGGTGCCAGCCATCCGTGGACGCTGCAATACCTCCGTCGGTCAAATGGTGCTCGTTGGCATGTGGGAAGAAACCATCTGGGACCGGAATCAAAGCCTTAGGGTTGTGAAGCACGGATAGCCCTTGCCCCCAAGGTTCAACGACATTCGGATCATCCATGTCGTACGCAAACAGTGCTGAATCCATGGAATCGGGCGACGGATCGAAGACCCGGCCGACACGCTGCACCTTTAACACATCGTTACCGAAGCCGCTCTGATAGCCCATCCTCGTGAACTTCGCATGGGTGCCGCTGTTCGAGAAGACGATTGCACTGACGTTTTCAGAGCCCGGAAGATCGAAGAACCCCGACGGAATCGTCTTCTCTTCCAGCGTGTGAGATTCGACCTTGGTGTTTGTGAGCATGAGATCTCCATGCTCACTCCAACCGGCGGTTTGTCGGCTCGCATTGACGTACTCAGCCAAAGCTGTATCGCTAAAATGAAGCGCCCCTTGGTCGTGGAATGCCTGAATCGCAATCACCAGCGGCAGGCCAGCGCAGTGAGGCTTCTTCCAATACTCCTTGTTGAGGGGATGAACGATGGCAAGAGCATCTTCTCCCAATTGATTGGCTTTTTCCCTGATCGCGATTTTCGGCGCTGCGTGGCTCGCTACGGCGGCGACCGCTACACCAAGAAGCTTTCCTGCTGGGAACAGTTCCTTGCCATGGCCTTTGCTCAACTGACCTATCGCGAGAGCCTGCGCGATATTGAAGCCTGCCTGGGAGCGATTGGCTCCAAGTTGTATCACTTGGGCATCGGCTCCGCCGTGGCGCGATCCACCTTGGCCGACGCCAACGAAAGCCGCGATTGGCGCATCTTTGCCGACTTTGCACAGGTGTTGATCCGCACCGCGATCAAGCTCTACGCCAACGATGCGACCGGCATTGCGGATGTCCGCGACCTGTACGCATTGGACTCGACGACCATCGATCTCTGTCTGGCGCTGTTTCCATGGGCCAGATTCCGCAAGCATAAGGCCGCTGTCAAAATGCACACGCTGCTTGATTTGCATGGCTCGATCCCTACCTTCATTCACATCACCAACGGCAAAGTGCATGACGTCAACGTGCTCGACGAAATCGCTCTCGAAGCCGGAGCCTTTTATGTGATGGATCGTGGCTATATCGATTTCGAACGTCTTTATCGCTTCACCTTGTCTGCGGCCTTCTTTGTGGTGCGCACCAAGACCAACGTGCTCCTCGAACGGCGCTATTCTCGCCCGGTTGATAAGGCTACCGGCCTGCGCAGCGACCATACGGTCATTCTGACTTCCCGCAGTTCGGCTACGGCGTATCCAGATGCGCTGCGCCGCGTTACATTTTGCGATCTGGAGACCGGCAAGCGTCTGAAGTTCCTGACCAACAACTTCGCGTTGCCGCCGCTGGCCATCGCGGAAATCTACAAGAAAAGGTGGGCGGTGGAGCTATTTTTTCGCTGGATCAAACAGCATCTACGGATCAAAGCCTTTTATGGACCAGCGAGAACGCGGTCAAAACCCAGATCTGGATCGCCGTCTCGGCCTATGTACTGGTGGCAATCGTGCGCAAACGCCTGGGGATCGAAGCCAGCCTTTACCAACTTCTACAGATTTTCAGTGTTCTCCTTTTCGAGAAAACCCCCATTTTACGGGCACTTCAGCGATTCGATTCCCAAGATGCATTGCTAACTCCATCCAACCAACTGATTCTGTTCGACTTTTAACCGGACAGCCGTGCATAGAAATATAGGAACACGTAACCGATATCAGCCTCCGGATCGGATTTTCCGGTTGATAGCCACTCCAGATAGGCAGAGCGGGCTTCCGGCGAGACAGAGCTGTAATTTCGCCAATAGGGCATAAGGCGATCGTGACAGCTGGCTCGTTCGCCCACGGAGAGGGTAGGGTCGATAACCGAGGGCTCCGAGGAGGAACTATGCGAACCAGTCTGCCCTAGGTACAGAAGCCCGCCGGGGATCACGTATCCGCGCACGGTCACAGGTTTTCCAGCAGGAATCCACAGATTGGAAACGGACAATTTTCCGGCAACCGGTTGTGCGGTAAGAGTCGGTCGAGGGGGGATTGGAGTCGCCTGACTTGGCGGCTTCAGGGAAACCGGGACCGCTACCGGCTGGCTGACGCCAAAGACGACGCCGGCAGGCGAAACCATGCCGGGGTTGGCTTTCCCGTTAGCTGGTTGCTGGGTGGCCACCGTGGCCGCGTCCGGCCAGGACTGTGACGCGATCGGAGATGCCCCCGAGAGGGCAGATGTTGTTGCCGCACGGGGCGCTAGCGACGCGCCTGCGTTGCCCAGGTACTGGAATAGAATGGCGCGATAGTACTCGTAAGTAATTTGACTCGAACTCCCTGACGAGTTCCTCACGGTCATGCATGACGCTGCCAAGATTGGCACAGGCTTCCACACAGGAAATTACCACGCTATATTGACTCGGCTCCATAGAGGTCAGTTCAAGACAGACGCGATCAGCCTCAACCATCCCTGCATGGAGTACATCAGCATTCAGGCTCGATGCCAGCCAACTAAACAAGTTGGTCTTGCTAATAGCAGAATGCAGGAGATCGGTGTAGAGGGTCACCTGGCCCTGAAATTGCACGAGTTGAAGTGCAAGCTTCGAATCCAGCAACCGAATCCGATATATGGAATCAATCAGCAGTAATTCCTCGGCTGAAAAAGGCGGCGCAGGGTGCTGAACAGGCTTATCCCAGTAGTTCTTGATGACGGTAGCAGCAGTCGCTGCGAGGCTCTGTGCCGAGGATGGCCCAACGCTGCGGATTTGCATGAAGTGATTGACACTCCATCCCCGCACATCTGCAAGGGTATGGATTCCCAGCTATCTGAGAGGCTTAAGGAGCACGCCCTGTTGGTAGTTCCGCAATGCTTCAAGTGGGACGGCACGCAGTCGGGCCACTCGCACGCCTTCCATGTACTTCGCAGCGGCCTCGGGAAGGGCGTTGCAGATGCCCTGACAGCGATTGCTGAGGTCGGTGACAGCAGACTGGTAATCCTGGAAGGTCTTCAAGGCGCGCCGGCGCAGGCGCGAAACCGGCGAAAGCGCATAGGATATCCACACTACTAGGATGAAGGCGGAGGTAAATAACATGGCATAGCCATTCGAGGTCATTAGCGATTCGATCCTGCCAAAGGTTGAATGTCACTGACGGCACTGGTTTCGATGGAGATTATAGTTTTCGCTGTCACTCCAAGATTAGGTCATATCTCAGTCCTGCCCCTTAATGGGTAACCAGGCCAGCGAACTATTGGTAGTCCCGGAGCGCTCTAGGAAGGAGAATACGCTGGTTGGATTGAAATCTGCGAGACTGTCCGGCACCCCTGAATCATCGACTTGCGTGTACTATTCACCGATGACGAAACTTCCCCAATCGTATCCTAGTAATTGTCGTACCGGTCGGTGCCGATTGCAATCTTGTCGAGGTTAGCGAACATGGACTGCGCCATTGGGGCAGGTCCCGAACTCAAGGCCATCCCACCCCTTGGGCATCGACCAACCACCGGCTCCCGGCCAAAAGCCTGACCGGTAACACGGTTGTCCGGAGGTGAGGCGAGTCGGATTCGGTCCTCTCCGATACCGTAAGCCTCGCCAAGCAACCACATGGCTCCACGTAAAAGTCGAGCGGCGAAAGACATTGCACAGACCGGTTGCGGGGGCAGTTCTGCCAGGCGGGCCTGCCATTGAATACGAAGGAGATGCCGCCGATCCGATAGAATTCAACATCTATCCCGGAGTAGGCGGCAATCTCAATCTGTTTGTAAACAAAGGCAACAACTGTCGCGATGAGAAGGGCGAGCATACGGTAGGCGGAAAATCCACAAGAACGCTCTTCCTCTACTCTATGACTAGCTGTAGATTGATCCACGGATGGGATGTCTCGTTGGATGAGCATCCACGATCGTGCCCGAGCTCCGATAGTGAGTCCGGGACGGCGGAGAAAGAGAGGGCGTGGCACCATGCTGAGAAGAGAGTTTCTATCCGCTTCATCGCTGACCATGGGGCTGCACGCCACACACCTTGGCTCCGCCGCTACGTTGCCGGCTGCCAGGAATGTGATGGACTACGGCGCAGTCCCCGATGGCAAGACCCTCAACACCAAAGCCATTCAGCGGGCCATTGACGACGTGTTCCGCGCCGGCGGAGGTTGCGTCTACGCGCCGCCAGGGGTGTTCCTCACCGGCGGACTCGAACTGAAGAGTTGCGTGACGCTCTATCTTGAGGCGGGCTGTGTCCTTCTCGGCAGCACCTCCATCGACGACTATCAATTCCATGCCGGTCCGCCGGTAAAAGGCGATGCCAATGGCCATCACCTTATCTTTGCGCGCAACGCAAATGATGTGACGCTCTGCGGCCGCGGTACGATCGATGGCCAGGGCCCATCGTACTGGGAACAGAACCACCGCCCGCCGATGCCGGCTGAAGACGCATGGAGAGATGTGTCGGCCTGGGATTACAGGCCCAGGAACGATAACCGCCGTCCCTCCCCGATGATCGAGTTTGCCGGGTGCCGCAACGTGCGCATCTGCGACATCACCCTGAAGGACTCTGCCGGCTGGACTCTGCGCCCCGTCGCCTGCGAGACAGTCTTCATCGACGGCATCTGTATACGCAATCCCAACTACGGCTCCAATACCGACGGCATGGACATCACGGCATCGAGCAACGTGTTCGTGTCCAACTGCGACATCTTCACCGGCGACGATGCTATCTGCATCAAGAGCGAGAACCCCTACGGCGATGTGTTGCCAACAAGGAACATCACCATAACCAACTGCAGGTTAACCACTTCCTGCAACGGTTTGAAGCTGGGCACCGCCTCGCATGGGGCCTTCGAAAACATCGTCTTCAGCAACTCGGTGATTTTCAGCGATCCGGCTACCCCGCTCAATAACCATGTCATCGGAGGCATCAACATCGAAGTGGCCGACGGCGGCAGCGCCGATGGGATTGTTGTATCGAACATCCGCATGCAGAATGTGCGCGCGCCTATCTTTGTGAGACTGGAACAACGAAGCCGAAAAGAAGGCAGCTTCCTGCGCAACGTGCTCATCGATGGCATAGATGCCGCCGGCGCCAGCATCGCAAGTTCGATTACGGGTGTACCGGGACTTCGTCCGTCCGACGTTACGATAAGCAATTGCCGTATTCGCACTGTGGATCAGGGGAAGGCAGAATGGGTGCACCGCGAGATTCCTGAAGTGATCGATAAGTATCCTGAGTCGACGATGTTTGGCCGTCTTCCGGCTTTTGGATTTTATCTTCGCCACGCAGATCGCGTTCGCCTTCGCAATATCGAAATCGTCACCGACAAGCCCGACGCTCGGCCCGCGATTGTCTGCGACGATGTGGACGATGTGATGCTCGATGGGCTGGAACTGTCGGCGCCGGCTGGAGGAGCCCCCTTGATCGACCTGCGGAACACGCGCAGGGCATTTCTTACCGGAATGCGTTCGCCCGCGGACAGTCAGGTGTTTGCGCAGATCGGCGGCGCTGCTTCCTCCGGGATCAAGTTCGCGGGAAACTCCCTGAACAAGGGGCAGCAGGCAGTGAAGTATACCGGCGGCGCAACGGAAGACGCAGCAAAGATCGATGATTGATCCTGCCCTCAAATAGAAGCACAGTATCCCATCCACTTCCGCGTTCTTTGCGGAAATGGGTGGGATACCGCTTCTTCAGATCGGTGGCAGTGGCCGGCACTGTCTTTCGGACCTTCATACAAACGGACTGCAGCTTCAATCTCTTCGCGGGTGAGGCAATTCGATTTGTCCGTCTTGCCCTCGGCGCAGGCAGGCACATACGAGCAAGCAAGCGATATCGATTTTCGTCATCTTGCGAATCCCCTCACAGGCTGGTGGCAACACGACGTCACGTCACATTGCCGAGCAACACTCTGCAGGATTTGGGCGCACTGCTCTGTCACATTGAGGCCGGGGATAGAAGCGCTTGAAAGATCGGCGTGCCAAAACTCCCATCCTTCACATCCTTGGTTTCAAGGCCGCAACCAAAACCATTTTCCGTCAGCCACGCACCAAGCCGCGCAAACCCAACTCCCCTGTTCCATCCTTCCCCTCATCCTGCACTCGGGCTAGTCGATGGCAATGCTGGCATCGCCCACCACAGTCACTACCGCACGGCCGTCTAGTTCACGGCGCAGGGTGAAATCCGCC
>Ga0316220_1002764_pt1 | contig 15663 bp, 14 predicted proteins | sample TBH18005metaG_FD_203632 | JGI IMG/M metagenome (GOLD analysis project Ga0316220, IMG submission 203632) | Freshwater microbial communities from Trout Bog Lake, Wisconsin, USA - TBH18005 | ecosystem: Environmental > Aquatic > Freshwater > Lake > Hypolimnion/Profundal zone | place: USA: Wisconsin...
CTAATACCCCAAAGAGCATAATCAGGAATTTCAAAAGCGCCGGATGGAATTTCTGCCATCATACTCGCTCACGAGATGACGAGTTTTGTTCCCTCGAAATCGAAACGGAAGCGCACTTCCTTCAGGCCCGCTGTGCGCATGGCGTGGCGCAGCCTAGCCTTGTCCTCCGCGTAAAACATCAGGAAGCCGCCGCCGCCCGCGCCGATGAGCTTGCCGCCGAGCGCGCCGCTGGCCAGCGCAAGGTCATACCACTCGTTGATCTTGGGATTGCTCATGCCGCCGCTGCGCTGTTTCTTGCGCTGCCAATGCACGTCCATCAGCCGCGCGAACTCGGCGAGGTTGCCGCTTTCGAGCGCGGCCTGGCTTTGCAGACCAAGGTCTTTGACGAAATGCAGATTCTCGATCATGGACTTGTCGTCGGATTTGGATTTCACGTCCTGCTCCTTCAAAATCGCTGACGCACTGCGCGAATAGCCGGTGAAGAAGAGCAGCAGATTGTCTTCGAGATTATCGCGCGTCTCGTCGGAAGCTTTCAGCGGCCACGCCTCGACTTTGCCGCCGGGCAGAAAGTTGAAACACGTCAACCCGCCGTAAGCCGCGATGTATTGATCCTGTTTGCCGATGGGTTCGTGCAGACGGTTCAACTCAATGTCGCACGCCTGCGCCGCGAGTTCGGCGGGATGAACAAGATTTTTTTTGTGCGCGTGCAAGGCTTTGAGCAGCGCGGTGGTGAAACTGCCGGACGAGCCGAGACCGGTTCCCGACGGAATGTCTGCCATGGAAGTCAGTTCGAGCGAATGGCCGTCCATGCCGAGCGACGCAAAAGCTTCGCGGATGATTGGGTGTTTCAGTTGCGCCGCCGCTGGCACGCGTTCCAGCTCGGAATATTTCACGATCAAATCCGGCACGAATGTCTCGTGCAGCGTGATATAAACGTAGCGGTCAATCGCGCCGGCGATGAGGAAGCCGCCGAACTTTTCGTAATACGACGGCAAATCCGTGCCGCCGCCGCCGAGGCTGATACGCAATGGGGATCTTGCAATAATCATAATTCACTTCTGATAAATTTTTCCTACAACTGCCAGTGCCGCCTTTGCTTCCTTCAAGCCAGGAACCGGCGTGCGTTTCAGTTTGATGTCTTCAAAAAATTCTGCCATCTCGATTTTCCACGACTCGTCGCCGCGCGGAAATTCATAAATCGTCGTCTCCGGCGGACCCATCTGCGGCAGCATTTTGTAGTAGGTCAAACGCTCCACGCCGTAACTGCCGCCAAGGCCTTCCCAATGCAGCTTCGCGTCGCGCCCGTAGATTTCGAGGCTGAAAAGATTTTTCCATTCGCTGCAACTGACGTGCAGCCACGCTGTGTTGCCAGCGGCGTTGCGCAAACTTAAAAAGGCATTGTCGTCCACTGGCATCTTCCAGAAATAGGTCGTGGCGTGGCCTTCCACCACAGTGAATTCGCCGAGGAAAATTCCCGCTAGATCAATGAGGTGAACGCCCTGGTCAATCAATTCGCCGCCGCCGGAAAGCTTCGCGTCCGCGCGCCATTCCTTCTCGTAACCGACGCGGCCGCCCTGGCCGTAACGTCCGCGCACAAACATCATCGGCCCCAACGCGCCGCTGCGGAAAATTTCCAGCGCCTTCAGACACGCCGGATGATAGCGGTGATTGTAGCCGACGCGGACAAGCGCGCCGGTCTTCTTCGCGGCGGCTTCGAGTTCAGCCAGTTCGGCCACGCTGATGCCGGCGGGCTTTTCGACGAGCACGTGCTTGCCATTCTTCACCGCCGCCAACGCAATTGGCGCGAGCGCGGAATTGATCGTGGCAATCATCACTACGTCCACATTGGGTGAACTCACGGCCTGCTCAAACGATTCGGTGGCGATGCAGCCGGAAATTTGCGCGGCAATTTTTTGGGCGCGCTCCAGCTGCGTGTCGCACGCGACGGTGACACTGCCGGGCGGCAGCAAATTCAAACGCTTCTGGCCGATGAGGCCACAGCCAATTAGTGCAACACGTAAACTCATATCAATTCCATTTTTTGCCGCGATCTTCCGGCACGATGCGGCGCAAGCAATAAATGTCTGACTTCGCCAGTTCGTCGTGATGTTTTTGCAAATCTTTCCACGGATCCCACTGCGCGCTGATGAGTTTTCCGGTGATGCCGTTGCTCGCCGCACTGGCGAGATAGACGGCGAGGCTCGCGCCGAGTTCCAGCGGAACCGCGCCTTTTTCTTTCCAGCCTTTGTTCTTCTCGAAAAATGCCGCACCAACTTTTTCCGCGCCGGCTGCGAGCACTTCGTCCACGAGCCGCGTCGCGAGCGCGCCGGGCGCGATGGCATTCACGTCCACATGAAACGACTTCAATTCTTCCGCCAGGGTTTCCATCAAACGAACGACTGCGGCCTTTGAAGCGGCGTAGGAACTGATGTTCGGCAGAGGATTCGTCGCGCCGCCGCCGCTCAGCACAATGATTTTGCCCCGACCAGCTTGCTTAAAATGCGGAATCACCGCGCGACTCGGCAGCAGGACTCCGAATAAATTAATGTCAATCGCGCGCCGCCATTCGGCGAGTGAAACGGATTCCGTCGGGCCCATCGGCCCGTAGATTCCGGCGTTCAACACGAGCGCATCGAGCGAGCCAAGCTCACTCAGCGCAAAAGCAACGAGTTCGTTGACCTGCGATTCATTAGAGACATCGCAGGTTTTGGCGGAAACTTTTTGCGCGGGAAACTTTTTGGCGAGTTCGTCGCGCGTGGCTAACAAATCTTTTTCACTGCGAGCGCAGAGCACGACGTTTGCGCCTTCGCGTAAAAAATGTTCGGCGATGATTTTGCCGAGTCCCTGGCTGCCGCCGGTGATGAGCGCGTTAAGATTTTTGAGTTTCATGTCAGGCACGACCGACGGAAAGATGCTCGACGCCGGGCACATTTTTCAATTCCTTTTCCAGAAAACGATTCGCATCCACAAAAACCTTCTGGTGCATCTGCGGAACGATTTTTGCCCAATCCGCCTGACGGAACTGCGGCCATTCGGTGCAAACTGCGACGGCTTCCGCGCCAGTCAGCGCGGCTGAAATGTCGTTACCGAGCGAAACCGAACTCAATTCGCCCGGAAGATTTTTTACCGCAGGATCAAACGCGGAAACCTTTGCGCCAGCAGCCAAAAGTTGCTGGCACAATTCCACGGCGGCGCTGCGGCGAAGCGTATCGGTGTTGGTTGTGTAAGTAAGTCCAAGGATGGAAATTCTTTTACCGCGCAAATCGCCGAGCCGCGATTGCAACCGCCGAAATGCCCAGCCGCGATGCAGGTCGTTGCTTTGCTTGATGGCGGGGATGACGGAAATTTTTTCACCATTGGCTTCGGCGAGTTTTGTCAACGTGACGACATCGCGCGCCAGCGTGCCGCCAGCGAACGGGCCGCCGGGACCAAGATATGATTTCATCCCAATGCGCGCCTCGCTCTTGAGACCAAGCGAAACTTCCTTCGCATCCGCGCCGGTGTGCTCGCAGAGGCGCGCGACTTCGTTGATGAAGGTGATGGACAGCGCGAGAAAGGAATTCAGCGCGTGCTTGACCATCTCGGCCGATTCGGTGCGCATGAAAATCGTCTGCGCGGCGAACGGCTTAAAAAGCTCCACCAGCAACGCCTTCTTCGCGTCGGTGCGGATGCCGACGATGGCGCGCTCGGCTTTTTCAAAGGCATCAATCGCCTTGCCGAGCCGCAAATTTTCCGGCGAACAGGCGAAATGAAATTGCGGAAATTCCTTTTCCAACTTCGCGCAAGTGCCGACGGGCAGTTGCGCGGAAATCAAAACGAGCGCGCCGTTCGGCAGCGACGGCAAGGCTTTGCGGAGATTGGCCAGGACAAACTCCACATCCGACTCGTCGTGGTCGTTGACTGGCGTGTCATAGGTGAGCCAAAGGACATCGGCGTTGGCGCAGGCGATTTTCGGATCGGTCGTGAACGAAAGTTGTTTGGTGGCAAGACCGGCGGCGATGAGTTCGTTCAAGCCTGGTTCCAGCAGCGGAGCCTGACCGGAATTTAATTTGGCAATGTTCGCCGCGTCAAAATCTAGCCCGACGACGGAAAATTGTTTCGCGCAGCACGCCGCCGTGACGCTGCCAAGATGCCAGAGGCCAAGGACGGTGACATTCATTTGCGCGTTTCGTAAACCCACTGGTTTTGCTGCAACCATTGGAGCGTGCGACCAATGCCCTGCTCAATCGTCAGCGAGGTTTTCCAGCCGGTGCCTTGGATTTTTTTTGTGTCGAGAAAAATGAACGGGTTGTCGCCCACCCAGCCTTTGTTGCCGCCGGTGTATTCGAGCTGCGGCTGCAAACCGAGCGCGGCGCAGATGTAGCCGATGGAATTGTTGACCTGCACGTATTCGTCGGTGCCGAGGTTGTAGATTTGCACGCCGTGTTTGGCGCTTTTCGCCGTGCCGAGATTGATGACGTGCAGCATCGCACTCACGCAGTCCTGCACATACAAATAACTTTTCCGCTGCAAACCATCGCCGAGAACTTTCAGCCGGTTGGGATGTTCAAGCAGTTGTTTGTAGAAATCAAAAATATGGCCGTGCGTGTAGCGTTCGCCGAGAATCGAGACGAAGCGGAAAATGTAGCCCTCGAATTTGAAGCCTTCGCAGTAGCTGGAAATCATGCCTTCGCCGGAAACTTTCGACGCAGCATAAAGCGAAGTCTGAATCGGAAACGGCGCGTCTTCCGGCGTCGGAATCACCGCCGCCTCGCCGTAAACGCTGCCGGTCGAAGAAAACGCAATGCGCTTGGTGCCGTTGGCGCGCATGGCTTCGAGGACGTTGAACGTGGCAACGGTGTTCTGTTGCAAATCTTTTGAAGGATGTTCAAGGCCGAAGCGGACGTCGGCGTTGGCGGCGAGATGAAATACAGTGTCGCAACCGGCCATCGCCTTGGTCAGCGCGGGCAGATCAAGATTGTCGCCTTCGATGAGCCGGAAGTTTTTATTTTGCAGCGCGCCGGCGAGAAATTTCCTCTGGCCGGTGGAGAAATTATCCCAGCCGACGACGGTTTTGCCATCGGCGAGCAGCCGGTCAGTGAGCGTGCTGCCGATAAAACCGGCGGCACCCGTGATGAAAATTTTGTCCATGATTGGAACGCCCAGTTTAACGGGGGCGCGGGAATCCTGCCAGCGTTTTCAGCACGGCCAGCGAAAAGCCTGCGTCGGAGGGCAGCGTCCTAATCTTAAGCTTGTTCATAATCGCAATCGTTGTTTTCGGCAGATTAGGATTACGATGACGATTAGGATAATGCCGCGCCGGGGCGGAGCTTGAATTCAACCGGGGCGGCTTATACGCTGGCCGGACATGAAAGTGGCTTTGGCGCAAATCAACACGACCGTTGGCGACCTTTCCGATAACGAGGCCAAAATCCTCGCCGCCTACGCGCTGGGCGTGGCCGCCGGCGCAGACTTGGTGCTGCTGCCGGAACTGGCGCTGACCGGTTATCCGCCGCGCGACTTGGTGCTGAATGACGCCTTCGTCGCCAAAAATCTGGAGGCGCTCGCACGGTTGGCGAGTCAGACCGGCCCGACGGCGCTCGTCACGGGCTTCATCGGGCGCAGTGAAATCCGGCCGGGCCGCAAGGCAACCAACGCCATCGCGTTGCTGCAAAATGGAAAAATTCTCGCCACGCGCACCAAGACACTGCTGCCGACCTACGACGTTTTTGACGAAGACCGTTATTTCGAGCCGGCAACGGGAAATGCGCCGGTGGATTTTCGCGGCACCAAAATCGGGCTGACGATTTGCGAGGACGTCTGGAACGACGAGGATTTCTGGGACGACCGGCGTTACCGCCGCAACCCGGCGACCGAACTGGTGCTGGGCGGCGTGAAGCTGATTCTCAACGCCTCGGCCTCGCCGTGGCATCTCGGCAAAAACCGGACGCGACGCGAAATGCTTTCCCGACTGGCCGCGAAAGCTAAATGCCCGGTAGTCTATTGCAATCTCGTCGGCGGCAATGACGAACTGGTTTTTGACGGCCACAGTCTCGCCTTCAATAGCAGCGGTGAACTGCTGGCCGAGGGCAAAGTTTTCGCGGAAGATTTCATCGTCGTTGATCTGGAATCGGCCAAGCCACAGCCACCCGCCACGCCGGTGGATGAAGAAATGATTTATCGCGCGCTGGTGCTGGGCACGCAAGATTACCTGCACAAATGCGGCTTCAAATCTGCCGTGCTCGGCTTGAGCGGCGGAATTGATTCGGCGCTGACGGCCGCCATCGCTGCCGCTGCGCTGGGCCGGGCAAATGTGCGCGGCGTGGCGCTGCCTTCGCAGTTTTCCTCGCAAGGCAGCTTGGACGACGCGCGGAAACTCGCGGAAAATCTCGGTATCGGCTACGACGTGATTCCGATCCAGCCGCCGTTCGTGGCGGTGAAGGAGCAATTGAAATCCATTTTCGCCGGCCGCGCGGAAGACACGACGGAGGAAAATATTCAGGCGCGTTTGCGCGGTGTGATTTTGATGGCGATGTCGAATAAGTTCGGTTCGCTGCTGTTGACCACCGGCAACAAGAGCGAGCTGGCCGTGGGTTATTGCACACTTTATGGCGATATGTGCGGCGGCTTGGCCGTCATCAGCGACGTGCCCAAGACGATGGTTTATCGCATTTCGCGGTGGCTCAATCGCGAGCGCGAAATCATTCCGCTGGACTCCATCACCAAGCCGCCGTCCGCCGAACTGCGCCCGAACCAAACCGATCAAGATTCGCTGCCGCCTTACGATGTGCTGGACGCGATTCTCAATGCGTATGTGGTCGAAGGCCGGACAATGTCGGAAATCATCCAGTCGGGTCAGGATGAAAAAACCGTCCACCGCATCATTCGCCTAATCAATCTCAACGAATACAAACGGCGACAAGCCGCGCCAGGCTTGAAGGTGACGACGAAAGCCTTCGGCGTGGGCCGCCGCGTGCCGGTGGCGCAGCGGCATTGGGAATGAAACACGGTGGCACAAGATTTCGTCGCAACTCAAAATACACGCACACGGTTCCCGTCCCCACAATCAGGGTAAAGCCAGAAGTGGCTGACTCCGTTACCAATCCGTCTCGCGATAGTCCTTCAGGAATTTTCCCCAGACGTGGGTGCCGGTATTGATGCCGGCAATGATGGGGTCCACGATGCGCGCCGCGCCGTCCACGATGTCCAGCGGCGGGTGGAAGCGGTGCTCGGCCACCTTGCGCTCGGCGATGTGCGCGGGGTCTTCGTCTGTCACCCAGCCCGTATCCACGGCGTTCATGTGGATGCCGTCGGCGTGATAATCGGCGGCGGCGGTGCGGGTCATCATGTTGAGCGCGGCTTTGGCCATGTTGGTGTGCGGATGCCGCGTGGTCTTGAACTTCCGGTAAAACTGACCTTCCACCGCCGAGACGTTGACGATGTGCTTGTCGCGCTCCGGCGTGCGCAGCATGAGGGGCTTGAGCCGCGCGTTGAGGATGAACGGCGCGACGGCGTTGACGAGCTGCACTTCGAGCAGTTCCACCGTGGGCACTTCGTGCATGAGGAAACGCCAGGAATTGCGGTCGCGCAAATCCACCTGCTGCAAATCCTGGTCCAGCTTGCCTTCGGGGAACAAGGCCTTCTGGGCTTCGAGCTCATCCGGCAGCATGGGAATCTGCGACAGTTCCGCCGCGTGCGTCAACCCGGCAACCTGCGACATGCGCTTGGTGGCCAGCGCCGCGTCACCTTCGGGCAGCAGATGATAACCGCGCAGCCCTTCGTAAGCGCCGAGCAGCTTGGCGACTTCCGGTGGCAGGTCATGCAATGACCCGTTCTCGCGTTCCATCATGTGCGCGTAAAAATCCGGCGGTCGGCGAACCGTTTGACACGCATTATTGATAATGAAATCAAGGCGATTGCGCGTTGTGAGCAGATGTTTGCAAAACGCTTCGACACTCGGCGTATGTCGCAAATCTAAACCAAATATTTCCAACCGGCTGCCCCAGTCTTTGAAGTCAGGCTCCGCCGCGTAACGCATCGCGGAGTCACGCGGGAAACGCGTGCAGACGATGAGTTGTGCCCCGGCGCGCAACAATTTTATGCCCGCTTGATAACCGATCTTCACACGCCCGCCAGTGAGCAACGCCACGCGCCCGCGCAAGTCTGCCGATTCGGTGCGCTTGAAAAAATTCAGTTCCGCACACGTCGGACAAAGCTGGTCGTAAAAATGGTGAATGATAGAATAATCCTGTTTGCAGATGTAGCAGTTCTGCGGCTCGACGACTTCGCGGAAATCAGGATTATCGGCGACTTCTTCCTGCTTAAAATTCAGCGGCGGAAAAACATTCGGCGTGGTGAACACTTTTTCGCGGCGCAATTTGCGGATGCCGGTTTCGTGGAGCTTGGACTGATCGCGCGAAATTTTTTCGGCCTTGCGCTGCTTCGAGCTGGCTTTCACGAGCCGCCGCCGCTGCGCGACATCCGGGCAGTAAATGTTCCCCGCCGCCGTCAGCAGCCGCGTGCGCTCTTCCACAGAAAGCTGCGCAAGCAGCGCGCGATTAGCCGCCGCTTTTTCGAGAATCTCGGCGGCGGCCTTCAGTTGCGCGGACAAATTTTTCTTATCGGCAGACATTTATTTGGCCGCTTAAAATAACAGCGAAGCCAGCGGCGGGCGAATGAAAAGCAGAGCGGATTTCTTGACCTCCCATTTCAAAGGCGCGACACTGCCAACCACATTTATGGCCACCAAGACCATCATCAAACCCGCGAAATCACCCGCTGCCGTCGGCCCTTACAATCACGCCGTCCGCATTGGCGATTTACTTTTCTGCGCCGGCCAAATCCCGATTGAACCGGCCACTGGCAATCTCGTCACCGGCGACATCAAGGCGCAGACTGAGCGCGTGCTGCAAAACGTGAAGGCGATTCTGGACGACCAGAAACTAACCTTCGCCAACGTGGTGAAAAGCACCGTGTTCATGACCAACCTCGGCGATTTCGCGGCGATGAACGAGATTTACGCTAAATATTTTACGGAAAATTTCCCGGCGCGTTCCACCGTGCAAGTCGCCGCGCTGCCGAAAGGCGCGAGCGTGGAAATCGAAGTCATCGCCCATCTCTAAAAATGTCCAACGGCGCATATTTATTGATTGGTCTGGTTGTTGGCGGCGGCCTCGGCTTACTCATCGGCTGGTTGATTGGTGGACGCAAGCAAACGGCCGCGCCTTCCGATGCGCGGCTGGAAAATGAATTGCGCCAGCAACTCGCGCAGCGTGAAACGGAAATTTCGCAAACGCGCGAACAGCTTTCGCAAAGCAAAACTTCGCTCGCCACCGCACAGGCAAATCAAACCGCCGCCGAAAAAATTCTCGCGGAACAGAAGCAGCTTCACGAACAAGCTTTGCGCGAGACCAAGGCGACGCAGGAAAAAGCCATCGCCGAACTGCGGCTGGCGTTTCAAGCGATGAGCGCGGAAGCGCTGAAGCAATCCGCGCCGGAATTTCTGCGGCTGGCAGAACAGTCGTTCGGCAAATTTCAGGAGACCGCGAAAGGTGATTTGGCGCAGCGGCAGGAAGCCATCAAAGGTTTGGTCGAGCCGCTCAAACAGCAATTGGAAACCTACCAAAAAAATTTGCAGCAAAGTTCCGCCGCGCAATCAAGCGCGCTGGGCGAAGTGAAAAAACACTTGGAAACATTGGCGCAATCCAACCAGTCGCTCGCGCAGGAAACGCAGCAGTTCCGGCTGGTGCTGCACTCCAACCAGGCGCGGGGCAAGTGGGGCGAGGAAACTTTGCGGCGCGTGGTCGAGGCGGCGGGCATGAGCGCGCATTGCGATTTTACGGAGCAAACTACTTCCGGCGAAAATCGTCCTGATCTGATCGTGAAATTGCCGGGCGACCGTTTCATCATCGTGGACGCGAAAGTTCCCGACTTCGATTTTCTCACCGCGCTGGAATCCGCCGAGCCGGTGAAACGCGCCGAGGCGCTGGCGGCGCACGCGGCGAAGTTGAAAGGCACCATCAAAGCCTTGGCCGACCGCGATTATCCGCGCCAGTTTCCGAACGCGCTGGATTACGTCGTGCTGTTCGTGCCGGCGGAATCATTGTTCAGCGCGGCGCTGGAAGGCGACCACGATTTGATTATTTGGGCGGCGGAAAAAAGAATTTTGCTCGCAACGCCGGCGTCGCTCATCGCGCTGCTGCGCTCGGTTTCCGTCAGTTGGCAGCAGCACGCGCAGACGGAGAATGCGCAAAAAATCGCCGAGGCAGCACAGGAACTTTTTGTGCGCGTGGTCACGTTCACTGAGCATCTGGAAAAAATCCGGGGCGGACTGGACACGGCGAACCGCGCGTTCAATCAGGCTGTGGGCAGCTACGAATCGCGCATCAAACCTTCGGGCGAAAAATTGCAAAAACTCGGTGGCGGCACCGGCGGGAAAGATTTGGCCGAACTACCGCCGCTCGACGTGACGCTGCGTTTGCCGCCAGCCGCTTGACGAATTTTTCAGACGCAACTGGGAAGACGCGGCGGACGGTCGCACGGGCCGATTAGTTTATCGAGCACCTGCCAGCATTGGCGGACGCCAAACGGTTTTTGCAGGTAGGTGATTTTTATGCCCAAGCCGTCCAGTTCCCGGATGCAGTCCGTGTCGGCGGCGGAAATCATCAGCACGGGCGTCCGCGACTTTTTTTCGGCCAGTTTCCGCACTAATTGCCCGCCATCCAAACCGGGATGCCGCCAGTCGGTGATCAGCAAATCCGGTTCCGCGCGCGCCAACTCGTCCCACGCCCAGTCGCCATTTTGAAACGCCAGCAATTCCACTTCGCTGAACCATTCCGTGATATACAGTTTCAAAAGCTGCAGCACATGCCGCTCATCATCCACGAGGACGATGCGCAGTTTTCGCTGGCGCGGCGGGGCGGCGGTTTCAGTCATGGCGGATGGATTCCATTCTGGAATTGATTGCGGAATACTGCGGGGCGGGCAAATAAATTGCAATTCTCTTCCGAACGAAAGCCCATCGCCTCGGCGGCCAAATCTGATTTCAAATGAAACCGCCACGCTACCGGCTGGACAGCGGCAAGGGAAAACGATAAGATTTCTTTGAAGGAAATGACTCCCGATTCCGCAGCCCAAACCAATGGCTGCATCTGGCGGAAGCGCCAGTCAAACCACCAATAACACTATTATCATCATGAAAACCGTCAACGTCAGCAAATCCAAGGCCCGCAAGCTAACCCCGCTCAAGCCCAAACCGGCTTCGGCACCCGTCGCCAAAAAAATCGCGCCCAAAGGCAAGCCGGCGGTTAAAGCCGCCGCGCCCAAGGCCACCGTCAAGCCATTGCCCACCCAGGAAATCACGTCGGAACAAATCGCGCGCCGCGCTTATTCCATCTGGGAACAGCAAGGCCGACCGGCTGGCAAGGAAGCCGAACACTGGCTGCTGGCGGAACAGCAAATCAAGTCGTCCCAGTCATTCACGGAATAAGCCGGACGAAGGCCGGATTTTTCATCGGGGTGCTTTTCATCCGCTCACGCCGCCAGTTTCAAGTGCGTGATGCGGAAGATGGCCCCGCGCGGCTCGTTGGGCAGGCACGCGATTTCCCAGCCGTGCGCCAAAACAATTTGTGACACGACGGCGAGCCCGAGGCCGGTGCCTTTCTGGTGCGTGGTGAAATAGGGTTTGAAAATTTCCGACCGGTTTTCCAGCAAGACGCCGTGTCCGTCGTCGCGCACTTCCAACATCGCTTCGGTGGCCCCGACGCGGCGCACTTCGATTTTTATCTGTCCGCCTTCATCCACGGCCTGCGTGGCGTTGATGAGCAGGTTGAACAAAACCTGCCGCAATAATTGTTCGTCGGCCTCGATGGCGAGCAAATCGCCGCCAATGTCCACGCGCAGCTTCTTTTCCTCGATGTCGTAGCCAAGCGTGCGGACGATTTCCTGGCAAGCGGTGAGCAGGACCAACTTGGTGCGCCGGACTTCGCGCGGCCGGGAATAGTTGATAAACTCGGTCAACTGCGCCGTCACCTTGTCCGTTTCGTCCACAATGATTTTGGATTTTTCGCGGACATCCGGCGACGCGTCCGGTAGGCGCGCAATCAACTGCGCCTGCCCCCGAATCAAATTCAGCGGGTTGCGCGTCTCGTGTGCGAGGCCAGCGGCGGCGAAATTCATTTCCTTGAGATGCGAATTCAGTTCGCTCGCGCGCACGAGGCGAATTTGCAAATCAGCGGTCCGGCGGAGATTGCGCCACGCCAAGCCGGCCCCGAGCGCGGAAATGCCGGCGAAAAACACGATGACGCCACGCAGCCAAAGATCGCGCGTGCAGAGGGCACGGTAATTTTCCGTGGACATCGCGAGGACGAGGCCGTGCAGTTCGCGCTTGGCGGCGAGGGTTTTGAATTCGTTTTCATTCATCCAGCGCATCCACGGCGGACGATGATTGCCGCCGCGCGAATGATCGCCGGCATCCGGCGGACGCTGGCCGTCGTCGGGCGGTGGCGCGGGGATTTCCATATCGCCGGCGGCGTTGGTGGGCGGCGGCGGAAAATTTGTCTGTGAAAAATCAAAGCCGTTGGTCTGGCCCGAACGCCGGTCGCGCCGGAGAAAATCGCGGCCGCGTGGCACACCGTTGGTCAGATCGCGAAAAGACGGAATGACCACGGTGGCGTTATTGGTCGAGCCTTCGGGATTGACGCTCGCGCCGGCTACGGGCAAAACAAACCGCACACAGGCGCTGTCCCAAAGTTCGCGTTCAGCCAGCCGTTCGCGCGAAATCAAATTCGTGTCGCCGGCGGCGACGACGGGATCGCCCTCGGTGTTGAGCAGGCCGATTGCGAGCAGACCGCTGGAATTGACGAAGCTGTTGGTATGGTTGCTGACCAACTCGTTCAGCACCGGTTCGAGCCGTTCCTGAAAAACCGCGCCGCGAAACCGCAGCGCGCGGGTGACGGCGCTCAAGGTGCTGGCGATTTCGCGTGTGCGATTGCGCAGGTCGGACTTGGCGGCCTCGACCACGCGCAGATGTTCCTCCACCTGCCAGCCGACAATCAGCAGCCAGACGCCGGCCAGCAGACCGGCGGCGAGTTTGGGGCTGCGTTTCAATACCATGGACGGATTTCGGTGGCGCAAAAAATTAACCGCCTATTTTTTCTTCGCCGGCACGCGTTCCAAGAAACGATCGAGTTGCTGCTCGGTAACGGAATTGGTGATGTTCATGGCCTGATGCAATTCATTCACGGCAAAGCCACCCAACTGCACCGGCGATTCGACGATGTGCGGCGTGAGGAAAATGAGCAACTCCGTCTTGCCGGTCGCCTTGGTGCTGGAGCGAAAAAGCTGACCGAGCAAAGGAATGTCGCCCAAAATCGGCACCTTGCTGTCGCCGGAAGATTTGGTGTCGGAAATCAAACCGCCAATCACCACCGGCTGCGCATCGGGCGTGACCACGACGGTGTCGGCGGAGCGGACGTTTAGATTGGGCGCATAAATCGTGCTGCCGAGAAAACCACCAATCGCAATGGCCTGCCCCGTGGTCGTCGGATCCACCGATGAAATCTGCGGCTGCACAATCATTTCCACAAGGTTGTTCGCGCCGATGAACGGCGTGACGTTCAGGATGATGCCGACTTCGGTGTAGCTGCCGTTGATGGTGGTGACGGAATTAACGCTGCCCGATTGCTGCGAAACGCCGCTGGGCAAATACACTTCCTGACCAACCACGATTTTTGCGAGCTGGCCGTCTCGCGCCAAAATGGACGGACGCGACAGCACCTGGGATTTTCCCGCCGTCGCAATCGCCTTCAACGTGACTTGAAAATCCTTGCTCATGATCTGATAAAAACCATTGGCCCCGCCCGTTCCCGGCGTCAGCGCCGCCGTGCCCGCGCCAGTGACGCCGTTGAAGTTGGTGGTAATCGTATTGGCTCCGCCCAACCCAAAGACATTCGCCGCCGTGCCGGAAATGCCGCTGCCCAGGGCGTTGTTTTGGTAGGCACCCTCGACGCCGATTTCCGAACCGTCGTTGCGCTGGACTTCCATGAACACCACCTTGATGAGCACCTGCGGCTTGGGCGCGTCGAGATTCGCGAGCACGTTGCTGATTTGCAAACTCGTCTCCTCGTCCGCGATGACGACGAGGTTATGCGTCTGCGGATCAACAGTGATGGTGGCGTTGCCCACCGTGCCGTTGTTGTTGTAGCTCGCGCTGGTGGAACTGCTGCTCCGTCCGCCGGCACCAGTATTGCCGCCGCCAAAACCACCAAAGCCACCGAACCCGCCAAAGCCGCCACCACCGCCGCGTTGCTGGGCGTGAACCGCCAAAGCCGTGCCGAGCAAAACGACCAGTGCGCCGCTGCAAATTTTTTTGAAATTTTGTGTCATCATAAATTTTGTCTCTGGTTGAACGGCCATTTTTAGAACTGCACCCCGCCGGCACCGCTGCGTCCGCCGCCGCTGCTGCCAAAACCCGAACTGCTCGAACTAGACGAGGTGGTTGAGGAGGCGTTGTTTTGCGCCCGCTGCATCAAGGCACTGTTCTGCGACGAGCTGCTGCTGCCGCTGCGCGACGAACTACTGCTTTGGAACATGGTTTGCAACACCTGCGCCGCCTGCTGCGGATCGCCGTTGTTCATGTGAAACACAAAGACTTTTTGATCGCGCGTCGAAGGCACGTCGAGGTCCGTCATCATGCTCGAAATCTGTTCCATCAAATCTTTCGGTGCCGTCACGATGACCGCCTGAATGCGCGAATCCGCGACCGCCGTGACCTGCGTGGCTTTCTTGATGCGGTCGTTGGAGCCGCTGCTGGAACTGCTGCTGCCACCGCCCATCATCCGTTGGAAAAATCCACCCGGCCCGCCGCCACCGCCGCGAAAATTAATCGGCGACTGCGTGCCACTGCCGGAACTGCCGCTGCTCGGAAAAATGCTGGCAAGCTCCGACGCCACGTCCGCCGGGCTGGCGTGCTTGAGATGAAACACACGGATTTCCGTCTCCGCCTCCGCGCTGTCATCCACCGCCTTAATGATTTCCGCCAAGTGATGAATGTTCTGCTGCGTGTCCGTGATGACAATGGAATTGCCCGCCTCATTCGCCACCACCGTCGCCTGCGGCGAAACAAACGACGTCAAATCCGAAACCAGTTGCCGCGCCTCGACGAAGCGAATCGGAATAATCTGCGTGACGATTTCCGCGTTGTTCGGAATCTGATCCGGGTTGTTGCCGCTTTTCACCGGAATGTCGCGCGTCTTCGCGTCGTTCTTGTCCACAATCGTCAGCGTGCGCCCGTTGCGAATGGCGGCGTAACCGTTCTTGTTCAAAACGGAATTCAGCAAATCCACCGCCTCATTGCGCGTCATCGGATGACTGCTGATGACGCTGACGTTGCCATTGACGCGCGTGTCCAGCACGATGATGAAGCCCGCCGCGTCGCTCAAATAATTCAATACCATCTCCAACGGCGCGTTGCGGAAATTCAGCCGCAACTCGTCCACGTTCGTGCCCAGCGCGGGCGGCGTGAATTGCGCGTCCACATTCCCGGTCGCCGCGTCTTTCGCCGTGCCCGGCAAAATGATCTGCGGCCCGCTGTTCGTGTTCGTTGCGGTGTCGGTGCTTTCGGTAGCTGCAGTTTCAGCGGGTGCCGCGTCCGCCGGCGGTTGGCCGGGCGCAGCGGGTTGTTCG
>Ga0316220_1002774_pt1 | contig 15639 bp, 11 predicted proteins | sample TBH18005metaG_FD_203632 | JGI IMG/M metagenome (GOLD analysis project Ga0316220, IMG submission 203632) | Freshwater microbial communities from Trout Bog Lake, Wisconsin, USA - TBH18005 | ecosystem: Environmental > Aquatic > Freshwater > Lake > Hypolimnion/Profundal zone | place: USA: Wisconsin...
AGAAGCGTTATTGCAATTTGAGCACGACTCCCCGAACCGAAAATCTTGCCGCCTTCTTGTCTTGAAGTTTCCCCTGAAGTCCGTTGGTTGCCGCGTAAATTAAAACAGTAAATTGCCGCAAATTCATCTGTTAAAGATTTTCGCAAACCGTCCATTGCATTGTTGTCAATGAATGAGCCATTGCTGACAAAGCAGATTATGCCTTTGTCCTTCACGCGGTCGCTTGCCCAGCGGACGGCGCGAATATACGAGTCATAAAGACTGTTTATGTTTGTGGATGTCGAATGAGCGGCGTAGGTCTGTTCAATGCGCCCGTCTAAATGTGGGTATTTGACGTTTTGGTTATTATCGTTCTGACTGCTTTGCCCCACGGAATACGGCGGGTTGCCGGTGATTACGCGGATGTCCCGCTTGTTCTGGCGCGTGGCGCGTTCGCTGTTGGTCTGGAAATTTTCATCGGCAAACTGCCCCTCGCCTTCCGATAGCTGGAACGTGTCGGTTAAAACAATGCCCTCAAACGGCTCGTAATCCTTTTTGACTCGACCGTGAAAGGCTTCCTCGATGTTTATTGCGGCGATGTAATACGCCAGCAAGACGATTTCATTCGCGTGAAGCTCGCCCCGGAATTTTCTTACGAGGTCTTTGTCGTCAATGATTCCGCTCTGAATCAACCGCACGATATATGTGCCGGTTCCGGTGAACGGGTCGAGGATGTGGACATTCTCGGCGGTCAAGCCAACGCCGAATTCGGATTTCAAAACATCGTCAACGCTTTTGAGCATGAAGTCCACGACTTCAATCGGCGTATAGACAATGCCCAGCCGTTCCGCCATGCGCGGAAACGCGGTTTTGAAAAACTTGTCGTATAGCTCGACGATGATGCGTTGTCTGCCCTCGGCGTTGTCAATGCCGCGCGCCCGTTCGCGCACACTCTCATAAAACTTTTCAAGCGTCTCCGTCTCCTTGTCCAATGCCTGTTCTTCAAGCAAGTCGAGCATCTTCTGCATCGTCTTGGAAACGGGATTGTGCTTCGTGAATTCGTAGCCTTCAAACAGCGCGTCAAACACCGGCTTGGTGATGAGATGTTGCGACAACATTTCAATGGCGTCTTCCTCGCTTATGCTTGGGTTCAATGTCTTTCGCAAGCCATTGAGAAATTTGTCGAACTTCTTCCGATAGGTGGCATCGGAGCTTTCAAGCAACGCTTTGATTCGCGTGACGTGCCGCTCGGCTATCTTGGCGACATCCTGCGCCCAGGATTCCCAATACCGCCGATTGCCGCATTTGACGACAATCTTTGCAAAGATGGCGTTTTCCCAATCTTCAAGGTGCGGAAAGGCAAAAGCGGTCTGGACGGCGGCATCATGCAGGGCGTTCTGGCTCTGCTCACGCGGGTCGCCTACGCCGATAATTTGGATCTGATTGGTGCGCTCCTTGTTTAGCTCAATCTGATTTATGATGGCATTGAAGCGGTTATCGTGGGCGCGCAACGCCTGTAAAACCTGCCACACGACTTTATATCGGTCGTTGTCGGCCAATGCTTCATCCGCCGGCACGTCGGCGGGGATGCCGATGGGCAGAATGATATAGCCATACTGCTTGCCCTGCGCCTTACGCATGACGCGCCCGACCGATTGAACAACATCAACAACGGAATTGCGCGGGTTAAGAAATATAACCGCGTCCAACGCTGGCACGTCAACGCCTTCCGATAAGCACCGGGCGTTGCTCAAGATGCGGCAAATGTTCCCGTCGCGGGTGGTGTCGGCTTTAAGCCATTGCAGTTTTTCGTTACGGAGCAAGGCGTTGAATGTGCCGTCAACATGGGCGACTTCGCATTTCAGAAAATCGGGCTTGGCGTCGTCGTCGCCGGATTCGACCTGCTTAATGATGCCCGCAAACAGGTCGGCGATTTTCTTTGAGTCCTTAATCGAGCGGTTAAACGCAACGGCTCGGCGCATTGGCGTGGGGTCAATGGCTTCGCTCCCGTCGCCGTCCGTCTTGATGGTTCGTTTTTTAAGTCCGTTGTAGCAACCGATGATTTTAACCGCGTCCTCAAGGTTTAATTCATTATTTTTGTCGGCGAGTTGAATCTGGAAAGCCTTGTTGACGAATTTCTCGTCAACCGCCAATACCATGACTTTGTAGTCGGATAACAGGTCGCGGCTGACGGCTTCGGAAAAGTCGAGCCGGTAAAACTCTTGGCCGTAAAGCTCAACATCGTCCATCGAATAAAGCTGGATGTCCGCGTCCTTGGCCTTGCCCTTGGATGTGTCGTCGTAAATGCGCGGCGTGGCCGTCATGTAAAGCCGCTTGCTGGCTTTGATGTAGTCGGCCTTGTGGACGGCGACGAAACTGGAAAAGTCCTTGCTGTCCTGCTCGACGCCCGTTGTCCGGTGGGCTTCGTCGCAAATGATGAGGTCAAACTTTGGTGCGCCGAATTTCTGCGCTTCCGCCACAACCGCGATTGACTGATAGGTGGAAAAGACGACTGTGATGTTATCCTTGCGGATGCTTTTAATGCCCGCGATTTGCTTCGCCAGCAACCGGGCGACGGTGTGCGCCGGAAATGCAAGGTCGTGGGCGGTGATGTCCTCCTCCTCGTTTTTCTTGGCTCCTACCTTGGCGTCGGAACAAACGGCGAAACTGCTTAATGGCCGCTTCGCCTCGGCTGTCCACTCGGTCAAGGTCTGCGACAGCAACGAAATCGAGGGGACAAGGAAAAGAACATTGCCGCCTTGCGGGACAAATGACTCCGCGATTTTAAGCGCGGTATATGTCTTGCCCGTGCCGCAAGCCATGATGAGCTTGCCCCGGTCGGCCTGCTTGAATCCGGCGAGAACCTTATCATGCGCGGTCTTTTGGTGTGGCCGGATTTCCTTTTTCTTTTTGAGCTTTATGTCCTGCGGGCGGTTTATATTGAAGTCCGCCCAATCAATCGGGCTTTCATCGAGGTCTTGAACCCGCAACCGGAAAACGGGAATTTGCTGGTTGTTACAAGCGTCCTCGGCGTGCTTGCTCCATTTATCCGTCGTGGAAACAATCAGCCGCCGCGTGAAAGGTGCTTTACCAGACGCGGTAAAGAATGAATCGATGTCCTCCTTTTGCAGATAGTGCGATGGATCTATAAACTTGCACTGCACCGCCGTAAAATCGCCGGTTGCCCGCTCGCGGGCTACGATGTCAATGCCGGTGTCGGGTTTATGTCCGCGTCCCGGCCATTCCTGCCAGAGCCATACGTCGCTATACAGTTCCGCGTAAAGGGGGTCTTTTGTCAGGAACGTGGCGATGAGCCGTTCAAATTTGTCGCCGAGTTCCCGGTTGCTTTCCGCTTCCGCGCGGAAATGTTCAAGGATGTCGTGGATGGTCTGTTTCATCGCTGGTTGCTCCCCGATGATGCGGAAATACCCGCGAAACTTCAAATTTTCCCGTCCGTTCGGCGCGTCCAGTCTGGGAAATCATCAAGGGCGACAACGAGCCTATTGATTTTGAACTATTTAGGCAACGCGGAAGAAATGAGCGCGGTGGAGAAATGAAGAATTTCCACATTTAAGACGACGATTCCAAAATGGGGACGCGCGTAAATGACCATTACGCCCTGTTTAATGGTCGGGCTGGGTGGTCGGAGCGGGGTTTCGCCCGTCCGCCCCGGCGGAAATCCTCCGCCTCAAGCCTTTTTTTCAACGGGCTTCTTCGCGGCGGCAAGTTTCGCTTCCCTTTTTTCGCGAGCGCGCCGTTTCTTTTGCGCCTTTGCTCTGGCGTCGGAAACGGGCTTTTTGCCCTTCTTCGTAGCCGCCTTCACTTTTTTGCCAACGGTAACGCCAGCCAAGATTTTCTGCTTGGTTGCTTCAAGCTCGTCAATCTTGGCTTGGATCGCCGCGACGCGGCGATAATCAACTGCGGTCAATGTTTTGCTCATACGCCGCCATAAAAGCAATGTGCGTGCCGCTTGTCCATGTTTTTATCGGGGGCTTAATTTCTATAACGGCACGATAAAAATTTTTCAAATAAATGCCAGCGACAGGGGGAGGGGCATATAATTCCAGTATGAAGACATATTTTGACTCTGAACTCCGCGCTAAATTATCCGCTATGGGCGCGGCTAAACTTCCGGCGTCCGTTTATGGCGCGCTCGTTTCCGATATAACAGCCGACTTACAAGTCGCGCTGAAAAAATCACTGCTCCGTCGAACATCACCCCGCGCATTGGCGCGGGTGTTTGCCGAATGTTTGACTGGGCAGTGGGCCAGGGATTCCAAAGGGAACGCAGTTCCTTTTGGCAAATTGCAAAGTGTCAGTCCGAAGGACGAGACACTTTTGCTAATTTGCACGGACAAAGGGGAGAACATTTCAAGCTGATATGAAAAACTCAATACAACTCCGCGTGCGTTTACCGCGCAGTCAAGCCGCTCGCTGGCTGGCATTGCCGCCGAGTATTCGCGCAAAGGCGGTCGCCTTGGTGATGGCGTCGGCTGGCAACATAGATTTGGCTGAACTCGCCGCCATGCGGCGCGAGCTCACGAATCTCGGAACTTTGATAAATCAAAGTCTCAAGTTAAGTCACGGAAGCACGGTTAATGAAGCGGCACTAAATAATTGTGTGTCGCTCCTGTCGAGCCTGTTAAAATGAAAGTTTGCGTTTATATCAAGAAATCCACCGACCGTGGGCGTGGCAAATGTCTGTCCTTAATTAAACATTGCCTCGGTGAAGGGCGCGGTGAAAAAGAATTTGATGACGGAAAGAGCCGTGTAGCGTCGGTGGATGCCTGTGGCCTCGTAGGAGCGTCGAACACGGCCAACCCTGCGGCGATGAGGGACAACCTGTTGCGACATCACCACGGAGGCCGTAGCAAGGAACTAGCCAAGCATATTGTCTTGTCCGGGGCGGATGAATCCGACCCGGAGAAACGGCGGGCGGCATTTCGCATTTTGCGACGGCTGGCTTTCCTGTTTTTGAAAACTTATGCGCCGGGATGCGCTTCGCTCGCATTTGTCCATACGGACAAAAAACATCCGCACATTCACCTCATTGTGTGCAACTCGGATTCCGAACGGTCACTGCATTGGACGCCGACGATGTTACGCGAAATGCAGTCAATGATTTGGATCACGAAAGACCTTGCCAAGCTGGTGCAACCGGGGCGCAAGCAACATCGCAAGGCGGTTCACGATGCTTATCCATTGGCACGACTGACGTTGGCGGCAGAACTGGCCGCTATGCCGCTGGAAGAACTCGAAAAGATTCCTTGGTATCAAAGGGGGAACACGCGCGTATTCCTCTACAAACAACGCAAAATCCGCGAACGCACAATAAACAGAGAAAGGGAAAAAAATGAAATTAAATCCAGTAGTGGCGAGCGTTGCGACGCTCACAGAATACCTCCGGGGCATAACGCCCCAGAGCCTAACACCAGAGGAGCGGCGAATTCTTCGTCGGTTGAAAGACGAATTGCTTGCCCTGCAACTGGAAGAAACGGAAGCGATGTGGCTGATACTTTATCTGCTGACATCAAAGCCCTGCAAGAAATCGGAAGCGGAAGACGGCGGTATGCCCGAATTCAAATGCCCTCAATTAAACTCGGTTAGTGCGCTGATTGGTGAATTGATTCGGGTGCGGACATCAAAGCCGAGTGCGGCTAAACCGCCGGTGATAATTCCAAAGGCGGATAAGCCGAAAGCGACGGCACAAAAAGCAGTCACACAGGATATGACATAAGGGAATATCGCTATATTAATTGCCTAAAATATTTATCAAAAATAACAGTTGGAAATTGTCTCATCCTACCTATGGTAAAGTAGGCTCTTCATTTTTATATGTTCTCTTGTGAGGCGTATAAGCCTAGATGAGCCGGAAAATAAAAGGTAAATAAAATGAAAAATGAAAATGATAATCAGTTTGTGCCATCATCTTATGGATGGCACAAGGCTGTAATAAAGGCGACGGAAGAATTTCCGTCGAAAAACAACACGCTCCGCATTTTGAAAGTCACAGCGGAGATTGGATCGGGGGAAACATTCATCGCGACAATACCGCTTGTCCAGAGCGGTAAGCTCGCGAGAAAAAAAGAGGCATTGATGGATGCGCTGGGGATAACAGACGAAACCGGCGCGGCATCTTTGATTGGTCGCCCATGTAAGATAAACGTCGCGCCTTGGGCGAATGGTGGTCGCTTCGGTGAGGAAATCATCGACTTCGCGGAATTGGAGGAGGTTCCGTTTTGATGGTTTGTTGACGCGCAGTTGACGCCCGGCTTCAACTGCGCGCAACAACTTTCAATGTGATTTATCAAGTGGTTAAGAAGGGATGGGGATTATTTGTTGACGATGTTTATGGGTAAGATAAAGAAAATGCGAAAACACAGTAAGCGGTTGGTTCGTGATAAAGGTGTAAATGGACTTTTATCGCGGATGTTGTCGTGTAAAGATACGCGAAATGTCTTGCGATTAATTTTATTTGCGAAGGAGCGTTTGCTTTGGCGCGGCGTGGTGGCGACGCCGCCCGCGTCCTTGCTGGAAGTTGTTGTTTCGGAGTTTCTTCGTGAGACTCCCATCGCGTGCGAGATTCCATTTTTCGCAACCTTTTCGCTTTGTGCGCAGTATTTGTGCGAACGCGGTGCGCGAATTCTTATGGGCGACGGACAAGTGATTTGTCCAGATTTATACACGGTTATGCTCGCGGGTTCCGGCGAGATGAAATCCTTTGCCGTTGGTAAAGTATTGCGCGCATTTGAAATGGGTGGATGGAAGCCGAATGTGATAAACGACGCGGGCAGCACCGCAGGTTTATTGGCGGAATTAAAGGAGAATGAGGGTAAGCCAGTGTTTTGGTGGTGTGAGGAGTTCGGCGAGTTTTGGGCGCAGACGAAGACGGAAACGCATCAAGCCACGCCGAGGGTCGTGCTTATGTGTTACGATCACGCCACACTTTCAAAACGGCTAAAGGCGTCAACGCTGGTGATAAAAGATTCTTGTCTTTCAATTCTTGGCACAACGGTTTGTGCGAACTTTCACAGTAAGCTTTCGCGCGATGATTGGAGTAGCGGCTTATGTCAACGCATCGCGTTTGTATATTGCCCGAAGGACAGCGAGCGCGATGTTTTTTCGCGTCGTTATGCGATTTTAGATGGGATTAACCTGCAACGCATCGCCGATGAGTTCCGCAAGACCTGCACGACAACTGTTCATAAAGATTATGTATTCTCTCCTGACGCGCGCCGGAAACTATGTGATGCGTGGGAAATAATGGGGCGCGAGGGAATAACTGCCGATTTCGTCCGGCGTATCGAGTTCCGCGCGTTCAAATATGCTTTGGTTTATCATTTTTTACTCGGTAAGGAAAATAATGTCATTGATGAGCAGGATGTGAATTGGGCGGTGCGTCTCGCCATGTTGCATTTGTCCGATTTGCGCCACATTCTCGACAACGTCGAACACGCGGAGTTAAACGATTTGCTTCGTCGTGCCGAGAACCTTCGCTTGAAGTTCGGCGATAAACTTCAACCGCGACATCTACTTATGTATTTGCACCGCCAGCTTCACGGGATGCAATCCGCCGAAGCCTTGTTTTCATTGTTAGAGGATAAGGAAAACGCCAGTAGGGCGAAGTGTATTGATATTAAAAACTATGAGTAAAAAATCTAAATGCCTCTGGAAATCCTCGCTCCCTCCGAAGGACGGTTCGCCGTTTGTGGTGCTGGCTCAAGTCGGTTATCACGATGATAGGGGCGGTTATGTGAACCCTGTCTGCGATGTGATTTATTTTGATAAGTCTGCCGATGATTGGTGCTATCTGGACACCGGGCTTGTTGTTTGCAATTATTGCGAAGAATTACGGATATGGCATTGGACTGAATTGCCGGAACCGAGCAGTCAGAGCGAATTTGATTTCAAATGATGGTTCTTAATTCCAGATGTGCGGTGGCAACTGGCTTGTGTTTCTCTTCATCATCGGCTTGCGTTGAATGACGGGTGGCCGGTGCGTCTGCTGGACACACTGACGCCTTTGCTTCAAGGCGCGAATCAAAATGCCTAGCAACCCACCCATAAAAAAGGCGAATAAGTATCTATTTGTTTTCATCGTTTTACTTTGTTTGCTTTTTTAAGTATTTCCCGCGTCAAAACCTTTGGCGGTTGTTTTTTCAAAGACTTTTCCCATGATTCGACTTCTGCTTTGAATTGGGCTTTCTCTCGTTCTTTGAACATATCGGCCTTTATAGCCCTGCCCGCAGCGGGATTGTAAATACTCTTGTCAACAAAGGCCGTGCCAAACTCATCATATACAATCGAGGTTCTTCCTTTCGGCAAGTCTTGCATCCCTTCATCAATTCTGATTGCCAATTGTGTCTTCTTGCCTGATTCAACGATCCATCGCTCTTTGCCGTTATGGAATACAATTCGGACACAGCGCATTTTCAAAATGTCGCGCCGCCGTTTAACATCCTCCGTCTGCCTGGGGTCGTTGTTAAATTTCTTTTGTAGCCCGTATTTTAAACCTCCGCCTAGAGTGTTTGCCAACGCTTCTGGCATGGCGCGAAACAATTCGATTCGGTCCATTTGTGACCGAATCGTTCCCCGTAATAGCTTACGCTTTGCCGGGTCGTCCTTTGCGTCGGCAAATTCCCTGATGGTTGCGGCGGCTTTTTCTGGATTGAAGATGCCTTTAGCAAGTATCTCTTGGCGGATAATCTCGGTGGCTTTGTTGGCCTCGTCTCGACTCGCGTTTAAGTCTTTTATTTGGCTGGCTATTTCACTTATGTCCCCTGTGGCCTTGCCGATTTCCAGTAACTTTGAAATCTGCTTACCTATATCTGCTGTCAGCGCAATCTGTTCCTCAAGCGTTTTGTTTAACTTGGTAATTTCGGCAGTGCGCTCGCTTGTCAATTTAGACCAATCCATATCCGCGAGATAATTTAATACAAGCTTTTCAAGGTGAACATATCGCCAAGTGAAAATTGTTGATTTAGGCTGAACGCGATGTTGGTCTGAAACGACATAAGCCCATTCTCCATTGCGCTCTGATTTGCCGTGGTCACGAAACCACATTGAATACTTTGGAAAATTGCCGTCAAAAAGCAGTCCTTGAAATAGATTTACGGCCAAATCGCGCTGTGGGCCAGTTGGTTGGTATCCGCGATTATGCACTCGCATAAAATCAATTTCTTTGATGACTGGCGGATAATACCCCTTTATGACCGCTCCTGCCGGTCTGCGTTTTTTCCCGCGCGCGGTGTGCGGAGTAAATTCGCCGATAACGGCGCGGTTGAATTGAATTTTCTGAATGTAACTAAAATTCCAAGCCTCGGCTTTGTCATGTCGGGTTCCCCAAACCGGAGCTCGCTCGCGGCCTTTGTTGGGCTCACGGTGTTTGTTAAGCAAAGTGGCGATGCGCCCGCGTCCCCACCCGCGAAGTGTAAGCCAAAAAATCAAGCGCACTATTTTTGCCCGTTTGGGAATGATTTCAAACTGTGTTCCGTCTGCTGATTGCTTCAACCAGTAGGGACACATTTTTGTCATGGGCTTTTTCTGTTCAAATGCGAGATTTTGTTTCTTTGTCCATGCCTTGCCTACCCGGTCAGCGAGTTGAACGCTGTAATTGTGGGCTGACCATATCGCGCCAAGCGAAATGAAAAGTTGCCCCATGTTCTTGTTTACAGCCGCTCTGGAATACCATTGTTTGTCAACAAGCGTTACAATCTCCATTCCACTCTTTAGAATATCCGTGAATGTGGTATAGGCCGTAAAAACATCTTCGCGGCTAAGTCTGTCAAACGCCTCAATTACAATTACGCTCCCTACCGGCACGCCGCCGGATTTTATCATTTCGAGAAGCACTCCAAGCGCGCCGTCGGTGCGGTTTTTCCCGCGAAAAGCCGATATAGCTTCGTCGTAGAACTGGCGCGATTGTTCAAGTAACAATTGGTTGTCCTTGCAAAACTTTACGCAGTCTTCCCATTGTCGGCGAAATGAATCCGATTTTTTTTGCTCTCCCGATGAGAAGCGAATATACGAATAAGCTAGTTTCATGTAATGAATAAGCGCGGTTAAGTTGTGGATTTTTTACTTTTCTCCAAGATGCCACAGAAATACGGAGAGTCTATTCTTATATGGCGATCACCGTGTCGCCGTAGCCGCAGTTGACTTCCACTTCAACCGCGTAGGCATCAATGCCGTTCAAGGCCGCCGAGCAAACCCGCGAAAGCATGGCCGAATGTTTCCCGAGCCGGCGCCGCAGCGCAATCCGATTTTTGCCGGCGGAAAAGGCAGCCGGCCGCCCGGCGGGGTCTGCTTCAAATGTAAAGGTAGACGTAGAGCGAGAACGACACCGCCGCCACGCCCGCCGCCGCCGCCAGCGACCACAGGAAACTCTTCTGCCGCGCGGCAATCGAGAAGGTGGCGATGATCACCGCCATCTGCGCCGCCAGCATGCCGAAGAAAAATTTTCCGCTCCGCTTGTGGTGGCGCTCGGCGGAGATGTTGCCTTTGCGCACCTGCAATTCGTAAACGCCCGCCACGGCCTGGTTCAATTTCGCCTCCGCCTCGTAGCGCGCAGCGGCGTAGCGCAGCCGCGTCGCGCTGAAATCGCGAAAAATACTGCGGTCACCCTTCATCAGCGTTTCGTCAAACTTGTCCGACGCCTTGTTGATGGCTTTGGTGGCGTTGTCAAACGCGGCGGCGGCGGCGATGGCGGCCTTGAGCGAGTCCGCGAGCGTCGGCTCCTTTACCTTTGCCAACACGACGGCGATTTCGCTTTCCGGCTTGGAACTTTCCACGGCTTCGAGCGCGGCCTTCACGTTTTCCTCAAATTTCGCGGGCACCGCGGCCGGCAACTCGTTTTTCACCAACGCGGCCACGGTGGCGGCGTCGGCCTTTTCCAGAACGGCGGCGTCCAGCGGCCGCACCTCGCTCGTGGCGGCCAGCAAATCCAGCGTGTTGCGCGCGACGGCGCTGCGCAGCTTCTTGGCTTGGTAATAGCTCCACTGGTCGCCGGCCTTGGACTGGAGCTGCGCGGCCAGCGAGCGGTCGTATTGCGCCTTGGTCATCTCGCTGGACGCGAGGCCCGCGAGCATCGTGGCGATGACCGTCATGATGATGGGCGTCGCACCGAGGACTTTCCCCCACTTGGTTTGCGGGAGGTCTTTTTTCAACTCGGCGGGGATTTCAATTTTGGCGGCCATAACTTGATTCTGGTTTTGCGCAGGAGCTTACACGGAAACTTTTTTCGCGCCAGCCCCCAAAACGCATTGCCGTCCGCCGCCGGAAAATTCACCATGCCGGGGTGAACACCAGCCAGCCGGGCGACTTCGCCGCCGCCCAGACGCAAATCATCGCCCGCAGCCTGAAACACTGGACGGGCCGCACGCTGCTGCCGAGAAACTTTGCGGCGGCGGAACTCGCGGAAAAAGTTTTTCACGCGCCCTTCGTCCTCGTCTCGCACGGCCCGGAGCCGGATCCCGTTTTGAACTACGGCAACGCCGCCGCGCTCGCGCTCTGGGAAATGTCGTGGGCCGAATTCACCCGCACGCCGTCGCGGCTCACGGCCGAAGCGCCCAACCGCGGGGAGCGCGCCCGCCTGCTCGCGGCCGTCGCGGCGCGCGGCTTCATTGACGACTATTCCGGCATCCGCATTTCCAAAACCGGCCGCCGCTTCCGCATCGCGCAGGCGACGGTGTGGAACCTGCTCGACGAACGCGGCGGTTACTCCGGCCAGGCCGCCCTGTTTTCGCGCCGGGAATTGCTTTGAACCGGGGCCGCCGCCGTTTAACTTTCCGCCAGCCCGTGAACGCCCCCGCCCTCCAACCCGAAGCGAACGAACGCCGGATCATTCGGCTCCTGTGCCTGTTCGCCGCCGCGCACGTCTTTGTTTTCGCCGCCGCGTTCCCGTTCTTCAACGTCGTGGACGAGCAGGTCCACTTCGATCTGGCCGTGCGCTATTCGCAGGGCGACCTGCCGCGCGCGCTCACGCCGCCGTGCGCCGAGGCGCTGCCGTTCATCGGCATCTTCGGCACGGTCGAATACCTCTGGCCGCCGGCCTCGCAGCCCGGCGGCCACATCGCCGCGCCGGTCTGGAAACAGCCTTTCAACCTCGTCGCCGATACCATTCGCGCCAAGGAAAAGCTCTGGTTCGAGGTGGTGAAAAACCATGAGGCCTCGCAGCCGCCGCTGTATTACACCCTCGCCGGCGCGTGGTGGCGGCTCGGAAAATTAATCGGCCTCGATGGCGGCCAGCTGCTCTACTGGCTGCGCTTCCTGAACCTCCCGCTGCTCGCCGCGCTGGTCTGGCTGGGCGGGTTCGCCGCGCGCCAGGTTTTTCCGGAAAACAAATTCATCCGGGTCGCGGTCCCGGCGCTCATCGCCTTCCTGCCGCAGACGACGTTTTACGCGATCAACAACGACATCCTTTCGCCGCTGGCCTTTGGCGCGGCGTTTGTGCTGCTGCTGAAATGGTGGGCCGCGGAAACGCCTTCGGCGCGGCTCGCCGCCGCGACCGGCCTGGCGCTGGCCGCCACGTTCCTGACCAAGATCAGCAACCTGCCGCTGCTCGCCGTCGCGGGAATTTTTCTGGCGCTGAAAAGCTTCCGGCTGGCGCGGGCCAGCCGGCTGCGCCCGGCGGTTCCAGCCTTTGGCCTCCTGGCCGCGTGCGCCGGGTTGCCGATGGCCGCGTGGATGACTTGGTGCAAAATCAATTTCGGCGACTTCACCGGCTCGGTGTTGAAAATCCGGTTTCTCGGCTGGACGCACAAGCCGTTCGCCGAATGGTTTCATCACCCGCTCTTTTCGCCGGCTGGCGGCTGGTATTTTCTGAAGGGCAATCTCTCGACGCTCTGGCAGGGTGAAATCTTATGGCAGCGCAAGCCGCTGGCCATTCCGGCGGTGGATCTGATCTACGTCGGGCTGACGCTTGCGCTGCTGCTGTTCGCGCTGGTCGCTTTGCTGAAGCGGCCCGCCCGGTTTTCCGCCGCCCAGCGCGCGGCGTTGTGGCTGGGCTTCGCCGGCTTCGCGGCGGCGTTCGCATTTTTCGCGCTGCTGTCGGTGAAATTCGATTTTCAGGACTGCTTTTATCCGTCGCGCGAACATCCGTTTTTCACGTCGGGCCGGCTGATGCTGGGGATGCTGATTCCGTTTCTGCTGTTGTTCGCCTGCGGCCTCGACCGGGCCCTGGGAAAATTCAGCGGCGCGGCGAAATTCACTTTGCTGGCCGCGCTGCTGGCGTTCATGCTCGCGTCGGAAATCACGGTGGACTGGCGGATTTTCCCGAACGAATACAATTGGTTCCACCTGTGACCGGCGGCGCGGGGCGGCCGGCTTCAGGCCACCTGCAGCCCGTAACGCCGGCCGGCCGGGACCAGCCGCATCCGCGCGGCGAAAGTCCGGGAAAGATTTTTCGAGGTCAGCACACCCGCCTTTTCCCCGGCCGCCAGGACGCGGCCTTTTTTCAGCAGCAGCACATGGGAAAACACCGGCATGATTTCCTCGACGTGGTGCGTGACCAGAACCAGCGCCGGCGAATTTTTCCGCCGGCCGAGCCGCTGGAGGAACCGCAGGAAATGTTCGCGCGCGGCCGGGTCCAGCCCGGCGCAGGGTTCATCGAGGATCAGCACGCGCGGTTTGGCCATCAGCGCGCGGCCGATCAACACGCGCTGGCGTTCGCCCTGCGACAGCACGCGCCATTCGCGCGCCGCCAGATATTCGCACTCGACCTGACGAAGCAGCCTCCGCGCCTGCAATTTTTCGGCGCGCGTCACGCGCCCCCAGAAATCAATCATCGCGTATTTGCCGCTGGCCACGGTTGCCAGCGCCGGTTCATCGTCGGCCATCAGCTGCCGGATGGAGGAGCTGACCAGGCCGATTTTCCGGCGCAATGCGCGCCAGTCGGATTCGCCGTAAGTTTCACCCAGCACGCAAATCCCGCCGCCCGTCGGCATCAGATAACCGGTGAGCGCGCTCAACAGCGACGTTTTGCCGGAGCCGTTCGCGCCGAGGATGACCCAGTGCTCGCCGCGCCGCGCGCGCCAGTTCACGTCGCGCAAAATCACCGTGCCGCCGCGCTCGATGCGCAGGCTGGTGACTTCAAGAATGGGGTCGGTGGCTTTCACTAAAATAATTTTGCCGCAGAGACGCAGAGTTCACCGAGAAAAATCAAACTCTATGTCCGCTGTGCCTCGTTGGCAATTTTTGATTTAAAACTTTTCCATCTCCGGCCGGAGCGGTTTCAAATCGTCGTCCGCCAGCGCCATTTTTTTAATTTCATCCTTGCCGCCGATTTTCACGGCGCGCTGGAGCCAGGTGCGCGCGTCGGCAAGCCGGTGCAACTGGCAGGCGTAGCAGGCGAGATTGTAGGCGATGACCGGCTCGGTCGGAAATTTCTCCGCCGCCGGCAGCAGCGCGTTCCACGCGGCCGCGAGGCCGCCGCCGTCCACGCGGTGCAACCAGCCGGACGATTCCTCCGGCCCGGCGCTCAGCTCCAGTTCCGCCGCCAACAGCGCGTCGTCCCAATTTTTCTCGTGGGCGCAGAGCAGCCAGCGCGCCTCCAGCACCGCCGGGTGCGACTGCTGCGCGGACGCGATGGCGTCCAGCTCGGCCCGGGCGTCGCCGGGCGCGTCGAGGCCGAGCCAGCCGAGCGCGGCGTTCAGGCGATGGAGGTCGGCGGGTTCAAGAGCTTGCACGCGGATAGGAAAACGGTTGCGCGCACGATTGGCAAGCGGTTGTGTGGCGCAGGAATTTCCCGCAGTTGCAAACGGCGCGGAACCGGTTAATTTTCCGGGGTCATGAAAACGATTTTTCCAATGCTGCTGGCGGCCGCCTGCGCGCTTTCCGCCCCGGCCAAACTTGTCACCCGGACGATTGAATACCAACAAGGCGGCACGACGCTTGCCGGCTATCTCGCCTACGACGATTCTTTTTCCGGCAAACGCCCTGGCGTGCTCGTCGTGCATCAATGGCTGGGCCTGACGGATTACGAGCAGAACCGCGCGGTGATGCTCGCGCACCTCGGCTACGTCGCGTTCTGCGCCGACATTTACGGCAAAGGCATCCGCCCGCAGTCCCTCAAGGAGGCCGGCGCCGAGGCCACGAAATACAAGACCGACCGGGCGCTGCTCCGCTTGCGCGTCAACGCCGGGCTGGATGAGCTGAAGAAGAATCCGCTCGTGGACCAGGCGCGCGTGGCGGCCATCGGCTATTGTTTTGGCGGCACGACGGTGATTGAACTCGCCCGCAGCGGCGCGGAGCTGAAGGGCATCGTCAGCTTCCACGGCGGTCTGGATTCCCCGACGCCGGCGGACGGCAAGAACATCAAATGCAAAGTTCTGGTTTGCCACGGCGGCGACGATCCGTTTGAAAAACCGGAGGATTTGGCGGCGTTTGAAAAAGAAATGCGCGATGCGAACGTGGACTGGCGGCTCATCAAATACGGCGGCGCGGTGCACAGCTTCACGCAGCCGATGGCCAACGACAATCCGCCCGGCGCGAAATACAACGCGCGCGCCGACCAGCGCTCGTGGCAGGACATGAAATCGTTCTTCGCCGAGATTTTCCAATAAAAAAACTTCAACCACCAAGGCACCAAGACACCAGATCTTGGAATAAAAAAAGATTCTTGTTTCAGAATTTCTTCGTGTCTTTGTGCCTTGGTGGTTAAAT
>Ga0316220_1002777_pt1 | contig 15630 bp, 19 predicted proteins | sample TBH18005metaG_FD_203632 | JGI IMG/M metagenome (GOLD analysis project Ga0316220, IMG submission 203632) | Freshwater microbial communities from Trout Bog Lake, Wisconsin, USA - TBH18005 | ecosystem: Environmental > Aquatic > Freshwater > Lake > Hypolimnion/Profundal zone | place: USA: Wisconsin...
CACGTAAATTTAATACAAAGTTTTCGATTAATAACTTAATGACAGTAGCGATGAGTATAGCTTCACCGTCTTCTGATTTGGAGTATTCTTCATACAGTTCGTATGTTTGACTACCGATGATTTGATAAATGCGATCTTTATCTAAGGGCAAATCGTCCCAGTCGATTTCATCGCTAATTTCTACTTCTTTAGCAAGTTCAATGATTTGTTCTTGAGTTAATTTCATATATAGCCTTTATATGGTCCGGCGTGAGGGAATCGAACCCCCAACTAGGGAGTAGAAATCCCCTGTTATATCCATTTAACTAACACCGGATTTGGTGCAGGTGGGCGGGGTCGAACCGCCATGCTGTGAAGCGGCAGATTTTAAGTCTGCTGAGTATACCAATTTCTCCACACCTGCATTTGGTGGGCCCACCTGGACTTGAACCAGGAATCTCCAAATTATGAGTTTGTTGCTTCAACCAATTAAGCTATAGGCCCTAAAACTTGGCGGAGAGCGAGGGATTCGAACCCTCGATACAGATTTAAGCCCGTATGCTTCCTTAGCAGGGAAGTGCCTTCGACCACTCGGCCAGCTCTCCTAATTTATGTAACTATTATAACACCGTTAGCTAACGTTGTCAAGTAATATTGGCGGAAGCGGTGAGATTCGAACTCACGGAACATTTCTGTTCAACAGTTTTCAAGACTGCCGCCTTAAGCCGGGCTCAGCCACACTTCCAGTTGGGCGGTTTGCTGTACTCTCCTAACCTCGAATACGTAATGTTACAGCTTTCTCCCGGGTAGCAAGTCACCGCGATTGTCATCAGCTTGCGCTGTGATTCCTCCTTGCTTGGTAGGTTTTTAAATACTACAGGGTTTTATTAAAACTAATACGTCCTACTTCACCCCAAACGTAATGCGGTTGGAATACTGGTGCTACCTCTTGGACTTGAACCAAGCACACCCGACTCTTCAGGCCGGTGCTCTACCAGATGAGCTAAGGTAGCATATTTCTTAATACTGCTTTAAATTTAATGCTGTTGTTAGTTTGCGTTTTACTGTTTGATTAGGAACTCTAAACTTATCTGTGCTTCGAAAGCCTAGCATTTCTCCAACTTCAGCTACAGCACCACTGCGACTAATTCCCATATGACAGTGGACTACTACGTTCATATGATTATCCCAAGCACGTTGTAGTGCGCTGGCAATGCTGTTAGCATCATCGTTGGATATAACACATTCATATAATAGTTTGTCATCTTCTTCTACATCTAAGAAGTTAAACTGTAGAGTTTCTTTAAACTGATGTTTTGGCGTTGGAAACTCAGTGTTATAGTCACAGATCTGGATTAGCATACTATTGTCGCCAGCATCATAATGATGGCCTTTACGAACATCATCTAAGCTGATGTTTTCAATCCACGGTTTCATCATCGTCTTCATCCTTGTAATATTCTGGATATTTGGCTCGTACAGCAAAATGGTTACCCAATGCTCCGGCACTGCTAAACTGCTCTCCTATCTTAAACTTTTTACCATTAAGCGTAAATGGCTTTAGACATCTATCACCATTCCACCAACCGCGTTCTATTTCAATATAACCCTCACTGCCTAAATGCTCACGCAATTTAGTAAACTCTGGGTGGTCTTCTGACCTGCCCAAGGTAACTTTTCCCTTGCCCTGTAGGATCAGCAATAGTTCTTCTGCTGTGGGCTCACGACCATTTTTAGTATACTCATTCCACTCTTCGCGTATGCTTACACTGGTTAGATATGCTGGGTCAATTGTAAAGTCCATTACCAAGTCTCACTTTTTAATATTTGTAGCATTAATTCTTGCTGTTCTTCTTTAGTTAACATTACAGACTGTTTGTCTCTATGCTTATACCAATAAAAATCTTTAGTGCCAGGTGTTAGTGCGACAATAGTCTTGGCATTATAACCAACCTGCCCAGGTATGCTGTCACGGTCAACGATTAAGTATCTACTAACTATTCTAGATTGGAGGAACCCTTGTATCAAGTTTTTATCTTCTGAAAATTCACAGTAGTATATCATAGCCACCTTAGGGCAAACATTGAAGCATCTGCAGCATGCTTAAATTGTATTTTAACTTCTCCATCACGCCACACGACTACTAAAAAGTTAAAATGGTTTTCTATCTCTTTTTGCGGTGGGTATTTCCCGTCATGACTAAAACTTAATCCAACATGCCAAAACATTTCATTTGTGATAGTAAGATAGTTATCCAACTTAGCCCCACTTTAACATAAACATAGTATACGCTGGCTCAGCTTTGAACCAAATCGTTCCATTCATATTGGTTTCCCAATCATCAACGTCGAGATGCTGATAGCACCAAGCAAGTATAGTGCTAAAACTAGCCCGCCCGTTGTATCGCCACTTCATACAACTTCTCGACCATGGGTATAATCCCATCTCACTTTGCTGCCTAATATATTAAGAACTTTATATTTCTCTACAGCTTCTACACATTCACTGGGCTGTGACACACTGCCCACAACACATAAACAATCTTCACAGACATATCCATGTCCTGCTGAATGGTCAAATGATGCTTGCCCACCACAGGGCAAGTGTATGGTTCCAACTCGATTCATACCTTACGTCCTTTGAACTTAGTATCCTTAGTGCCTCTACGTTTGTACCAACCGTACTCTTCACCGTTGGGTAACAGACCATCAATAACACCGTCGGCACCCATTTCACCAACAAACTCAGCAGGTGGTTCTATGTGCTTTTGTAGTGCTTCTTTATCTTTTACCCATTTAGGTTGTTGCTTAAAAGTCATAATCCTTAGTTTCATATTGATTTGCTTGTAGTATTTCCCAGGTCATAGACTTTTGGAACTTTTCATACGCAGGACCTTTTGCTAACCAATCAGCAACAATGTCTTGGCTGCCCCAACTACCAGGGGGAGCCAATTCCTGTAACCAGTTTAGATATTCTTGTAAACGTGTTTTGTTCCAATGATCTGCGCGAGCAATAACATCAGTCCACGGGTCACAACTTAATAGACTAGTTATAAAACTACCTGGCTGTAGAGCATATAAGAAATAGTTTTTAAGTGCTTCTTGACTTACATCAGGTAAATCACTCAGACCATTCCAATCAAATTTGGTTTTCATATTCATGCCCTCGTTTTCTAAGTTCTTTAATTAAGCCGCCATAGGCCAATGTATCATTTTGTTCTAATCGTTCTAACATGTTAATACAACTTATGATGTGTGCTGTTTCCATATCTCGTATCAATAATATCTTACGCTCTCTGGTTAGCCATGTGGTACTGTGCGTCATACGAAACCGCTTAAACACCGCATTGTCAGGTGTGCTTAATATATCCCAGGCTAATTGTTCATCTTCTGTCACTCAAAAGCTCTCATCTGCTGTGGCATACATGTATTCAATATGTTTGACCTGATCAAGCCATTCAGCAAACCGTTCAACAGTCCATTGCCCAGATAATATCATAGCATAGGCTGTTTCAGCATCTTCTGCTTCTTGGAACTTTGTATATGTGTTTTTATTTTTCATATGTGTATTATACAGTCAATTTACCAAAATGTCAAGTGGGGTGTCTAACCGGGTTCGAACCGGTGATGAAGGAATCACAATCCTTAGTGTTACCGCTACACTATAGACACCATTGGAGCGGCTAACGAGGGTCGAACTCGTGACTCATGCTTGGCAAGCACGTGCGTTACCTACTACGCCATAACCGCGTTTAAAACTGGAGCCCCCAGAGAGATTCGAACTCCCCACCTTTTGGTTCGTAGCCAAATGCTCTAATCCAAATGAGCTATGGAGGCATGGTAGCAATAACTAGACTCGAACTAGTGACCTTATCCGTATGAAGGATCTGCTCTACCAACTAAGCTATATTGCTATATAAAACAAAAGTGTCACAGTCTAGCTGTACAGGGCCAATTTCAAGTAGGACACCTATCTTCGTCTTTTGTTTTAATTTGGAGCACAAGGTCGGATTCGAACCGACGAACAAGGGATTTGCAGTCCCCGCCATTAGGCCACTCTGGTACTTGTGCATATTTTATATATTAAAGTGTACAGTATAATGTACAATTTTGGGGTGTTTTGTACATTATACTGTACAAATTGTATTTGGCTCCGGTGGAGGGAATCGAACCCCCACTAACGGTTTTGGAGACCGCCGCACTGCCATTATACTACACCGGAATAGGTTGGGAGTTGTCCTCCCGGATGCCCGTAGCCCCATGCGTCCATAGGGTTCACTGGTAAATTCCAGCTATAAGTGGAGTTTCTCCTACTTATTGTAGGACTCGCATGCTCCGGACTGTTTGGCAGGCCCACTTGGAATCGAACCAAGGATGACAGGATCAAAACCTGTTGTTATACCACTTCACTATGAGCCAATTGATCTTACTGTATTGCTGGTGCTCCCACCTGGTATCGATCCAGGGTTACTACATTACCAATGTAGCGTAATGCCTTTATACTATAGGAGCAAATTTAACATCTAGTAGCCAGGATTCTGTTTTATCCTAACATTCATCTTTGCCACAACCCGAACCTATAGGCAAGAAGTTCCCAGGTTCTGTTTGTGTTGCTCACTATATCTAGGTAGTTTAACGACCTAAGTCTCCTACTCGCTTCTTGCGTGAGTCCTGAGCTTCCTCTGTTGCCAGCGTTAGGTCAGATGTTAAAAATTGGTACCCCCACCCGGAGTCGAACCGAGATTGGCCAATTATCTGTTGCGCACGGGATATAAATCCGCTGTTTTACCATTAAACTATAGGGGCATATAAACTATGCCGCTATAATTTCTTTTAGTCGGTCAGCAGCGTAACTAGCAGCCCATGCGTTAGGTTTAACCATTGGGATAACGTTACATACACCACGGATATAACCAATAGCTTGTTGTACTACACAGCTTGAGCCATGTAACTCGTTTGGGTTAATATCTAAGTGTACAGCAACTTCACGGTCTTCTAGGACTTCGTGTAGTTTTAAGTATAGTTCACTAATCTTGTAGACTTCGTTCATTAGGCGCATCGCTGGGCGGCTACGTTTTTGATCATAGTCGATTTCAGTAGAACTTTCACCAAAGATTTTACAGCCATGTTTGCCGTCTATGTGTACAACAATCGCCAGAGTGTATTCAGCATGCCATTGTCCGTTTTTACGGAATCTGCGACTGTCACCACCGATGTAGATTTTTGTTTCTAGACTTTGTGCTTGAATAAAGTCACGTACTTCGTTTATGTCTAGTTTTTTCATAGTATTCACCTTTGATTGAAAAGAACAACTTAATTGGTACCCGTGGATGGTAACGATCCATCCGCCTTAGCCTTATCAAGACTCTGCTCTACCTCTGAGCTACACGGGTATAAAAAGGTTTTTAGGAGCCCGGCTATCCTTCTCCAGATAGGCCTCACCGGATTGTCTCGAACAAGAGAGCTCATCTATTTTCGTGTTAAAAGCACTACTTAGGACTCAATCTTGCCGTCTATCCTAAAACTGGCTCCGGAGGGTGGGATCGAACCACCGACCAAGTGATTAACAGTCACCTGCGCTACCGCTACGCTACTCCGGAATAAAACTTTACTACTGACCCGGTGCGCAGTGAAAGGATTGAACTTTCGACTTGGGCTCGAACCGGGGACCTACAGATTAACAGTCCGGCGCTCTACTAACTGAGCTATCGGGGATTATTCTTAATTATATTGTACAAATAATTTGACCAAATTTCATGGCCCAATTCATTGGGATGCTTGGTTGCTTTTTGATAATTTAATTTGCTCTGCTCTAACCAAGTTACTGCTAATTCGCTACTAGCATATAAACTCATAAATTCAAATTTGTATTTGTTATACAGTTTAACCTCTTTTAATAATTTGTGCAATGGTATTAGTGCAATGTGAGAAGTAAATCTCACATCGCTGGGATAATTTAATTTGTTTTGATATTCAGCTAAACAATCAACCCAATTCTTTTTAACTAAGATATCTCCTAGTATGTTGCAGTTTTCTTCAAAACTGTAAGTAAAGTTTCTTGCAATTAGAAACTTAACATCGGTAAATTGATTCGTTAATTCAACAAAAGAATTAAACATATTTTTTTCATACACAGACAAATATTCTTCTAGAGTATCTTGTTCATCTGGTACCCATAATCTATCACCGTATGCTTCTCGGCCATTCTCAGTTAAGGTGATCACTACTGTAATTTCTTTATAATCCTTATTAACTGAGTTCAACAGAAACTTAACACCATCAAATATCTGTACGTTTGATCCGCCACAAATTCCTAAATTAATAAGATCAAAATTAAGACGATTTGCTAATAAAGTTCCGTATATTTTTTTAATACGATCGAGACTGTCGTAGATACCTTTATCTACATCTATTCCACCGAGACTATCTCCCCAAGTCCAACTATCCCCGGCCACAATTAATAAACTATCTTTATTGTGTATAGATTCGTGCAACCAATTACGCCTTGGATCTATTAATTCTGGAAATTGTTGTTGAAAAGTTTGACTCAGATTCATCTGTACTCCTTAATTGGTGGAAGATATAGGGATCGAACCTATGACCTTGGCCTTGTAAGGGCCCTGCTCGTACCAGCTGAGCTAATCTTCCGAATTAGTGTCCTGCTACCAGCACTACCTGGCCCAGAACTGAGCAGTTACTCTGTCCGTCTGTTTGCTTTGTGGTTAAAAACAGCAAAACACCCACGATACTTTCAAGGCTCCCGGATATGGGACTTGGGGTGGCCGCTAAGCCTTATCGTGCGCACCCTGGCGTTATGGTATCACCAATGACCCACTTTCTTTAAGGAAAAGTGTAACCTAGTGTTCTGGAGCGGGATAAGGGAATCGAACCCTCACCAGGAGATTGGAAATCTGCAGTTCTACCATTAAACTAATCCCGCATAAAATTTTGCGCTGTGTAAAGACGGTCCATATATCTTTACGATACCGTTCTTTGGGCGGAGTAAAGGTTCGCAGCCCCAATTAAACACACTTTCCGTTACTAACCAAGCAAATCTTTGGTGCCCCCAGCGAGACTCGAACTCGCACGTCTTTCGACACCGGCTTCTAAGACCGGGGTGTCTACCAATTCCACCACAGAGGCATAAAACTTGGTACTCCCAACGAGATTCGAACTCGTGTTACCTGCGTGAAAGGCGGGTGTCCTAGGCCTCTAGACGATGGGAGCATCTTAAAACTGGTGCCCTCACCATGAATCGAACACGGGACCTTCTCATTACAAGTGAGTTGCTCTGCCTGCTGAGCTATAAGGGCTTTGGTTGCGGGAGACAGATTCGAACTGCCGACCTACAGCTTATGAGGCTGCCGAGATTCCAACTTCTCCATCCCGCTATTAACTATACAACTATTATATATTCTATTTTGTTAGTTGTCAACATATATTTGGCGCCTCGTAGGGGAATTGAACCCCTTTGTTCCACTAGACAGGCGGACATAATAGCCATTATATCAACGAGGCATAAAAAGTAGGTTCCGCCGACCAAGCGGTAAAGTAGTAATGATTCTGGCGAACAGCTATAGGTGCACCTATACTGCCTAAGCCCGGCGGTCATCAACCAGGTACCCCAGCACTACATACTTTTACCATAAGGAAACACACTAATTAACAGCACCGTAAAATACTGCCTCGCTATGTTTACGCATAACCGCCTAGTTTGGCGTTAATGTGTTTTCTTATGGTAGGAGTGAGGAGATTTGAACTCCTACTTAGCGGATTAAAAGTCCGTTGTGCTAACCGTTAACACCACACTCCCATATTAAGATTTAACGTGCCAACCTTAACATGGGAGTTAAAGTTGACACTAAAGTTTAGTTACCTTCATAGTTATTACTCCTTTAGTGTTTAATAAAATTGGCTCGTTTTTATAGAGGTGAACACTCCTTGTGTTTGGCGTCACAGTCTACCCAGAAGAAGTTGACTTTCTCGTGTCCTTTACACACTAACAGCTTTGAACTGAGAGATTAGTGTAACTGGAACTGCGACATAAAATAAGATGCGGTGAGGAATTGCACCTCTATCTTCTAGTTTTCATAATCTGTTGTCAGTTGCAACTAACTTGGATTATGCGTCGACGCTAGAATAGTCTAACTCCGCAAATTCTTGGTGGACCGTGACGGTTACGATCCGTCTTCTCCTACGTGCAAGGCAGGAATAATACCCAGTATACTAACAGCCCTAATTATTTTCCGTAAAATTCTTTACGGTTTAATAGTTCATCTACTTCGTGTTTCCACTTTGAATGAACCATTTTATGATGTGTTGGACACAACGGAATCAAATTAGATGGATCATTATTTTCATGATCACCATCTAAATGATGCACTTCTATTATTCTATCATGCCCACAGGCATAACATTTTTTATCTCTATGTCTAAAAGCTACTGTTCTGTAATGTGCTTTCGAATCACCGTGATGTTTAGTTGCTTTAGCAATGCCGCCTGTGCTATTAGCACATTTACGACTACAGAACCTCGCCTTTCCAAATGCTTTACTGCCAACTCTGCCTTCAAATATAAATTCTGTAGAACAACATTCACATATTTTTGTGTGTTTTTCAATAGGTCCAAACCTGCGAGATATTGCCTCTGCTTGCTTTTGTTTGAACTCTTCTGTATTATATTTTCCGTTGTTCATTCTGAACTCTCCGTTATCGCATATATTTATACAATTACAGTGTGTTCCTACTTATACCAATAGCCATAACTTTATAACTTGGTGGAGGCGGTTGGACTTGAACCAACAATGCCAGGGGCGGCGGATTTACAGTCCGCTGGGGTTACCAATTTTCCTACACCTCCATATACCATACAGAAACACACTAGACTAGGAGTCGAACCTAGATCGCTTGCGCAGGCATACCATTAGCCTCACCCAATGCGTTTTTGTATGGTTGGTAATGTTGACTACCTTGGTGGCCCACAGTCACGTTTGTCCACCTGCTTCTAGGTCGCTCAGCATGGGTAATTAATCCATGCCTCTGCCATTACTACCATATCAAAGCACACTGTGAAACATTATGTTAGCAGGTAGGATTTGAACCTACGTAATGACTTGCTGACTTTGTCCAGTAAGCTCATGACTTCTTACCTATATAGACTCCATCCCGAACAAGTTGCCTTTACCTGACTTGGCTACTGCCTTCTCACTATGCGCACTTGTGATACTATTTACATAGTGCTTCACAATGTGCTTTGATATGGCTTTGTTTTGTTAAAGAGCGTATTACTTAACTTCAAATGCTATTATACACTCTTTAAGATATTTGTCAACCATTATTTTAACTTTATCTCATGTAAGCACTACATGCCGGAATAGTTAAAGTTTCCTACTGCGCTCTGTATTGAGGTTCCTTGCTATACACGCCAGTTCGAATAGCTCGTTCACGCTGGTGTTTTTATCTCACCATCCAGTCCTCTCTGTCCTTAGGGCTTATCCTACCTAAGGTTAGGTAATATAAAATGCGGCGAGGAGTTGAACCTCACATATCAGTTTTCACAACTGCGTACCTGTTCGAACAAGTATTGGTTGTGGCTGCAGCCTGACCTGCTACCGAGCTACCGCAAGTTCTTGGCGTGAGGCGTGGTATCGAACCACATTCTCCTCTAGGTCTAGAAATCCCTTTGGACACACCATGTGATACCCCACATAAATTGGTCGGAATGGTAGGATTCGAACCTACGGCCTCCTGCTCCCAAAGCAGGCCGTCTAGCCAGACTGACATACACTCCGTTATAAAATAACTCCTAAGCTATCTCCGTAGACAATAGATAGGAGCCGTAATCTTGAATTCGTAGCGTGGACTCGAACCACCCAAGTTGCGATCTTGACAGGTTTGACCTGCTCTATGTCTCCCTCATAGTAACTACGAAATTTGTAACGCTCTCATATGAAAGCGTATAATAAAACACACTTATTAAGTGATTACTATCAGGGCTAAGCCTGAGCATCTGTTCAAACCAAATGTACTTTATTATAAACAGATTTTTTTACTCACACAAGAGTAACCCATCCCTGTTTCCGCCCGTTCAACATACTATCTTTAATGTGCCTTGTCATGGACCTCGTTTCCCTGACACATAAAACAAAAAACCCTAGTAACATTTCTGCTCTAGGGTTCTTAAAGTTTTGGATTTTGTTATTTACTTAATAACCATCCCATCCCTCTCGAACCCTAATACAATTACTCGGTGCGCGATCATTGCCTAATGTCTCAATCGCTGACCAATAAGACATCGTGGCAAGTGCTATCACTTGTTTCGATCCTCTAAATTGATGTAGCTGGTTAAACATTTTGCTTTCGCGTCCTTTAATTAATTTGTTACTATAACAACAAGTATACATTCTATTTATACCGTTGTCAACCTCTTTTTTTATTTCTTATAAATTTATTTATACCGAATTAAAATATATGTATATTTTTCGCCTCTTTTTGACGAATTGCTAACTCAGTAGTAGCCATTATAACATGAAGTGGGCTGCCTGTCAACCCCTTTCTAATAATTTTTATTTCTTTTCCCTCTCGAAGACCTAGACCATATAGTCGCCTGTTGTAACCATCATCATCAAATGTTAAGGCTTTGATTATCGCAGTTTCACCAACAGCTAGGTCTGCTAGGGTTTTCGCCATATATAGATCTTGTCCTGTTTCTTTTTACCTTGCTTAAGTGAATCTTGTCGTTGTCCCATTTGTTGTTTTAGGTCCTCCTCAAGTTCACAAGGTAGTAAGCCATTCTTAACAGCATCTTCATACATTTTAGGACTGATATTAAAACATACATGCCCGCCCGGCTTAATATGATCTAAGCATTTTTGCCACAATGGTATAAAGAATTCTTTATAGAACGCTGTGTCACTGTCCCACTCTTCCATGTGTTCATATATTTCTAGGTTAATATATGGAGGACTAGTAAGTACAAAATCATATTCAATAGTACTAAAGTCCACATCTAAACAACTAGACCAAATCATCTTTAAATTTGATTCATCTTCAAACTTAATATTTTTATTGCCAAAATCACTGTATTCTTCTAAGAACTTAATCATGCCATTGTAAGCAGGTATCATTTCTATGTTAGTATCAATACCAGTGTAGTCAATGTCCAATGCCCACGCACCTAACATACGACCACCCCATCCTGCTGTAGGATCTAACACACTCTGAGCATTATACTTCTTATATAAGTATTTGGCAGTGGTAGCTTTGAACATTACAATACTGCCTAGATTAATTCTAAAACATTCAAATACATTACCTGCCGCAGTACGACCACCTCTATTGCGTAGTTTGGTCTGATCGATTAACTTGGACCATTCATCTGAATCATTCCAAATGTCGTAGATGGTCTTGCCATCTTTTCTGCGACATTTTAATAAATTCTTAAATTGGTAATGATACAAGAATGGATTACCAAAGAAATTATTAGCATTAGTTTCTGCTGTAAATTCTCGTAGATTTTTAAGATCACGTTCTAACTCTTTAGTTGAGATTAGTTTGTGGGTCTCTACTTCTTGTATCGTTACACTGTTTAAATGTTTGTTAACTGGTTTTAAAGGTTTTGTCATTACATTTATTTACTGTGCTAGCGCAAACGCTAAAACATTTTGCTCACATTTAATACGATCAGTGTGTACAAAAGGATCAGTGTAGATTGCGCTGCCTTTTTGATCGTGCTTTTTACGATTGTAATATTGGAAACCTCGTGTATTCTGATTAATAGCATACAACTTGTTATTGGCTTCTTTTACAATCTTATCAATGGTTGCGTATAACTGTTTAAATATAGCACGTTCATTAGCACTGATCCAATCTTCACCTAGCCAAAATGTGCTACCACTGTGTTTACCTGAACTCATAATGTAAATACAGCCTTCACGTGGTAAACTATCATTCCAAGTTGGCGCAGCACCGTTGCCACTTTTAGCTTCAACAACTACAAATGTGCCAGAAAAGTCACAGATTAAAAAGTCTGGAAAACTTTGTCCGCCTGCTGGTTGTCTAATAAAAGAACCTTTAGCCATGCCCTGTACTAATTTAGCAATAGCCGCTTGACGCTTTACTGGATCTTCAATATCAATAGCTGCCAGCAATGCTTTCTTGCCTAGGTTAGGATATTTACGTTGTTTCTTTGGAGTTTTTTTAGATTGTAGTTTTTCTTCTACATATCCTTGTGCTGTTAATTCTACAGCCAATGCTTCTTCATGACTGTCTACACGACTTTTACCTGAACTATGTTGATTTGCCCAATGCGGCATTTTCTGTACAGATAAAATAAAATTTTGTAATTGTTGACTCATCGTTGTTCCTTTGCTACGTTAATAAGTGTTAGTATAGCACCTGAACAACGATTTGTCAAGTTTTTGGTTAGATTATATCAACAAGGGCAATGACTAAGGCCAAGAATTCTACAATAATTAACATAATCATAGTACTCTGAAGCGTACATTATAGTTTGCCAACTAAGTCGAGACTCGGTGCTAGTGTAGCTGAACCTTCAGTCCATTTAGCTGGACATACTTCACCTGGATGTTCACGTGTATACTTTGCCGCTTTAACTTTGCGTAGCAACTCCTTAGCATCACGACCAACACCACCTGGATTGATTTCAATAATCTGTACACGACCATCTGGGTCAATAACAAATGTACCACGGTCAGCAAGACCTTCTAAAGGAATCAACACACCAAACTGTTCACTTAGTTGATGATTAGGGTCGCCAATCATTGTGTATTCAATGTTACGGATTGTGTCTGTAGCATCTGCCCATGCTTTGTGTACAAAGTGTGTGTCTGTGCTTACGCTGTAGACTTCTACACCCATGGCTTTGAAATCACTAGCGTAAACGTCTTGTAGGTCTGCTAGTTCTGTTGGGCAGACAAATGTAAAGTCTGCTGGGTAAAAGAATACCACACTCCACTTACCTTTTAAATCTTGCTCTGAAACTTCTACAAACTGTCCTTGACGATATGCTTGTGCCTTAAATGATTGTACTTCTTTACTGATTAAACTCATATTACTCTCCTCACTTAAAAATATATTATAACACTTATTAACTTCACTTGTCTAATTAAATTTTCTTATACCTACCATTAAAAAAATTTATAACCCTTATTCGTGACAAAAGCCCCTGAGGGCTTTTGTTGTTGCGGTCCGAACAATAAATTACTTGTTCATTACGTACATAGTTACTTCAAAACCGAAACGCATTTCAGTAGCTGCTGGTTTAGTCCACATAGTAGTTCTCCTAGTAAATTATTAAAAGTACCACAACATTGTCTTGTTGTTAATAGTACTTATACATATAGTAACTGGAAAAACCAGGTTTTAACATACGTAAAACCATTAATGATTGGTAATTTTCTTGTATATTATCGTTTAGGATGACTCACGGGTACAGGATCAGGAGGATTCTTAGGATGAGGTTTATGATTGGTCCACATAATTATTGTCCCTGTCTGACTGTTACTGTGCCACAACCCGTGGCCTGTACACAGGTTTGGCTTATACTATAGCTTTGGCCACCTGTTTGTGTTAGATTAACTGACGCAGGACCGCCCGCATTGGTCAAGTATATCTGTGCTGAGTTAGGTGTATTACCTGATTGGTTTACTACAGCACTGTTACCATTGCCAGTTAGGCTAACATCTAAGAAGTGTTGCCCTAGGCCTGTTTGGCTGACTGTTTCTGTGTTCAAGTTACCATTGATCACACTAAATGCCTGCTTAGGACCTGGGCCTGTTTGTATTAGGCTTTCGTTATTTTGATTTCCTGTGATGTTAATGCTGGCATAGTTACCAGTGTTGGCAATAGCTGATCCTGTGTTCTGTTGTTGTACAGATACAGTGTTGTTTACTCCATTGACACTAACACCAGCATAGTGATAGCCTGTATCATATCCATTGCCAAGTCCATTACTATCTGTACCTTGATTGACTGTTATGCTGTTGCTTCCGCTGACTGCGTCAATACCAACAACGTTGTGTGTACTTTGATTATTAAGGGGATCACCTTGATTGACTACAATAGTATTATTACTGCCGCGAACCAGCATGGCCTGTTGACTAACTCCACCTATTGATTCGTAGCGATTGTTTTGATTGATGGTTATGTGGTCATTACTGCCCACTTGATCAATGTAGATGTTGCTAGAGCTAGGCATGGTATTTTGTCTAGCGTAGGCATTGTTAGTAGCTGACTGTTGAACTGTGCTTGGTCCGCTACTGCCACCTGTGGTAGTTGTACTTAATAATATGGCACTGCCATTGTTGACCACAGTCTGTGAGCCATCGCTGTAGGTTGTAGTACTAATAGGTTGACTGTAGGTGTAGACAGTTGCTCCACTTGTAGTAGTTGTAGTAGTATATGAATTAACTCTGCTGACTATAGTAGGAGTACTGGCTGACTGTCCTGCCGCTAGAGGTTGTGTATTAGGTGGAGTATAGCTGGTCATATAAGCTGTACTAGGATAACTCTGTGTAATAGCCCAAGATCCACCTTGCCCATAGTTATAGCCCTGTGCTGTGGTAAACAAGGTGCCCCACGAATTATTACCATTGTAGAATATAGCGCCGTTGGCCAAGGCCACAAATGAACCAGTGTAGTCTAACACTCGCACCAATGTGCCACTGGTATTATAAACACCAAGTCCGTAGGTTCCAGGATAGTTTGAGCTGTGGAAGAAGGCCAAGTAGTCACCAGCCCCAGCATAGGCAGATGTTTGTCCAGATGTTAAGCGTGCAGCATTTTGATTACCACTGGCATCCACGCTGGCATACAAGTAATTAAATCCACTGGCATTTAAGGTACTGCCACTGATATACCATTGTACGTCAAATACCTGTGCGAAACTAAAGTGTTGCTGTGTAATATCAGCCCAAGCACTAGAGCATACAAATAATAGGAGTAATAGAAATTTACGCATTAGTTCTGCTTCATGGTAATTACTGTACCATTGCCCTGATTAATACGGTTCTTAATAGTAACTCCGCCCTGTGTCATGTACACAGTAGAGTTTTGATCATGTGGTGTCTTAACACATTCTACGTTACTGCTACCATCTGGACGACATAGCTCAACCATAGTAGGATCTTGTTGAACTGTTACACCTGTGGATTTTTTATAGTCAGGTAACAATTGATTCTGCGGTGCTAGAACATTCTGTAACAGTGCCGCTGTGTCTTGTTGTAATTGTTCTGCTAGAATATTAAAAATATTCTCAAGGAAATATTGTTGTAGTAGTGGTTGTGCCAATGGGTTATCCCACACTGGTCCTTCTTTTTCAAACTCATTTTCTAAGAAGTTTTGTTTTAAGAAGTTTTGATCCAGCATGTTACCTGCTTCTCTGGCCTGTGCCTGCTGTTGTTCTATTTTGCTTCGGTCAATTTGTCTAGGCACATCAACAATCAATAGGTTATTGATAGTATCCAAACTTAGGTTTAATACCGCAGGTTTCATTGGAGGTATGTTGCGCGATTCTACTTTAGTGCCCTGGAATGGTTTATTAAGTAGGACACTGCCTGCTTCATTCATGACTTCAATTGCGCCTGTTTTACAGTCGCGATCTATATCTACCCAATTCTTAGGGCAACTTGGCA
>Ga0316220_1002788_pt1 | contig 15554 bp, 19 predicted proteins | sample TBH18005metaG_FD_203632 | JGI IMG/M metagenome (GOLD analysis project Ga0316220, IMG submission 203632) | Freshwater microbial communities from Trout Bog Lake, Wisconsin, USA - TBH18005 | ecosystem: Environmental > Aquatic > Freshwater > Lake > Hypolimnion/Profundal zone | place: USA: Wisconsin...
GAAGGTTACCGCGATCCCAGCCTGAGCCAGGCCCCCACTGAAACGCCCCACCTGAACAACCCTTAAACCGCCCAAACTCGCAATGCCCCCTTCCAACCCGCCTTAGCTTGACCGCCATTGACTCTACCGTCTGCCCCCGAATCACCGGCTCGCTCGCCCACACCGACTGCCTCAGCCGCTTCGTTTGGGCCCGCAGGCCAATCGCGCTCGGCGGCCCACCGCTCCCAAAACTCAAATACGCCTGCTGAATATGCGAAACCGTCAACGCATTCTCATAGCGCAATGCGGAGGCCACGGCCGTCAGTATTGCCTCGGGCGCTTCGCCTAGCCGTTGTAGCAGTGCCCTGGCCTCCGGCGTCAGCTCGATGTTGATCACGTCGCTCATGTCAGTTGGTAGCGGATATACCCGTTCATCATCCGCTTCACGAATGGCGTCATCTCCAGCGCCGCTGTGGCGCTTTGCCCGTCTGGTTTATCCGCCAGCCCCGCGCCCAGTTTATCGAGCTTGCTCCATATCTCCCGCGACTGCATCAGCCAGGCCGTCCGCACTTCGTCCGGCAGTAGAAACTTCGCCGGTTGCAACGCCGTGCAGCCCGCGATCAGCGCCGGGACCGCGCTGGGATAGCCCGCATCATCTGGTTCAAGCGTCTCGAACCAATACCCCCCGGTCCACGTCACCCGCACTTGGATCGGGTCAACCCCCAGCGTGTAGCCAAACGCCAGCAGTCCGGTCTCCTCGTTGATGCTCAACGGCTGCCCCGAAATGTTGGTCCACGCATCCGCCGCGAAATACCTCAGCTCCACCCGCTCGAAGGCGACCACCGGAAACGCCGGCATGTACCAGTGCGACCGGTTGCCCCGGAAGATCTGCGTCAGGTGCTCGCCGTACGCCATCTGCCGGTTGCAAAACGAATCGAACATCCCCGCCACACCCTTGCCGATGTCCGCTATCACCGCGTCGTAGTCGCGCGAGTCCTGCATCGAGTTCGGCAACAAGTGCTGGCGCAACGAAGCCAGATTTCCGAGTCCGCAGTTCATTTACTTTGTCTTTGTCGATTTGCTCTCAAGAAGCCGGGGGCGGGCGAGAAAGCCCCGCCCCCGGCCATGCTGGTGCCCGCAACTCACGGCCCCGCCAGCGACGGTTTCTTCGATAGCGTGATCACCACGTTGGTCAGTGCCTGCGTGTTGTTGTTCGAGCAGGTGTCCAGCCGTATGTAGCCTATCGCCCCCAAATAGGTCAGGTTTGTCCAGGTGCCGACGTAGTTGGCTCCCGAGTTGGTCACCGTCAGGTTGAACCCGTTGGTAATCCAATTCGACCCGTCGTTCGATACGTCGAACACCGCCTGCACCCACCCGTTGGTCGAGGGCGTGGCCGCCAGGTTGCAGCTCATCGTCAGCGCCGCCTGGCCCCAGTGCGTCAGGTTCAACGTCCCGGGATAGCTCACTGTATTCACCGTATTGGTCACATACGTCACCACCGGCGTCCCATTCGTGACCACCACGCTCGGTATGACGTTGGTCACCGTGTTCGTGATCCCCACGATGTAGTTGCTCGTGCCGCTTGCCGCGATGTAGTTGGTGAACGTCGTCGAACCGGCGTTCGTGCAGTTCCACCCCACAAGCTGCGTCGAGGTGTACTGGTATTGGGCCGACGCCGTGAACGTCAGCAGGCTCAGCAGCGCCAGGGCCAGCGCGACCGCCGCGCCCTTCTTCGCCATTTCCAGCGGCTCGAAAAACCGCGCCAGCGCGCGATGCTGCCACGGCAGAATCTCCACCGTCTGGCCCTCCCGCACTTCCCGGCCGTCCACGATCACATTCGTGACCGCCGTCACCTTCACCATCTCCGGCTCCTTATACTTCTTGTCTCCGGTGATCAGTTCGATGACCGCCTTCGCGTTGGCGTAGGCCCTGTCCGCGGGCTGGATCGCCCGCAATTCCGCCACCAGCTTTTGCGTTTCCTCGAGCGGCAGCGCCTTGATTTGCATTTCCGTCAGATTCATATCGTCTCTTTCTTTTGTAGCGGCGAGCGCCGCATTATTGGTTGTGTTTCAGCCGGCACCCGTCCTATTGAGCCGCCGTCTGCAACACGGCGAATGGCTTGAGCGACGTGCTCGCCGCCACCGTCTTCATCTTGACCCCCGCCCGCATCAGCGTGCGGAAAGCCCGCAAGTTCTGCGGGAAACCGATGTCGTCCGAGGTCGCGAGTTCCAGGTCCTCACGGATGCCGACCGCCATCCCGTCCGGTTCCCCAAACGCCGCAATCGGCTGGTTCGGGCCGTCCGTCGCCGGCGCGATGGCCGTGGGATGCACGGGGTGGCCGAGGATGCTGCCGATGGACCCGGGGTTCGGCACCTCCAACCAAGTCTGAAAGAGCGGCCGCCCGTTCTTGTCCGTGATCAAACACGCCTTGGCGATCATCTGCGGGTGCATCCACCACATCGGCTTGCGGCTCAGCACCTGGGGCGACACCGTCAACAGCACGTTCACCCAATCCTGCAACTGCGTGGTCGCCACCGTCGTGTTCCCCGTCGTCGCCACGGTCGCCATATTCGTGTTGGCCAAAGGCGCGTTGAATAGGCCCACATATCCCGCGTTCGTTTGGTCCGCATTGCCCGTCCCAATGAACGCGGCCGTGTCCATGCCCCACGCCACCGATTCCGCCATCTGCTTCAACACATAGGGCGCCAGGTCCACCGAGCTGTCCGCCAGTAGCTCGCGGGCGATGTACATCAATACCGCCAGCGTCTGCACAATGAGCAGCACCTGGCCGCCGCCAAACGTCCCGCTCGTGATCGTCGAACCCTCGGACGTGCCCCCGGTCATCGACCCGATCCAATAAAACTGCGGACGCGCCGTCGCCACAGGCAGCACCATCGTGCGCATCCCGATGCGGATCACCCCTAGCGTGTTCCAGTCCCCAAACTCCAAAAGCGTGTCGAAAATCTCGTTGAACGTCTGCGTCGGCACCGTCGCCTGCCCCAGCGACGAATCCACGCCGGTCAGCGCCTTGAGCTTGCCCATGTGTTCCTGGACGTGCTTGGCATACGCCGGGTCCAGCGTCCCCAGTTCGCCCGATTTCACGGCGATGATGTACCGTGCGGCCGCGTTGAGGCTGAACCGCAGTTCCTCATTCGCCAGCGCCCGCGCAATCGGCGACTTGAACGAACTCCGCGCGTTCAACTGCACCGCGTTCTGCAGCTTCCGGTAATGCCCCGTCAGTTCCTCATAGGACGTGTTGACCTGGTTCTTCACCTTCGTCAGGTCCTCCAGCGCGCCCTTGACCTCCTTGTCGGCCCGGCCCAGGTCGTCGAGCACCTTCTGCGTCTGCGTCCGGAACTCCGTCTTGATCTCGCCGATCCGCTTGTCCTGCGCGTCGAGACCATCGAGCACCTTCTTTTCAAATCCCGTATCGGTTTCTTCTTTCATACCACTCTATCTCTTTCTCTTGCGGTCTTACGACCGCGTGTTGTTTCTTTGTCCCATGAGGATCGCCAGCCGTGCCCGCGCCCGGGCCTTTGCGACATGCGCGGGATCGTCGGTCGCATCGGCGGTTGCACTTTCGGCCATCTTCTTGGAAATCATCTCCAGGTCCCCGTCCGTCATGACGCCGGCCTTGTAAGCCTGGAAAAAACTCTTCGCCACCGCGTTGGGGTTGCACGGCACAATGCACGCGCTCAATTCGAGCTGCTGCTGCTGGATGTAGATCGTGTCCACCGGCGCGTCCGGCCCCAGGCCCAGCGCCTTCACCTGCGCGTCCCACACCGCCTTGCCCGTCCGGGTCCCGGCGTAGGCCACCTTCGCGTTGCACCAATCGTCGGACGGCCAATCGTCCGGCGCGAGCCGCGTCGTCAGCATCACCGGCTTGAATCCCACGCTCACCCCCTTGAGGTAGCCCGCCTTCGTCATCGCGAAGCCCAACTGCGCCAGCCGGTTCGCCTCCACATCTATGGCCCATTGCACCGTCTCGATCAGTTGGTTGTTCTCCACCCGCGCCCCCAGCACCTTCCCCACCAGGTTGTCAATCGTGCCGGTCCGGTGCGAATCCACAAATGGCCCGTTCTTCTCCATATAGTCGAACAGCCAGCCGTCCGCTTTCACGACCTCGCGCGTATGGTCAATCGTCTGGTCGCTCGCGATGTACTCCAGGATGCCGGCCTGCTCGTCGAGCAGCTTGACCGTCGGATAGAGGGTGACTTTCATCGGGTGCTTATCTCCGGTTTATGACCGCCACCGGCATTCGCGATTTGACGTAGGCCGCCAGTTCCCCCGCATCTTTCCAGCTCGCATCCGCCTTGAACGACACCGGCCGCTTACCATCCTTGGTCAATATTTCGAGCTGCTTGCCGTTCCGTACGACCTCGAATCGCCCGCCCAGTTCCCGTTTTAGTTTCTTCGCATTCATGTTTCTATTCCTCGTCCGGCCCCCTCACCGCCAGTTCGATGCACTGGCAGTTGATCACGTTCTCTGGCGAGCCATCCTCATCCCCGGGGTGCATCAGTTCCTCGCCGCCCACCACGAACGGCTCGTCAATCGGAATCGGGTTCGCCTGGTACTCCACTTCCGCGGCGGCGTGTGCCTTGCGCACCGTTGGCCCGTGGCTGCTCAGCCACGATTTGTAGCGGATGCCCGCTGCCGTCATGGACTCATGCCGGCTGAAATTGAACGCGCACCCCGTCTCCGTCATCGCGATCCGCCGTGCCTCATGTTTCGCCAGCGAATTGAAGACCCCCTTTACGCGGGCCATTAAATCATCGAGCCCCTCACCCTTTGTGAACCCTTCCTCCAGCGCCGTGTTGAGTTGGTTCCGCGCCGTATCGCCGCAGCCCTGCACCGCCTGCTGACGCGATACGATATATTCCAGCGCCTTGGCGGGCGGGAACTCCCACGGGTCCACCAGTCCAATTTCGCCGCGCACCTGGTCGGCGGCCGTTTGCAACGCCGCTTTTGTTACCGGATTAGTGGCCGCCACCACCTGCTTCCCAAAGTCTTTCGCGTTGAAAATGATATCCAGCAGCCCTTTGGTGGTGAGGCCTTTCTCGACCACTGCCCCCTGATCACCGCTCACTGAATACTGATTACTGATCACCTTTTGCCCCAGGCCATGCGCCGCCAGCAATTGCCTCAACGCCTTCCCTCGGAACTCAGCCACCACCCGGCCCACCTTGTTTTCATACGCCTTCACCGTGCCGCTCCGCTGGCGCATGTGATGCTCCCACAACTTGTGGTTGGAAGTGCCGGCTCTAACTGGCCGCGCCTTCCCCACTCGGCCCGCCAGCATCTTGCGCAAGCTTTTGACCGCCTCCGGTTCCTTCGTTCCCTCTCCTGGTTTCTCTGTGCTCTCTGTGCTCTCGGTGGTTAATTCCCCAAACTCCGGCGCGGTCGTCGGCTCGGGAGGCGGCTCGCTCGCCTGCTCAATCGGCGTCACATTGAGTGGCAGCCACCCGATGTCATCCCCCTCGAACCGCGGTAACTCCAAGCCCAGATATTCCGAGATGTCCCGCATCGGCATCCCCTTGCTCCAGAGCTTGTCCACGGTCTCGAATCGCTCCCTTAGCACCGCCTGCATTACCGGGTGATCGTCCCAATCCAGCGCCACGTCCACCACCTGGCCCGTCATGCGCCCGATCAACTGCTCCAGCGCCGCGCACAACTTTTGGCCGCAGGGGATGCACGTATCCGTCAGCATCCGGTAATAGTCGCTCGCGCTGCCCACGCTATACGCCGCCTTCACGTCGAACATCGAGGGCGGCACACCGAACGCCAGCGCGATCTCATGCCGGTTCTCCAGCCGCTGCCCGATGAACGCCGCGTCCACGCTCGTGATCTTCGGGTCCTTCACGTCGATGTCCCCAGTCATGAACGTGTAGCGCAACTCCCCGCGCAACTGCGCCTGGCGCTTCGCCCTCAAGTCCATGATGATCTGCTCCCTCTGCGGATCGGTCGGCACGCCCCCCTTCGCGATGATAATCCCGCCCAGGTCGCCATTGTTCGCCATCAGGTTTCGGCCAAACTTGCCCGCCAGCCAGTCCGACTCCGCCGCCACCGCGGCCGGCGCATACTCCCCCAGGCCCCGCCAGTCATCATACGGGTTCCAATACTTCAACTGGATCACCTGCTCGGGCAGCAGCGACACCGGCTTGCCCCCCGGCGGCGTAAACACCCAGCCCGCCAGCCGGCCATTCTCAATCACATGCCGCATCCGATCCGGCCGGGCCACGATCACCGGCGGGTAGCTCTGCCGCGCCTCCGGGAACGGCACCAGCGTCGAATCGTCCAGGAGCCAGAAGCATTCCTGCATCTTGAGCCAGCCCACACTGGCCTCGATGAAATCCGCGTAAGTCAACCCCGCCATCGGCGCCCTCAGCCAATTCAGCACCTCCGGCAGGTCCAGGTATTCATCCAGGTCCTTCGAGACTTGAGCGTTTCCCCCCTTCCGTCCTGTCGGCCCGCCCGCCTTAGCTTTAGCGGAGGCGGGTCCCTTTTGCCCCTTCCTGGAGAACAGCACATCCACCCCCGCAATCGGCCCGCTCACCATCTTGATCGCCCGCTGGACCCAGACCGAGGCCGCGTAGGGCGCGTTCAGCGTCTCGCCCGCCCCCCCGCCCTCCACCGCCCGCGCAAACCAAAACGCCGGCACCCCCTGCTGACCGATGCCCTGCGTCCCCACCAGCGCGTCCGAGCCGATCCCCTTCTGGATCATCCCCTGCGCCGCCAGCCGCTCCAACCCCGCGTACTCCTGCCGGCTTACGTAGGACGGCGTCCCGTTCAACACCACCGCTTTTAGCCCCCCGCCGCCGAACATTGCACCCAGTTTGCCGATCACACCCATGCGGCCTCCCTTCTCGCGGTCCAGACCCCTCGCCACAAGGCCATTAAACCGGGGTTAATCGCCCGATAGGCGCGCGAGGCGCGCTCCCTGCTAGGTTGATACCCCCCAACTCGTCCTGGGGCATTTGGGCGCGTCCCCGCCGTTCGGGCATCTGCCCGGTCCCCGCCCCGAGGCGTGGGATGCGCGCATGGCAATCTGTCAAAGTAGGCCCTCATATTACTATGCTGCTATACTGGCCCGCCCCGGCGTCCACCGCCGCCCGCACCGCCAAGGCCAGCGCCGTGCAACGGTCGGAATGCCCTTCCTTGGTCCGGGCGGCCCAGTAGTTGTATTCGCCATTCATGACCACCTGCTGCATCGCGTGCAGGTCCTCGCGCACGGCGCGTGAGATGGGCACGCGGACGGTGGTGGGTGCCTCGAACTTCCGGCGCAGCAGTGGAAACATCTCCCGCTTGGTCTTCACGCTGAAGGTCACCTTCGCCACCTTGCCGAACTTGTGTTCCCCCGGGCTATACTCGCCGTGCTCTTTGGCCGCATAATCGCCAAAGCCGATGCCTGGCCCGGTGTAGTCCAGGCAGGTCCGCGCCGACCGCTTGATCCGGCTGCTCAGGATGCGGTTCTGGTCCGGGGTGTCCGTATTCTTCAGCACAAGCACCTCGCGGGTCCAGAGCACGCCGCCTATGAGTTCCAGCGCCCAGCAGACGGTCGGGTCGTTGGTCCGCCCGAAATCAATGCCGGCAAATACCGGGTTGCTGCCGCCCGGGGCGAAATCCCAATAATCCGCGCCGCATGCCTCCGTGGCCTCGGCGCTCTCGGCCAGGGCGATGAGATCGTAGGGCAGCAGCACATTGCTCGTATCCGTGGGCTGGCACTCGTATTCCTGCGCCCAAGCATCCGCGTCATCCAGTCCCGCCTTGAGCTGCTCCACGTCCACCGGCAACCCGTCCGCCTTGGCGGAGTGAATGTCCACCAGGTGGCCCGCGTAACCGTTCTCCGCGCGTTTCTCCCAGAGCGCGTAAAACTTGTTGCCCTTCCCGTTGAACGTGCTCACCACGCGAATCTTGAGCTCCCGGCGGATGTCTAGCGGTTGGCCGCCATACAACGCCCGCACGCGGTCCTGAAATGTGCCCGCCAACGGATTCGACAGGCTCGGGAACATCGCCGCCCAAATCTTGTCCGGGTCCTCGTGGTACGCGAACTCGTCCAAAATCACGTTCGCCGAATACCCGCGCGCCGTGGACGGATTGGCCGGGATGGCAATGATACGGCTGCCCGTGCTCAGCCTGATCTCCGCCTGCTTGAGCAGCGCCTCCGCCGCGCTCCGGTCTTCGGCATAATCCGCCAGCGCGATCTTGTAGGCGCCCGCCCAATCCTTGGCCTTTTCCAGCCATTCAAGCGCCTGGCGCTCGCCCGCGCTCAGGCACACCCACTTCGTGCCCGGGTCGGTCATCGCGTCCGTTACCGCTTCGCACGCCGTCGAAAAGCTCTTGCCCGTCTGCCGTGACCACACCCCGATTTTGAACCGCGCCCCATCCGCCACCCAGCGCGCCTGGTACGGCAGCAGCAAATCCAGCGGTGAGACTTTCCTCTCCGCGATCTTCGCGCCTCCGCGTGATACTTTTCGAGGTTCGCTCATCGCTTGAAAATCTCCCGTATGCGCGCGGCCTGCTCCTCCGGCGTCAGGTTCGCCCCGGTCACTTGCTCGACCTGGTCCGCTTGCGCGGCCCGTTTCTCCAGCAACTTCACCCGCCGCTCAGCCAGGTCGCCCGACCGCCGCTGCTCCTCGATCCGCTCGGCCTCGAGCGCCAGCTTTTTCTCGCGCGATTCGCCTTCAGCCTTCGCTTTCGCGTGATCCATCGCTAGCCGCGCCAGCCGGGTCGCCAAGTCCAGCGTCTCCGGGTCCGCCGTTCCCTGCGTCGTCAGTTTGTAGCTGATCACCCGGTGCAGCGCCGCAATCTCGTCCAGGCCGGGAGCCGGATCCTTCTCGAGCGCCCCTTGGATCTCCCGCCGCGACTGCGCCCCCATGACGATGTCCTGGATCATTTGCCGCTCCGCCAGCTTGGCGCGCCGAGCCGTCCACCATTCACTCAATCTCCCGGTCGAGACCGCCACGCCGTCCTGGCGAAGTTGCTCCTGCACCTGGGCCAGCGTTTGACCCGCCAAGAACCATTCCTCCAGCCGCTCCGCGTGCCCGTCCAGTTTCGAGGCTCTGCCTTTAGGTTCCATCTTCGCGCTCTTGGTGTTCTCTGCGGTTACAATTGCCGCGCCCGGTGAGTACCCATCGGCGTCAGCGTCCAGGTCCGCGTCTTGAGCAGGTCGTCAGTCACCCCCAGCGCCAGCCCCGCCGACTCCACTGCCCCCAGTGCGTCACGCAGGTCCGAGTCCGTAGGTCGCTCGGGCGCGGCCCCAATCTTCACGTGCATGAATAGCGCCCGCTCCGGCGCTGGCTCCCCGTCGAACGTTTTGAGCGCCAGCAAAATCAGTCGGATTAGCTTCTCCCTCATGGTTATTGATTTCCTTTCTTGCTCAGCAATTGCACGATCACCTCCGTCCGCCCGCTCAGCGTGGACATGCCATTCAGCACCTCGTTCACCCGCTTATGCACCTCGCTGACGCGGCTCTCATTTTTCCCGTCCAGGTCTTGCAGCCGCGACTCCATTTTCTCGTTCATCCGGCGTTCCATCTCGCCCAGGTCCCGCTTGATGCCCCGATCCATGCCGCCCAGTTTCGCCCAGATGTTGTCATGCTCCACCTGGTTGCGCGCCAGGTCCCGGTCCACACTTGCATGTCGCGCCTGGCAATCCTTTTTCGACGCCGGCCCGCTGACCGACTCGACCTGCAAGGGCTGCGGCGATATCGCCGTGGTTGTCTTGTGACCCGTCAAGCGGTCCCATAGCTTGATGAACGCCAGCGTGCCGGTCACCGCTACCACGGCCACGCCGAACAGCCAGCCGATGGCGGCGGGCTCCGAGGGAGAGGGTAAATCCGCGATCATTTCGTCACCTCCGTGTGGTCAAACTCCAATCCCAGCGTCCGGCTCAGCCAATCCGGTGGCACCCGCCACGCCTCTGTTCGCAGGAATAATGGCCGCCTAACGCGCTCGCAGCACAGCACCACTAATTCGCTGCAAAACACTCTCCCCTGGGGACTGCCGCTCCGCCGGGTCACAAATCGCAGCACGTCCAGCCAATCGTATGGCGTCCCAATCAAGCGCACCGCCTCCCGGGCCAGCGCGCAATGCTCCTCGCGCGCAAGCGCGGGCGCGAACCGGAACACGTCTACCACCGTCCCGCGCGTGTGCAGGGTCGACAGCGATGGCGAGCATTTCACCCCGCCATCCCATGCCTCAATCACCGTGCCAGCGCGAAGTGTCTTGCCGGCAACTATTGCCCCCTCGTCGAACAGCAACGCCGCGTGCGAGTAGGGTGAGCGCGTGAACCACCGGATCACCTGGCTCACCCCACTGCGGCCTTTATAGAGTGCGATTTGCATCGTGTCTGGCGTAGCGGCGTCTCGCTAGATCGCTGGCGATCTTGGAGTGGGCTACTTCGCCGTGCTCGCCGCATTCGTGCCCGCGCTGGCCGGAGGCAATGCGCTAAAGGGCGCGTTCGTCCCCGTCGCGTAGGGCGCCAGCGCGCTGAAGGTGTTGCTCGCCCCCGGCGGCATCTGCGCCCACGGCACTGCGCTCGGCGTGATTGCCCCCGAGAGCCCATAGTCCGTCGCTCCGACCACCACGTCGCCGCTTCCCGCATTCTCACTGATGCTCGTGTCAAACGGGTTGATGCTCTGCTGGATGTCGAACGAGTCCACAAACTTCGGCGCATGCAGCTCGTTGGTCGCCGTGGGTATCATCTGCACCACCGTGCTCGCGAATCCCAGCTTGATATTCGGACTCCCGTTCTGCGTCGACGCCGTCTCCACAATCAGCCCGAAGGCCCGCTGCTTGACCGACACGATGTAGCCATCCTTGATGGCCGTGCTCATGCAGCCGGTCGCCAGCAACATCAGGCCGCCGCAAGCCAGCAATCCCAGCGGCCCGCTCACCCCGGTGGACGGCCTCGCCTGCGGACTATTGTTGACCGGTGGATTCAGCGTCAGCGTCGGCGCGCTCGCCAGGCCAGCGATCTCCCGCGTGATCCCCGCCCGGATGAACACCGCCAGCAACGCCACGGCCGCCGCGTAAGTGTCGTTCGGAATCACCCACCACTTTTGCCATACCCCAAACACCGCGATGCCCATCAGCATCGCCACGAGGTAGGTTTTGCAGCCCGGAAGAGCATCCAAGATTTTCTTCATATTGTTTCTCCAATGAAGAGGAAGCCGGCGCCGACGCCTCCGCCCACCCGGGAAACTAGGAAGATCGAATCCGGCAGCGCCGGCCCCTCAGATTGTTTTGCGCAAACGATTTCAGCCGCGCGGACATTGCGCCCGGCGGCCACTGATTCACTGCGTTTCCCATCAGTAACTATCACGCCCGACATCCTACATCGGGCTAAAATGCTACCGTGGTAATCTCCTTTCCCCCCGCGCTCCCACCCGCTCTTAGCGCCGCGCGGCACCCCCGTCAATCGCAAACGGCGTGGCCTCCCCCTTTTGAAATGTGCATTCGATGCACATCTGCCAGGGGGAACGCCTCAGAAAACCCTACCTTTCGCGGATCGATACCGACGCCCTCAATTCACCCTGATTCGACCAGAAGGACAAATTGAGATTGGTGCGCTCGACCGGGCCTCTGAAATCTCAAATCCGAAACTCCCTTTGCGTGAATTATTTCCTGCCCTTTTGAACCTCCATTACCCGCACGCGCTCTTGGAGCTTATAAATGTCCATCCCCTGCTCCATAGCGTCCGCCTCAAGCCTCATGATATTCGAGTGATCCTCATCGGCCAAGTGGTCCGTTATCTTGATCCCTTCAAGAATATTGCTCTCCGCGACGCGCATGTGCCGTCCCATTTCGCGCAACGCCGAGACCTCGCGCTCCAGTTCCGCTGTCCTCGCCTCTAGCGCGGCCACTTTGTGGTCCCGCCCGCAGCCGCTCAGCAACACCGCGGCCCCAGTCGCCGCTATAAGTCCCATTGCTCGCATACGTCCTATTCCTTTGGTGATTTTCGGCCTTTCGGTCCTTCCACCGCCAGGAGGATGCACTTGCAGTTCGCCTTGTCGCACCCTGGCAGCGGGAGCGTCGGCGCAAATTCGATCTCAAACAGATCGTCTCTTGCGGCGCGGTAAATATCGCACTCATCAGGGGCATAATTGCATCCCAGCACCCGGACGTATTTGATTCCCGCGCTCCGAAAGCTCTCCAATCGCTTGCGCGACATTTCTGCCACTTCTTCGTTTGTGAAAGGCGTGCCCATTATTGCCCATCGCTTGTGAATAACTTTTCTACCCCTTGGACGGTTTGTGTCCCACCCCTGGACATTATAATACCAGCATGAAAAATAGAAAACCGACCGTCGTCGCCACTATGGACCCGCGGCTTGCTGCCATAACCGAGGGCTGGCAACCGAGCGAACTCCTCGCCTTCGCTCGGCTGCTCAAGCGCGTCTCGAAACGTCTGCTTTCCGAGGTCCATTCCTCTGCGTCCCCGTCCAGGATCTATCTCAAATAGCGCCGTCATGCATCTACCTTCCAGAAAACGCATCACTTTGGAGCCCGCCCTGGAGCGGATCGCCGGCCACTTGGGGATCGCCGCGCGTCTTCGGCTCGCGAAGCAGTTCTATCGCTGGGGTATCCAGCTTTTCGTGTCTTGCCGTATATTACGCCAGGATGCTCCGCATCGTGGACCGCCTGCCTTAAAACCTCTTCCATTACGGAAGGCTCGGAAGAATTGACGTCCGGAACCGCCGCGCTAGGTGGAGGGGTCGGATCGGCAGTTTCCGCCCCCCGCTTTAGCGCCCCCTCCAAATTTGCAACCGTTGCAGCTTTGGGAACGACCACCCCGGCTGGGGCCTCATTCATCACCGATGGAGGCGTGCCGCCCTCCCGGTATTTCCTGGGGCCGCCCTTGCCCGCGCGGTCTGGCGCGCTGCGGTATTCATCGGGCACATGCACCCCCCGCCGCTGCATATACTCGATCACCGCGTCACGCATGAACTTGGATCGCGCCTCGCCCTTTCGCTCCTCGTCCACCAACCGGATCAACTCACGGTCGGCGTAGAACCCGAGGAGCTTTGTGTTGTCACTATGCAAGCCAGGCATGGTCTGAGTTTAACGCCCATTGAAATATTTTCAATAAAATGGTTGAAAGGGATTGACGGGCGTTAAACTCAGTTTAAACTCATGCAAGATGAACGACCGAAAAACCAAACGCGGAGCCTACCGAAGAGACGAGTGCGTGTTCATCGGCGCGTGGATACCAGTGCCTCTCATGCAGCTCGTGGACACCTTTGTGCGCGACCAAGATCTTGACCGCTCCAAGCTCCTCCGGCGGGCGCTTGAAGAAAAGATTCAACCCCCCGCGGCCACCCCAAAAGCCTGATATGACCCTCCTCCTCACCTTCCCGCCGTATTTCACGCCCTTGGACCAGGGCGTCATCATCAACCGCTATTTTCCGCGGGCCTCGTGCGTTCGCGCCCGCGGTCACAGCGCCGCCTGGGTCATTGTCCCCGAGGACCCAACTGCGGACACCATCGCCCACCTCGCCCAAAACCAAGTCATCGTCCTGGCCGCTGCCTAGCCATCAGTGATTATGCCCTCATTTCGCCAGCCCGATCTCCCCAAGTTCCAGGCCCCGCGCTACCGGCGACCCACCATGACGGTGGACGCCGCCAAAGGTGTGCTCGACCGCACCGAAGATGAAATCCGCGACCTGGTCGAGACCGGCTGCCTGGTCGCCTGGGACATCGCCGCTCCCGGCTCCCATCGCGCCGAGCTCCGCATCCTGACCACCAGCGTGTCCGAGTTCGTAGCGGCGTCTCGGGAGCTTGGCGGCCGTAGCCCCAGCGAAGGGGACCCCGCCCCCTCCGCCATCCAGCCGGAATCCGCCATCGCCGCCCTCGTGCCAAAACACGACAAGCCATTCGTGATCGGCCCCGAAGTCAAACGGATTTTGAACTGCGGCCGTCAACACCTCATCAACCTCGTGGACGCCAAGGTCTTGGAGCAACTCCCCGGCACTCAGTATCGTCGCGGCCCCCAAGGCTGGCCCGTCATCGCCCGCGCAAGTTTCACCCGTTTCCTCGAAACCCGCATGATCGGAGCCATCGCCTCATGAGCACGCCACTCCGCACATTCACCGGTTTCAAAGGCGTCTGCGCTTTCGCCCAGATTGGCGAGGTCCAGTTCGCCATCCTTGCCGCCAGCCAGCGCGAGATCGACATCCTCTGGGCCGGCATCCTCACCGAGGCCGGCCCCCTCGACCCCGCCGGCTGCAAACGCGCCATCCTCATCGAGCAATGCACGTTGCCCGATCGCCCGGCCGCCATCTCCCGCTGCCAACAATGCAGCCAGCCGCTGACGCCTGGCCGGGAATGCTCTGTCTGTCACTCGGTGGCGTTTGCCGGCGCGGTCATCGCCCACGTTGACCGCGAAGCCGCCGCCCCCTGCGTAGCGGCGTCTCGGCAGAGCGCCGCTGATCTCTCCGCCCCCGGCGACGACATCCCCGAGATCGTCACCAACATCGACCCCGACGACCCCAATCCATGAGCGAAGCCCTCTACTACTGTAAAATCTGCGGCCAGCGAAACCGCCTCAAGCGCACCCCTCACCGCACCACCACCGACCACGGGGCCCGCATCCTCTGCCACGGCGACTGGGTCGAGCAGACCGCTACCCCCTGCTGGACCTGCCGTTACCGCCAGTCCAAAGCCTGCCCCGACCCCGGCGTCATCACCACCTCCCCCTGGAAAGGCTGCGGCGCCTGGGTTGCCCCCGCTCCCGCCCCCGTGGTCACTACCATCGCTCCCGATCCGTCCGATCCGTCCGGTCCGTCCGAGGCCCCCACTTATGCGGCCCCAACGGGGCGCGGCAACACAGCCCAGGGCAAGGCCGCCAAGGCCGCCGCCCTGGGCACCGCCGCCGTTGCACCATCAAGCCCTGTAAGGGCGCCCCAAGCCTCCCGCGCCCCCTCCCTCAACGACGGCCACGATGCCGCCATTGCCCGTGAACTCACCAAACGCTTCACTGATGCCCAGACCGGCCTGCGGCGCGTCATCTCCTTCGGCCTTCTCGCCTGGGAGGTTAAGGAGACCAAACTCAAGCACGGTCAATTTGGTGCCTGGCTCGCGGCCCACTGCCCAAATCTCGCTGATACCAGCAGCCCCGGAAAGCCCACTGCCTCCCGGTCCCTCCATACCTACATGGCCCTCACCAAGGGCGTTTTGGAGAGCCTCGGATTCACCGTCGAGAAGTATCTTGCCCACATTTCAAATTCGCAGCAGTTGCGAATTTGCCAGGGTGGTAAATATCTCGTTTTGCCCGATAAAACACTCCCCCCTGATGCCCGCGATCTGAAGGGTAAACTCTGCGACCTGGTGGACGGCAAGACCCAGCGCCAGCTCCTACTGGAGTTCAAGCAAGTTGAGCCAGACGCGGATGGCGCGGTGAGGCCCAAAGTCGGACGACTCAAAGGCCAAGGCGGGGCCACGAAGGCCCAGCGCGTGGCCAAGCAGCAGGAGGATGACAACGCCCGACTCGAAGCCATCCGCATCAAGGCCGACGAAGTCCACGACTGGCTCATCGAGGTCGCCGACGACCAGCACCTGGGCGCGGCTCTCGACCTC
>Ga0316220_1002794_pt1 | contig 15538 bp, 7 predicted proteins | sample TBH18005metaG_FD_203632 | JGI IMG/M metagenome (GOLD analysis project Ga0316220, IMG submission 203632) | Freshwater microbial communities from Trout Bog Lake, Wisconsin, USA - TBH18005 | ecosystem: Environmental > Aquatic > Freshwater > Lake > Hypolimnion/Profundal zone | place: USA: Wisconsin...
CAGCGTGCTTGAGCCGATGGTGTTGCTCTACCGCTTCACCGGCGAACCGCAGTATCTGGAGTTTTGCAAATATCTGCTGCGCGCTTGGGAAACGCCGACCGGACCGCACCTAGTTTCGCGCCTGTTGAATCAACAGGGCGTGAACACGGTGGGCAATGGCAAGGCCTACGAAATGCTTTCCTGCCTCAACGGCGTGCTCGAACTCTACCGCACCACAGGTGACACGAATTTATTCAACGCCGGCCTCCATGCCTGGCAGGACATCGTGGACCACCGCCTTTATCTCACCGGCGCGGCCAGCTACCGCGAATGTTTTCACGATGATTTTGATTTGCCGAACAACAACAATGTCGGCGAAACCTGCGTTACCGTCACCTGGCTCCAGTTCAACGCGCAACTGCTGCGCCTGACCGGCGAGGCGCGTTTTGCGGAACAGCTCGAGCACGTCGCGCTCAACCAGTTGCTCGGCGCGCAAAAGCCCGATGGCACGGCGTGGGGCTACTATGTGCAAATGGAAGGCAAAAAACCCTACAGCTCCACGCTCGACGGCCACTGCTGTCTTTCCAGCGGCCCGCGCGGCATCGCGTTGCTGCCGACGTTCGCCGTCACCACGGATGCCGACGGCGCGGTCGTCAACCTTTTCGACGCCGGCATTTCGCAGCTCAACTTGCGCGACGGCACGCCGGTGGCGTTAAAAATCGAAACGATGTATCCGGCTGACGGAAGCATCCGCATTACCGTCGAGTCGAAAGCGGAAAAGGAATTTTCCATCAAGCTGCGTCTGCCGGTGTGGTGCCGGGAATATTCGCTCAAGCCATCCGGCGCGAAGCTGGGTGCGGACGGCTACACCACACTTCACCGGAAATGGAAATCCGGCGATGCCGTGGAACTGAACCTGAAGCTCGAACCGCGTGTCGTTGTTGGCGACCACCTGAACCAAGGCAAGATTGCCGTGTGCTACGGCCCGCTGGTGCTGGCGGCGGACGAAGCGCTGCTGGCCGCCAGCCAAACCATCAATGCGCTGGCGCTTCCCAAGCCTGACCTTGCGGCGCTGGCCATCACCCCCGTCGCCGCCCCGGCTGACTGGAAGACCTGGCCGGGCGCGCGGCTTTTCCAAATCAACGCCACCACGCGGCGCGGCGACACGCAATTCAACACCAGCCTGGCGCCGTTCGCCGACGCCGGCAGCACCGGCGCGCGCTACAAAGTCTGGCTGCCGCTCGCCGGCCTGCCGAACGCCAATATGTTGCTTGATGGCCGTGAAAGCCGCTCGCGTCCGGGCAACCGGGCCGGCTCGATTAACGACGACGATCTGCAAAGTTTTGCCGTCACCTATGACGGCAAGCCCGCCACGGAAGACTGGTTTGCCGTTGCCCTGGCGCAACCGGCGGCGGTCCGCCGCGTGATTTTCATCGCCGGAAAAACCTTTCACGACGGCGGCTGGTTCGACGCGAGTGCCGGCAAGCCGCGCGTGCAAATCCAGCGCGCCGCCGGCAGCCAATGGGAGACGGTGGGCGAACTGGCTGATTATCCGGCGACCACCGCCACGGATTGCAAAAGTCTGAACTGGGGCGGCAATCAGTTCACCTTGAAGCTGAAGGCGCCCGCAACTCTTGTCGCCGTTCGCGTGGTCGGCCGCCCGGCCGGCGGTGATAATCCCAAGCAAGCCTTCTCCTCGTGCGGCGAGTTGCAGGCCTTTGCCGAATAAGGCAAGGGCCGGAAGATAATTACAGCCTTTAAAACCATGAATAAAATCATCAATCGAATCATCATCGGCTCATTTGCGTTCGTCGCGGTCCATCTTCACGCCGCCGACCAGGATGTCCGCCAGCATGGCGCCGCCGGCAACGGCGTGACGCTTGATACGGCCGCGTTTCAAGCGGCGATCAACCAGGCCGGTGCCGGCGGCGGCGGAGTCGTGCGCGTGCCGCCGGGAAAATATCTGGTCGCGCATGTGGAGCTGCGCTCGAACATCACGCTGCATCTCGACCAGGGAGCCACCATTTTGGGCAGCACCAATTACCATGACTATCCGCGCAAAGTTCACGATGCCATTTTGGTGGCGAATGGGGCGGAACATGTTTGCATCGAAGGCGCGGGGGAGATTGACGGGCAGGTGACTGGCAATTTGACTTCGCGCGAGGCGGACTTGCTCGAAACCCGGAACCAACGCACCGATATTATCAGAATCTCGAAAAGCCGTGATGTGACGGTGCGAGGCGTCACTTTGCGGAACAGCGATATTTGGACGGCGATTTTCCAAAATTGCGGGCATGTGCGCGTTGACGGCATCACCATCCGCAACAATCTCAAGCGGATTGAAACCGACGGCATTGACATCAACAGTTGCAAGGATGCGAAGGTGACGCATTGTCACATCAGCACCGGCGACGATGCGGTTTGTCTCAAAAGTTTTGCCCCGTTGCCCTGCGAGGACGTGGAGGTCAGCGATTGCGTGCTCGAAACGGCGGAGGCGGCGCTGAAGTTTGGAACCTCGTCGGAAACGGATTTCCGCCACATTCGTTTCCATGACTGCCAGATCATCAACTCGCGAGTGGGGGTTGGATTCTACATGAAAGACGGCGGAACCGCGCAGGATGTGGTGGCGGAAAATCTGGAGATCCAATTGGCACCCATCCCCAACATGGCGGGACCGTTGTTCATGGACATCGAGCGGCGCAACGCCGACTCCAAAATGAGCGCCATCCGCGACGTCACTTTTCAGAACCTTCACATCTCCGGCGGAACGAGCATCGTCCTGCAGGGCATGTCCGAAAGTCTCCTGGAGAATGTCACGCTGCGGAACATCACCTTCGACGTGAAAACTCCTCAAGACTATGCCAAACGCAAAAAGCCCGTTGGCGGCAAACGGACGACGCAGGACGACCGCGACACCAAATTTGAACGGATGCCAACTTACGCCGCCTTGGCCAACATGAAGAACCTGACGATTGACGGCCTGCACATCAATATTTTAGAAGCCGACTTCAAGCAGTTCCCGCGCTCGGCACTGGCGCTCTTTGCGGTGGATGGGGCGCAGATTTCCGGCGTGTCTCGGACTCCGTCGTCCGGCAGCCCGGCGGTCATCGGGCAGACGGATTGCAAGCAAGTTCGCCTCGCGCCATAAACGCCAAGCCATGAATTCAATTATCCTGCAAATCATTGTAGGGGCATTGACGCTTGGCTCTGCCGCCGTTTCGGCCCCGGCCACTGAATCGCCAGAGGCGGCAGCGGCTTGCGGGCAGCGCGTGCAAACGGTGATGGGCACGAAGGGCTGCGTCGCGTTTTGGGATTTTGTGAAGCGTGAGCCGGCCGGTGCGCGGCGGTTCACCGCCCATGTTCCGTTGGGAGCAACGAATGATTTTGCGCTCGAGGCGGCGAACTACGTGCGCGATTACTGGGGCGAAGGGCGCGAGGCCGGCTATGCCGATTTTCCGCTGCTGGGGCGCGGACCTTTTGGCCAGGCGATTCGAATCAGAAAAGAAACCGACGACAATTTTCGCCCGCTGCTGTTCGTGCCGCGCGTCCGGCTCCAGGATTCGGCGATTGACATCAAAGGACTGGGAAAATCCGTGTCGGTGGTCGTGTGGGCGATTCGCGAGAGCGGCAACCACGGGCTGGCGGGCATCTGGCACGAGGGCACCGATTTGAAACGGGAAGAGACCGTCAACGTCCGGCGCGTCGAACGCGGCCAGCGGCAATACGCATTGTTTGCCGGCTTGAACAAGGTGGGCACGGCCTGCGGTCATGTTTCCGAAAACGGCGCCGGCTCGTTTGCCTACAAGTATGCGATGCATAAATCGAATTCCGGCGATGTCTCGCCGGCCGTTCCTGCTGATGCGCCGGCGGACGTGCTGGATGTCTCCTGGCAATGCTTCGTCATGACCTTTGACCACGAGCAACACGAGCTCACCGGCTGGTTGAACGGCCGCGCCGCCGAACGCTGGCAGGAAGACGTGAAGAAAAACCTGCCGCCGGTTTACAATGCCTGGTCGCAGGGCGAACTTAGCCGCGCGCCCGGCCGGTCGCCCGGTGAAGACCCCAATTTCCCCGCCGATCAGTTTTACAATCCGCCGGAAGACAAGCCGCTCTCGGTAAAAATTCTCAGCGAGACGCAGGATGAACGCGTCGAACTTCAGGAGTTCCGATACACGCGTGTCAAAGTCACCTGGCACAAAGATGCGGATGGAAAGCTCGCGGTGGTCGCGCGCGACTTGGCTGACGTGCGTTTGAATCCCTGGTGGTTTCCGCACAATATTTACACGCCCAAGGATGCGACGAGCGGTGGTCCATTCACCATCGGCCGCGTCATTCATAGCGGCCGCAGCGTCGGGTTCACCGGCTGGATCGGCGGGGTCGCGGTTTTCGACCGCGCGTTGACGGCGGATGAAATCAAACGTCTGTCCGATATCAGCCGCATGCAGTCCATCCCGTTTCCAACCAGTCCATCCTCATGAAGAAAAAAATCATCAGCCGGATCGTGCTGCGCGCCTTGGCCGCGTTTGTCATCGCTATAATTTTTTCACCATCGGCCGGGCAATCTGCGGTGGCTGCCGTGGCTTCGCCGCCGTTGAAAGGGGCGCCGGCCGTTGATCAGTTGCTGGCCGAGCTGACGCCCGCCGCCAGGGCTAAATTTATTCGGGCGGGAGTGGTGCTCAAGCCGGACGGACGTGAACTGGCCGAATGGTTTTTGCGGCCGCTGGCCGAGAGCCGGGGACCGGCGTTGCCGCCGGTTGCGCCAGTCAAGCTCAGGAGCGGGGCCAAAGAGCCGCCTCAACTTGCGGCCTTGCTGGCTCATCGGGTTTCCTTGCTCGGCGGTTATCCGGAACAAGACCTTGGCGCGCGGATTGACTGGCTGCGGGCGCCGAAAGATGACTGGCAATGGCCGACGCATCTCTCGCGGCATTACTGGCTGCGGCCGCTGGCCGAGGCCTGGCGCGCCACAAAGGATCCGCGTTACAGCGGCGAGGTGCTGGCGGTTTTGACCGACTGGGTGCAGCGCACGCCGTTGCAGGCTCCCGAACTGCGCTGGGGGCGTCCCCGCTCGGCGGGCGCGGGAATTCCCGCCACGGCCGAAGGGACATTCAAAAGTTATGGTGACGGGCCGTGGACTTCGCTTTCCGCCGAGTCGCGCGTCGCGGTCTGGACGGAACTGTTGCAAGACATTTGGGATGCGCCGCAGATGACGAACGCCAGCGTGGCGCTGCTGCTGCACAGCCTGGTGCATGACCATCGTTTGATCATGATGAACCATGAACGCTGGGGGACCGCCAACCAATACACCTCCGTGGCTGCAGGGCTCGTGCATTTGAACTGGTGGTATCCGGATTTCATCGGCGCGGAGCAAGCGGAGCAGGCCGGCTGGGAACGGCTCGGCAAAGTGACCCGCCAGCAAATTTATTCTGATGGTTCCATGGCCGAATGTTCGCCCAACTACGCCCTGGGCTCGCTTTTGGTGCTATTCAATCTGGTGAACGATGGTGAGCGGCAGGGGCATGCCGTGCCGGCCGAAATGCGGGCGGCGGTGACGCGGGGCGCCCGTTATTTTGCGTTGATTTCCGATCCGTTGGGCCGGTCGCCGCGCATTGCCAAGGGCGGCGGATCGCTGCGGCCAGCACTGCAAAAGCTGAATGTGACGGCCAACGATCCGGCCGTGGCGTTCGCGGCCGCCGGTGGGCGGGGGCAGCCGCCAACACCGGCCAATGTGCTGTTTCCGTGGGCCGGGCACGCCGTGTTCCGGTCGGGCTGGGATGAGCGCGCAACCTGGATGTTCTTTGAGCCGGGACCGCGCGGCAGCGGGCATCATGATTTGGCGCAGCTCGGCGTGCAACTGATTGCGAACGGGGAATGGCTGCTGGCGGATCCGGGATTTTACAGTTACTCCGCCGCCGGCGAGGAGGCGAAAATGGCGGAGTATCTGCATTCATCCGCCGCCCACAATGTCGCCTTGGTGGACGGGCAGGGACAAATTTCGGCCGGCATCGGAATTCTGCGCGGACCCAATGCGGCGGCGGGCGACTATCATTGGACGGAAACCGCCGACTCCATTTCTGCCGGCGGCGTTTATGGCTATGGGTTTGGCGACAAAGGACAGATTTCCGTCCGGCACACGCGGACGGTCGTCTGGTTTCCAAAAAAAGATGAGTTTGAAATCCGCGACCAGTTTGAAGGCGTTGGCCGGCACCGCTTGGAATTGCGCTGGCAGGCGGATCCGCAAGCCAGGGTGGTGAGCAATGTCGCCACGGCGCAATTTTCGATGCCGCGCGCGGCGCTGGAAATCGCCCCGACCGGCAAATTGCCGCTCAAGCTGAAAGTGATTCGCGGGGAGCAGAATCCCTTGGGCGGCTGGTTCTCCGCCGGTTACGGCAAACTTGAACCGGCCCCGACGCTTTGCGTGACCGGTGAAGCCGATTTGCCGCAGCAGATCGTCACCCGCCTGAAAATCCAGCGCGTCAAATGATCGCCGCCGCTGGAAGCCTTGGCGGTGGGTGAGGTTCAACTGGACGACCGGATCCGGCCTGCTAATATTTCCGCTCAACCCCTCATCCCTGCAACCCAAAACGAAAATGATCAAATTTGAAATCACCCGGATGATCGCCGCCGGCATGGTGCTGGCCGGCGTTTTGCTGCCGGCCCGGGCCACCGAAAAGACTTACGAGCCGAACTGGGCTTCGTTGGACCAGCGGCCCACGCCGGCGTGGTATCAGGACGCCAAGTTTGGCGTGTTCATCCATTGGGGCCTTTATTCCGTGCCCGCTTGGGGCATGCATGGCGAATACGCCGAGTGGTATTGGAACCGGCTTGACGGCAAAAATCCCAAGTGGGCTGAATGGCGCGCTTTTCACGCGAAGAACTACGGCACGAATTTCGACTACCAGGATTTCGCCCCGCGCTTCACCGCCGAATTGTTCGATGCGAAGCAGTGGGCCGACCTGTTCGTCCGGGCCGGCATCAAATATGTCGTGCCCACCTCGAAGCATCACGAGGGCTTTGCGCTCTGGCCCAGCGCCGAGGCGAGCCGGGATTGGGGGCGTCCCTGGAACGCCGCCGAGATCGGCCCGAAACGCGATTTGCTGGGCGAGCTCGCCGCCGCCACGCGCGAACGCGGCCTGAAGTTCGGGTTTTATTATTCGCTCTACGAATGGTTCAACCCGCTCTGGCTCACGAACCGCGCGCTTTACGTCAGCCGGCACATGACGCCGCAATTCAAGGACGTGGTCACGCGCTACCAGCCTTCGATCATCTTTGCCGACGGCGAATGGGACATTTCCTCGAAAGACTGGCAGAGCGAATCCTTGCTGGCGTGGCTGTTCAATGAATCGCCGTGCAAAAACGAGGTCGTGGTGAATGACCGCTGGGGCAAGGATTGCCGCCACAAGCATGGCGGTTACTGGACGACGGAATACGCCGCCGGCATGAAGGACGGTTCGCATCCGTGGGAAGAAAGCCGCGGCATGGCCTACTCCTACGGCTTGAATCGCGCGGAACGATTTGACGACTACAAGACCACGCGCGAATTCATCCTCGTGCTGGCCGACCTCGTCAGCCGCGGCGGAAACCTGCTGCTGGACATCGGGCCGGCGGCGGACGGGACGATCCCGCCGTTGATGGAGCAGCGCCTGCTCGAAATGGGCGACTGGCTCAAAGTCAATGGCGAAGCCATCTACGGCACCCATTGCGCCGCCCGCACCTGCCAGTGGACGGAAGGTGAGCAGCCCAAGCAGGAATATGGCGAATACATGGTGAAGTATAATCTGCTGGACCAGGTGGGCCAGGCCTCGAAGAACGGCATGGCGGTCAAACAGGTTTTTTTCACGCAGAAACCCGATGCGCTTTACGCCATCACCACCGGCTGGCCGGGCAAGGAGCTGGTGCTCCATGACGTGCGCGTGCCGAAGACCGCCACGGTTACGATGCTGGGCGTTCCCGGCTCATTGAAGAAATCCGTCCGGCACAACACGCTCACCATCGCCACGCCGAATCTTGGCCCGGACGGGGCGCCCTGCCATTACGCTTATGTTTTCAAGATCACCGGGGCGGAAGTGCTGCCGGAAAAACAATAATAAAAACAGAATATCAACCAAGCCATGACCAAGCCCTGCCGCCGCCTTGTTTTCATCCTGTTCGGTCTGACGCTGGTTGCCAGCGCCGGCGAATTAAACAGCCGGATGGAGTTGACGCTTGACCGCGTGTTGCGCGGCGGGCCGCCGTTCTACACCGTTGATTTTGTGCTGGCCGACGCCGTGCCGGAACACGTGCGCCGCTTTACGGAATTCAGCGGCGACGTGTCCGGCCGCTATCTCGGCGCGCTGGCGACGGTCGCGCAGTTCAGCGGGAAAAAATTTCCCGAACTTGACCGGGTCGCCGCCAAAATCGTGAAGCTGCAGAAGGCGGACGGCCATTTCGGCGATCCGTTCAGCCCCAATGCGGTCACCAAAAGCGACATGGCCACGATGTGGGGCAACGGCCGGCTGCTCATCGGACTGTTGGAATATTACCGGTTGAATCCGTCGCCAGAAATAATCGCCTGCGCCCGCCGCCTGGGCGATTGCTTCGTGGAACTCGGGCCGCGCTTCAACGACCCCGCCATCGTGGAGAAATTTAGCGGCGACCAGGTCGCCGTGGGCTACATCTGTTGGACCCAGATCATCGAGGGATTGGTGGAGTTGGACCGCCTCACGCACGACGAAAAATACCTGGCGCTGGCCGGGCGGATCGCCGTCAACACCCATCGCTATCCGAAGGAACACAGCCACGGATTTGCGTGCGCCTTGCGGGGCATCCTGGAGCTTTACCGGGTCACGCACGATGGCCGGTGGCTGAAGCAAGTGGAGAGCGAATGGGAAGGGATCGTCACTTCCGGGAACCTGTTGCCGCAAGGCGCGCTGCCGGAGGTTTTCACGCCGTGGATTGCCCGCGACGAGGGCTGCGCCGAAGCCGACTGGCTGCGGCTCAATCTGGCGCTCTGGGCGGAAACCCGCAACCCGCGCTATCTCGACAATGCGGATTTGACGCTGTTCAACGAGTTTTTCTTCAACCAGTTTTCCACCGGCGACTACGGCCATCATAAGTTCAGCGCCGAGGGCATCGCGCCCGGGTGCGCCCGCGCGTGGTGGTGCTGCACCTTCCACGGCCTGCGCGCCTTCCCGGATATTTTTAACGCCACCTTCCACCGCGAGCCGGCGCGGCTTTGTTATGATTTGCCGGTGGATGGCCTGGGCATCGCTGACGGCTTGACGTTGCGGGCGGACTCGACGCTGGCGCAGGACGCCGGAGTGACGCTGACCGTGACGAAGGCCGACGCGGCGGAACACGTTTTGAGCATCCGTCAGCCGGCCTGGGCTTCGGCGCTCGAACTCCGGCTCAACCGCCGGTCATTCACCGGTGTCGCGCAGGCTGGCGCGGTGGAAATCCGCCGTCGCTGGCAAAAGGGTGATCAGCTGATTGTCCATTATGTGATGCGCACCCGGTTGCTGCCCAATCCCGCCGCCGCCAGCCGGGTCGCGATCTGGCATGGGCCGTGGTTGCTGGGAGTGGATGAGCAGGATTCCCCCGCGTTTTTCAATGAGCCCATGGAAAAGAATCGTGTGCTTCTGCCGGCGCTTCCGGCCGATCAAAATTTGCCCCTCAAGGCGGCAACGGAAACGGCAAAAAAAATTCCCTTCACCGCGCCGGCGGCTCATCTCGCGCTGCCGTATCTGCATGGCGGCTATCCGATCCAGCCGCAGACCGTCACGCTTCGGCCGATTGCGGAACATACCGCCGTTGCCGGCAGCACGGCGTGGGTGTGGTGGTTCCAGCCGGGCAAATAATTTTTGCTGCCCCAAGCTTTCCAAGTTGGCTGGGCGGGGCCGCGTTGTCCTGGCGGCTCCAACCATACCAGCGAAGACATTGAGGAAGCCGAGGGTTCAATCGGCCGACAGATCATGGGGCTGCGCCAGTTTCCAGGTGTCGCCGCCGTCGGGGGACATCAGCAGCATCCGGTGATGGCCGGGGCGGTCGTTCCGATAAAACCAGAACGTGGACCAATAATCGTAGGAAAGGAACAGCCGGCCTTTATGGTCAATCGTAAGCCGATGATAAAAGACGCTGTATTCGGAAAACGGCGGCACGATCAGGATGCGCGGCGGTTCCCACGGCTGGCCGGGACGCTTCCGCTGGTAGGCGAGAGTCGCATAAGTGCTGGCGGGAAATGGTTCCGCATTATTTCGCCATAACCGGAACACGGCGTGAAGCGTGTCGTCCGGGCCGCAGACCAGGCCGACGTAAGTTTGATTCAGTTTTTCTCCCATCGGCGCGGCCTCGGTCCAGCCGCCGCCGGCGTCGTTTAGCTTCAGCGATTGAGCGTAGGGAAACGGCTGGCCGTGCGTGCCGGCCAGCACGTCGAGGCCGCCCCGGCTGTCCATGGTGATGCTGGGCGAGTTGTGGATGTCATTGGGTGGCGCTCCCTGGCCCACCAATGCTGGCGGGCCCAGCCGTCCGGTGGCGCGGTCATACGTGACGACGTAGGCGGGAACGCCGGGGCCGGGTGCTTGGGGGTCGGTCGCTTCACCCCAGACCACATGGACTTTATTGCCGCGGGAAATGACGGAGGCGGGGATGCCCGAGTGTGCCGCCAGGCCGATGCATTTGGTGGAAATGAGGATGGGTTCGCCGACCGTGATTTGCCCGCCCGTCTTCTTGGGCAGAAACAATTCCAGATCTTGGAGTGAACGCCAAAAAACTTTTTGATCCTTGACGGTTTGCGTGTAGCGCAGGACTGGCGGCGGCCCGTCCGGAAGGTTGTGGCCCGTGAATGCCTCCATATCAAATGCTTTTTCCCGACCGGGACGGCCGGGGATCACGGCGGCGGCAAACGTCTGTCCGCCGTTCGTTGAATACATGAGGGCATCTTTTCCGCCGGCCGCGGCGAGCACATAAAGCCGGTTGTCCTGGTCAAACGCCACCTTTGAGCAAAGCGCGCTGGAATGGAGTCCCGCCGGCGAGTCAATCCACTTTCCATTATGCACCGTCGCCACGCCGCCGCTCGTCCTGAAGAACGGCTGGTTGTGCTGGTCGAAATAAACCTGGTTGTCGTCCGGATAATCCGGCAGATGGCCGAATTGCTCGTTTTCCTGTCCGTAAGGTTTGAGCACCATGGGCAAGGCCAGCGGTTTTGCCGCCGGCGCTTCGCCGGCCTTCACCGTCAGCGTCGAAAAAGTGGAGAAGCCGGCATCGTCCAGCGGCGTCGCCCGCACCTGGACCAGCCGCGTTTCGCCGGCCGCCGGCGCCGCGCAGTGGACGGTGACCGTGGCGGATTTTTTCGCGCCCAGTTGCACGCGTTCGGCCGACAACCGCGCGGGCCAGTCGCCGCCGGGAAATTCCAGCGCCAGTTGAATCGTCCGCGCTATCGTCGCGTCATTCCGGATCTGAAAAGTCATCTCCTTCGGTTCGCCCGGCGAACCATAGACTTTCAAACTGTAAGGCATCAGCAGCCAGCGGTTCTCCGGAAACGGAAACCAGGATTTCAGTTCGGGCGTCCAGCAAGCCATGTCGCGTTGCGGGTCGCTTTCCACCCAGCGGGTGATGCCGTCAATGGCGATCGTCGCCTGCGCCGCCGCGAAATGCAGCCGCCACGGAACCGCTTCGCGCTGGCGGCTCGCGGCAAACGCGCCGGCGGCCCGGCCTTTTTCATTGGGCGGCAAAGCGGCGATGAGCGCGCCCTGCGCATCGAACACCTGCGGTGCCGCCGCGTTCCTGGGCAGGCCCGCCACCTCGATGTTGAACGCGCCGGTTCGCGGCATGAAGCACACGTCGCCCGGCCGCTCCGGACTCGCCAGCACGATCGGTTCCTCGTGCCGCGCATCCCGGTGGCCGCGCGCCGTCTCGATCACATACTTTGGGCAGTTGGCGCGAAATCCCCAGACGGTGTTGTCGCCAAACCGGTCCTGCGCGACCGTGATGTTCAGCGCATAAACGCCCTGGTGTTCCACGCGGGTTGACAGCCGGCATTGCCGCACCGGCCCCCAGCCATTTTCCGATAGCCGCTCATCGGCGGGGATCGTCGCCTCCTGCAACACCCGCCGGTCCGGGCCAACAAGGATTGCCCGCAGTTCCGCGTGTGGGCTGTGGCGGGTCCGGTCGCGCTTCACGACCTCCACCGTCAGTTCGCCCGGCTCCGCCAGAAAATAAACCCCGCCGACCCCGCCGATAAACAGTTCATTGGTGGAAACATTTCCGGGCTGGGCGGTTTCTGCCCGGCTGGTGAGGAACAGCGGCACCGCCATCAAAGCGCGGAGAAAAATGCGGCGGAATGTTTTCATGTTGAATGGCCGGTGATTCATTGCGCCGGCGCGAATTCCACGTCCACCGGCGCGCCTACGGACAAAACCTGCCCGGTCGGCGTCAACCGTCCGGTGGCGGCGTTGACGCCAAAGACGGTCACCGTTTCCGACTTCTGATTCGCCACAATCAGCCAGCGGCCCGTGGGGTCAATGCCCATGCCGCGGGGAAACTTTCCGCCGCACGGCACGTTTTCCACCGGCGCGAGCCGGCCGTCTTTTCCGTCCACGGCCAGAACCGAGACGCTGTCATGTCCGCGCACCGTGGCATAAACGAACCGGCCATTCGGACTCACGGCGATTTCGGCCGCCGAGTAAGCGGCCTTGACCGGCTCGCCCGGCGGCAGGAGCGGGACGGTTTCCCGCGCGTCGAGAGTTCCGGCCAATCCGTCCCAGGCGAACGCCGTCACCGTGCAGCCCATTTCATTGACGACGTAAACATTTTTTCCGTTGGGGCTGAAGGCCAGATGTCGCGGGCCGGAACCCGGCGGCACGGAGGCAAACGCCGGCGCGTTCGCGGCGAGCGCGGCGCTGGCCGGATCCAATTTATAAATCATCACTTGGTCCAGGCCGAGGTCGCACGCGAGGGCGAACCGCCCGGCCGGTGCCGGCAACACGCAATGCGCGTGCGGGCCGGCCTGGCGGCTCGGGTTGATGCTGTGGCCGTGGTGCTGGATGACGGTGCCGTCGGTGAGGCGGCCGTCGGGATTGACCTGAAATGATTTCACGCTGCCGTCGTTATAGTTGGCGGCCAGCACGGTTTTGCCGGCGGCGTCCACGCTGACATGGCACGGGCCCGCGCCGCCGGAGGATTTTTGATCCAGCTGCGTCAGCTTGCCGGAGCGGCCGTCCACGGCGAAGGCGCTCACCGTGTCGCCGTCCCCGTCCCCGCGCGTGGCGGCATAAAGCCGTCGGCCGTTGGGCGACACCGCCAGAAAATTTGGACTGGCGGCGGCGGCCGCCAGTTCCAGCGCGGAAAGCCTGCCCGTGTCCGGGTCCAGCCGCGAAACGCAAATGCCCCGGCTCAGCTCATTCGTGAACGTGCCGAAATAAACAAAAAAATCCCCGGCCGAAGCCGCTGGGAAAACCGGCAGCGCGGCGGCGATGAGCAGCACAAAGACGAATTTGGCGGTGGCCGACAGGCTTGGTTTCATAAGGTGATTTTACGGGCTTCGCATCCGGATAAAAGTGAAATGGCATCGTTTTACGCCTTCACATCTTTCCAGCGCATCAATCCTCATCCACCACTTTCACCGCCCATTCGGGATAAGGCTTGGCGCCCATCGTCGCGCGCCAGAGGATGCGGTTCAGGTCATTCTCGTTGCACTGGTCGGGCTTGTCTAAAGGCAGCCTGGCCGAGGCCACCGCGTTCTGGCGCAACTGCCGGTCGGAAATCTTCTTCGCCGCCGGATTCATTTCATCCAGCGGCACATTGTTCGTTACCGCCGTGAACGCTGTGAAATCCAGCGTGTTGGTGAAGCAGTCGAACATCGGCGTGGCCGTGGCGTCGAACTGGTTCATCGGCGGCAGGCCGAGCATCAGCTCCATCGTGCGCAGCAGGCTGGTTTGGTTGTATTGCGTGCTGACGACGGCGTGGCGTCGGGTGTAGGCGCTGACGACGTAGGCCGTGGTGCGGTAGCCGCTGACATGATCCCAGCCGTTCTGCGGGTCGTCCTCCACGGCGAAGATGCAGGTGTCCTTCCAAAATTTGCTGTGGCTCACGGCCTCGACGACCTGCCCGAACGCGAGATCATTGTCGGCCACCTGCGCGCTGGGCGTGGGCGAACCGGCCCTCGTGCCGCTGGTGTGGTCGTTGGGCAGCCAGAGAATCGTCAGCGCCGGCAGGCTGTCGGTCTGTTCAAATTCTTTCAGCCGCCGGATGAACTTTGCCGCGCGCAGCCCGTCCGGCACGGCCAGGTCCCAGCTCACCCAGTCCGTCTCCATGAACGGCTTCAGCGCGGCGATGTCCGGCTCGCAGGTGTATTCAATCGCCTTCGCGCCGGTGGTGAAATCTTGCCACGCCTCGGCGAAAGTTATTTTCCCTTTTTGCGACGGATTTTTCCAGCGCTTGCTGGTGGTGGTGAATTCGCCGAAGTCGCGGACGGTTTTGCCGTGCGCGAGCGCATTATCCCAGATGAAGCCGGCGGGCGAATATGCCAGGGCGTCCGCGCCTTCCTTGGCAAAACCGCCCGCCGGATAGCTGCGCGGCCAGCCGGCGAAGGAGCGCTCGACATATTCCGTGGCGATGCTGCTGTCGGCCCACTGATGGCCGTCGGCGCTCAGGATGCCGGAACAGTAGGTGTTGTCGAGTAGCGCAAATTCGCGGACCAGTTTGTGTTCGTTCGGCGTCACGCGCTCGCCGAAACTGCACAGTGCCGCGTCGCCGTTGCCTTCCTTCACGTCGCCAAACACCTGGTCATAGGTGCGGTTTTCCTTGATGATGTAGATGACGTGCTGGAAGACGCCGGCCTCGCCGGCGCGCTCGGGCACCGGCTGCGGCGCGCGGTTCGGGCGCGCGGGCAGCCGCGCCTGCGCGAGCAGCGGATAGCGCAGGTTGGACAAGGCTTTTTGCGTGAACGCTGCCAGCTCGCCCGCTGACGGAACCGGCATCAGCGACAGCGAGCCGTTGAACTGCCGGGTGTTGAAACCAAAGCCGTCGGCGAGCCTGGCCGGCTCCGTCTTCATGCCGATGTTTTTGAGATTGGCGGCGCAGATTTTTTTGCCGCGCGCATCATACGCCAGCGCGCCGGGAAACCAGCCGGCGGGAATCAGGCCGAGCAATTTCGTATCGCGCGGTGAAAACTGAAAGACGGCGACGGCATTCTGCGAGCCGTTGGCGCAGAAAAGAATTTTTCCCGCCGCATCAAACGCCAGCGCATCGGGCTGCGCGCCGAACGGATCGCCCGGCGTCTGCCGCGCGGTGATGGTTTCAACGACTTCGTCGCTGCGCGTGTCGATCACGCTCAACAGATCGTTGCCCGCGCTCGCGGCGACGAGAAATTTTCCGTTGGGCGCGAGCGCCAGCGCGCCGGCGTGCGGGCCGATGACAATTTCGCGCGGCAACGCCGACACCGCGCCCTGCGCCAGATCAACCACCGACACCGAACCTTCGCTGGCGATGCTGCGCGCATCCACGCGCACCAGCGTTCCGCGTCCGGCCGGCCCGGCCAGCGAGCCGTTGTCGGGCCGGCGGCCGCCCCAGTTGCTGACGTAAATTT
>Ga0316220_1002796_pt1 | contig 15532 bp, 14 predicted proteins | sample TBH18005metaG_FD_203632 | JGI IMG/M metagenome (GOLD analysis project Ga0316220, IMG submission 203632) | Freshwater microbial communities from Trout Bog Lake, Wisconsin, USA - TBH18005 | ecosystem: Environmental > Aquatic > Freshwater > Lake > Hypolimnion/Profundal zone | place: USA: Wisconsin...
GGCGGCGTTGCCGTAATTCAAAACCGGATCCGCTTCCGTGCCGTGCGCCACCAGCACGAACGGCGCTTCAAAAACATTTTTGGCCAGCCCCAGCGGATTAAACAGCCCCGGCAGCAAATCGCGGCCGGTCCAATGCCGCAGGCTGCGCGCGATGAGCGCCGTCTGCGCGATGACAACGTCAGCCTGCCAGACGGGTTTCATTTCTGGATTTGCGCTTCCCCGGTTTTGACATCGAGCGTCCACGGCTTCGGTTCTGGCAAGCGCATTGTGCCACCGCCGATTTCCACCGGCATCCAGAGGTAACGCGAATCCCATTGCGTTTTTGGTTTCCAGATGTCGCCCATGAAAACAACGGTCGTCGCTTTTGTGCCCGCGACTTTCAACAGCATCGAGGACTGTGAACCGTAGGTTTTGGTCTCCGGCGGCGCGATGTCCTTGAATTCCGACCACGGACCAGCGAGCGATTTCGCGGTGGCGTATTTGTTCGGGTTTGGGCTCCAACTGGTCAAAGCGGAACCGAGAACGTAATAAAGTCCGTTGAAATGCACAATCGCGCCGCCTTCCATGTGCTCCGGGATGAGGCAAATTTCCTTTTCCACGCTCAGATAATCTTCGGATAGTTTGGCGATGCGAAAGCCGAACGGGCGGTCTTCAAAAATCAAATACGCGGTGCCGTCGTCATCAATGAACTGGCCGAGGTCGCGGCTTTCATGGCCGAGCGGGCGGAAACTTTTCAGGTATTGATAATCGCCGTCCACCGTGTCGCAGACCGCCACGCCAACGCGCGCCAGCCGGTAGTTGCCTTTTTGTCCCGGCATTGGGCCGTCAATGTGCATATACATGACATATTTTTTGGTCGGCGCGTTGTAATAGACCTTGGGCCGTTCCAAAATCCAGTTGGTTCCAAAATTTTCCGGATCGGCCAGTTTGAGCACCTGATTGCGAAACGTCCAATCCGCCAAATTTTTCGAGGAATAACAGCCGACGTAACGCCGCCCTTGATCATTGGTGCGCGTCCGATCCTCGCCGAACCAGTAAAACGTGTCGCCGAGCTTGATGATGCCACCGCCGTGCGCCTGAATATGTTGGCCGCGATCATCCGGCCAGAGTTCCTTGGGCCGGATCGTCGCCGGCGCGGCGGAAAGGCTGTTGCTGAACCACGCCAAAGCGGTAACGGTCATTGCCGTTGCAAATATAATTTGTTTCAAGCGCATGATTAATTTTGAATCAGGCGGTGGCGGAAGCAACTGCCAAATTTCAAAACGCAGGGGCCGGAAAGCGCCGCTCCGGTTACAGCGCCAACCGCAGCGTTTGCGCCAATTCGTCTGACGTCAACACGATGGGATTCGCCTTCATGCTGCTGGCATTGGGGGCTTGGGCGGCAATGGCGGAAAGGTGTTCTTCGCGCAGGCCGTAAACGCCGAGTTTCAGCACCGGCAGTTCAGCGATAAGTTTTATCACCCATTCCACGCCGGCGTCGGCGGTGGCATTTGGATTGCCGGTTAGAATTTTCGCGATGCGATAATATCGGCCCAATGCGTAACTTTTCTCATCGCGCTTGCGCAGCGCGCGAAGGTTCGCTGCCATGACGTGCGGCAACAGCGCCGCGCAAACCGCGCCGTGCGGCGCGGAAAAACTGCCACCCACCGGCGCGGCGAATCCGTGAACCGCGCCGAGACCGGCGTTCGCCAGCGCGAGGCCGCCGAACAAACTCGCCAGCGCCATGTCTTCGCGCGCGGATTTATTCTGGCCGTTGAAAACCGCTTCGCGCAACGAGCGCGCGACGCGAAAAATTCCCTGCTCGCAAAAGCCGTCGGTTAGCGGATTGGCGCGGAGACAGACGTAAGGCTCGATGAGTTGCGTCAGCGCGTCGAGACCGGTGGTGGCGGTGAGCGCCGGTGGCAAATCGTAAGTCAATTCCGGATCCACCACGGCGATACGCGGCAGCATCAGCGGACTGCGCAGGCTGACTTTGACCTGGTGTTCCGGCGCGGCGAGCACGGCGTTGCGTGTGACTTCTGCGCCGGTGCCGGCGGTGGTAGGAATGGCGATGAATGGCGCAGCGGTTTGGGTAAGCGCCTTGCCGCGCCCAATGATTTCAATGTAATCCAGCAACTCGCCATCATTCGTCAGCAGCGCGGCGATGGCTTTGCCGGCGTCAATCACGCTGCCGCCGCCGAAGCTGACGACGAAATCGCAACGCTCTTTTTTGGCGAACGCTCCGCCATTCTCGACGGTGGAAATTTCCGGTTCGCCGCCGACGGTGAAAGTGGCCGTGCCGATGTCGCTGGCCGAAAGGCTGGTCAGCAGTTTTTCTGCACGTGCCGAATTTTTTCCGGTGACGACCAGCGCGCGGCGGCCAAGATGTTTTACATTGGCACCGACTTGGTTGACGGCGCCCGCACCGAATACGATGCGCGTGGCGGTGGCGAATTCAAAGTTCATACTCACCCGTTTTGGTCGTTTGGAAAAATGTTGTTGAACTTCACGCTGGTGCGCGGTTCGGCCATCATCGCGGCCACGCTGTCGCGCCAGATTGGGTAATGGGTCGTCTCCTTGTGCGCGACGGTGGCGGCGACATCGCGATAGACTTCGATGAGGATAAATTTTGTCGCGTCATCCGTCTGTTGCACGACGTCAAAGCGCGCGACGCCGGGTTCCTGCAAGCTGGCGCGGGCGTTGGCGAGCGTGGCGGCTTTGAAGGCTTCGACGCAATCCGGCTTCACCCGGACATGGACATGGACGATTAACATGATGGAGAGATAGGCCAAAACCGCGCGCAGCTCAAGTCTGGTGGTATTTTTGCAGGCTGGCGGAGAAAAAATCTTTGGTGTAAAGTGCGCGAAATTGTAAAAATTATGGCTGCTAAAATCCAAATCCCCGACGATCTTAAAAAAGATTTACCCCAGAACAAGTGGGGCAAAGTTCTCGGCGCGACGCCCATCGTGATGACCGTCATTGCCACGATGTTGGCCGGCCTCGCCTCCAGCGAAATGACCAAGGCGCAATACGACCGCTCGGCGGCGGCGCAGCTCCAGTCCAAGGCGGGCGACCAGTGGAGCTTTTATCAGGCGAAAAAACTCCGCAGCGCCGTCGCGCATAACACGCTCGATTTGCTCGCGGCGACGAGCGAGGTGAATCCGCTGGCGTCGGACGCTTTGCCGGGCACGGACGCGGCGACGGTGGACGCGCTGGTGAAAAATAAAATTCCCGCCGCCACACCGGCAAAATTTGATGACCGCGTGAACGCCGCGCTCGCCGCCGTGGAAAATTCCCAGCCCGAAAGTGACGTGACGGTGATGCTCGCCAAAATCAAAGACGCGACGCTCGCGGAATCGCTCACTGCCGCCAAGGACGCCGCGAATGGGTTTGACGATGCCGCCAAGCCCATTAACAAGGCCGTGGACAAGTTGGATGAAAGCCTTATGACCGGCGATAAAAACACGTTCCGCAGCTTCTCCGCCGCGCGGTTGCGCTACACGGCGGCGCGCTATGACGCCGAGGCGAAATTGAATCAGGCCATCGGTGGCATTTTGGAATTGCAGGTGCGCAAAGGAAATATTTCCGCCGAACACCACCACCAGCGCAGCTCGAAATTTTTCTATGGGATGCTCGCCGCGCAGATGGCGGTAATCATCGCCACGTTCTCCATCGCAGCACGGCAGAAAAGTTTTCTGTGGTCGCTCGCTGCCGCCGCCGGCCTTTCGGCGGTGTCGTTCGCGGCCTACGTTTATTTCTACGTCTGATTTTCAGACGACAAAAAAGGCGGGAACCATTCGCGGTTCCCGCCTTTTGCTTTTTACGCCCAGTTATTCGCTGACGGTGATGGCCTTCGGCTTCGCTTCCTCGGCCTTGGGCAAGGTGACGGTCAGGATGCCGTCCTTGTATTGCGCCTTGACCTTGTCACCCGCGACCGCCGACGGCAGGGTGAGCGCCCGCGAAAAGCGGCCATAAAACCGCTCCTGCCGGTGGACTTCCGTGCCTTCGGTGACTTTCTCTTCCTTGCGTTCGCCGGAGATGACCAGCGCGCCGTCTTGCAGCGAGACTTCGATGTCCTCGCGTTTCATGCCCGGCAACTCCACACGGATGCTGAAGCTGTCCTTGTCCTCGTGGACATCCAAGGCCGGTGCCCAGCCGGTCAGCGGCGATTCAAACAGCCGATCTAGTTCATCCTGCAAATTTGCCAGCCGGCCAAAGGTCGGCCAAGCAACCGAGGGACGTTGATATTGCATCAGTTTCATAATTTGTTCCTTTCGTTAAATGTTTGGTTTATCCAACACCTTCCTATTAGCTTGCGCAATGCCAACCCTGCCAACGGTGAAAAAACGCAGTAAAATCAACGGTTTTTGAAGAATCAAGTTTCCAGGGCGAAGCGGGCGCTGGAAAATTTTGGCACAGTAAATTGTGCCAATGCCCGCTGCGCGCTGGCACGGTTGGCACAGCCGAAAGGAGAAATTATTTTCGGAACATCCCCGGCATCGCGCCGCCCATCTTGCCCATCATTTTGGACATCTTGCCCATCTTTTTCATCATCGTCTGCATCTGGAAAAATTTGTTGAGCATCGTGTTCAGCTCCGTCACCGTCACGCCGCTGCCGGCGGCGATGCGGCGACGGCGACTGGCGTTGAGGATGACCGGATTGCGCCGCTCCTTCAGCGTCATCGCACAAACCATGCCTTCCATGCGCTTGAATTCTTTTTCCTGTTTGCCGATGTCCATCTGCTTGAGCGCGTCGCCGCCGCCGGGCAGCATCTTCATGATGCTTTCCAGCGAGCCGAGTTTTTTCATCGCGCGCAACTGTTCCAGAAAATCTTCGAGCGAAAATTCGCCCTTGCGCATTTTTTCTTCCATGCGCTTGGCGTCTTCTTCATTGACGGCTTCCGCCGCTTTTTCAACCAAGCTGACAACGTCGCCCATGCCGAGAATCCGCGACGCCATGCGCTCGGGATGGAACGGCTCGAACTCGTCCAGCTTTTCGCCGACACCGGCAAACTTGATCGGCTTGCCGGTGACGGATTTCATGCTCAACGCCGCGCCACCGCGCGCGTCGCCGTCGAGCTTGGTGAGAATGGAGCCGGTGATGTTCAGCGCCTGGTCGAAATGCGTGGCGACGTTCACGGCTTCCTGGCCGGTCGCGGCATCGAGCACGAGGAGAATTTCCTGCGGCTTCACGAGGTCGCGCAGGCGCACAAGCTCCTGCACGAGCGGCTCGTCAATTTGCAACCGCCCGGCGGTGTCGAAGATGACGACATTGCAATTATTGGCCTTCGCAAAATCCAACGCCTCGCGCGCGATTTTCAAAACGTCCGTCTCGCCGCGTTTCAGATAAACCGGAACGTCAACTTGTTTGCCGAGTGTTTCGAGCTGATCCATCGCCGCCGGACGATAAACGTCCGCAGCGACGAGCAGCGGCGCGCGGCCTTGTTTCTTGAGCAAACGTGCAAGCTTGCCGGCGGAAGTCGTTTTGCCGGCACCGTGCAAACCGACCAGCATCAGGCAGCTCGGATTTCCGGAAAGATTCAGCGCGGTATTTTGCGAGCCGAGCAAATCCGTCAGTTCGTCGCTGACAAATTTGATGATTTGCTGACCGGGCTGGACGCTCGTGATGACTTCCGCGCCGAGCGACTTCACTTTGACGCGTTCGATAAAATCACGCGCCACCTTGAAATTCACATCGGCCTCGAGCAGCGCCATCCGCACCTCGCGAAGCGCGTCGCCGACGTTGGCCTCGGAAATTTTCCCGAGGCCGCGCAAATTCTTAAACGCGTTCTGGAGCTTGGTGCTTAACAAATCGAACATCGGAACAGGTTAGCGGTTCAAAGTTCAGAGTTCAAAGTTTCTCTCGCACGCTCAACGCTGCACCCTGAACGCTGAACTTTGAACTTGAGCGCAGTGAACGGGTATGGCTTAATCTGTGTCCGTTTAGTGGTAGGTTATCCAAGTGGCTAAAGGGTGCAGACTGTAAATCTGTCGGCTAACGCCTTCGATGGTTCGAATCCATCACCTACCACCACTTTGACAAAAGCCCAATGGAATCAAGGGTTCCATTCGGCTTGGTTGTTTTCATGCCCCGAAATGAATTGTGGTTTTGCAGAGCAAACACAGCCTCATTTCAGCGTGTTTGATACGCCGGAAAAGCAAAAAAACCTCGATTTAGAAGGCCGGCGGCTTGAATTTATTTTTTCTTCCCATGCACTTTCGCCGCGACTTTCAGGCGTAGGCCGTTCAAGCGGATGAAGCCGGTGGCGTCGTCCTGGTTGTAGGCCTTGGTCGGGTCGGCTTCCATCGTGGCGATGTGCGGGTTGTAGAGGCTCACCGGGGATTTGCGGCCGCTGACCATGATGTTGCCCTTGTAAAGTTTCACGCGCACCGTGCCGGTGACGTTTTTCTGCGATTCCTCGACGTAGGCCTGGAGCGCGAGGCGTTCCGGCGCATACCAGAAGCCGTTATAGACCAGCTCGGCATATTTCGGGATGAGTGCGTCGCGTTGGTGCATGACTTCGCGGTCCATCGTGAGCGATTCCATCTGGCGATGGGCGAACAGCAGAATCGCGCCGCCGGGCGTCTCATACACGCCGCGGGATTTCATGCCGACGAAACGGTTCTCCACCATGTCCACGCGGCCGACACCGTGCTTGCCGCCGAGTTTGTTCAACGCCTTCATCACGCCGAGCGGGTTGAGCTTCTTGCCGTTGACCGCGACGCAATCGCCTTTGACGAAATCGAGTTCGACGAACTCCGGCTTGTTCGGCGCGTCTTCAGGCAGCACGGAGAGCGTGGTGAAATACTGGCGGTTCTTCAAATCGTAGCTGTCATACCACGGGTCTTCGAGAATGCCGGCTTCGTAGGAAATGTGCAGGAGGTTGCGATCCATCGAATACGGTTTCTTGGCGCTGGCCTGCACGGGAATCTTGTGCTTGGCGCAATAATCAATCATCTCCTGGCGGCCGGGAAATTCGCTGCGATAGCGTTCGTCGCGCCACGGGGCGATGACCTGCAAATCCGGCGCGAGCGCGGCGGCGGTCAGCTCGAAGCGGACTTGGTCATTCCCTTTTCCAGTCGCACCGTGTGCGATGGCGTCGGCTTTTTCTTTCTTCGCAATTTCCACCATGCGCTTGGCGATGAGCGGACGCGCGATGCTGGTGCCGAGGAAATACTGACCTTCGTAAATCGCGCCGGCGCGGAGCATTGGGAAAATAAAGTCGCGGGCGAATTCTTCCTGCAAATTATCAATGTAGATTTTGGAGGCACCGGTCTTGATGGCTTTGGCTTCGAGGCCGTCGAGTTCCTCTTCCTGGCCGATGTCGGCGCAGAAGCCGATCATCTCGGCGTTGTATTTTTCCTTGATCCAGGACATCAGCACCGAAGTGTCGAGTCCGCCGGAGTAAGCGAGAACAATTTTCATGTGGCGGGCAGTTTAACCGCCAAGCCGCCAAGTGCGCAAAGAGGAAATTGCCTAGGGCGGAAAACCGATGGCCAGCTTCACGGCGGAATATTCGGGATGAATCTTTCCGTCGCGCGTGCGAATGACGAGTTCCGGCTCCGTCCATGTCTGGCCGCGAAACCAGTCCGGCAAATCTTCGGCGCGCATCATCCCAAACAGCGCGACGAGCGGCGGATCGCCCTCGCGAAAAACCACCGGGCGCTTGCGGACAATGACCAGACCAGCGGCCTTCGCGCCCGCTTCCACACGCGCGAGCTGCGCGAGCTCATGCGGAAACACGCACGCAAAAAGTCCACCGGGTGCAAGATGCTTTGCGGCGGTGGCGCAATAATCGGCGATGCTTCCGCGCAGTTCAAACCGGCAGGCGAGCTTTTGCGGATGCTCGCTTTCAATGCCCGCGCCCTGTGGAAAATACGGCGGGCTGCCGGTGACCAAATCAAATTTCTCGGCCACGCGAAGAATTTCCGGCGCACGAAAATCGCCTTCACGAATTTCGTAGCGGTCGGCGAGACCGTTGTAACGCGCCGATTTTTTTGCGAGCAAAACACTTTCGCTTTGCGCCTCGACGGTGACAAATTTCGCGCCGGGCAGCCGCCACGCGCAAATCATGCCGACGGTGCCGATGCCGCCGCCAAGGTCGAGCGCGCTTTTTGCCGACGGACACCAAGTTGTGCCATACCACGCCGTCAAAATGTCGTCGGTGGAAAAACGATGTCCGTCGCGAAGCTGAAACAAACGGAAATGTCCGCTGATGGCATCGAGCGTTTCGTGTGGTTCGATGGTCACGCCAGAATTCAAGCCCGGCGGAATGATACCCGGTTTGGCCCAGCCTTTGAAATGGGTTTCGACGTTCACGGAAATTTACTTGGCGGATTTGGCCGGCTCGATGTGAATGAGCACGTCGCGGACGGAAGGGATTTCCGCGCGCACCTTGTTTTTCACCTCGTGGCCGATGCGGTGGGAATTTTCCACCGTCATCTGCGGATCCACCTCGACGTGCATATCCACAAAAAATTGGTAACCCATCTTGCGCACGAAACATTTTTCCACGCCGTCCACCCCGGGAACATTTTTGGCAACCGCGCAGATTTTTTCAATCAGTTCGCGGTCCGGCGAACGGTCCATCAGCTCGTTGAACGCCGGCCGCAGCAGCCGCGCGCCGTTGAAGGCAATGACGCACGCGGCCACCAGCGCCGCCCAGTTGTCGGCGTGCTCGTAGCCATTACCGCCTACCAGCGCGATGGTGATGCCCAGAAACGCCGCCGCCGAGGTGATGGCGTCGCTGCGATGGTGCCACGCATCCGTTTCCACGGCGGAACTAGAAACTGTTTCCGACTCGCGCAGCACGAAACGGAACAGCATTTCCTTCACGGCGATGACAACGACCAAAATAATCAATGTCCACGCGGACGGTGCGACGCGCGGCGCGGCGATTCCATTCAACGAATGAAACGCAATCATGCCCGCCGCGAGCAGCAGCATCGCGGAAACAATTGCGGCGGCAAGCGGTTCGGCCTTGCCGTGGCCGTAGGGGTGGTCTTCGTCCGGCGGCGTCTCGGCGACGACGAGGCCGCGCCAGACGATGATGGAGCTGAAGATGTCCGCGAGCGATTCCACCGCGTCCGCGATGAGCGCCTGCGAATGGCCGAGGATGCCCGCGAGAAATTTCGCGATGGTCAGCGCGACGTTCGCGGCGAGGCCGAGGAACGTCGCGCGGAGACTGCGTTGCAGGCGGGCGGTGGACATCGGGCTAATGTCGAATTTCAAATTGCGAGTGTCGAATTCAAAATGATGGCCTTTAGCAAGCTCGCAAGAGATTTACGAATGACGATTTACGCGCCGGTCTCGAATTTGAAGCGGCCTCGCAAAACGTATATCTCAAATCGTAAATCAGATGAGGTGGCAGAACATCGCGTCGCGTAGCTTCGGCTCGAACCAGGTGCTCTTGGGCGGCATGATGCCGCCGGCGTCGGCGATTTGCATGAGGTCTTCGATGCTTGTCGGAAACATCGAGAACGCACACGCGTATTCGCCGCTGTTCACGAGTTTTTCCAGCTCCGCCGTGCCGCGGATGCCGCCGACGAAATTGATTTTTTTGCTGATGCGCGGATCATCAATGCCGAAGATGGACGCGAGGACGTGCTGTTGCAGCAACGTCACATCGAGACCTTCGATGAGATTTTTGCCCATCGTGAACTCACGCTTGAATGTCAGCCGGTGCCATTTGCCTTCGATGAACAGGCCAAGCTGGTGTTTGCTTTTCGGCGTCGCCTCGCCGAGGCGGATCGTCTCAAAAACTTTTTCCAGTTTTAAGATTAATTCTTGCGATGTCAGCCCGTTCAAATCTTTCAGCACGCGGTTGTAGGGCAAAATCTGCATCTGGTTGTGCGGGAAAATCACGGCGAGAAATTGCCCGCTGTGGCCGGCACCGTTCCGCGATTTGAAAACGCGCCCCGCCGCCGCGCTGCGGTGATGCCCGTCGGCGATGTAAAGAAAAGGAATTTGTGCGAACTGGTTTTCGACGAAAGAAATTTCTTCCGGCGCGGAAACCGTCCACGACGTGTGGCGCACGCCGTCGTTGCCGGTGAAATCCACGGCGGGCGTTTCGGAAATTTTCTTTGCGACGAATTCATCAAACGCGGCGACGGCGCGATAGGTCAGAAAAACCGGGCCGGTTTGCGAATTGAGCGCTTCGATGTGGCGCACGCGGTCGTCTTCCTTGTCGGGGCGGGTGAACTCGTGTTTCTTGATGATGTTCGCCAAATACTCTTCGCAACTCGCGGCGGCGACGAGGCCGACTTGCGCGTGCTGGCCCATGACTTGCCGATACAAATAAAAATTCGGCTTTTCGTCTTGTTTGAGCGCGCCTTGCGCAATGAGCTTCTGAAAATTTTCTGCGCCTTTCGCATAAACTTCGGGCGAATACAGATCGGTGCCGGCGGGCAGGTCAATTTCCGGTTTGCTGACGTGCAAAAAACTCAACGGTTTGCCCGCTGCCATTTCGCGCGCTTCATCGGAGGACATCACATCGTAGGGCAGCTCGCAGATTTGGGCGGCGAGTTCGGGTTGCGGCCGCAGGGCGGCAAAGGGTTTCAGTGTAGCCATAAAATTCGGCGCAAAATTTATCAGGCGGCGGCGGAAGCGCACGGAAAAACCGGTGGCGGTTATAGTTTGAAAGGCAACCATTGGCACACGCAAGCGGCGGTGAACCGCACGCAGCCAGACGCTTCGTGCGCGCGGTCGAGCCGGTGATTGGTCGCGAAGCGTTTGGACTGCGGTTGTTTAAGCACCACTTTTCTACCGCTGCCGAAAAATAAAATTACAGGAACAATTGATTGTTTTGTCGGCGGCAAAAAGCGAATCTTTTCGCGGTGGTCGTGGGTAAAAAAAGACGGCATGAAATTCAAAGTTATTTTTTCGCTGATTTTATTGGCTGGACTGGCGTTGCGTGCCGGTGAGGCCACCAATACCGTCGCCGACCACGCGACGTTTGCGCGCCAGCACGTTTTCATGATCAACAGCGCGGGCGTGTGTCTCGACCCGGCGGTGGAATGGAATTGGGCGAAAAAAATTCCCAGATTTTCCGTCAGCAATTCGCTCGAACAAATCAGCGCGGGGCTGGCGCAATGGCAAACCAGCGCGGCCACGACCAACTCAAGCCTGCCGCCGCGCGTGGTTGTGTTTGTCCACGGCGGCATGAACCCTTACGCGGCCAGCCGCAAGCGGCTGCTCGACACGAACTTGATTGGCGCGCTGGCGGCCAGTAATTGTTATCCAATTTTTGTGGTGTGGAATTCCGGGCCGTTCAGCGCGTATGGCGAACATTTGCTTTACATCCGGCAGGGCGAAAAAAAACCGTTGTATGTCGGCATTCCCACGTTGCCGCTGGTGCTGGTTTCCGATTTGGCACGCGGGGTGGCGCGGCTGCCGGTGACGTTGTTTGGCCGGTTTTATAGCGACGCCTTCACGACGGAATTGCGGAGTGATTCGCCCTTGGCGAATTTCATTGGCGACTCGCGCACGGAGCGGTGGGAAAATTTTGAAGGCCTCATCCATCAGGAATTGCCGGCCACTTATCATCCGCCGCAAAAGGAAGGCCATGCGCGCAGCGTAGTGAATCGCGGCATCCATCTCACCGAATATGTCGTCACGCTGCCGACCAAAATTGTTTCGCTGCCGCTGCTCGACGGCCTGGGTTCGGAAGCGTGGAACATCATGTTGCGCCGCACGCGCACGATGTTCGAGCCGACGGCCAGTTATGAAATCAACCAAATGGTGAAAACTTTGAACCGTGCCGACCTGGGCCGCACGAATGAGTTGAAACTGGTTCACCGCTGGCTGCATCCCGTGGCGGATGACGACGCGCTGTCCAAGACCAACGCGCAAGGCGGCGCGATGGATTTCTTTGGCGAAAAAGTGGCCGGCTGGTCCACCAATTATACATTTGAGTTTTACGGTCACAGCATGGGCACCATCGTGTTGAATGAGCTGTTCCGCAACCAGCCGAACATCCAGACCGAGCGCATCGGCTATCTCGGCGCGGCGTGTTCCATCGAAGATTTCAAGACCGCCCTGTTTCCGTATTTGACCGTTCACACCAACGCACAATTTTACAGCCTCTCGCTGCACCGCGAGCGCGAGCGCGACGAATACCCGCTGGCCGGTTTGCGCATCCTGTTTCTGCGCGACCTCATTTCGCGCGGCTCGCTGCTGAACTGGGTGGACGACCTGCTCGCCAAGCCCAACACCATTTCCGACCGGACGCTGGGTTCGTGGGAAAATATCACGCGCGCGCTGCCGGATGTGCCGGAAGCGTTGCGCGACCAGACGCATTTTCGTGGTTGCAACATCGAAGCCAGCGCGCCCGTCCGCGTGGACAATGCGTTGTCCAAAGTGGCCGGCCAACGCGAGCCGCAGGTGCATGGCGATTTCACCAAGACGATTTTTTGGAGCACAAATTTTCTCTGGCCCGCCGGCGTCAACCGGCTGGAGCTGCGGCACGACTGACCCCGTGGCACCGCAAAATAAACCTTGCAGCCGGGCGCGCGTCTGCTATTGTCTGCGGCTCTTTAACGAAAGAAAAATTTATGGCACGCATTTGTGAATTGACCGGCAAACGCCCGATGAAGGGCAACATTATTTGGCGCTCTGGTAAAGCCAAGAAAACCGGCGGCATTGGCACGCACATTACCGCGATCACCAAGCGCAAATTCCATGTGAATTTGCAGCGCGTGAAGGCACTCCTGCCCAGCGGCGAAGTCCGCTACATCCGCGTTTCCGCCGCTGCACTCAAGCAGGGCATCGTCACCAAGGCACCCAAGCGCACTTGGAAAAAAGGCGACGAAGCCAAGAAGAGGGCTTAAGCCCAAGCCAACAACTTTAAAAAGCGAGGTCTCCCGGCCTCGCTTTTTTATTTTCAAGTTTCATGCCCAGCGATCACTGGGCGTAATTAGCTTTTACGGCAGCGTCAAAATCTCCGGGCGCAACTGGCCGACGTTTTGATTGGGCAAATGCCGGTCGTTGGAGCCGGGCACCATGGTCTCCATGCCCACATGGCCGTCGGCAAACGTCACATTAGCCCGCTGCGCGTGGCGGAAATGGGCGTTGGGATAATTGTTGGCGCTGGCGTAATTCGTTTCCAAATCCAGCCAGTAAAATTCCTTCAGCTCGGCCTGCGGCTGCAAAAAATTATCCACGGACGCGGCGTCGGCAAACAGGCAGGTTTCGGTCGGACGGGAAATGCGGCTGGTGTTCGCCGGTGACGCAGTTGGCGCAGCAAAGATATAGCGGTTGCAGCCGTAACTGAAAATCGTGTTGGTGCCCTTCGGCTGGAACTGCGGGTCGGTTGCGGGGTTCAATAGCGGACAGAGCCGCACGTCATTGCCGTGCAGATACGGGAACAGCGCGCCGGATGAAAGCTCAAACGCGCGTTGGCCGTCCGCGCCATTATCAAGCCAGCCAAACCACCAAGTCTTGCCGGCGGCATCGGTGCCGAACCAGAGCGGAAAACTTTTCTCGCGGTTGTCCGTCCAATACAGCTGGGTGGCGACGCCGAGCTGGCGGAGATTGCTGGCGCACTCGGCGCGCTGGGCTTCGGCCTTGGCGCGGGCGAGCGCGGGCAACAGCATGGCTGCGAGAATGGCGATGATGCCGATGACGACGAGCAGTTCTATCAGCGTGAACGCCGGCGCGCGGTGCACGGGGCGCGGTGCAGATGAAATCTTTTCGCACTGAAATTTTTCAACGCAGCCTTTGCAGACGCAGGCGCGGTTGCGGAAATTTTCCGGCACGCGCGCGAGCAGGGCGGCCGGCATTTCCAAATTCACGCACCAGCAAGGGCCTTTGCCGGCGAGGGGCGCGCAAAGCTGGCACTCGTTCGGTCCGCCGCAAAGCGGACAAAGCGACGGGTTGAAAAATTGGGGCGGGGCGGTCATGGGTGCTGGGCGCGCACCCGGTAATAAGCGTGGTCAGCCGGTGGATTCAAATCAGAAAGTGCGGCGAGGGAGTCAAAGTTGAAAGCCGTCATCACATCGCTCCAGTCCGCCAGATTGGTCGAGCGCTCCAGCGTGTAGGTCCAGCCGCTGACCGGAAGAAACTGGCAGCGCCAGACGCCGGGCTGGCTGAATCCGGCCCGAAGATTTTTCACGAGGGCGGTGATGCCGGTATCCGGCAGTTGCGGCGCGTGCTTGTGCGCGTTGTAAGGCGCGTCAGGATTGTTGTTCCAATCGTATGGACCGGCGGCCACGGAAAATCCGATCCAGGAACCATCGGTCAACGGCAGGGTGTCCAAGCCGTAAGCCAAATCCCACTGGCCGTGCAAACCGGCTCCGAAATAATCTGTGTCGGTCGCGGTCCAGTAGGCATTCGTGCCGCGATCGGGACAAATTGAGAACCCGCCGGCATCGCCGGATTCTGTCCAAAGCTCCCAGCTCGGTCCTTGCCAGCCGCCCCAATAAACATCGCCGGCGTTCAACGCTGCGGCAGCGTCAATGTTGACGGTCGAATTGGTGAGCAGTCCGTTGGTAAAATAGTTTGTGACCGCGCCATCTGTAATGCCCAGGTCGCCGCCGCCGTTCAAATGGTAGCCCAAACCATAAATGACGACCCCGAATGAAAAATATTTTTTTATAACATAAAACCGGGGGTCGGTCGCCACGACTGCATCCAGCATTTGTTCCGCCGTTTTTGAGCCGTTGAAACGGTAGCCCCAGACAAGCGATTTATCCGCGATGGGCGCGGGAACAGTGGAGCCGGTGAAATCTTCCGGCGTGCTCCATTCGATGACCAAACCGGCGCGATTGGTGCCGGTGCCGGTCCAAAACTGGACGTCGTTGAACGAGACGGCGGACATTTTAGCGGTGACAAACAGGCCGGCGATGGCCAGCGACAAACCGATTTTTTTCATTATGCTGATCTTTCATTTTAATTCCGCGAAAAAATTTCGCGGAACGGTTTTGGTTGAGAGACCAGCGCGAGGCCGGAAGATTTTTGAAAATAAAAAAACCTCCAGACTTCGCAAACGAGGAATGGAGGAAATTCGACGAGCCGCCCAAAAACAGATTGGACGGTCTGGTCTCATCCTTCTCTTTGCGGAGAAGCGCCCCGGACGTGGGGCCGACGAGTGCATTCAAACCGGTATCCTGACTTCGGCATCGAACCTCATTCCGCCTTCCCGATTTGCATCGGTGGCATTGGAAATTGTAGCCGTTACAGTGGCGCAACCGTCCCGGAATTTCACCGGGTTCCCAGACATTTGACTGCGATAAGGCGGAAAACTTTTTCCGCCGGTTTCAAAGAACGCTTCTTTTTAACGCCAAAATAAATTTAATCCAAGACAATTTTTGCGAACGCGGAAAACTTGCTTCAATTCGCTAATAAATTCATACTGTCGCCACCAATAATTATTATATGAGCAAAACTCCCATTCGCGTAGCCATCACCGGCGCTGCCGGCCAAATCGGATATTCCCTCCTGTTCCGCATCGCCTCCGGCGCGGCGTTCGGGCCGGACCAGCCGGTCATCCTGCACCTCCTCGAACGCGCCGACGAAAAAGTCATGGCCGCGCTCCAAGGCGTCTGCATGGAACTC
>Ga0316220_1002800_pt1 | contig 15513 bp, 19 predicted proteins | sample TBH18005metaG_FD_203632 | JGI IMG/M metagenome (GOLD analysis project Ga0316220, IMG submission 203632) | Freshwater microbial communities from Trout Bog Lake, Wisconsin, USA - TBH18005 | ecosystem: Environmental > Aquatic > Freshwater > Lake > Hypolimnion/Profundal zone | place: USA: Wisconsin...
GATGGAGACAATAGTACACACAAGTGCCTTTGTTGGCTAGGGGTTGCGGGAAGGGGGCGGGTGCGGGGACACCCAAAACAAATGCAGGTCCCTCCGCTGCGCTCGCCTGCGGCTCGCTCCGGTCGGGATGACGGCGTAAAAACAACAGCCATTAGGGCAAGGTCTTGAGATGGGCGGCGGCGCTTTGGCTGAACTTGTTGTTGAATACCGCGTCCCAGTTGGTGGACCAGAACATGACGGCGCGGAGATTGGGGTACTTGGCGACGGGGGTATAGGAGCCGCAGTGGGTGCCGGCGGTGAGGCAGTCGAGGACGTCGTTGATGGCGGCCGGCTCCATGAAGCCGCGGTCGGAGGGTGCGGCGGGGAATCCGATGCCGAGCTTGGAGGCGTCGATCTTTTGCAGCATGGCGTCGGTGAGCGCGGTGATGAAGTCCACGGTGCCGTCGGTGTAGACCTTGCCGTCGAGGCCGCGCTTGGTGCCGGAGTTGTAGTACTGGGTGTTGATGAGGGAGATGGCGTCGGGGATGTCGAGGGCGATTTGGAGGTAGTTGTCGAGGAGCGGATTGGCGGGGAGCATGTCGTTGGTTTCGGGGGCCAGGGTGATGAGGAAGGCGGGGCCGAGCTTGGCGTGGAGCTGGCGGAGTGCGGCTTCGAGGAAGAGGTAGTTGTCGTGGGTGATGGCGTGCTCGAGGTCAATGTCCACGCCGTCGAAGCCGAAGCGGGTGATGATGGCGGAGAGGCTGTTGACGAAGTTGGCGACCATGGCGTCGGAGGTGAGGGGGAAGCTGCGGTGGGCGCCGCCGACGGAGATGAGGACGTAGCGATGCTGGCTGTGGAGCTTTTTGATGTCGTTGATGAATTGCGCGGTGTTGTATCCGCCGACGGCTGCGGCGAGCTTGGGGTCCACGTCGAAGGAGACGTTGCCGTCGAGCGAGGGGCTGGGATTGGTGAAGGCGACGTCCACCATGGTGTAGGCCGTGGGGACCTGGGCGAGCGTCTGCACGGCGGTGCCGGAGTTGACGGAGTTCTGCCAGTATCCGACGAGGAGGTGCTTGGGGAGGGATTGGGCGGAGAGCGTGGCGGCACAGGCGAGGAGGGCGAGGAGCGAGAGACGGCGGAGGGTCATGGGAGCGTTATAGACCAGAGAGGGGAGGTTGTGCAACCGGTTGCACAAGGGGCAGAATGTGGCGGTTTAGGTGCCGATGGATGTGCGAATGCGTTGTTGGCTAACGAATACGGTACTGCCCGTCGGAGACTTGCTCCTGCCAGTCCACGACCTTGCCGTCGAGGCGCTCCTGGATGGCGATGTGGGTGAGGGCGGTGGTGGGGGTGGCGCCGTGCCAGTGGCGCTCGGCGGGCGGAAACCAGACGACGTCGCCGGGGCGAATCTCCTCGATGGGGGAGCCATCGCGCTGGACCCATCCGCAGCCGGCGGTGACGATGAGCGTCTGGCCGAGTGGGTGGGTGTGCCATGCGGTGCGCGCGCCGGGCTCGAAGGTGACGCTGGCGGCGCTGAGGAGCGCGGGGTCCTCGGTCTGGATGAGCGGGTCGATGCGGACGGTGCCGGTGAACCAATCGGCGGGGCCGCGGACGGAGGGGACGGAACCGGCGCGCTGGATGTGCATGGGGTGCTCCTTATGCCATATTGTGTGCTAAGTAAACGCGCAGCGTAAAGAGAGTTTGTGGCGCACGTTCATGGATGCAAATAGATTTCCACGCAAAAAAAATCTGTATGGTCCATCAGCCTACATCTTGCTTATAACTTCCAGACCTTCAAAGTGCCACCATCGTGAGACAGCGTAACTAGCTTATCCCCACTCGGGCTCATGACTAATTCGGATAGACCTTGCTTTGGTACATTAATGGATCCTATACGCCTGCCTGTTTTCGCATCATATATCCATACAGCTTTAGAAACCGTCCTAGCGGAAATATCAAATCTTTCACTTCCGCCACGTAGCTCAGTAACTTCTACGGCAAATCGACTTCCATCTCTCGAAAACGATACAGGAGTTGGAAACGTATTAATGTGAAAGTGTATTGGTAATATTTCATTCCAGACAAGCTCACCATTAATATTACGTACCTCTAAAGCCGATGTCCTGAAGTCATTAATCAGAGTTGCGGTTTCTAGCACCGTGCGATTATCCATTAAATATGCCCTGTCAATGCTTCCATCTACTTCCCATAGATTCTTTGGCTCTCCGCAGAAAGGACCAGTTACCAAATGAAGCGGTAGATTAATTGCGCCTGGTCTGTATTCCTCTTGATAAATTTTCATTTGGCTGCTGTCAGAGAACGTCCCCGGTTCGTTTCGTGGTTGATTCGAAGGAATATTGCAATAAGCAATAGGGGATAATGTGTCTGAATTCAAATAGTAATATGAACCCAAGGCTACCGTTAGTAGAAGTGTCTTCCCGGATGCAGACTGCTGAATGCGTATGATGTGTCGGTAATCGGATGGGCGTATGGGAATATCGAACGCCGCTTTGGTTGAACCTGTTTTGTCAATAAGCTGTATTTTGTCATTTGCGGTTACCAACAGCCCATCGCTTAATGAAATGTTTACTCCGACCCGAGTTTTTGATCGAGTCGCAACCTCCACTTTTTGTGCGACAGTTCCAGAGTTTGACGCAAACTCTATGACATGGAATATATTGTTGGATTCAGCGGGTAATGACAGCTTTGCTGTACCTTGGGTGGAAAAGCCGACATAGGCATTCCCGGCACTATCTATAGCAACGTGCTGCGTGGTGCTGAGGTCTGCTTCAATATCGGTTACTGCAATTGTGCTGGGTGTCCAACCATAATCTTCCAAGTGGATGGAGTACTGCAATGTCTGTGCCGGGGAAACACTCCCTACTGCGAGGCTCGTTAGAATGAATGCTAATACACGTTGTTTCATTTCGTCTCTGGTGTGTGCTGGTGGCTCATGCAATTCCTTGACGCAGAATTCTACACCCGCCTGAGCGTTCTGGTGAGGAAGGTATAGGCGGCATGGGCTGGGATTATCGCCCTCTGGGTCCTTCGACTCGCTCCGCTCGCTCCCGCCTACGCTTGTCTACGCTCCCGCCTACGCTCCTGCGGAGCTACGGCGCGGCAAGTCGGCGCGGCAAGCAGGATGACAGTTCTAAATTAATGACTCAGGAAACATTCGTGGTCGTTCTTGCGAGCGAATCGAGCGTATGCCCGTGCGGCCAGCACTCATTTCCATAAGAAGTAGAAGCCGGGGGACTGGTCGAGGAGCTTGGTGGGGCTGAAGTGGAGGAGGTCGTCGGAGGATTCGTCGTCTGTGCCGTTGAGGATGGCGACGAGGCCGCGGCGGGGCTTGGCGGGCTTCTTGATGGAGGGTTCGCCCTTGATGCCGACCTGCTTGGCGGTGTCCATGATGGCGTCGCGCTGGCCGCCGAGGGAATCAATGAGGCCGAGGGGTAGGGCCTGGTCGCCGGTCCATACGCGGCCGTCGGCGAGGGGCTTGATTTTGGCGGTGTCCACGTGGCGGCCGATGGCGACGTCGTGGATGAACTGCTGGTGCATGTTGTCCACGAGGGTCTGGAGGTAGGCCTGTTCGGCGGGGGTCATGTCGCGGGTGGGGTCGCCTGCGTCCTTGAGCTCGCCGGCCTGGAGGCGGACGGGCTTGAGGTGCGCCCACTGGAGGAGCGCGCCGTAGTTGGTCCACTCGAGGATGACGCCGATGGAGCCGACGACGGAGGCCTGGTTGGCGTAGATCTTGTCGCAGGCGGAGGCGATGTAGTAGGCGCCGCTGGCGCCGACGGTCTCGATGGAGGCGACGACGGGCTTCTTGTGCTGGTCGCGGATCTGGAGGACCTGGTGGAAGATCTCCTGCGAGGGCGCGGCGACGCCGCCGGGGGAGTTGATGCGCAGGACGATGGCCTTGATGGAGGAGTCGTCGTTGAACTGGCGGAGCTGGCGGTTGATGGTGTCCGCCGAGAGGATGAGGCCGTTGATCTCGATGACGCCGATCTGCTGCGAGCTGGAGAGCTTGAGGGAGGCATCGTCGGCGTCGGTGGAGTTGAAGGAGTGGGCGACGTAGACGACGAGGCCGGTGAAGGTTCCGACGAGGACGAGGACGGGGATGCCGATGACGGCGAGCCAGAACCAGGCGGACTTTTTCTTCTTCTGGGGCGCTGGGGTGGGCGGGATGGCTTCGGGCTGGGGGGTGGGAGGGATGAAGTCGCTCATGGTGGTGCAAGTTTACCAGCCCTGTGCGGACCGAAGTGTGATTCCGATATGATGGCTTTGGAAAAGGGATATGGGCACGGCCAGCACGAACCCGGCACCGGAGTACAGCATTGTGATTCCGGCCTACAACGAGATTGCGCGCATTGACGAAGCGCTGCGACGGGTGACGGCGTATGTGGAGGCGCAGGGATGGCGGGCCGAGGTGATTGTGGTGGACGACGGCTCGACGGACGGGACGTCGGCGGCGGTGGAGCGGTGGATGGGCGGAAAGCCGTATGTGCGGCTGCTGCATAATCCGGGGAACAGGGGCAAGGGCTACTCGGTTCGGCATGGGATGCTGGAGGCGCGGGGCGGGATTGTGATGTTCTCGGACGCGGATTTTTCGGCTCCGATCGAGGAGGCTCCGCTGCTGTTTGCGGCACTGGCGGCGGGTGCGGACGTGGCAATCGGGTCGCGGTGGCTGGAGCGGACGCGGCAGATGGAGAAGCAGCCGCTGTACCGGAGGTTCTTCAGCCGGTGCTTCAACCTGGTGACGCGGCTCATTATTAATTTGCCGTATGCGGACACGCAGTGCGGGTTCAAGGCATTCACGCGGGAGGCGGCGCAGCGGATATTGAAGCGGCAACGGATTGAGGGATGGGGGTTCGATCCGGAGGTGCTGTATCTGGCGCGGCGGTTTGGTTACAAGGTGGCGGAGGTTCCGGTGAGCTGGGGGCACAACGCGCAGACGAACATCAATTTTTTCCGAGCGGGGTCGCGGATGCTGGGGGAGATGGTGACGATACGGTGGAATGCGGTGCGGGGCGTGTACAAGGGGTAAGAATCAATTCAGCGTGAAGGCGGTGGGGCGGGCTGCAGGGGAGCGGTGTGCGGACGGGGCGGCTCGGGCGGGGGAAGCAGGTGCTCGACGTTCATGAGGTGGTGGAGTGTGGCGCGCTGCTGTTCGTTGAGCTGGGCGGCGACGGCGGGGGAGTCCATGGCCTGCTGACGCTGAGTGGGCGGAAGCTGGCGCAGGGAGCGGAAGCTGCGGGAGACGGCGCGGCGCTGGTCCTCTGGGAGCTGGTTGAGTTGCTGGAAGGCGCCGTGGACCTGCTCACGCTGGTCGGGGGTGAGGCGGTGGAAGGCTTCGGCGTGGACGATGTAGCGCTGGCGCTGGTCGGGCTGCATGCTGTTGAGATCGACAAGACGATGCTGAATGCGCTGTTGCTGGTCTTGGGGTAGCTGGCTGAAGCCGGGTTCGGCGGCGAGGGCCTTCTGCTGCTCGGCGAGGGGCTGGTTCTGATGCGCGGCGAACCACTGGCTGAGGTGGAGATGCTGCTGCTGGGGCGCGGGTTGCTGTGTGTGTGGTTGCGGATGCGGCGGCGGCGGAGTCTGCGGGAGAGCGGGAAGCGCGAAGGCGAAGAGCAGGGCTGCGAGGGTTGCGGCGCGGCGGGTTGGCGATGTGTGCGGCATGGTCGCGTTCTCTTACTGGGGTTGCGTGGTTACGGGTTGAGCTGCGCTCCGGAGCCAGGGTTGTCGTCGTTGCTGTCGTCCGCCAACTGCATCATCTGGCTGATGGTCTGCTCGTTGCGGTCCAGGGTTTGCAGTTCCTGGACGGTGGAGGAGGTCTCGACGGGACGGTTGTAGATGGCATTGTAGCCGGAGAAGCCGCCGAGGCTGACCATAGCGAGCGCTGCGACGGCGGCCAGGGGGCGCAGATGCAGGTTATAGCTGTAGCGCAGGCTGAGGCGGAGGCGTTCGAGGAGGCCGGCGGGTTGGTCGGCAGCGGCTGCGCGCAGACGTGCGTTGAGGCGCGTGGCGAAGTAGGGCGAGGGCTCGGGCGCGGCGAACTCGTCGAGGAGCGCATGGGTGCGGCGCAGGGCGTCGAACTGGGCGGCGCAGGCGGGGCAGTCGGCGATGTGCGCGCGGGCTTGAGCGGCGGCGGGCGAGCCGGGCGAGAGAAGAATCTCGGCGAATTGACGGCGACAGTGTTTGCAGTTCATGGCCATACCTCTAGATGAAGTCCTTGAGAGTTTCGCGCAGGGTTTCGTAGGCGCGGAAGAGCAGGGATTTGGTGGCGGACTCCGACAGCTTCAAGACCTGTCCGATCTGGCGGTAGTCCAACTCCTGAAACTTGTGCATGAGCACGGCGGCGCGCTGGCGCTCAGGCAGCAGCATGACCTGGGCACGGATGGCGGCGAGGCGTTCGCGGCGGAGCAACAGTTGTTCGGCACCGAGGGTGGAGTCTGCGAGGTCGCGGGTGGTGCCGGTGTCGGGGTCGGGCTCGTCGAGGTGGAGGGTGGGGGCGGTGCGCTCGAGCTTGGTGTCGCGGGCATTGTTGACGCCAAGGTTGTATGCGATGCGGTAGAGCCAGGTGCTGAAGCGTGCCTCAGCGCGGTAGGTGTCGCGGGAACGGTAGACGCGGAGGAAGACCTCCTGCGCGAGCTCTTCGGCGATGGCCTGGTTGTGCACCATGCGGAACATGAAGTGGATGATGGGGCGGCGGTAACGCTCGATGAGGCCGTCGAATTCGCTGAGGTCGCCGGCCTTGACGCGGAGCATGAGGGCGGCGTCGGGGTCGTCGGAGGCGGCATGGCGCGCGGGCGCAGCGGATGGCGACGCGGAGGCGGCGGGGAAGACGCGGGAGTCGAGCGCTGCGGGATGGAGAGCCACGCTAGCCATATCTTCCAAGACACCGGATTCGCCGGGTTGTTGCGGGGAATCCTTGCGTTTTGAGGGGAGATTGGGCATGGCCGATGGGGTCATTCTAGCCTGTAGAGGGGAGTGGAGGCGTGTGCACGGGGGCGGGCGGGGGTGGTATTCTGGATGAGTTGCGGCGGGCAGGCAGCGCAAGAGCGCGGCTGGCCGGCGGCGACAGCCTCTCAACGAGAGCGGGCGCATAACTCAGCGGTAGAGTGCCACCTTCACACGGTGGAAGTCGTAGGTTCGAATCCTGCTGTGCCCACCAAGACTACTTCCTAAGACATCCAAAGAAATCCAGAAAATCGAATTAAACCCCATAAATATTGATATTTATTTACCTTTAGCGTCCAACGCGCTATTGTGGAAGCCATGTACTTGTGGGGGCATTTGTGGGGGCATTTCATTCCAGAGGTGGGGGCATTTCAGTTTTTCGCGAGGTGACGCTATGGCACTAACTGACACAGAGATTCGACGCTCTAGACCTGCAGGCAAGCCATACAAGCTCTTTGATAGTGGTGGTCTGCATCTGCTCGTAACGCCCTCAGGGGGCAGATTGTGGCGATGGAAGTATCGATTTGAGGGAAAAGAGAAGCAAATCGCCATTGGCAGGTACCCGGAAATGTCGCTTGCTGAGGCGCGGGAACGCCACCTAGAGGTCCGCAAGCAACTGGCCAACAGGGTGGACCCCTTGGCAGAGCGCAAGGCCGAGAAGACAGCCCTCAAGATGGCTACGGAGCACACCTTTGAGAAGGTCGCCTTGGCATGGCTGGAGCACTGGAAGGGCAATAAGAGCCCCCGGCACGTTGAAACGACGCGGAACCGGCTAAAGGTGAATGTCTACCCAGTTCTTGGCGATCTCCCCATGGACAACATTGAGCCCATGAAAATTGTTGAGTTGGCCAAGGGTATAGAGTCCCGTGGAGCATCGGACATATGCACAGTGGCAGCTCGCATGTAATCAGGGACGCGAAAAGCTCTTGTGCCACCAATACGAAATGTCGGAGGCTGATTCGCTTATATGGATCCTCCTAAAAGCACGACCGCACTTTGGAATCAACGCCTTCAATCGGGTGCAACTTGCACTCGATCTCGAACCTTATTTCAAAAAGCGAGCCCTGTTTAATCAACAAGTTGGTGGAGCGATGAAGGGGGCATCAAATTTGACGGAAGCTGACAGGCTGGATGTGAGGCAAGAGGTGGCTGTTGCGGCAGGTGTATCTGTAGGGAACGTGAGCAAGGTTAAGCAGATTATGCTCGGTTCGGTATTTGCGGAATCTTATGGCCGCATTGGAGACTGGATGCAGTAAGAATCCACGGGATAGAGGATTGCAGAACCTTTTCAATGACGTGAGGCTCGAATACTTGAGTTTAGCTGTTGTGAAGCCGTCCGCTGCCCCTTCTACCTCTTAAGCTTTACTTAATTAATACAGGGGCGTCTAACAACAAAAAGTCACGAGTCGCTCCAGCGCGATTTCCAAGTGCCTGGTGTGTATTGAGCATCTGGAGTAAACATATATACAGCCTGAGGATTTCCTGATAATGCCCTTGGTCCTCGTACAGAATCCGGTGATCGTGAACGATGCATACGACTGGAAAGATCTCGAAGGCGAGCAGTATCACTTTCCCAACGCGATAAGAATTGATGTCGATACAACCAGATTGTCGGTAATAGTCAACATCATCAAATTCAATTCCTAACATTACCAAGCAGGCCTAGAATGTTAGATTTGCATGTGCTTCCCACACCCCTTACAGCACTGAGGGCCCTAGATAACCAGTGAAGGTTGAGGGTTTGGGCTTCGTCTCAGGAGCCCATCATTCGCGTTAGGATGCCTTATTAGCCGTCATTGACCGCCTATTGCCTGGTCCTGCCAGACAAACTCTACGAAAGCCTGAAATCCAATCTCAGCGCGGTGGGGGCATAATTGGGGGTATTTGCCAACAATCCAAACATGAAAATGCTGATAACAAAAGAGATATCTAAGGGATACGAATCCTGCTGTGCCAAGGAAACCCAATCAAACTAAATTGATACAAAGACTCAAGAAAGCACTTGACAAAATACACTCTATAAAATAGAGTACTCTTCAGAGGTGGCAAATGACTGATTACGAGGGCAGTGGATTGAGTGGCGGGAACGAAGGCGCATCGAACGCGGATCTGGAGAGGCGCGTGAAGGAGTTGGAGGCACAGTTGGCGGCGCAGCAATCAACGCAGCGGCAGGGCGACGTGGGTTCGGGCGCGGGTTCGAGTGCGCCAACAGATGGGGCGGCCGGTGCGGGTGCGGGCGGAAGCACGTGCGGATGCGATTGTGGATGCGGAGGCGGGAGGCGGTGCTGCCGGCGGCACGGGCGCTGGCTGATTGGGCCGTTGTGGATGGTGATTGTGCTGGTGGCCGTCTTTGGGTCGCATTGCTGGAGGTTTGTATTCATGCCGTGGATGTGGATTGTGGTGGCAGCCGTGTTTCTGTGTCCAATGCTGAGGAGATGTGGGCATTGCGGGCACTGCGGGTGCTGCTGCGGCAAGAAGAACGAAGGAGGCAAGTAATGAGCGAAGCGACGGCAAACAACGGGACTACGCGTGAGGAGCTGGTGCGGCGAATCGAGGAGATCGAGGCGATGATCTCAGCGGGGCGGCAGACGACGGCACGCTACGGATGGATGTTTGTGATGTGGGGGCTGCTGTACTACGCGGCCATCGGGTGGGAGTTCTACCTGCCGCACGGGGAGTGGGCGTGGGCGGTTTGCATCAGCATCGGCATTGGCGGAACCGTCTGGCGGAAGGCGCGGCTGCACAAGCGCGGCGGGCGGGGCACAAACGCGACCTGCCGGGCGATTGACGCGGTGTGGCGGATGACGGGCATAGCCATCACGCTGTTTGTGATCGGCTCGATTGTGGCGCACTATGTTGCGCATGTGAAGTTCGGGCCGACGTACACGGCGGCCATCCTGCTGTTTATAGGGCTGGCGCACGCGACGAGCGCGATGATACTGCGCTGGAAGATGCAGGGCGTGGCGGCGGCGATATGGTGGGCGGGCGGGCTGGCCTGCTTCTTCGCAAACCAGATACAGGGCGTCATCATTTTTCTGGTGGCGTCGTTCTTTGGGATGGTGCTGTTCGGGCTGTATGCGATGGCGCAGGAGCGTCGGCGGCAGGAGAAGGCCCATGCCTGAAGAGGAAGAGCTTGGATTGCCGGAGCTGGACCCGGTCATCCACGGGAAGCTGCGGCTGGCGGCGATGAGTCTGCTGGCGGGGGCCGAGGATGCGGACTTTCTGTGGCTGCGGCAGAGGACGGGAGCGACGGACGGCAACCTGGGCGCGCAGATGACGAAGCTGGAGGAGGCCGGGTACGTGGAGGTGGAGAAGCGGTTTGTGGGCAAGAAGCCGCAGACGCTGTACCGCATCACGGTGAAGGGACGCGAGGCTCTGGCGGGGTATGTAGCGGCGCTGAAGCGGCTGCTGGGTGCTGAACTGGAGTGATGCGGGTCATCCGAATGGTTATTTTCACCGTCTGATGCTGGTGATATGGTGCTGGCAGCGGAGGGTATCGGTATGCGGGGTTTGCGGATAAAGGTTTGGGGCGTTGCGGCGGCGATGTTGGCGTGCGTGGGGATGGCGACGGGCGTGGCTCGGGCGCAGGACGGGGTGTATGCGATGTTCAGCGGGGCGACGCTGAACAACACGACGGCTCCGACACAGTACGGGACGACGGTGGGCGCGTTTCTGGAGAACCGGTCGCTGAAGCTGGTGAGTGCGGGGGTGGACTTCCGCGGGTCGTTCGTAAGCGGGACGGGGAATACATCGGTGCAGACGGGGCTGGCGGGGCTGCGGATAGCGATTCATCCGCAGGTGCTGCCGATAGTGCCGTACGGCGAGCTGCTGATTGGAATCAGCCATTACGCGCTGGGGACGGGGCTGGCGGCCAATACGGACTTTGCCACGGCGGCGGTGGTGGGGGTGGACCATGCGCTGGTGCCGCGGGTGGACTGGCGGGTGTTGGAGATCAGTTACGGGCGTGTGAACGCGAATACGCCGTTCAACCCGGTGACGTACAGCACCGGGCTGGTGGTGCGGCTGGGAGTGCCGCACGCGGGCAAGGTTCCCGGCGGGCGGGGCATGCTACCTTAAATTCACGCGATATTCCGCGGGGAAGAGCCTGATGCCGACCGAAGCGCAGAAGTCCGTCTACACACGCAACAACCCTTACGCGGCCGAAGTGCTGGTGAACCGGCTGGAGACGCAGTCGGGCTCCGAGAAAGAGACGCGGCACTTCGAGATCGCGATTGACGCGGAGCAGATGAAGTACACGCCGGGCGACTCGCTGGGCATCTTGCCGGAGACTCGGCCGGATGCCATTGCGGAGACGCTGGAGGTGCTGGGATTCACCGGCGCCGAGAAGGTGACGGACCTGTTCGGGGTGGAGATCACGCTGGGCGAGGCGCTGCGGACGAGGCTTTCGCTGGGCAAGCTGATGAAGTCCACGGTGTCGTACTACGCCAAGGCCACGGGCGACGCGGGGCTGGCGAAGCTGCTGCAGGCGGACAACAAGCCGGCGCTGGAGAAGTATCTTTGGGGGCGCGAGTTCATTGACATCGCGATGGAGTACCGCGGGGCGATCAAGGATCCGCAGGAGCTGTTCAAGGCGGTGGGGCGGCTGGTGCCGCGGATGTACTCGATTGCGAGCAGCCAACTGGAGCATCCGGCGTCTGTGTTCACGATTGTGCGGGTAATCCGCTACGAGGCGTACATGCGGCGGCGGCAGGGCGTGTGCAGCGGACAACTGGGCGACCGCACGCCGGTGGGGACGAAGCTGCCGACCTTCCTGCATACGAACCAGAACTTCCGGCTGCCGGAGGACAACGAGCGGCCCATCATCATGGTGGGGCCGGGGACGGGGGTGGCGCCGTTCCGGGCGTTCATCGAGCACCGGCGGGCGCTGGGCGCGAAGGGAGGGAACTGGCTGTTCTTCGGCGAGCAGCACGCGGCGACGGACTTTCTGTATCGCGAGGACTTTGAGCGGTGGCAGAAGGAGGGCGTGCTGACGCGGCTGGATGCGGCCTTCAGCCGCGACCAGGTGAACAAGGTGTACGTGCAGGACCGCATCCGCGAGAACGCGGAGGAGCTGTATGCGTGGCTGGAGCGGGGGGCGAACTTCTACGTGTGCGGCGACGCGGAGTGGATGGCGCCGGATGTGGAGAAGGCGCTGCTGGACGTGATTGCGCACCGGAGCGGCGGCGGGGAGCAGAAGGCGATGGCGTATTTGGCCGAGATGAAGAAGCAGAAGCGGTATCTGCGGGATATTTACTGAGCATCCTCTTGAGCACGGGAGGCAGCAGTGACAGCCGGAACCAAGCGGCAATCCATGGCGCACATGACGGGCGTGGTCTATCTGGCCTACTTTGCCGCGTCCATTCTGGGGCTGGTGCTTGTAAGCCACGAATTGCCCGGCGGACTGACCGTTAACTGCCTGTCGGACGTTCTCTACGTTGTGACCGCATTCATGCTGTACCGGCTGCTGCGGGTGGCGTCACAGGTCACGGCGCTAGTGGCATTGGCGTGCTGCTTGATCGGTTGCACGATGGACTTACTCCGCCAGATTCATCACGGTTGGGAGAGGATCGACCCGCTGCTGTTCTTCGGGCCCTACTGCATCTTGCTTGGGGTGCTCCTTCTGCGCGCGGATTTCCTGCCCCAGTGGATAGGCTGGCCATTGATAGCAGCGGGCGTGGGATGGCTGGCCTATTTGATGCCTGCGGTGGCGTTGCATGGGAAGGTGGTCATCTTTCCACTTGGATTTGTGGCGGAGTTCGAACTGATGCTGTGGCTGTTGGCCAAAGGCGTGGCTGAAGGACGCTGGGCCGAAGCCGAGGTGCGCAGAAATTCCGCTACAGGCCCAGCACACACATAAATCACAAGGGACGGCACTAGATACGGAAGTGGTCGGCGCGCCAGTTCTGGATGGACTGCTTGATCTGCTTCTCGGTGAGATTTTCGTGGACGGCGCGGCGGGCGAGCTCGGGGAGTTCTGCGTCGGAGGCGAAGCGCAGGCCGACGAACTGGCGCTCGGTGAGGGAGTGGGCGATGTCATGCGGGACGCCGAGGGCGGCCATGCGGAGGCGCTCCTCGAGTCGGATGATGCGGTCCTGGGCCTGGAGGGCGGACATGCGGCTGTCCAGCGCGAGCAGCAGCAGGACCAGAGACATGAGTACCCAGAGCGGGCCGAGATGGACGTGCTTGTAGTAGTGGCGGCAGACGTAGATGACCGCGCAAATCAGGTTGATGAGCAGCAGCGGGGCGATGAAGAAGTGGAAGGTGGGGCGGAAGCGGGCGTGGTTGGCGTAGTTCTGAGTCTTCTTCTGGGGCATGGGAACCTCCGGACGGTATGGGAATAGTATGCGCCGGATGGGACGGGCCGGACATCAAAATTGTGCGGAGGTTAGTATTTGAAAATGGCAAAGAAGAATGAACTGAGAATCGGAGTGCACCTTTCGACCGAGGGCGGGTGCTGGCGCGCGGTGGAGCGGGCGGTGGAGTGCGGAGCGAACACGCTGCAGATCTTCAGTGCGAGTCCGCGGATGTACAAGGCGGGGAAGGTCAAACCGGAGGACGCGGCGAAGATGATGGCGACGCGCGCGGCGACGGGCGTGGGGCCGCTGGTAATCCATGCGGGGTATCTCATCAATGTGTGCTCGGAGAAGGTGGATGTGCGGGAGAAGTCGGTGGCGGCGTTTCGCGGGGAGGTGGAGCGGGCGCTGGCGCTGGGCGCGGAGGGATTGGTGTTGCATCCGGGGAGCTTTCGCGGGATGACGCGCGAGGAGGGAATCAAGCTGGCGGTGGAGTCCATTGAGCGGGCGATTGACGGATTGAAGTGGCAGGATGCGCCGGAGTTCCGGATATTGATAGAGAACACGGCGGGCGCGGAGTTCAGCCTGGGTGGGAGCTTTGAGCAGGTGGGCGAGCTGGTGGCGCAGTTGAAGAAGGCGGCGCCGGTGGCGGTGTGTCTGGACACCTGCCACACGCACGTGGCGGGGTACGACATTGTGAGCGCGAGCGGGTACGAGGAGACGGTGAAGCTGGCGGAGAAAGCGTTCGGGTTGGATGCGGTGAAGGTGTGGCATATGAATGATGCGAAGGCGGCGCGGGGTTCGAAGCTGGACCGGCACGAGCACATCGGCAAGGGGACGATCGGGGAGGCGGCGTTTGCGCGGCTGCTGCAGGACAAGCGGTGGGGGCACTGCGCGTTTGTGGCGGAGACTCCGGTGGACGAGCCGGGGGACGAGGCGCGGAATGTGGCGGTGCTCCGCACTCTAGCTGCGCGCTGACGCGCGCCATTCGTTCCATTGTGTGCAGACACGGGTGAACGCCAAGTTTCCTGCTTAGGATAAGTCGCTTGTGCCATGGCGGCAGACTGACAAGCACGTCTGGATGTGGTGGTAAGATTGCGGCGCAGGTTTCGGGAGGGTTCTATGCGTCGTCTAATGGCGGTGGTGTGCGCAGCGGTGGTGATGTGCGCAAGTGTGGCGCGGGCGCAAAGCGCGGGCGGCGTTGTGGGGCAGTTGTTGGGTTCCATCATGGGGCCGATGGTCAACATGATGGAGGCGCCGGTGGTGACTGGCGCACCCTATGCGGGCAAGCACTATCGGCATGAGGAGAAGTCGCTGGCCGACGGAACGAAGATTGCGAAGCACGGCTCGCATCATCTGGTGGAGCGGGACACGGAGGGGCGCGTACGCGAAGAGCATATGCCGATTCCGGGGATGACGGTGGTGTATGTCAAGGATCCGGTGAAGAAGACGCTGACGTTCTGGATTGAAGTCAGCAACACGGACAATGACAAGGCTGCGGCGAAGCAGGCGGAGATGTTCAATGCCTACGAGATGAAGCTGCCGGACGCGAACAAGCTGAAGGGCAAGGTAGTGACGACGGAGGGCGGGGAGCAGTATGTTCCCGAGGACACAGACTGGCAGAAGAAGGATGTGAAGAAGGAGGATTTGGGCCAACAGTCCATGCAGGGGCTGCTGGTGACAGGGACGCGGTGGACGCGGGTGATTCCGGTGGGCAGCGACGGCAACGACGCGCCGATTACGCGGACGCTGGAGGTTTGGTACTCGAAAGATTTGCGGGTGGCCGTGCAGCGGGTGTTGACGGACCCGCGCATCGGGGTGCGGACGTGGGAGCTACAGGGAATTACGCGCGAGTCGCCGGATGGCGCGCAGTTCAAGCCGCCCGCGGGGTACAGCATCAAGACGAACGACCAGATGATGAAAGAGATGAAGGACAAGATGGCTGCCCAAGCCACCGCAGCGCCTGCTGAGTAACGACAGCCGCAGGCATTTACAATCGAAACATTATGGGAACGCAGGACGAGAGCGGGCGTACGCCTGCACAGGACGAGTTGCGGTACACGCCGGCGGAGATTGAGCCGCGCTGGCAGGCGAAGTGGGACGCGGACGCGAAGCTGTACGCCGCCGAGGCGACGGATTGCGGCAAGCCGAAGTACTACGTGCTGGAGATGCTGCCGTATCCGAGCGGGCAACTGCACATGGGGCACGTGCGGAACTACTCGATTGGCGACGCGCTGGCGCGGTTTATGTGGATGCAGGGGTACAACGTGCTGCATCCGATGGG
>Ga0316220_1002801_pt1 | contig 15510 bp, 19 predicted proteins | sample TBH18005metaG_FD_203632 | JGI IMG/M metagenome (GOLD analysis project Ga0316220, IMG submission 203632) | Freshwater microbial communities from Trout Bog Lake, Wisconsin, USA - TBH18005 | ecosystem: Environmental > Aquatic > Freshwater > Lake > Hypolimnion/Profundal zone | place: USA: Wisconsin...
GCGAAGAGGTTTCGCTGTCGCGCTGGCGGGGGCATGTGCTGCTGGTGGTCAACACCGCCAGCGCCTGCGGCTACACCCCGCAATATGCCGGGCTGGAAGACCTGTACGAGCAGTTCGGCGAAGACGGCCTGACGGTGCTGGGTTTTCCCTGCAACCAGTTCGGCGGCCAGGAGCCGGGCAGCAGCGCCGAGATTGCCGAATTCTGCGCCGGCAAGTATCGCGTCAGCTTTCCCATGTTCGAGAAGATCGAGGTCAACGGCCCCGATGCCCATCCGCTGTTCAAATATCTGAAATCGGAAAAGGCCGGGCTGCTGGGCACCGAGTCGATCAAGTGGAATTTCACCAAGTTCCTGGTGGACCGCGACGGCAGGCCGGTGGCGCGCTATGCGCCCGGCACCAAGCCGGAAGAGCTGGAAGCGCCGGTCAGGACGCTGCTTTGACCGCTGTGCTCTCGTCGAGAGAATAGCCCGCCGAGCGTACGGTGCGGATGGGGTCTTCGGTGCCTTCGATGTTCAGTGCCTTGCGCAGGCGGCCGACATGGACGTCCACGGTGCGGGCCTCGACATAGACATCCGAACCCCAGACCGCATCCAGCAGCTGCTCGCGCGAAAAGACGCGGCCAGGATGCTGGATCAGATGGTCGAGCAGGCGGTATTCGGTCGGGCCCAGATGCACTTCGGTGCCGGCGCGGCGGACGCGGTGGGCAGCACGGTCCATCTCGATGTCGCCGACCTGCACCACATCTTCCGCCAGGCTGGGGCGGATGCGGCGCAGCACGGCGCGCAGGCGCGCCAGCAGTTCGGTCATCGAGAATGGCTTGGTGAGATAGTCGTCGGCACCGGTATCCAGGCCACGGATACGGTCGGTTTCCTCGCCGCGGGCCGTGAGCATCAGGATGGGGACGTTGCGCGTCTCCTGCCGGCCACGCAGGCGCCGGCAGACCTCGATGCCCGACAGTTGCGGCATCATCCAGTCCAGGATCACCAGGTCCGGCTTTTCCTCGGCGGCGACCAGCAGGGCTTCCTCGCCGTCACGGGCTTCCAGCACCCGGTAGCCTTCGCGCTCCAGATTGTAGCGCAGCAGGGTGACCAGGGCATTCTCGTCTTCAGCGACCAGGATCGTCGGCTTGCTCATGTGCTGTGGCTCTCATACGGCACGGAAGTTTCGCTGGTGATGTCGGCCTTGGGGCGGGCGGCGGTAAGATGGCCGGCCTTGACCATGTGATAGACGACTTCGGCGATGTTGGTGCAGTGGTCGCCGCTGCGCTCGATATTCTTGGCGACGAACAGCAGGTGGGTGCACAGGCCGATGGTGCGCGGATCTTCCATCATGTAGGTGAGGAGTTCGCGGAACAGGCTGTTGTAGATCTCGTCGATCTCGCCGTCGCGCTGCCAAACCGCTTCGGCTTCCTCGGCGTTGCGGCGGGAAAAGGAGTCCAGCACCTGCTTGAGCTGGTTCTGGGCGGCCTTGCCCATGCGGGCGAGGCTCTGCGTCAGCCGGATGGGTGGCTCGCGGTTCAGCACCAGGGCGCGTTTGGCGATGTTCTTGGCCAGGTCGCCGATGCGTTCCAGCTCATTGGCGATCTTGATCGCCGCCATGGTGTCGCGCAGATCCACCGCCATGGGCTGGCGCAGGGCCAGCAGTTTGAGGGCGCGTTCTTCGATATCCTGCTGCAAGGCATCGATACGGGCGTCGCCCGCCACCGCGCTTTCGGCCGCGCTGCTGTCGCGGCGCGCGATAGCGTCGATGGCCGAAGCCAGCTGGGCTTCCGCAAGCCCTCCCATCTGCGCCACCGCCGTGGCAAGGGCCTGAAGCTGTTCGTCGAAGGATTTCACGATGTGATCACTCATTCCGAAGCTCACGGTGCGGTGCGGGTCCGGATTAGAAGGTCCGCGCCAATTCTATGCGACGGTTTTATAACAATTCCGTGACAGCCACAGAAGAGGCGGTTTTCTCGGCATTTTGGACGCTCGAAGCGGTGTCCTCCTCGGGCGAAAACGGCAGCAGGACGCTGAAAGTGCTGCCCTCGCCGACCTTGCTGTCGATGGCGAGTCGCCCGTGATGGCGGCTGACGATGTGCTTGACGATGGCCAGTCCCAGGCCGGTGCCACCCCGCTCGCGGCTGCGCTTGACGTCGACGCGGTAGAACCGCTCGGTCAGGCGGGGCAGCGCCTCGCGCGGGATGCCTTCGCCGTCATCCTTCACCGCGACGAAGACCTGACCGTTTTCCCGTCCCAGAGTCACAGTCACCTGGCCGCCGTCACGGCCATATTTGATGGCGTTGTGGATCAGGTTCTGGAACAGCTGCACCAATTCGTCGTGTTCGCCGCGGATGGGAGGCAGATCGGCGCCGCCCTGCACGCTGACGGTGATACGGTCCGCCGCCGCCAGGGGCGCCAGCGCCGCCGCGGCCTGGCGCACCACCGATTCCAGCGCCACCCGTCCCTGGGGCGGCACATGTTCGTTGAGCTCGATGCGGGTCAGCGACAGCAGGTCATCGATCAGCCGGCGCATGCGCGCCGATTCCGTCGCCATAATGCCGAGAAATTTGTCGCGCGCCGCGACATCCTCCCGCGCCGGTCCCTGCAGCGTCTCGATGAAGCCGGATACCGCCGCCAGCGGCGTGCGCAGTTCATGGCTGGCATTGGCGACGAAATCGGCCCGCATCTGCTCGCTGCGGCGAATGGCCGTGATGTCGTGCAGCAACAGCGCCACCATGCCGCCATCGACCCGGGCGGTATAGGCCTCGTAGTGACGTTCGATCGGCACCGGCAGGATAAAGGGTGCGGCGCCAGGTTCGCCCGTGTCGGCAGAGCCCCCGATCGCCGCCAGCACGGCCGGATTGCGCAGCACCGCGCTGACATGCTTCTGCTCAAGGCCCTGGCCCAGCACATCACGCATCGGCCCATTGGCGAAAAGCACGCGCTCATTGACATCCAGCAACAGCACCGGCGCCGGCAATTGCTCCAGCACGGCACGCGCCAGTGGTGGCAGGGGGTCGATGGCGAGCGCTTCCACCGTTCGCGCCACCGGTTGCGGCAGCGGCAGGAACCGAATCGCCAGGAACGCGACGACACCGGCCGCGCCCACCGCCCACAGAATGCCGGTGCCCCACAGATGCGCCGCCAGCCCTCCCGCCACCATGCCGGCCAGGAGTACCCACAGGCTGTTACCCAGGCGTGTGAACGATTCAAGCATCCCGACATAATAGCCGCGATTGCGACGGAGCCATAACGGTGAGACGCGCCCCGGCAGGGACTAGAACGTGACCGTTACCGTGATGCGGTCGCCATAGGCGCCGGCGGGCACGAACTGGCCCTGGGGCAGGCGGCCAAAGCCGGTGAAGCTGGCGCGGCCCAGGGACAGGACGCTGCTATAGCCTTGGCTCAGCGAGCCGCCGGTGCCGTCACCCCAGACCGTCATGTAGCTGCCATCGGTGTAGATGTTGTAACCGAGTCGGCTGGCGCCCTGCTGCAGCAGGCGCGCGGCGGGATCGAGGGAATTGCCCGCGGACAGGCTGACATGAAAATCGTTCAGCAGATCGAGGGGCAGGGTGCAGGCGACGGTGATGGTGGTGTTGGCGGTGGCAGCGCTGCTGGGAACATAGACGCCGAAATTCAGGCTCGTGGCGCTGACCGTGATGGGGTCGAGAATGGTGCCGCAGAGCAGCGCCGACGCCGGACGCGTCATCACCAGCAAGGTCAGTACGGCCAAACTAATACGCAAGGCCAGGCTCCCGGAAACAGGTGAGCGGCGGCGTCCGCGGCAGCGGGCCACTGGCGGCGTCGGGTGTGACGAAAACCCGGCAGCGGCCCTTGCCGGTGTCGATCTCGGCCAGCCGGCCGCGTTCCATATCGGCGACGAAAAGCTGGCCGTCATGGCCCAGCGCCAGCGGCGCGGCATCGCCGTCGAACAGCACGCGGGCGCCGCTGGGAAGAACCCCGTCGGCGCGCGTCACCAGTGCCATCAGGGGGTGGCGCGACAGCGGCGTCAGGTCCGCCACGGCGGCGCCACGGCGCGGCGGCGCGAGATCGATATCAGTCCTGGTCACGAGGGCGGTGAAGGGATAATCGCGCGGCTCGATGGCGATATGGTTGGGCGCATAGGGCACCAGCCCGGTGAGCAGCGCCTCGCCGTCCGCATCGCTCACCGCCACGTCGCGGTTCTCGCGATAAATATGAATGCCGGGCGCGCCGGTCTCGACCAGCGCCACCGCGTCGCCGGGGTCGTGGGTGGCGAACAGGCTGCCGCGCAGCAGCACCAGGGCGCCGGCGGCATCGGCGCGCACGGCTGGAGCGCTGTTCGACAGGGCCACGCCACCATCCAGCGCCGCGGCACGGCCGATATAGCGCGCCGTGCCCTGGAAGCGCTGGCTGGCGTCGCTGGAAAAAGCCAGACGATAGCCGAAGCCGCCATCGGGGTCGGCGGGATTGTCGTACAGTGCCATCGCGGCGGCGCGCCCCTTGTCGGCGGTGGCGGACAGGCTGGCCAGGCCGCGATGCCCCAGCGGGATCGACAGCGAAAGTTGGCCGCCATTGGCGTTGCCGGTGAAATCATGCAGCGCGGTAACGGCAAGGAACATCCCGTCCCGCAGCGGCAGCGACCAGGAGGCGTTGAGCAGCGCCTGTGCCGCTCCCCTGCCCGGCCTGTCGCCCGTAAAGGACAGCGCCAGCGCGCCCGCATCGCGCAAGTCGAACGATGCGCCGCCCGAGAGACGCCAGCGCGGCGGCAACGATCCGTCCAGGCTGGCAAGATCGCGGAAATCGGGCGTGGCGTATTGCCCGCTGCCGTAAAGGTTGAAGCGTCCGCTGCGCCATTGCGCCGACAGCGACGCCAGCGCGCCGCCACCCGCCGCGCCCGCACTGCCGGCAAGGCCCGCCGTGACCGTACCGCTGCCGAAGCCCCATTCGCCGCCCCCGCCCAGCTGCATCAAGCGCGGCCCGGCTTCGCCATGCGCCTCGATGGTGAGGCTGGAACTGAGGCCCCGCCGCCAGTCGATGGCGAGCAGGGGATCGTCATAGCCAAAACTGGCAAAGCCATAGCCGGTACGGCGAAAGCCGAGATCAAAGGCGAAGGCGGTGCGGCCCGGCGCCAGGAGGCCCTTGTCGGTAAAAAGTGAAAGACTTTGTGACGTCTCGCGCCCCAGCACATCGCGCACCACGACCGTGGCCACGCCGCCGCCGGTAACGATGGGCAGGTTGCGGATCTCGAAGGGACCGGGCGCCACCGATTGAGCCGCCAGCCTGGCGGCGCCGTTATAGACTTCCACCGTGGCCGGCACATCGCTGACGCCGAAGAAGCTGGGCAGCGGTGTGGTGACAAGGCCGGGCGCCAAGGAAAAATCGCTGGCATATTCGACGCCGCCAAAGCGCAGGGCGCGGCCCCAGTCCGGCGTCGCGCTGATGGCGTCGCCGAAAGACAGGTGTGTCAGCGTCGCGGGACGGTCGAACGTGAGCGCGCTGTCGAGGCGGGCGATCCGTCCGCCCTCATTTGATCCCTGGCCGAAAGTGGCGAAGCCGGCGGCGGAAAGCCGCGCATCGTCGCGGAAAAGATCGAGGCCGAGATTGGCGCCGCCGGTCAAGCTGCGTCCGAAACGCCTGGCATCCGCTTCGGTGGCGGAAAGATCGTAGCGCAGGATGGCGCCGGCTTCGCTGGGCCCGGCTTGTGTCACGGCGCCGGCGCCCAGATCATACATCTGGCGCGGCAGCGCGGACGGCGCGGCGGTGAGGAGCAGGCGTTGTCCCGCCTGGTCAATGGCGACGGAAAGACCGGCCAGTTTTGCCAGGTCGATCATGCCGTCCTTTGGCGAAGCGGTAACCCTAACACCCAGCAGCGGCAGGTCGTCAGCCGCCAGCAGCAAGGCGCCGTCCCGCACCGTGACATGGACGATGGCATGATCGGTGGCGCCGTTGCGCCAGACTTCCAAAAGAAGGAGACGCGGCACCTCCGCCGCTGGGAGAAGAAGAGGCGCGGCGCCGGCGGGGCTCACGGCGCAGCAGAACAGAAGCGCGGCCCAAATGCCGTGAAGGCCGCGGTCAAGGCGCGACATCGGTGTCGAAATCGCGTCCCGACAAGGCGTCATGCGCCGTCACATGCAGCGAGGCCGCGTCTCTCGATGGAAGATTGGGGAGCGTGAAATCGCGGCGCGTGCCGGGCAACAGATAGACCGGACCCTGGTCGAGAATGACGCCGTCCAGTTTCGGGCCGGACAGTTTCACCGGCACCATGCCATGATTGACGGCGCTGAGGATCACCGCTTCGTCGTTGCGCCTGGCGGTGAAAGCCAAGGCAGGTGCGCCAAGCTCCCCCGCGAACACCGGCACCGAGAATTGCAACAGCACCTTAACCCGTCCGGCATCGGCGGCGGGATCGGGCAATTCGCTGACCAGCAGGCGATAGGCGCCCTGCTGCGCCGCCAGCAGGCGCACGCTCTGGCGCGCGCCGGGGGCGATGGTCACCACCGGCGGGCTGGTGAAGAAGACGGCGCTGGGCGTCAGCACATCCTTGCCATCGCGCTGCGCCCAATCCATCGCCTGGATCTCGACTGTCAGAGGCGCGCCACCATGGTTGGTGACATAGAACAAGCCGGCGGCGCCGGGCTTGAGCTGCACCAAGGTCGGCGCAATATCCATTGAAGTCGATGGCACATCGGCGGCAGCGGGCAGCACCGTCATCAGCAATGTGAACAGCCAGCCCCGGTGCAGCATCTCAGTATGTCACCGTGACGGTGACACGGTCGGCATAGGAACCGGCGGCGACATACTGCGCAGCGGGGATGCGGCCATAGACCGTCACCGATTGCACCGCGCCGGTGCCGGTACCCGGCACCGTCTGGGTCGCGCCCGTGCCGTCGCCCCACATCGTGGTGTAGGCGCCACTGGTATAAAGGCCATAATTCAGCTGGTTGGAATTGGCGTCCTTCATGGCGCGCGCCGCCACCAGGCCGGTGGTGGTGCCCCCATCCAGGGCGATGCTGTAGCTCAGGCTGGCGGTGCAGGTGACCGACAAAGTGGTGGTGGCGGTGACGGGCGTGCCCGAACTGGCCGAGTAGTTGCCGAAGGCCAGATCGGAGGCCGAGACGGCGCAATTGTTCAGCACAGTAGCGGTGACGTTGAACTGGGTCGTGACCGTCTGTGCCGCCATGGCCGGAAGCGGCCAAAGTGCCGCCACGCTTCCTGTCAGCACCAGAATTCGGGAAATCCGCATGCACCTACCCGCAGTTACAACTTATGAGGGTATATTTACCGGTAACAACCTGATGAATAGTTAACAGACTGGGCGCCTGATCGGCCCTGCCATTCTCGAGATCAGTCCGCGCGCACCCGGCCACGGCCCTGCTTGACCTCGGCGCGGCGCTTCTTGCCCTCCAGCCGCTTCTTCTTGCTGGATTTTGGAATCCTGGTGGCGCGGCGCGGCTTGGGCGGCACCGCGGCCTTGGCGACAATCGCCGCCAGCCGGGCGCGGGCATCGGCGCGGTTGCGCTCCTGGGTGGCGAAGCGTTGCGCCTGGATCACCAGCACGCCCTGCTTGGTCAGCCGCCCGCTGAACAACAGCGCCGCGCGCGCCAGGTCGGAAAGGCTGCGCGAACCGCGCACATCGAAGCGCAACTCCACCGCCGTCGAAACCTTGTTGACGTTCTGGCCGCCGGGGCCGGAGGCGCGGACGAACCGCTCCTTCAGTTCGTCCGCGGCAATGGTGATGCGGTCATTGACCTTGAGATCGCTCATCGCCGCGCCGCCTTGAGGAAAATGATGATGGCGACGGCGACCAGCACCAACGATGGGCCCAGGTTCAGCCAGAATGCCTTCGGCCAAGGGCCATCGCCGCCGAGCAAGAGAATAGAGAGGAAGGGCCAGAAGAACGCCCCGCCCGGCAACACCCAGGCCAAACTCCCCAGGCGCAGAGCGGTCACACGGTCGCTTTTGGATGCATCCCCCATGGATTCAGTATATCCAAGGCCCAGCCCCCAAAGCAAAAGCCGCAACCGCAGAAGTAAAGTCATGACGCAAGGTTTCTCAGCTGAACGCCTGGACCGGATTGCGCCCTTCCTGGGCCGCGCCTATGTCGAGACCGGCGTGCTGCCGGGGGCGCAGGTGCTGCTGTGGCGGCGCGGGCAGACGGTGCTGGACATCGTGGTCGGCCAGCGCGACCGGGTGCGCCAGACCGCCATGGAACGCGACACCATCCACCGCATCTATTCCATGACCAAGCCGATGACGACGGTGGCCGCGCTGATGCAGCTGGAGGAAGGCATCATCGCCCTGGACGATCCGGTGGCGCGCTTCATTCCCGCCTTCGCCGACCTGCAGGTGTATGCCGGCGGCGGCGCGGAAAGCTTTGTCACACAGCCGCCGGCACGGCCGATGACGGTTCTGGACCTGATGCGCCACACCTCCGGCTTCACCTATGGCTTTCTGCATCGCACCGATATCGATGGGGAATATCGCCGTCTCAGGATCGGCGAGCCCGACATGGAGGGCGGTCTGCCGGCCATGATGCAGGCACTGGCCCCGCTGCCGCTGGAATTCTCGCCCGGCACGGCCTTCAACTATTCGGTCTCCACCGATGTGCTGGGCCATGTGGTGGAGATCGCCAGCGGCATGACCCTGCGTGATTTCTTCCGGCAACGCCTGCTGGGCCCGCTGGGCATGACCGATACCGATTTCTTCGTGCCGGAAGACAAACGCAACCGCCTCGCCACCTGCTACTGGTCAAAGGATGATCGCCTCGCCTTGTGGGACGATGGCGTCAAGACCATGCGCTATGCCGCGTCGCCGCCGCTGCTGTCGGGCGGCGGCGGCCTGGCCGGCACCGCGTCGGATTACCTGCGCTTCGCCCGCATGCTGCTGAACAGGGGCGAGCTGGATGGCGTGCGCTACCTGTCGCCCAAGACCGTGGCGCTGATGACGATGAACCATCTGCCCGGCAATGCCGAGATCGCCGACCTGATGCCGGCCTCGGGCCTGTTCAACGAAACCGGTTATCGCGGCGTCGGCTTCGGGCTGGGCGTGGCGGTGATGCAGAACCTCTCCCATGCCGCCCTGCCCGGCAGCATCGGCGAATATAGCTGGGGCGGGCTGGCCGGCACCTTCTTCTTCGTCGATCCGAAGGAAGATATGATCGCCATCGTCATGACCCAGGTGATCGACAACCAGGCGCGGCGGATGCGCTTGCGCCGCGACCTGCGCACCCTGATATACTCGGCCATGACGGAGAGCCTGTCTTGATCGAAGAAATAGACATTCGCGGCTGGCACGACCCCATCGACGGAGCGACGCGTGACCGCGCCACCCATGCGCTGGAACGGGGCGCGGTGCTGTTCTTTCCGCGCCTGCGCTTCGATTTGGGGAATGGCGAGACCCGCTTCCTCGATCCCGCCGTCAGCGACGGCAAGGCCAAGAATATCAGCCTGGATCACAATACCGGAAAGATTCAGTCGACGTCACTCGCGGGCGACGATGCCGCGGCGCTTGCGGCGATGCTCGAGCGCTTCGGCGCCAGTGCCACGCAGCTGGTGGGCGAACTTCTGCCCTATCGCGATGTCGAGCGCGCCCGCACCAGCTATCGCCCGGTGGAAGTGGAAGGCCGCGCCTATTCCAAGATCAGCGACGACCGGCTACTGCATGTCGACGCCTTTCCCTCGCGGCCGATGCGACACGGCCGGCGCATCCTGCGCTTCTTCTGCAATGTCGCGCCGCTGGATTACGGCAAGGGCGGCGAGCGCCACTGGCATGTCGGCCAGCCCTTCGAGGATTTCGCGAAACAGTTCCTGACACGGGCCAAAACCCATATGCCGGGAAAATCCTGGCTGTGGGACAAGCTTGGCGTCACGCGGGGCCGCCGCAGCGTCTATGACGAGATGATGCTGTCGCTGCACAACGCCGCCAAGCTGGATGCCGGCTTCCAGGCAAATTCACCGCAGCAGGATGTGCGCTTTCCGCCCGGCAGCTGCTGGCTGGTCTATACCGATCAGGTGCTGCATGCGGCGCTGGGCGGCGCCTTCGCGCTGGAACAGACCTTCCATCTCGATATCGGCCAGATGGCCGAGCCGGAACGCAGCCCGCTGCGCGTGCTGGAGCGGCTAAGCGGAAAGACGCTGGCCTAGGTCGCGCACCGCCGGCGCGCCGCTCTTGCCGTAGACGCCATGGCCACCCGGCGTTGGCGTGAAAAGCTGCGGCAGCGGTTCGGGAGTTTCGGTTTCGCCCAGCACCAGCAGGCCATCGGCGGCCAGCGTGTCGGCCACCCGTTCCAGCACCGAAGCCTTGGCGGCGCGGTCGAAATACATCAGCACATTGCGGCAGAAGACGAAGTCGATATCGTCCAGCCAGCCATAGGAATCCAGCAGGTTGAAGACACGGAAATCCGCCATCCGGCGCAGATGGTCGGCGATGCGCCACTGCTCGCCGCTGGGACGGAACCAGTTGGCGCGCTGGACGGCCCCAAGGCCCCGCTCCATCTCGACTTCGTCGTAGCGGCCTTCCTCGGCGCGGGCGATTGCTTCGGCGGAAAGATCGGTGGCGATCAAGTCGATGGACCAGCCCTGGGCGACCAGGCCCATCCCGTCCAGGATCATGGCAATGGAATAGGTTTCCTGGCCGGTGGCACAGGCCGCCGACCAGATGCGCAGCCGCTTCGTGCGCGACCGCGCGCGCAGCATCGCGGGGAGCAGTTCCTGCTCGAAGCGGACAAAGGTATCCGCGTCGCGAAAGAAGGCCGTGTCATGCACGGTCACCGCCTCGGTCACCGCCCGCGCCAGGCCTTCCTGGCCCAGCCGCAATTCGCGCACCAGCCCGCCAGTGTCGCGGAAGCCGAAGCGGCGCATCACCGGCGCCAGGCGGCGTTCCACCAGTTCCAGCTTGGCGGGCGTGAGCGAGAGGCCGGAGCGCCGGCGCAGCAGCCGCGCCAGGAAGGCGAAATCCTCCTGGCCCAGCGCTTCCATCAGAGCGGGACGCCGATCTCGGCGAGCTTGGCACGCATGGTGCCGCGGTCGAACGGCTTCATGATGTATTCGTTGGCGCCGGCATGGATCACATGGGTGATTTCCTCGACGTCGCTCTCGGTGGTCGAAACCAGGATCACCGGGCGATCGCCGCCCTGCTGGCCGCGCACGCTCTTGAGGAATTCGACGCCCTTCATGCTGGGCAGGTTGCCGTCGAACAGGATGACGTCGGGCATCTTTTCGCGCACGGCGCGCAATGCGCCCATGCCGTCTTCGGCTTCGGCGACGTCGAACTTCATTTCCTCGAAAATCTTGCGGGCCACGGTGCGCAGCACCCGGCTGTCTTCGACAATCAGACAATTCATGGCCATGGGCGTAATTTCCCGGCCCGCATCCCGGAATCGGCGATACGAGGTGCCGCAACCCTAGCCGCGGGATGGTAAAGATCGGATTACAAGGCGCGACTAACCGGCGGTCAGTTCCACGAACCCCTCGCCCTGCTCCAGCACCAGCCCGGCATTGACCGTGCGGGAGAGCTTGTGGGTGAGGAAAGGCTGCACGCCCCGGGCGTCGACGGCGCTAAGAGTGGCTTCGCCGCGCAGCAGGCGCTGCACATCGTCCGCGACCCGGATATGGGTGCCGGCGGCATGGATGCGGAAGCCGGGAATGGCGGGATCGGCCCCGATCCGCACCGTCACGGTGCCGCCGCGGGGCAGGCAATCGGCCGCCAGAAGGGTCGCGTTCATGATCAGCTTGGCCCAGTCCTTGGGCCAGTAGGCCGCGCCGGTTTCCCAGATCAGGCTGGTTTTTCCGCCCGCCAGCAGGCCGGTAATCAAGCGCCCGATCTCGGCCAGGTCGAGTTCGGCGCCCGCCGAACCGGCGGCGCCGAAGGCGATGCGCATGAACTGGATGCGGGCCAGGGCCTGCTCGGCGCTGGAGGTGACCAGGCGAATGGCGTCGGCGCGCATGTCGGCGTCGCGCTCGTCTTCCAGCACTTCCATGCCGTTGACCACTGCGCCCAACGGCCCGACCAAATCGTGGCAGACGCGGCTGACCAGCAGGGCGGCGAATTCGATCTCGGTCATCGGGCCTTGCGGGGCCGGTGTCTTCTGTTCGAAAGCCTGGGAAAACATGGGCAACGCCTTATGTCTTTGCAAATGGTAAAGACGCCGAAGCATCTTAAGGAATTCTTAATCGCGCCGCCTTGAACCCGCCACCGCTTTACCGGCACGCAGATGCCGCATCAGACGTGGCCCGCGCCTTTTTCGCGGAAAGCCGGGATATTTTTCACGCAGATGGCCCTTGCCATTATTATTGATAATCAATATATCAATCATCGTTATTCAATAATTACGGCATTGAACCCCGATAAGGAGATTGCCATGGCGCAGCCCCGTCTTTTCCTCGTCACCCGCTGGCTGCTGAACGCGGCCATAGCCGTCTGCGCCTTTGGCGCGATCATCCTTTGCATCGCCGAGGGCGCTCTCGCGGTCATGGGCACCGGTCTGTGGATGCCACCGGAGGTGGCGGCGGACCTGCAGGGCGTGTCGCGCAGCTATGTCTTCCTCATCGTCGGCGTGGCCGTGCTGGCCGGCATCGCAATCCTGGCTCTGGCCATCCTGATCTTCCACGCCATCCGCCAGATCGTCGCCAGCGCCGTCGGCGGCGACCCCTTCGTGGTGGAAAATGCCGACCGGCTGGCGCGCATCGGCTGGCTGCTGGTGGGCGTCTATGCCGTGCAGTTCGCCATGCGCGTGATCACGACTGCGATGGTGCCGGTGCAACTCAAGGATCATCTCAAATTCGATGGCTTCGGCTTTGACTTCTCGCCGCTAGGCGTGCTCGCCATCCTGCTGGTCTTCGTGCTGGCGCAGATTTTCCGTCATGGCAGCCGGATGCGGGACGAACTGGAAGGCACGGTCTGATCCATGCGCATCACCGTCAAGCTGGATGACCTTCTGTATGCGCGCCGCATGACCCTGACCGAGCTGGCGGAGAAGGTCGACATCACCCTGGCCAATCTTTCCATCCTCAAGACCGGCAAGGCCAAGGCGATCCGCTTCTCCACCCTGCTGGCGATCTGCGCCGCGCTCGACTGCCAGCCCGGCGATGTGCTGACGGTTGACAAGGACTAGCCGGGTTTGCGCGTCCCCCAAAACCCGCTAGGACGAACCAAAAGGATCAACCATGAACGCGCCCAGCCTTGCCCTTCTTGCTCTCGCCCGCATCGCGGCGGCGGCCGGCCGCGTGGTGATGCGCCACTACGGCGCCTGTGAGGCGCAGGAAAAAGCCGACAACTCGCCCGTCACCATTGCCGACCAGCAAGCCGAAGCCCTGATCCTGCAGGAACTGGCGGCGGCGTTTCCGGGCGTACCCGTTGTGGCGGAAGAAGAAGTGGCCGCGGGGCGGATGGCGGCGGTGGTGGATCATTTCTTTCTCGTCGATCCGCTGGACGGCACCCGCGAATTCCTGTCCGGCAATGGCGAGTTCACGGTCAACATTGCCGAAATCCACGACGGCGTGCCGGTGATGGGCGTGGTCCATGCCCCGGCCAAGGGCCGCATGTTCCTGGGCGCGCTGGGCCAAGGCGCCTTCGAAACCACCGAGGCGCTTTCCAGTTTCAAGGCGATCGCGGCACGGCCCGCGCCCGCGGGCGGCCTGGTGGCGGTGGGCAGCCGTAGCCACAATGACGCCGCGACGGTGGAATTCCTCAAGCGTTTCGCCGTGAAGGAGTTCATCAGCGCCGGTTCGTCGCTGAAATTCTGTCTGGTGGCGGCAGGCGAAGCCGATCTCTATGCCCGCGCCGGGCGCACCATGGAATGGGACACGGCGGCGGGCCAGGCCGTGCTGCTGGCAGCGGGCGGTACCATGACACTGTGGGACGGCACGCCCTTCACCTATGGCAAGCCTGGTTTTGAAAATCCGGGTTTTGTGGCGCGCGGGCGCTAGCGATCCATACCGTGACGTGACGAATAGAACACCAGCGCCATCAGCCCCGCGCCCAGCGCGGTGGTGACGACCACGCCCAGGATCATGAACAGCCAGCCCCAGCCGCTCATGGTCACGCCCGCCATCGCGGTCCAGACCTGCACCGCGTAGGCGATGGCCACCGCCAGGAAACCCAGCAGCACCAGAATGGCGATCCAGCCGGCGACGCCGAGTTTGTCGCGCTTCTCCATCTAGGATGCCACCCGTACTTTCAGCACCGTGCCGTCGGCGCCCGTAACCAGCAGCATCTCGCCGCTCTTGGGATCACCGCCGTCCGCCACCGCCGCCCAGCGCGTGTCGTCCAGCAGGATGGCGCCATGACCGCCAACAAAATCGCCGGCCGCGGCGCCGCGCCGGCCCAGATAGGTCTGCATGCGGGCGTTGAGATGGTTGGGCTTGGTCGAGGCGCGGCGGCCATAGGGCGAACGATGCCAGATGATGCTGGACACCATCGCCAGAACGGCGAAGAAAAAGAGGCTGAGCGGCCCGCCGATACTCGGCACCAGGAAATTCATCCCACCCACCACCAGCGCCGCGATGCCGGGCCAGAGCAGGTACATGGTGGTGGTGGCGATCTCGATCGCCAGCAATATCGCGCCCAGCGCCAGCCAGTGCCAGGCTTCAAGCTGGTTCAATTCCTGCGCCAGGCTGGCCATCAGGGTCATCGCATCATGTCCCGGCCGGGCGACCCGGCCCAGCGGGCGGCGCCACCGTGCCGGCAGCGCGGCCTGGCGTGGCGGGGGCCGCGACCGTGCCGGCAGCGGCACGCGCGGTCTTGGGAATGCCGATCTGGGCGACCTGCTGCGTCACCGCTTCCTTGGTCATTTCCGCGATGCCGGCGATGGAGCCCAGCAGCCCCGCCGACTCCATCGGCAGGATGACGAATTTCTGGTTCGGGCCGGTGGCGAGCTGCGAAAAGGCCTCGATGTATTTCTGGCCCAGGAAGTAGTTCAAGGCGTTGACGTTGCCTTCCTCGATGGCATTGGACACCATTTCGGTGGCGGCGGCTTCGGCCTGGGCCAGGCGCTCGCGCGCTTCGGCATCGCGGAAAGCGGCTTCCTTGCGGCCTTCGGCCTGCAGGATGGCGGACTGCTTGGCGCCCTCGGCGCGCAGGATGGCGCCTTGCTTCTCGCCATCGGCCTGGGTGACTTCGGCGCGGCGGAAACGCTCGGCCTTCATCTGGCGCGCCATCGCTTCGGTGATGTCCACCGGCGGCGACAGGTCCTTGATCTCGATGCGCGTCACCTTCACGCCCCAGGGATGGGTGGCCTGGTCCACCACCGAGAGCAGGCGCTGGTTGATCTCGTCACGCTTGGACAGCACCTCGTCCAGGTCCATGGCGCCGATCACGGTACGGGCGTTGGTGAGGCAGAGATTGGTGATGCCCGCCTGCAGGTTGGCGACCTCATAAGCGGCCTTGGCGGCATCGACGACCTGGTAGAAGGCGATGGCGTCTGCCGTAACGGTGGCGTTGTCGCGGGTGATCACCACCTGGCTGGGAATCTCCAGCACCTCTTCCATCATGGAAAGCTTGCGGCCGATGCGATCGATGAAGGGCACGATCAGGTTGAGGCCGGGTTTGA
>Ga0316220_1002803_pt1 | contig 15500 bp, 16 predicted proteins | sample TBH18005metaG_FD_203632 | JGI IMG/M metagenome (GOLD analysis project Ga0316220, IMG submission 203632) | Freshwater microbial communities from Trout Bog Lake, Wisconsin, USA - TBH18005 | ecosystem: Environmental > Aquatic > Freshwater > Lake > Hypolimnion/Profundal zone | place: USA: Wisconsin...
CAGGCAGGGGCTAAAAGTTACCCCTCTATATTTTCGTTATCTTGGATTGTTTGCCTTGGGGTGTTAAGGGTCGTTGCTAGATTTAATAAATTTCAGGTCGCCCAAACCCAATTCTGAAATTAAGCTAACAAGTGTCACGTAACGAGACGCTTGTAATGAACAATCTATCACTCTTATTTTCTAGCTCTACCACCGAACCCGAGCCACTAAAACTACTTGATGGCCTTCTCACCCTCTATAAAAGACCTAATAGCCACCAATGGCAATGTCGTTTTAAGCTTGCTACAGGTGCTTGGCATTGCGCCAGTACTGGTTCAGACCAAGTAGCTGAAGCCACGACCCAAGCCATAGCTATATACGAAACAGTTAAGGTCAAACTAGCCAGCGATTTAGCCATTAAGACCCGGACTTTTCGCCAATTGGCCACACAAGAGCTAGCGGCTGCTGCCAGAGTAGTGCAGGCCAATCCCAATAAGCACACTCATGTGGATTACATCCATATCTATACCAAGTATCTAATCCCGTTCTTTGGTAATTATCAAATCAATGACATTACCCAGGAGATGGTAGATGACTATGTGGCTTGGCGAATATCCAAGATGGGTAAAAATCCAAAGACCTATACACAAAGACGCCACGCGGGTCTATATAAGCGAGTGATTGAACGAGCAAGGGATCAGGGGTTAATTCACCGACATAGAACCATACCCTTATTGGAAGTCGCTGCCGATAGGGCGGAGATCAGACCAGCCTTTAATCAGCAGGAAGTCAACTACTTGCTGGAATACATGCGAGACTGGGAGCGCTTTGGACGTAATCAACGCAGTAATCATATGAGAAGACTTTGCCGAGTCTATGTAGAGTTTTTGCTTGGCACGGGTATCAGGCAAGGCACGGAAAGTATGCCAATTCGTTGGCGTAGCCTGCAATGGCATTGGATAGGAGAAAGACGGTACTTAAGAGTCTGGGTATCGGGTAAGACTGGTCCCAGGTATTTGATTGCCCGTGATTTTGTAATTGAGGCTTTAGAGCGTTTAATTAAATGGCAAGCTTTGCCTTATGCCAATCTTGAAGCAGTGATTGAAGCCAAATTAGATCGTAAGGTATTTATATTTCCTGAAGGCGATGCCCCGCATAGTCTGGATGATGTATTTGAGCGGCTAATGGTTGAATCAAACTTGTTAAAAGATGCTACGGGTAAGAATAGAACCTTGTATAGCCTACGCCACACTTATGCAACCTTTGCTCTAGCGGAAGGTATTGATATCCATACCTTAGCTAGGCAAATGGGTACTTCGACTTTAATGATTGAAAAGCATTACTCAAAACTCACTCCTATGATGGCGGCCGCCAAGTTAGCTTAAGTTTTATGCTGCCATAAGCGGATTGCTGGGCTCAGGCATTGGTACTACTTCAATGACTCCACCTGGATTGCTAGGCGGGTTACGTACTGAGCGAACAAAGTCCTCCAAACGCTCTAATAACTTGCGATTACTAGAACTCACTTGCAATTGCGTTGATAGCACTTTAAGCAGTTGATCATCAGGCAGGGCAATACCTTCTTGTTGCAAAATCCATTGCGCCCGAGGTAACCAGTCTTTAGCAGTCACTGGAGGCACCATCACGCACGAACTGCGATCACGCAATGCCATATCTACTTGATCAATGTAGTTCGTTGTAAAAATGAACTGAGTGTGACCGATCATGTCATCTACGATATCTCTAAAGGCAATAGCCGCTTTTAGGGTGAAGTTGATCTCGTTAGACAGTACATAAGTGCGCTTTTGATCATTGGTAGTAAAGAGCTTGTAAAACATGGGTGGACCACCAAAGACCTCGGTCACATCCGTTATAGAGCTAAATTCAACTGCCTTTAAGCGAGTGATTTCTGCTGGTTTGCCTTCTATGGCATCGGGCAGTAAATTGGCAATAGTGGTTTTGCCAGTTCCAAAGCCACCATGCAATATCAACGGTTTTAAATCCCGGTCATTGATGTAATCAGCCAATTTGGCTTTCAAAATATTGCTACCCAGCACCACCTCATCAAGCGTTTTGGGTGCATATTTGTATGCGAAGCTCATAGTATTTCCTTTGTATAGAGTTAAAAGCAGGGGAGGGTGATCAGTCCAAAACCCCTGTAAATGGTGTTAATGACTTAAGCCATTTCTTTGAAAAAGGCTTGATTAGCTGCCTCAGAAATCGCCGCTTGCGCTGCGAGCTCTGCTTGGGCTTTGACATGCTCATCGACCTTATTAAGCAGTTCTTGGGCAATCTTGCGAATCGCCTGCTCAATCATGGCAGTCGTAGAGCCTGGCACAACGCTTAAGACCTGTGTTTGACCGCTAGCTAGCATCTTGCCAATGAGTAGGGTGTACTCAGCCGAATCTGCTGGGTGCGCTAGGGCGGTCTTGGGCACCAAGGCGAGTGGATGCTGTAACTGATTCACTAGCAACTGCTTAACCTCAGCCACCTTGTTATCGAGCTGACCACGCTTTTGAATGGTCTCATCGGTAATACCTTTGGTGCTGGCGACTTCTTCAATACCGCCGACTTTAGTCACCCATTCGGCAAAATTGCCTACAGAGATCGCTTCTTTAGCTGCTACTCGTAAGGCACGAGAGTAAGAGGAGGCGCGGCGGCGCTCTGCATTAAACACGTATTTAACGATTAAGGTCAGTACAGGTGTACTGGCTTGAACCTTAATGCCCCGACCTTCCAAAGTGATCTTGATGTTCTCCAAAACAGCTTTTTCAGCGGAGCTGCCTTTGATCTCGTAATACATGCCAAGGCATTCTGAGAGCAGGGTGTAAAGACCTTTATTGGACTTATCGTAAAAGTCACGTTGCCAGACTTGACGACGGTTTGCTAATGCATCTAGTTTTACTAAAGTGGCGTTAGCGATTTCTTGCTTTTGATTTGCAGTGATTCTCATGTGATGCTCCTTCATTTTTCAATATATCAACACGTTTTGGCGAGATTGCCGGTGATGCGTTTTTGTGTTGATGGAAGCAGTCTAGAATTTTTCGTATTTTTCACGCAAATTTGGCTGTTGTTTTATTTCCTTGACAGAAAATTGTGAAAAATCAAAGCCCCATGAATACTGGCTTGGAAGGCGATTTTAATTTTGAGAAAAAATCACCAAAAAACTCACTTTGAAAAAATATTTAAAAAATTATTTGAAATTTGGTTAAGAAAAAATACTTAAATGAGCTCCACGGCCTGCCTTTTTTGCTCATCGTTGACGTCGATATATCTTTGGGTTACGGCAATCGATCTGTGACCGGCAAGAGAGGCTAAGATTCGAACACCGATGCCTTTATTAGCCAAAGTGGTAATAAAGAATTTTCTTCCCGAGTGACTGCTACCGCCGCTAATACCGACATTTTTATAAAGTTGATGAAACCAGACGCATAAGCCGTTGGGGCTAAAGCGTAAGCGGTGATCTGTATGAAAGTAGGGGATATCTGGGTTTTTAATATGTCTTGTCGTTAAGTAATTGGCTAATTCCACTTGTAAACGCTGGGATACAAAGACGGTTCTGGGATATTTGCCCTTGGTTTGCGCAGCTGATAGGCGAATCTCATTCTTAATAGATCCATCTGGGTTGACTACGTCACCCATGGTGAGAGAGGCTATTTCAGCGACGCGAAGGCCACCTAAGAAGCTGGTAAGAATGATTGCCCTGTCACGCAGAGCGTATTTTTTAGTGCTGACGTACTCGAGAACTTGATCAAGTTCGACTTGAGATAAGGTTTTTGCTTGTGCCATTTGTTTTCCTGTCATAAATAAAATGTGCGTTTTAAGTATGTTTCCTTAATGGGAAAAGGTCGACCTCAGTTTTTTTATGAAGTGTCACGTAACGAGACAAGAAGACCTTCCAAGAATCAATGACTTACAAGACAGGTTAAGAAAATGCTACTTTTCTTAACCTGTTTCTTTCTATAAGTATTTAGTCAAATCATTAAAAAACCGCCGTAATTTCGTGGCGAAAAGACGACGGCTTTATTGCTGCTTCAAAACAGCCCTACAAGCAATTTATTGAATATCAGCTACTAGAGCGTTAGGGCTTGAAAAATCAGTGCTTGTAAGGCGATTTTGAGGTGGATTTACCAGTACGCCAAGTCCGCAGTGCTGGCGACTACTGCTGGAATACCGCTTCCCACCGCTTTACAGGAGTGCGCTCTTAGTTCCCATTGCTCAACTGTCCCAAACTCTGAACTATCAATATTCACATACAGCTCGTTCGTCCCTGGTGAATATATGAGATAGCCTTTAACTGCTGTTTTCGTTTTAGTTTGAGGATCATAATGGGCGATCCAGGAAAAAAGTAGACTTTCATCCGATGGAAAGTCGGTATTGGCTAATTCATGAATTGTTTGCATCTGAATGTCATTCTTAGCCAAAGCCTCCCACTTGGGATATTGATATAGATCGATTAAGAATTTGGTTTTTGGGTCTTTCAGTTCAATCGTGCCATTAAAGATTGCCTTACGAAATAGACCTTTTCCAAAAGTGGTGTTGAACTTGTCATTAATAAATAAACGTACTGCAATTGGTCTTTCTATGCTCATTTTTTATCTCCTTGATGTGATGAGTTGCGAGAGTTCGTTGCAGTTGGCGTTTCAAATGAGGTTTCAAGAGGAGTAGATCCAAAAGAGGTCTCATTGAGTTCTGTCGCAGATCTCCAAAGGAGAAGTCTCAGGAGTTGTGTTTCAAATCAGAATTATTCATTTGCCACATGAGTAACTCACTTATTTGCAACTTACTTAATTGAAACTTTTTTCTATTTGCGACATTTATGCAACTATGAAACTCGCAAAAGTATTTAGCCCTCGTTAACAAAAACCGTATTTTTTCTATCCAAAATTAGCCAATTTGCGCACGATATAAAAAGAGGTCGACCATTTAAGTCTTCTGAAATTAACTTGTGTATAGGCAATCACGCCATCAACCATAAGGAGATGTAAATGAGTCAATTAAGTAACCTCAAGTTAGTAACGACGAAAAAGCCAATGCATCAACCAGCGATTGTTATTCGTAGGAATAAGTTATCTAGTCACTTATGGGAGCAGATCCAGCTGGCCAAAGGGCAGATCTCTGGAGCCCCATTTGTATTAATGAAGTTCCGCAGCATTAAAGATGCTCACACAGGAGTCCGTAAGCGGATGGAGGTGCCAAAGAGGATTAAACCCTGGTGGTTTCAGACCGAAGAAGGCAAAGTCTGCGTCGCCATTAAGTATGGAAGCTGGACTATTGAACTGGCTAAGGACAAGCCCAGTATTCAAGTAGATAGCGCAGAAGATTTAATTAAAGCACTAGAAGTAGTTAAGGTTGCTGTAGAAGCAGGGGATTTGGATGCTCAGATTGAGGCGGCTAGTGCTGGTTTGAGGAAGGGTTTTAAGCGGTGAGTCGATCGGCAGATAAGCGTAGGTGTGGGTAGTTTGTAACCGCCAATAGTTGTCGGTGAGTGAATAATTCTCACTATTCGCACGAGTAATAATCAAAAAACGCTATAGTTTCATTATGAGAAGAATCAAAAAAAGAATATTAAGTGCGTGTTGTGGTGCTCACATTCTTCATGATGGCTATACGGACCTGCTATACGTGATTTTTCCTATTTGGCAAATGGCGTTTGGCTTATCTCTTGCCGAGGTTGGATTATTAAAGACTTTATATTCAGGGGCAATGGCTTCATTGCAAGTTCCATCAAGCATCTTGTCTGAAAGGGTGGGCGAAAAGAAGATTCTTATTTTCGGAACTTTTATAGCCGCCATTGGATTTCTCCTTTCCGGACTAACGGGTGGTTTTTTAGGTCTGGCGTTTTGCCTGATATTGAGCGGTATTGGAGCTAGTGTTCAGCACCCCATTTCCTCCTCGCTAACATCCCACGCGTTTGAGGGGCCAGAATTAAGGGGAGCATTGAGTACATATAACTTTTCTGGGGATATTGGAAAAGTTTTGTTGCCATCCCTATGTGCTGCATTATTGGCATTCTGGGATTGGCATGCAGTAACGAGTCTGATGGGCTTGCTAGGCTTAGTTGCTGTCATCTTTCTAACAATCTTGATGCCAAAATCGAGCAATGAACATATTGCTATAGGCAAGGATCAAGTTGGTACTGAGCAGGCGATTGAAAGGAGTAAAGAAGGACATTTTCTTAATCTAGGATTTATATCTTTATCATCAATTGCAGTGATTGATAGCGCCACTCGCATGGGATTTTTAACGCTATTACCTTTTTTGTTGATATCTAAAGGTGCAACCGTTTCTCAAGTGGGTTTTGCGTTGAGCTTAACCTTTGCAGGTGGTGCCGCAGGCAAGTTTGTTTGTGGTTTTATAGCCGCTCGCTTTGGAGTAATCAAAACTACCTTAATTACGGAGATGGGCACAGCAATTTTGATTGCCCTTACTTTGCCGCTTCAAGTTAATACCATTATGTTCTTGCTACCCTTAGTTGGAGTTGCGTTGAACGGTACATCCTCTGGGCTTTATGGAACGGTTCCCGAGATTGTTCCATTACATATACGCTCTCGTGCATTTGGCGTTTTTTATACATTGACCATTGGTGCTGGAGCTATTTCCCCGCTTATCTATGGTTTTGTTGGAGATAGGCTGGGAGTGCCTAATACTATAGCTGTCATAGCTGGTACAGTTTTACTGGTGCTCCCGATGACATTGGGGTTAAAAACAGCCTTTCGGCGATTGGCAATTTAGCAGGGTTTCAAAGACAGCTTTGGTATTGTTAACTCCCTCATAAGTGTCTCGAAACGCGACACTTGCCAATGACCAAGAAAAGCTAAATATCTATATGAAGCGATATAAAGCAACCGTTAATGCAGCAGGAATGTGGGTAGAAACTATTCTGTATGCTCAAAACCCGGCTCAGGCTATGAAGTTATTTCAAGCTATCTTTGGCGCTAAAAACGTGCCGCATGCTCCCTTGCAGATTGGCTAACTATGAGATTCAATGAAATAGCACCTGCAAAGCCATTAAGCCCAGAGCAAGCGAGACTTAAATCAATGAAAGATCGCGTTAAGCGTGATCAAGAAGCCGTTAAAGCCGAGAAAGCTAGGCAGAAGATTAAGGCTGGACAAGCGGCATTAACCAAATTAAGCTAACTTTAACCATTCCTCGTTAGAGAGCCATGTCAAATCAAGATAAATCGTTTTACATAGAGGGAGATATCAGCTGGGGTGGGAGGTTGTGTTTGGGTTGCTTGATTCGGCATTTTTACCTACGATAGTTTGATCAATTTGTTAATTTCGAGGTTGTAAGGGGAAACAGTTTCCTTAACCATATATTTTGAATTTTCCGAATTAGAAAAGACGACAGTTACTTCAGTATCTTGATTCGCATAAATTGGATTGAGATGGGAGGCGTTAAGGCTATTTGCCTCAACACCATTGATTTTGACAACTGGATTAAGTTGCTGGCATTCATTTGGCTTTAGAAATGGAAATTTCTTGGGAAATAAGATTTCAAGTCTATAGCCTTCGTCTCCAATTTCAACGGTATTTACGGCAATGTTTAATGCTACTCCGTGGCCTATATTTTCTAGCCAATACTGCCCATTTATATTTTTGTAGATTACAAAGGGCTGTAGATCTAGTTCGCGCTGAGACGTGGCAATTGTTCTCAAAAGCATCGTTTCCCATGTGTACCAAATCAGAATTAATCCTGTAAGGATTATGGATAGGGTTTGAATTGCTTCTAGACTTGCGCAGTAATATTTTGCAAGAATTATTGCGCCCAAGTATAGGACTATTGAAATAGACAGGATGGGCCACTTGTAATGCTTCATTTTTTAGGCTTTGGACTTAGTTAGATATTGTTATTATGGTACTGGTTAATATAATCATATTTGAGTTTTTTCAAGGAAACGAATTGACCTTAAATCCTCACGAGTTAATTGTTCCTATTTTTGCCATTAGGGGCAATAACGAGATATCGCAGTTTTTAGGCACTGGCTCATTTATAGGGGCACCCCCTTTGTTGCTTACTGCTCAGCATGTTATCGCTGACTGGCCTGAAAAATTGGCCATCTCCACTGTTAAAGATTTGAACAAGCTCTACTTTGTTACTGTTGTCATGACCGACAAGGATCATGATTTAGCCTTACTTTCTGTAGATGGATATTCCCCTTCTTCGTCATTGCAACTAGCGGAAAATTTAATACCTCAGAATCAACTTCTAGCAAATTTTGAATATGGCACAACAAGGTCTGAAAGTGGAAAAATAATTATTTCTCCCGCCACCAGAATAGGAAATATCACTAGGGTTCTTGATATGACCGATAAATATAAGGGTGCTGGGAATGAAATGTTGGAGCTGTCATTTTCGGCCCTAAAAGGAGCTAGTGGTTCACCGGTTGTATCTAATGATGATAAGTTTGAATTGTTAGGGGTAATAATTGCCAACGTTAGTTACCATCTTTTGCCCGCTCAATTAAGCAGCGTTTTGGATGCCGATAATCAATTGATTGAAGAAACTAGTTTTATGCTCCCCCAAGCTTTGGCAGTTAATGTTAAGCATGTTAAAGAGTTGCTGAATAGATACAACGAGGGCCTGGCTACAACTGTCACGTAACACGACACCATATAGGATGTTGGTTAAACCGACTTCACATCTGTAGATGCCACACCAAAACCAATGAATTCCATCTAATTCCAGCGATCTCGGTGCGTACTCTACACCTAGTCTAGTAAGGCTTAAGTCATTGTCTAAGCTATTGATTTATATCATTTTTTTAGCTTCTAAGGCGTAGGTCGCACGTTCGAATCGTGCTGGGCAGACCATAAATATCAAGAAATATTGTTACCTTGCATGATTGTGCTCAATTGACTCGATCATGTGCGAGCTTGAATAGCGTAAGAGTGGTCTTGGTCAAGTGTGGGCGATCCCAGTGGATTATGAGTAACTAGGTGATCAGTAAATTTATCGGGTAAACCGATACTATTTTGTCTGTGTGGCTGAGTGTTACTTAACGAGATGATCAATGTCTGTTATTGAGTGAACTGCAGCCGCTCAAAACTGGCTAATTAGGTGTGCTTGGGTGGCAAAGAGCGGCCAGTAGAAGGCAGTCATTAATTGCATTTAATGCATTTCTGTTTCCTAGTATTCTCCAGGTAGCAATCAAATACTAGCTATGGATCAAATTGCTTTTTAAGAAAAATTGCAAACTTAAATCCCTTGGGTGCCAGCTAATTAGAGTCAAATAATGAATAGGCTGTCATGTATCAACTATTAAAGATACTACTCGACTTAGATGTTATTTTTATTTAAAGGCTTCTAGTTATTACCGCGCCCAAATATGCCTGCTGAACCAAGGGATCATTCACTAATTGCGCGCTACTGCCTGCGAGTACGATGCGTCCGTGATCTAGAACATAGCCATGCTCACTGATTTCTAGTGCGGTCATTACATCTTGTTCGACTAGTAGAACTGTGACCCCGGCTTTGTTTATTTTTACTAGTGCCGTGCAAAGTTCTTCGACTAAACGTGGTGATAATCCGAGTGAAAGCTCATCGATGATCAGCAATTTAGGCGCCGCCATGATGCCACGGCCAATGGCGCACATCTGCTGTTCGCCGCCTGACATCGTCATTGCGTCCTGACTTGCGCGTTCAGCGAGTTTTGGAAATATTCCGAACACGACGTCGAGATCTCGACGAACGGCAGTGCGACCATCATGGCGTTTGTATGCGCCCATTAGAAGATTGTCTCGCACACTCATGCCTGAAAACAGACGCCGTCCCTCTGGAACATGGACAATACCGGCGGCAACGCGATTCGGTGAACTTGAATGCGTTAAATCAGAGCCGGAAAATTGAATTGCACCCTCACTCGCTGGAATCAGGCCGGAAATGCAGCGCAAGAGAGTGCTCTTACCGGCGCCGTTAGATCCGATAAGACAGGTGATCGACCCAGTCTCGATCGAAATGTCTACACCCCAGAGCACCTGTACGTCTCCGTAACCGGCGGCCAACCCCTTTACTTGAAGCAATGCCTCCGTCATGATGTTTCCATTACCTTGCGCTGGCGTGCAGCGAACTTGCGACCTAAATATGCTTCAATAACTTTGGCATCACCAACGATAGCTTCTGGGATGCCGTCTGCAATTAGTCGACCCTGATGCAAGACCGCGATGCGCGAACAAGCGTTTAGTACTACTTTCATTAAGTGTTCTATGAGTAAGATAGTCACACCACTTGCCGCGATCGCCCTGATGAGGTCTAGCGCGGCGTCAATTTCGGAGGCATTCAAGCCCGCGTTAACCTCGTCGAGCATCAGCAATTTCGGCTTCATCGCCAGACTTTTGGCAAGCTCTAGACGTTTACGGTCAGCCAACGATAGTGTTGCTGCCAGTTTATGGGCAACCCTTGCAAGCCCTGTGAATTCAAGTTGCTCCATTGCACTGGAGCGTGCATCTGCAATTGTATTTACGCCTGCAGCAAATAAGGCCCCAGCTGCAACATTGTCGAGAACGGTAAGTCGGGGAAATGGCTGAACAATTTGTGATGTCCGTGCAATACCAATCTGCGCGATACGATCAGGCGTCAGCCCCTGAATCGGATTGCCGTTGAATAGTATGTCTCCCGAGCTTGCTGGAGTTACTGCGGTGATGACATTCACCAGAGTTGTTTTGCCTGCTCCATTCGGCCCGATAATGCCGATAACTTCACCTATCCCGAAGCTCATCGAAATCCCGTCCAACGCGCGGAGTCCACCAAAATTGCGTGATACATCTCGCAGTTCAAGGATGGCGCTCATGATTGATGCCTGATATTGCGAATAATTCTAACTACCCATGCCCAAAGATTGATGCCCTGGAAGCGGGGAAGAAGGCGGAAATAAGTCCTCAAAACTCGCGCATGTGCCTCGACCACAGACCATAAGTTTGTATTGAGAATTCCTCGCGGCAAAAACAAAATCAGTAATACTACTAACAGCCCGAGAATGCCACTGTGGATATTGAGAAAATTCCGCCACACGGTTTCTTCAAGCAACAAAAAAAGAAAGGCGCCATACACTGGGCCCAAGATCGTGCCTGCGCCACCAAGCAGTGTCATGACGATTGGCTTGACCGAGATAAGGACTTCAAATGCTTCACCTGGATCTATATACCCGGTCCAAGAGACATAAACAGCCCCCGCCATACCGACAAATGTACTTGATAGCATAAAGGCGGCCGTCTTAAAGCGATCAGTATTTATGCCTATGCGTACCGCAGCATCCTCGTTTTGCTCAATGCACCGCAATCCAAAACCAAGCCGACTGCGATCAAGTAGCACTGTAGTCACTAAGGCCAACCCGGCTACTGTGAGCATTGAAAAATAGAAGAACTGGGCCTGTTCAGTGACACCCATTTTTTGTGCTGCAAGATTCAGGCCCATACCACCCCCAGTGAGGCTGGTCATTCCATTAATGATTTCACGCAGCACATCGCCAATCACAAGGCTGGCGATGGCGAAGTAATGCCCCTTCAGATGCAGAATGATACGGCCAATGACAACCGCAAAGATCGTGACCAACAGGCCGGCCAACAACCACGCTAATGGAGCCGGAATACCCTTGTTTTGCAGGATTCCACCAACATAGGCGCCTAGACCAAAAAAAGCTGCCGTCGCAAACGAAGGATAGCCTGCAAAGCCTCCGATGAAATTCCAAGAGAGCGCAAGTGCGCTATACATCAACATCGTTGTTCCAATTCGGAGCAGATAATTATTTGCTACCCACGGAAAAAATAAGAAGGCTAGCAGGAAAAGCACTGCTACGACAATATGTGCAGGCTTGGAGCAAAAGAGTGCGTTCACTCGAATCCTCTCTTGCCCAACAAACCCGTTGGTCGAAACATTAGTAAGGTCAGTAATACTACGAAGGCAATGGTAGTTGAGAAATCCGGACCTAGCCATAATGTGCCAAAGCTTTCTAATAGACCTAGCAGGATGCCGCCGAGTATCACCCCGGGCATGCTCCCTAAGCCACCGAGAACGCAGACCACGAATGCCTTGCCAAGAAAGGCGTTGCTGGTCAATGGTGAGATCGGGAAGATCACCGACATCAGGCATCCTGCAGCGCCGGCCATAAAGGCCCCAGTTGCGAATGTTACCGCATAAATCTGTTTAACTTTCACACCCATCAGGGCTGCCGCGTCTCGATCCATGCGTACCGCCACTATCGCGCGCCCTATTTGCGTTGCACGTAGGATTGCATAAAGACAGCCGACAAGCCCTAGGGCAAGAACCATGGCATACAAACGATCGATCGGGATGAGCAAGGATCCCAGTTCAAGTAACCCAAGTGGCGGATCAAGGATTATCTTGCGGTAATCAGCCTTGAAGGCAACCATCATCATATTATCTAATATCAGGTTTAGTCCGAAAGTAAGCGTTAGCGTGATTAGTACTGGCGCACCCATCACGCGGTTAATGATTTTCGCCTGTAAACCGTAGCCGAGTATGAATAGCGATAGCCCTGCAATTGGTATAAATGCAAAGGGATGAATGCCTAATTGTGAATAGGCAAAGAATGCGGCATATGCGCCGAGAACTATCATCGATCCATGAAGAATGTTTATGATGTTTAGTACACCCCACACTAATGAGAAACCGACTGCGATGCAGCTATACAGGCCGCCAAGGAGGATGCCGTTGATTAGGATTTGTAGACTAAGCATATTGATGCGCCGCGATTAACGGAACAGCCCCTGTTTTGCGCTGTTCACGTCAGTCTAGACCGAGTCGGAAATCGCCGCTCTTTATAGCTTTAGGGTAGAGCACCGCTGACCTGCCGTTCTGTACTTGAATGATTGGTGGGATGTACGAATTGGCGTAACCTTCTGGGCTAAACGAAAGTGGCCCGAAAAACGTCTTGAAATTACCGGCGGCGAGCGAGGCTCTTACCTTATCACGGTCGAGGCTGCCGGCACGTTCGATTGCAAGCTGCAACAGCACTCCTACTGCGCTCCCGGTGGCATTAGTGAAGTCTGGATCATCCTTGTACTTTGCCTTGAATAGTTTGGTGTAATTCTCCGAACTCTTAAACAGATCCTGGGACGTATATCTTGCTGCAGGATGCCACCATGTTGCTGTCGTGACATTGTTAGACAGTGGGCCTGTGGCATCAATAAATTCTTGATAAACCGGACCGTTGATCATTGTCAGAACGACCGGCCTGACCTTCTGGTCGCCCAATTGCTTGCGGATGAGAATAAGGTCGTTGATGTAACCCGTGACCACAATCCAATCTGGTTTACTGGAGCGAATCTGGGTAATTGCCGATGCATGATCCAATGCCCCGATTGGATATTTATCGAAATAGACTACTTCAATACCACGCTTTTTTGCTGATTTTTCAAAATCCTGCCCCAGAGCGAGCGGATATAGATCGTTACGTGAAAGAATCGCAACACGCTTAACCTCGGGCGCACCAGACTTGACCAAGTCCGCAAGTGGCTCGGTGAGCGAATCGTTTGGTGTGAAAGTGCCAAAGAGATTTTTGTATCCGCGGTCGTAAACCTCGACTGAAGATGCTGTAGGCGCTAGAGTTGGGACGCCGTATTTTTCTGATACCGCGCTTGCCGCTTTTGTCGCGCCAGAGCCGAAAGGCGAAAAGAGAAAATTGACCTTGTCGTCGATCACTAGTTTTTCTGCTAACTGCACAGCCTTCGGGGTATTTGACTGGTAGTCATAGTAGATAATCTTTACTGGTAGCTTTTTATTGCCGACAGCAATTCCACCGGCCTTATTCACCTCCTCTACCCAAAGGTCGTAACCGCGCTGTAACTTGGTTCCCTCGGGTGAAAGTGGCCCGGTAAGCGGTAGCGGCGCACCAACTAGCACGCTCTCTTGGGCTATGACTGAAGTCGATACAACTGCAGTGGTCAACATAAGTCCTTGTAAGGCATGTCGCAATAGATTTTTAATTTGTGTGCGCATCGTAATCTCCAGAGAATTGAATGTTTAAATGGACTGAAAGGGCAAATAAGACCGAATTTATCGAGTAAATTCTTCGGCCATCACAGGCTTTAACATCTAACGTAACGCCAAACTATAGCGATCATCCGCCGTTATTTAAACAAAGAATTTCTTATATGAATAGGCATAAATATTGGTAGTGAGACATAGAATTTCTGACCCATAATTCCACTTTCTTTTACCTCACCTCTAGGAGCTTTTAATGATTACAGCAACGGTACGTTACAAGTTGCCATGTCATATCGACTACAACGCCTGCCTTGCTCACTTTGCTAAAATCGCCTCGGAATTTAAGCATGTGAGTGGTCTGATTAGTAAACATTTCATTTGGAGCGAAAGCGGCTGGGCGGGTGGCGTATATCAGTGGCAATCGCTGGAGGACGCGCGTGTGTTTTACAGTGGGCCGTGGCTCAAAGGGATTGTCGAGCGTTATGGCACGAAACCGCAAATCGATTACTACACTGTATTTGCCGTGACCGACAACGCGCAGGGCACAGTCGAGGTGCTTGAAGCACCGCTGGCAGTGCTGAATGGAGTCTAATAAAGGGAGGCTGAGTAGACTTACGCGACCTACATAGGTTTACTTCTTTTTGCGATCTAGGTAGTTGCCATGTTGTTTGGCTGCCCAATGCAATGTTTTGACACGCGGACAGTTTCTCTAGTGGATGTTAAAAAATTATTAAAACTCATGGAGCAAGCATATGTCAGAGCAACGTCCCGTAGTCGATTACTACTTTAGTTTCATTTCTTTATGGTCCTACGTAGGAAGTGTTGTGTTTAGAAAGCTTGTCGAACGCAACGACATCGACGTCAATTACAAGCCTATTGACCTTCTAGCTGTCTTCGCTGCAGGAGGGGGATTACCTGTTAAGGATCGAGCCCCGCAACGTCAAGCCTATCGTCTCGTAGAAATGCAGCGTTGGCGTGATATACGTGGTATCCCGCTTGTCCTTCATCCTCGTTACTATCCGGCCAATCCCGAACTTGGACATCGTATGTTGCTTGTAGCACTTGCACGTGGCGAGAATGTTGAGTCATTTGTTCACGCATCGTTAAAGGCCGTATGGGCCGACGAGCTAAATATTGAAGATCCGAATACTCTCGTAGCCTTAGCTGATGCAAGCGGACTAGATGGGAAGAGTTTACTGAACGCGACTGAAGATCCGGCAGTCGCTGATCGTGCCACCGAACTCACCGATCAGGCTATCGCACGAAATATTTTCGGTGCCCCATTTTATTTCTATCACGACGAGCCCTTCTGGGGGCAGGATCGTCTTGATCAGCTCGATGGCGCAATCACGAGCGGACGTGTTGGCATTCCATTTCTCGCCCCCTGAAGCATATTATTAAACTGGCGTTCCTTGTGGGTGCTTTTCTTTGTCTTAGTGGCAGCTTCGGGTCGGATTGAGCCAGACATTAGTAAGTGGAGCGAAGGTCTGCTTTGTGACTAGTGGCAGTCCATCGCAATCCTGATGCTGCGGTGCCGGTTGAGTCGACTCTAAATATTTCAGGTCACCCAAAA
>Ga0316220_1002805_pt1 | contig 15498 bp, 9 predicted proteins | sample TBH18005metaG_FD_203632 | JGI IMG/M metagenome (GOLD analysis project Ga0316220, IMG submission 203632) | Freshwater microbial communities from Trout Bog Lake, Wisconsin, USA - TBH18005 | ecosystem: Environmental > Aquatic > Freshwater > Lake > Hypolimnion/Profundal zone | place: USA: Wisconsin...
TCTAGGGCATTGAACGCCAACACATTGTTCAAATCGGCATCCAACTTGGTCAGAACCCCCTTGTTCCATAATGCCACCTGTCCCTTGCGCTCGTTCCCATCTCGCACATATAGGATATTTGACAATGGGCGAAATGATTCAATGGTAAAATCTGCATTGTCATGGCCTTCACCTGCATATGCATCTGCACCTGCACCATATATAATAAAAGGGCCATCTTTAAAAGTGAAGGAAATCGGCACGTACACGGTCTTGAACACTGCCCTGATAGCCTCCCGCGCCTTTTCCTTTTCCACTTTTTCGCCATCGCCAACATACTTGACCCGTTTGCCAGTGGCCTCGTAAAACGCACTGGTAAAATCCGCAGCGCTCACATGTTGTTGATCCCTAAACACGTTGAAAATAAACTCATCAGCTGAGCTATCGTGCTTGCAAGAAATAAACGGCTTTTTCACACCGCCCCCTGCGTATGCAGCAATCTTTGCTTCTACCACCTTGACTATGTCGTCGTGAAAGATGGTCTCTTTTAGGAACACGGCACCATCCGTTTTCAACGCAAGCTTGTTCACCGCATTCTTACCAAATATTTCAACAATGTTCTTGATGCGAACCGCGAGAGGTTTTTTGCCCTCCCATATATTCCAAAAGCGCTCGTCCCTCCCGGCAAAAACATACAACTTGCCGTCTATTTTGACCTTGTATACAGGATATTCGCTTATTTCTTTACAAAATGAATGGTGTTTCATACCGTTTCTTTTTATTTAGGCTCAGACATATTTGTCTCTTGTACTACAAACTTTCTAAACTACAATAGAGTTGTTGATCTTGATGCCACAATAGTCGGCCGGCCTGTCAGCATAATCCGTCTTTTTATAGAGCCGCATGTCTATGGCCTCGTTCAAAATATATTTGAAATTATTCCAAAATCCGGTCGTATGCCCTACGTCCGATGTCATGAGGTGCCCCAGCTCATGAATGGCCACATATAAAATCGTATTCTTGTCCACAAACTCTTGATTCTTTTGGCGGATACAGAGAATGATTTTTTCTCCCTTGTTAACACTATACGAAGTGTAACCACTGTCGGGGCTGCCCTCTGATATCGAACTGGGATTAAAATTCTTATAAAGGCGTTGAACATCCGCATTGTCAGGATATTTAGCCATGAGGTGATTGACAAGTGTACTCAAGTCCTTTGTCACGGCCGCCAAAAGGTCCGCAGCCTGCTGCTTGTCGTCCAAGTTGCGCACCAGATATTCGCGTTGATCAGTCGACGATTTCACATATTCAACTTCTCCATAGTGGTTCATCAAGTACATGAGCAGAATTATTGCCATGATGAAAATGACGAAAATCTCGGTAAAATGAATCATATTGTCTCGTATATTACAATCTTGCGATGGAATAAATATTTGCGCCGGGATAAAAAGATGACTACTTCAAATTATAGTTTAAGTGCAAGACGCATATCATACTACAACTAGTATTTTCCAAATGTCAGCAAAAAAGACACCCATTGTGTTCCAGGCCCTCGCATGGCACGCTGAGGACATCGAGACGGACGAGGTCCACGAAAAACATGGCCCCATATTGCAATACGTGATCAAGATTTTTGGCATGGACGCCGAGGGCCGCAAGATCTCCGTGTCGGTCAAGGAGTTCCCGGCGTTCTTTTGTGTCAAGGCCGAGCCCCACTGGCACACCGACGAGATCAAGATCCTTCGCTCTTTTCTGACGCGCAACTTGAAGTACCACCACACAAGGTTGTTGCGCAGCAAGGACTTTTGGGGGTTCACTGACAATGAAGAATTCAACTTTTTGCGCATCACGTTTTCGAGCCAGAAGGACATGAAGCATGCCATCTCGGTGCTCAACCGCTACCACAACATCTCGGGCCTTGGCCAGTCTATCAAGATCAAGATGTACGAGTCCAACATTGACCCCTACATCCGGTTCATCCACATGAACGGCCTTCAGCCCACAGGCTGGATCAAGCTCGACAGGTACTCGACCAGCACAGACCTGTTGCCTGCCATCTCGGACGTCGACGTGGAAGCACACTGGAAGAACGTGTTGCCCTTCGAGAGCGACGCCATTGCTCCCTTTCTCGTCGCAAGCTTTGATATCGAGTGCACAAGCAGTGGTGGCGACTTTCCAATGCCCAAGAAGGACTACAGGCACATCGCCTCGCAGCTCTATGACATTCACAAAAAGATGACAAGCCGTGGGCTCACTGACTACAACAAGAAGACAGGGCTCAACACATGCTTGCTTGCAGCCATTGGCCTTGGCCCGGAGCACCCCGAGTTCTCGATTTGCCGGGTCATTCCCAAGTTCCAGCCCAAGGACACGGCGTCAGAGGCCATCGAGGCCATGATAGACGAGGTCAACACGATCTTGGTGCACAAGGCGGTCAAAGACAAGGTCGTGACGGCGCTCGCCAAGTTTTTCGAGAAGCGCCCTGAGATCTTCCCGCCCTTGAGCGGTGACCCGATCATACAGATTGGCACAACATTTCACAGCTACGGCTCAAAGGAGTGCTCGTTCAGGCACATTGTGACACTGGGCTCGTGTGAGGACATCGAGGGGGCGACTGTGGAGACATGCGGGTCGGAGGAGGAGTTGTTGTTGCGCTGGACCAAGATGATGCGCAAGGTCAATCCCGACATCATCACAGGCTACAACATCTTTGGGTTTGACTTTGAGTACATGTACCACAGGGCCCAGGAGCTTGGTGTGGCCCAGCGCTTCATGAAGCTCTCCCGCTTCAAGGACAGGACGTGTGGCTTCAAGGAGCAGCGGCTCTCGTCCTCAGCATTGGGTGACAACTTTTTGAAATACGTCGACATGGAGGGCAGGGTGCTCTGTGACCTGATGAAGATCGTGCAGCGCGACCACAAGCTGGACTCGTACAAGCTGGACGCAGTGGCCAACCACTTCATGAAGCTCAACAAGCACGACGTCTCGCCCCAGGAGATCTTTGCCCTGCAGAAGGGATCGGCTGCTGACCGCAGGAAGATCGCCGAGTACTGCATTCAGGATTGCGCGCTCTGCAACTACCTCGTGATGAAGCTCGAGATTGTGGCCAACAACATGGGTATGTCCAACGTGTGCCTCGTGCCCATGTCGTTCATTTTCATGAGGGGACAGGGCATCAAGATCTTCAGCCTGGTCTTGAAAGAGTGCTATGCCAACGGGTACATGATCCCGGTGATCAAGAAGGACATTTCGGTTCGCAAGGAGGACATCGAGTTCTTTGGGTCAGAGACGCTCAAGGCGTCCAAGATCGAGGACGAGGTCAAGCGGCTGTGCAAGTTGTTGCGCACCGAAAAGGCCATGGACAACTTCAAGCCCACGAGCATCTCAGCAGGCGTGATTGCGACGGCGATGGCCAACCTGTCTGTCACAAGCAACAAGTTGATTCCGCCCCTGTCCTTGTTCCAGGGCAAGTGGAAGTGGCTCAAGCAGGCCGACCTGGACCATGTCATCTCCGTGGTGCAGAAGAACAATGACGAGGACCAAGTCGAGCCAGTGTCCCTAGATGACGACTCGTACGAGGGCGCCATTGTGTTGGACCCCAAGACATGCATCTATGTGGACCAGCCCGTGGCAGTGTTGGACTATGCATCGCTCTACCCCTCGTCCATGATATCGGAGAACCTGTCGCACGACTGCATTGTGTTGGACCCCAAGTATGACAACATCGAGGGGGTCGAGTACCTTGACATTACATACGACCTGTATGATGGCAAGAAGCAGAAAATCGGCGAGAAGCACTGCCGATATGTGCAGGGGGAAAAAGGGATCATTCCGCGCATCTTGCAGAAGCTGTTGACGGCGCGCAAGACCACCCGCAAAAAGATGACATGGAAGACTTACGGGGGCATATCTGGCATCTATGACGAAAAGGCACAGACCATCACGGATACCGCAGGTACAGGCACGGTGGTCAAGGTCGTCAATCCCACCGAACTCACGGACACCTTCAACGAGTTCCAGATTGCGGTGTTGGACGGCCTACAGAACGCCTATAAGGTGACTGCCAACTCGCTCTATGGTCAGATTGGTGCCAAGACCAGCCCTATCTACCTGAAGGAGATTGCCGCATGCACCACGGCCACTGGCCGCAAGATGATCATGATGGCCCGTGACTTTCTCGTGGACAAGTACAAGGCGGACGTGATTTACGGTGACACAGACTCAATTTTCGTGACGTTTCCCGAGCTCAAGGCGGACACACCCCATGGCAAGATCATGCCCTCGATATTGGCCAGCCAGGCTGCCTCTGCTGAGTTCAAAAAGCTTATAAAGAAGCCGCACGACCTCGAGTATGAGAAGACGTTCTGGCCGTTCATCCTCTTGTCCAAGAAGAGGTATGTGGGCAACCTGTATGAGATGGATGACCGCAAGTTCAAGCAAAAGAGCATGGGCATTGTGTTGAAGCGCAGGGACAATGCCAACATTGTGAAGAAGATCTATGGTGGCATCATTGACATCATCTTGAGTGAGCAAGACGTGTCCAAGTCGGTTGACTTTTTGACAAGCAGCCTCAGCAACCTGATCAAGGGCAAGTACCCCATCGAGGACCTGATCATAAGCAAGTCGCTCAAGGCCGAGTACAAGGACCCCACACGCATTGCCCACAAGGTCTTGGCGGACCGCATCGCGGAGCGTGAGCCTGGCAACAAGCCCCAGATCGGCGACAGGATCCCTTACTTGTACGTGTCGATGCCCGAGCCAGAAAAGGGGGTCAAGCAGTTGCAGGGCGAGCGCATCGAGACGCCGCAGTATACGCAGCAGGCTGGCCTCAGCCCCGACTACAACTTTTACATTACCAACCAGATCATGAAGCCCATCCTCCAGATCTATGCATTGGTGGTGGAGCAGCTGCCGGGCTTTGGGGCCAAGCCACCTAACTACTACAAGGTGATTGCGCGGCGGCTGCGGCAGGAGCTGAACAACGAGGACAAGGAAAAGGACAAGATGTCGACCATTCGGGAGATGGACGTCAAGCAAATCTTGTTCGACCCTATATTGGCCAAGATTGAAAACGTCAAGATCAAAAAGTCATTAGTTGCCAAGAAGTATTACAAGGACAAGAACGGACAAGTACCCAAGGACGCAGATGCCTAAGTGGAGTGTATAAGGACAAGTACCCAATGATGTGTAAATGACTGAATGCACGAATATAAAAGGTATTGACAATATCGGGTGCTCGTGCTATATCAACACAGCATTACAATGCTTGTACAGTGATCCAACATTTGATTCATTTCTTATCAAAGCTATTCGCAAAAATAGTAATAATGCCAACTTGGCCCCGCTACTTCGCCAAGAAACAATACAGCAAAACATCAGACCTCTAGTCCGTAGCTTGCATCAGCGGATTGGTAAATACATGGACCTCAATATGCAGAATGACATGCAAGAGTTCCTATTATTGCTTTTCGACGAGCTTGACAAGGAATTGGAAAAGAAAAACATGGATAAAAGGCAAAGGTCACAAGAGCCTCACACATTCCATTCATTTCTGAAAAAAGAGTGGGCGCGTAATCACTTCCAAGGGGTTACATCGCTCTCTGACAGGATCTATGGTCAGACAGTGTCACAGATCAAATGTCCTACATGTGCCAAAATCTTTCACAATGCCGAGAACTTTTGCACACTCACGCTTGATCTCCCCACTAAAGAGACAACACTCATTGACCTTGTCTCGGACTATTTCAAGGGTGATATTGTTAATGATTGGAAGTGTGACACCTGTGGCACTACCCATGCTCAAGTCCAAAAGGATATCAAGCTGACGCGTGTTCCCAAGGTCCTCATGATCACGTTGAAGCGATTTGGGGATGGGCCATATCGCAAAAATTCAAGCCATGTTGAAATTGTTCCCGACATTACTCTAACATGTCTCATGAGAGAGCAACACAAGTACAATCTGACAGGTGTGGGATGTCACACGGGATGTGGACTGGGTGGACACTATTACGCGGTTGTAAAAGACACAATCAATAGTGACTGGTACACAGTGGATGACGAAACTGTCACAAAAGCCAAGGGTGTCGACGGCCGTGCTGCCTATATGCTCTTCTACTCTGCCTTTTGATTCTTCAACGCCTCTTGGAGCTCCCCTGTGGTCATCTGTTGAGTCCGCAACAATACATCCACTAATTCTTTTACAGTACCCGTCTTCAACTTGCTAATAGTTTCCTTGGCAGCTTCTTGGCTTGTCGTGATGCCCTCTAGAGTGCGAGTAGCCAATCGATCGATCTTGTCCCTGTCCGGTCCATCTCCAGAAAGCGATTGTGTGAGTTGTATAAAGCGCTCTAGAATCTCCATTTGTTTTTGTACTTGCACTTCGTACTCGGCGGCCACCCCACTGATTGCGTACTCAAATATGTCTTGATATTGAGAAATGATTAGAATAAAAATCACATTCATTTGGATATATTTATAGCGGTAAAACATGGCGTCCGTCTGCAATCGGGTAAAAGGTGCGAATATAGTACCAAGCTTTTTCTGCATTTTGTCTCCTACAACACCCGACTCGCTAAACCGCGATTGAAGTGGTTGCATTTTAGCCTCGTTTGTGCGAGCCAAGGAATTATAAAGCTCGCTATCAGAGTTTATAGAGTCACGGCTACCTGTACCGTTGGGGAACATGGCCTTGTCCGTTTGCGCTATCACTTCGATCAATTCACGCTTATTTATTTTTGGGTTGTCAGGCAGAGCCTCAATAAAGCGGCGCACCTCGTTTAAATCATTGTTCTTGAAAACCGACATGCCAGCGGCGAATTGGTCAATAAGATTGTTGAGACGTGGCACTGACTGCTGATGACTTTGTGCAGCTCCCATTTACTTTTACTATATAAGAAATTGTCAACACGATCAAAACAATAAAATAAATACAAGATGGATCATTTCTTGGCCGAAGTTTTTGATCTATATTCCCACAAGGACATTTATGAAAAGATAGGGCTTGCTATAGTCGATGGTCAGTTCAATTACCAAGAGCTCCTCACACACCCTCTTGTTATCAAGGGCCTTTTGAACCGATGGGTATATCGCAAGATTTTCAAAGTAGAGCCATGTAAGCAACACATCAAACATGATTACAATCTCTTTCACGAAATATTCAAATACAACATTGCCACCAACACAATTTACAAGTTCATTCAGATAGGAGCCGAAGCAAATATCAGTATCGAGTTTGAAAAGTACAAGCACGCTATCACTTCTGACGTATATTTTGTCAAGCAAGAGCTTTACGACAAGTTAGTGGCACGTGTTGGAAACACGAAAACATGCACATATGATTCCACCAAGACTCTATTCGAGCTTTTTAAACAATGCATTGGACCTGATGCCAATTTCTATAAAGACCAGATACAGAAAATATATGCTAATGAAAAAGGAAATAAAAACATTGTTACAAATCTGGATCTAGATGTTCCTACACTCCCTGTCCCACTCACAACATATAGCCAAGCTGATCACACTCTACGGATTTGTGCAAACGACTACTACTTGTGTCGCACAATCTACCAACAAAAGGTGTTGATCATTGGCGACGACGCTCCACTCGATGTCATGTCTGTTATTACAGCTTACAACCCAAAAGTAATATTCTACACGGATCCTTCGCGATCGCTTTTTGGTCTATCTTACCATGCCCCCATCGAGTACATTGCTGCTATTCCCAAGATAGCCAAAGAGTGCGTCATCATAGGTGCCAATGCATCGCTATGGGAAAATGCGTGTGTGATACCGTGCACAAAGGACATTCTTGCTTTTGACTATTTTGCGAGCACCATGATAAAAGAGTTCGCCAAGCAACCTGTAAATATTCCGAGCGAAATTCTAAAAGAATATTTTACAATTGTAAACAACTTGTCAGAACAAACGAGGACGACAAAAAACCCCAAGAATAGCATCTTGGTGATTGACAATCGGAAAAACATGATGAACGTTCTTGCAATCCAGATCTCGCTTAAAAACCTGCAGCACGATACATGGTCTATCATTTTCATGACTCTGCCTGATAACGAAGAGTATTATAGGACACATATGCCTGATCATGATATCAACTTTATCACACACCCTATTCAACAAAAACAAGGGCCATTCAGTATTGAGGACTATAACATTTTGATGAAGGACCCATTGACATGGCGACTCCTAGACAACCTCGGTGTTGAAACGGTGCTGACAGTACAAGACGACGGCATCATACTCAAGCCAGGACTTGAAACCGAGTTCTTTGACAACGACATGAAGTGTAATTATGATTACGTGGGTGCACCTTGGCAACCTAGTGACATGTTAAAAGGAACAGCCCCGGAGTATGTGGGCAATGGTGGCCTTTCGTTGCGCAATGTCAAAATGATGTGTTCTATCGCGGAAGCCCCTAATACATGTCGTGACAAGGTATTTAATGTGATGCAGCCGATGCCCGAGGACGTATTTTTTGCCACTGAAATCAAGAAAATAAATGGCTCGCGACTCCCTACAAGGAATAAAGCTCATCGATTTGCATCAGAAATGGTAATCAACCCATATTCCCTTGGAATTCATAAGCCATGGGGATATCACCCCATCAACCAAATAAAAAACATGTACTTTGCAACTGATTACGCAAAATCATGATGACTTAAAATTGAAGCTAGTTCGGCATCTCTTTTCTTCACAATATTCTGAACTATTTCTTTCGTAAAATGGGATTGTTGAATAGTATATTGTTCATATTTGATTTCTTTTCTACTTTTTAATTCTGCTTCTTTTTCTTTCCGTTTTGCAACAACCAATGCATTTCCAGCATCTCTCCGAGCAATCCATGCATGATATGATGCATCATTATCGTCTTTATCTATTTTGGTGTGGGTAAATTGTGGCAATAACGAAAGTAGTGTGTGATTTGCAGATTGTGTTCTATACAAACATTTAATCAATGCATCTGGTAGCTCACGTTTCTCTCCGAATATGCGAGAAATATCAATCAATTGTTGTTCAAGATTTTCGTTATTTTGTGGAAATGTATTCAATATATATTTTACAACATGATATTTCGAAATATATGCCATGATCCAATAATAAAAACGGCTTTATACCAAAACATAGCAAAACTCACACAAAGGCGAAAAATGGCACAGCGAGTAGAACAACTGACACGGCCATGATGATTGACTTGAGCGCACGAATAGCCCGCAGTCCCTCGGTATTATACCTGAAATATTTCTTTGTTTGCATGTATTGTGCTACGATGCAAATAATTGTAAAGAGCAAGAGCACATAGATGCCCCAGTCGATGATGAACGCCTTGATTAGGTCTGCGTTAATAATGAAATCACCCGAAGGTCGTTGGAAGATGTACATGGTCAGGAAGAGCACCGTGAGCATAAACATGATGAGTCCAAAGTCGATGGCAAGGAAGATGCAAATCATAACGACAAGGTTGGGTGGGTCTGAATTTTGCGCATAGACATTCTTCATGTACATTTCACTAAAAATCTTTTCGGTCAAGAAAAGCGACATGATAATTAAAAGAAAGTGAAATGCCTTGAGCACATAGCAAGCGATGAAGTGACTATCGAGTACGATATCCATGAGAGAGTGTTCATTATTGTATATCGAGATTAGTTTGGCATTTAAAGTAGCGATTTCCTGAATAAACTCGGTGCTCTTTTTTCCAAAGGCAGCACTTGCGTCAGGCGAGTTCCTATCTGCCAAGTTCTTGAGCTTTTCACCAACTTCACCCCCATGTTGCTTCGGTGAGTCAATATCGTTGTCACTTTTCAGCGTTGAGAAATTTGATAGATAAACATCTGCGAACCGATCACCAACCCCCTTGATTATAAGCGACAATTTTTCCACATTGGGCATGACTTCGTCTGTGATGGTCTTCATGACACCTCGATAGTCTTCATATGCCCATCCTAGCTCCTTAGAGTCTTCGGGATGTCGCTTGGCCCATAGGTTGTACTGGTCCTCACTCATGTCCATGTATTCCATGAACCTTGATATATAGCCGTAATTGTGTCTCATTTTTCGCAGATAAAACTGCTTGCAATGCTTGTAAAACGCCACGTACAATGATTTGGCCTCGACAAAGAACTTGTTCATCTCGCGAATGACCGCCTCTTGAGTGCGCAACGACACAGAGCCTTTCTTTTCCTGATCTTGTCTTTTTTTTTCAAGCTCACCTGTCTTGTCTTTTGCTTCAATATCACTGTTTATCAACACTTGGTTGTCCTTCATATTCTTCACACGCTCGGTGATTGCAAGCACTGTTTTTTTGAACAGTTGCTCCAAGGCTGCAATCTGACTTTTGCCTATGTTTGTGGCAATCTTGTGCTCGACTTTCAAATCCACCACTAGTTTCTTCATGACGGACAAGTTAAAAGTGCGACGCAACGACGAGTTCTTGAGTTTTGAAACAGTATTACTCGGAGGGCATTTACATTTTGTTCCTTTTCTCTTGGCTGTTTGCTCGAAATCCTCCGAGTTTGAATCGTCCGCATCACTTTCTTCCTCTTCTTCCTGTTCCTGTTGTCGCTTGTTCCTTCTTTCTTCCTTGGCCAATTGCTTTTTAAGATTATGAAAATCTTTTTCCTTGGTTCTTGTGGCATGGTTTTTTTTTAAAGCAGTCTTGACCAACTCGTCTTTGTCATCGCTATCAGCTTCACTTGCGCTTCCACTGTCACTATCACTGTCACTATCACTTTCACCATGATCGCTCATACGAGATCTTTCACGTTTATTGTGAAACGGATTACTATTGGGGTTCCAATTTTCAAAAAGTGATTCAAATGGATTTTTACCAATCCAAGCCTCTTGCAGTGTATTAAACGGCTTATCCCATGACGACACGGACACTGACATTGAAACTATTATTTTACACGCAGATTTTTTACATGCACAAAAACATGGCACCTCTGTAATAATGGCGAGTTCTGCACCAACGCAAAACAACCCCGACATGTCGAGTGATTTCTATCAATCAGCAGGTATCATTTGGGATTTGATCAGCGGATCCTTGTCAAGTGTCCATTACATGTTGATAGCAATTCTTACAATTTGGGCACTTGTTGTGTTCTTTATTGCATGGTACAAGGGTAAAGCGTCTGTCATCTTGCCCTTTTTATGTCTGATCGGGATCATCTTGTTGGCCACTTCCAACTATTGTTCCCAACTTGAAAACAACATTCTTGAAGATAATGACAGGATCGTGATGAGCAATCGGTTGTACATTGTTCTCAGTTTTGTGTGCAACTACTTGTACGTGATAGCACGTGTCATAATCTATGGCCTTGTTTTCTTCTACATTGTGGTCGTCTATCTAACGGTGGTCGAGATCCATACCACCATTGGCCGAAAATACCCATTGAAATATATATTTCCACTGATCGAGTGGTTTACTCTGTTTGGTCCATGGTTTAGCATCCGGCAACATACCGAGGTGGCTTTTGCTGAATATGACAAGAAAGCACCAGATCCCAAAAGAGCCAAGTATGATCCTAATATAAAGGAACTATTCACAGACAATGACAACGAGCCCCAATACTTGAAAGCAAACGAGCTCTATGAAAAAGGCGACAAGCTAAACAAGCAAATCACCTATTTTGATGGCCAAGTGGTGCAAAATCCCAGATTCAAAAAGTTGTATACCTTGCTCACTCCAGATGCCCTATTTCAATCTATTAATAGCTCTGACGTGAGTAACTGGCGAGCTCACGCAGGCATCTTTCTCATAGGCATCATCTTGTCCATCATTTACGGCATGTTTGGCATTGACAAACCAACATGTAATACAACTCTAGGCAACATCCCTACGGACATCGAGATGAAAATCAAGACACAATTTGTCGAAGGCCTTATTGCAGTAAGTTTGGTAATGAGTGTGATATATTTGATCATTTATATTTGGAAAGCATTCAGCTAAAAAATAAGTAATACATGAGAAAAAATAAAGAATAAAATACAAATAATAATAAAACAGTTGCATTTGTCAAAATATAATTCAAATAAATACAATAAGCAAAGGGCAACCTACAATGTACAATGAAGCACATATCATATAGACCTTTGCAAATCGCTTATTATCGTCTTTTATTGTCAGGTTGTATCGATACATATAGCTCATGGTCAGCCATAATAAAAACATCAGTGTTATGAATCCAATAACAAAAATCTTGACATAAGTCCCCAAGCGCCCTTTATAAGCCATTGTGAATGCTACAAAGAGTACGAGTGCTATTAAATTCGCCAAGACATAGTAGCGGTGATGATAGTTTATGGTGCATGGATTGATCCACTTGATCGCTATAAAATGGCCAATCCCAAAGGCGAGCAGTCCAAAGCAAATAAACACGACAACGATTTGTAAGATAGTCATTCGCTTTTGTAGATCAATGCTTGCTTTGTTTCCAAGCCGCGCCTTTCTTGCATCTTGTGTCTCTTCAAGCGAGTCCAAAATAGCCTGAGCCTTTTTCACACACTCTTTTAATATTTCTATTTGTTTTTTCAGGGAATCAGATTCTACAACATCTTTCATCAAATCATTCACAGCCGCCACATGTTCTGCTTTTCCACGAACTTTTACTTGATCGACAATGTCATGCAATCTCTCCAAGAGGTATGCTTGCTCTTTGCGCAACTTGGACAGCTCCTCTTGAAATCGCCGTTCTTTTTCTCTCTCGTCATCCCGAGTCTTTTTTTCGCTCTCGAGTACAGATATCAAATCGTGCAACCTAGCCTTTTCCGTAGTGAGCTTTCCAACAGCCACTTGACACGATCCAATTGCCTTGCCAAGAATATCGATTTGGGTTGTGTCAACAATGGATTTGTATTCACCATTTTGTTTAAAAGCAATGGCAATCTCTTTTTCAAAATCAGGTGCATTTAAAAGTTGAGACTTTGCTCTTGCTATAATATATTCTATATCATCACCACCACCAACCGGGCGAGACTCAATATTATCACATGTTGTTGCAATATCCTTCGTATAAGAGATGATAATATTATCCTTTTCTGAAATATCTTGTGCGATGTTTGCTATAATGTCACCAAGTTTTGCAAGCGTGTCCTTTTTCAGAGATTCCAATGATTCCTTGTGAGCTTTTTCTAAGCTTTCTCCCGCTTCTAGAGCCTCTTGTGCATATTTGTTTCTTCCATTTACCCTGCTTTCCAACACCTTGATATCCTGCTTTGACTTGCCATACAAAAGCTCTGCGCTTTTAATCGTTACAACACTTGGGTCAAGCTTGAACTTGCTTTGGATTTCTAAAGATGCCGAATATTTATCATCAATTTGGTGTTGAATCACAATGTATTTTTCAAGATCATCCTTGTCTTTATCAACAATAGCTTTCACTTTTGCCTTGTCATCTGCTTGGACATATCCTATGTCTAGTATATTTTTTTCTATTATGACCAATAATTTTATAGTGTCATCAACACTGTTCACATCTGCAATTGCTCCTGGAAGAGAGTATTCGGTTTTAAACACGTGTGGTAGTGTTTCGTTTTCAAACACAATACCAGTCGCCAAAGTAGTTATATCGGATTCATGTTTTGATATTTGATCGTTGGCTTTTTCAATTAAATCCTTGATTGAAGTATTAATAAAATCCACAGAGTATTGGTTCAACTCTTTGGCAATGCTATTCAACGCTTCTTCAGGGATGTCAAAATCAACCAATGATTTGTTGATGGCTTTCAGAGCATATTCATTTTCAATTATCGCTTGAATTTCCTCGACCAATTTGAAACTTGGGTCTCTGTCCAAATCTTGTATACAAACTTTCAAATTTTGTATAGCGGGATCCGTTATAGTTTTAAAATACTTGTGTATTTTCTCCAAATAACCAATTGCGCTTGAACATTTTTCTTTAATATTTAGAACCCGCTTTTCAAATTCTGCACGAAGTGTAGCTTGTCGTTTCGCCTCTTCAGCAGCCAACCTCGCAGCTTCCTTGGCCGCTTCTACTTCAGCTGCCAACCTTGCAGCCGCTTCTGCTTCAACAGCTAAACGAGCCCTTTCTTGTTCGGCTGCCAATCTAGCGGCCTCTTGTTCGGCTGCCAACTTTTCAGCAGCTACTCTGGCAGCCTCTTTGGCAATTAATCTAGCGTTTTCCTCGGCTGCTTTCCTTGTAGCTTCTAGTTCAGCTAGTCGATTGGCTTCCTCCTCTGCTGCTAACCGTTTAGCTTTTTCATCGGTCAACCTATTAAATTCGTCGACTGCATTAATAGTCAATTGTTTAGATGATGCCACATTACCAAGCAACTCCTTAATTGTATTGAGAAACTCATCTATATCGTCAATTGAGCTATCCGGACTATTGAATCGTTCCCCCATTTGTTTCAGCTCTTGAAAAGTAGTAAAAGCATTGTTGGCGTGTTGTGTTGATATATCGACCTGTTCATCGATATCTATATCTCCCGTTTTCAATCCAGCAATACTTTTTGCAACTTGTTTAGCATCTTGTGAAAGTTTCTCAGCTTCCAAAATGGAATCTGAAACCAATTTTGTTTTAACCTCTTTGTGCAAATGTAAAAGCCTTTGTAAATTGAGAATAATATTTCGTAACCTTTCTTTGTCCCACCCAACTTTTTTCCCAGGAATATTTTGATACCATTCTACAATAGTTGTAAGTCTAAAAAGATGTTGAAGGTCGACTATATTTGTGTCAGCTACCTCGGTTGTGTCTCCGATTTTAATTTCATCTAGTTTCAAGTACTTGGTTATAAATAATGTGACCTCGCCATGTATATAGTCCAAGTCTTTCTTTATACACAACTTGATTTGGTTTGTATCGTGTATATTCTTTGTAGCAAACACTTTGATATCTTTAAGAATGGCCCTATTATATATGATGCTCAACTCGGCATTTATTGCAGCTATAGCAGAAAAAGTATATTCTTGCAGAGCTTTACTGGATTGTTTTGACTGTTGTAACTCTCTTATTCTTTTTTTGTAGTCGCCTATTATATTCAAAAGGTTAACCCTAACCGAACCTAGTTTAGAATTGAGTTGTTCGCCTATTACACACACCCCTTTTAGAGTTGTATCCGTTAAAAGATCCTTCCATTTTATTGAATTCGCCATTATTATTCTCGCAGTTTAAAAATTCGCAAAAAAGGATCACATAAAACACTTTATATTCCACAATAGGAAAAGCAATAATAACGGATACACCCCACGAAGTCCCACTTCTTGCTTGTAACCCAAGTCGTAGCTCACTACGGTTTCTTTAATCACCATTTCAATGACTGAATATAGTGATAGGGCTAGCAAGATCATGAGGGCATATGTGACAACTTTGAGCATATCCCTGCGTTTGTATCCCATTTTTTCGGTATATGTGGGACTTGTGTGTTGTTGTTGTGGTTGTTTTTGTACAGGTTGTGTTTCAGTGACAAACGTTTCTTGTTTTGGCAAGGCCGAGATAGGCGTGGACAGTTGCCGCCCCCCTTCCTGTCCCTGTCTTGTAGCCACCACAA
>Ga0316220_1002821_pt1 | contig 15407 bp, 13 predicted proteins | sample TBH18005metaG_FD_203632 | JGI IMG/M metagenome (GOLD analysis project Ga0316220, IMG submission 203632) | Freshwater microbial communities from Trout Bog Lake, Wisconsin, USA - TBH18005 | ecosystem: Environmental > Aquatic > Freshwater > Lake > Hypolimnion/Profundal zone | place: USA: Wisconsin...
ATGCGGGGATGAAAAACGCCGGAGAACGCCTCGTCGAACTGCTCGAAGCTTACGGCGTGGAACTGATCTTCGGCATCCCCGGAGCGCATAATCTGGAGATGTATCGTGGGCTGGCAGCTTCATCCATCCGCCACGTTTTGGCCCGCCACGAACAAGGCGCCGCCTTCGCCGCAGATGGCTATGCGCGGGTGGCGGGGCGGCCCGGAGTATGCTTCCTGATCACCGGGCCGGGGGTCGCCAATGCCACCGCCGCCATCGGTCAAGCCTATTCCGATTCGGTGCCGATGCTGGTGATCTCAAGCGCCTGTGATCGCGATACGTTGGGCAAGGGGCCCGTAAGTTTAGGCAGGGGTTTCCTGCATGAATGCCGCGATCAAACGCTACTGACCGCCGGCGTCACCGCATGGTCGGTGATGGCGCAAACCGCCGATGACATTCCCCACGCCATCGCCAAAGCCTTCGCCCTCTTCGCGCAAGAACGCCCGCGCCCGGTGCATTTGTCCATCCCGATGGACGTGCTGAAGGAACCTGTCGCGGAGCCTTGGTCCCCCGTCCCGCCCCCCGAAAAGCACACCGCCGGCCCGCAGGCGATCTCCGCAGCGGTGCACCATCTGGCGGCCGCAACCAAGCCGCTGATCATCGTCGGCGGAGGCGCAGTGGGGGCCGCGCCAGAGATCCGCGCGCTGGCGGAACGGACGGGCGCGTTGGTGGCGTCCACCGTCGCAGGCAAGGGCATTTTGCCCGCTGACCACCCCCATAATGTCGGCAGTATCCTGTGCCTGAAAGAAGGCTGGGCACTGGCGGAGGCCGCCGATCTGGTGATCGCCATCGGCACGGAACTCGCCGAAACAGACTTTTGGCGGGCAAGTCTGCCGATCAAGGCGCCGATCATCCGGATGGACATCGACCCCACCAAAATCGCCGACAGCTATCCCGCCGCCGTCGGCTTGATCGGCGATGCCGCCCCCGACTTGCGCGCTCTGCTGGCCGAAATTGAGACGCAAAAGCTCCCCCACCGCGCCGCATGGGAGCCGCCCTTCACAAAAGCTGATATGCGCAGCGCCCTCGCCCCCTTGCAGCAAACGCATGAGCTGGTGTGGCAAACCGTGACCGCTGCCATACCCGCCGATACGATCATCACCGCCGACATGACGCAGTTGGGCTATAGCGGCAATTACCTGATGCCGCGCAGCCGACCGAACCAATGGCTGCACCCCACGGGTTTTGGCACGCTGGGCTATGCGCTGCCTGCCGCCATTGGCGCGGCGCTGGGGTCAGGCCAACCTGTACTCTGCGTGATCGGCGATGCCGGCCTGTTGTTCACCGTGGCCGAATTGGCGACCGCAGTAGAGGAAATTTGCAGCCCGTTGGTAATTTTGCTGTGGAACAACAGCGCACTTGGCGAGATCCGCGACAATATGGTGGATGCGGGGATCAGTCCGGTTGGCGTCATCGCACGTAACCCGGATTACATCGCGCTTGCCCGCGCCTTTGGCTGTGTGGGCATTGCGCCAACCTCTCTGGCAGGCTTGCATGCGGCGCTGGCACAGGCCATCACACGGCCCGGCGTAACGCTGATCGAAATGACCCCGGAGGCCGTGAATTGAAATTTGCCAATCTAACCACCCGCATCGCCGGAAAAGGTTCAAACGCTTGGGATCTGCATTTCGAGGCCGCCCGCCGCGTGGCCATCGGCGAGGTCGCGCCGGGTGCCTATCTGCTGCTCTCCGTAGGCGACCCCGATTTTGATACGCCGCGCCTGATCACTGACGCCGCCATCGCCAGCCTGAACGCCGGGCACACGCACTATACCGAGATGTCGGGCGCGGCCGATTTGCGGCAGATATTGGCCGACGATTATGCGGCGCGGATCGGTGCGCCCGTCCTGCCAGGGCAGGTGACGGTGATGGCGGGGGCGCAAAACGCGCTGTTCGGCACCTGCCTGGCACTGTTCGATCCGGGCGACGAGGTGATCATTTTCGACCCCGTCTATGTTACCTACCTCGATACGCTGGGGGTGTGCGGGGCCAAAGCTGTGACTGTGCCGACGCGGCCGGAGGATGGCTTTCTGCCCCGCCCCGCCGACATCCGCGCCGCGATCACATCCGCCACTCGCGCGATCATCGTAAATGACCCCAACAACCCCACGGGCGCGGTGATCCCGGAGGCATTGTGGCAGGACATCGCCGCCATCGCCATCGCCCATGACTTGTGGGTGATCGTCGACGAAGTTTACCGCGAGCTGGCCCACCCCGGATGCCTCGCCCCCTTTACGCTGGCATCCTTGCCCGGCATGGCCGAGCGGACAGTGGTGATCAGCAGCCTCTCCAAATCCCACGCGATGACCGGCTGGCGGCTGGGCTGGTCTATTGGCCCCACGGATTACGGCGCACATGCCGCCAAGCTCAACATCGTCATGCTCTACGGCGGGCCAGAGTTCATTCAGGACGCCGCCTGCGCCGCCTTGCGCGAGGGAAGCCAGTTCGCCGCCGACATGGCGCGCGAATATGCAGCGCGCGCGAAGGTTGTGGTGGAAACCTTGGCCAGCGCCCCCGGCCTGCGCCCCATTGCGCCGCAAGCCGGGATGTTCGTGATGGTCGATGTGCGCGGCTGCGGCATCTCCTCCGGCGAATTTGCCGCCAGACTGTTTGACGACGCCGGTATCGTCGTGCTGGCGGGCGAGGCCTTTGGCGCCCAGGCCGAAGGCCACATCCGCATCGGCTTGGTGCACGGGACAGAGGTTTTGCGCGAAGCCTGCTTTAAAATTGGCGCGCTGGCTGAAAGACTGATTAAACAGGCCCCATAACACACGCAAACATACACCGGGAGACACCTATGCCACCGAACCACAGACCCCCGCGCGCTCTGGGCTTTGGCATGGTGCTGGCGCTGGTGGTGGGCAATATGATTGGCTCGGGTGTCTATCTGCTGCCCGCGACGTTGGCGCCGCTGGGGGCCAATGCCTTGCTTGGCTGGGGGGTGACGATTGCGGGCGCGCTGTCACTGGCATGGGTGTTCGCACGGCTTTCTGTGACCATCTCCAAGGCGGGCGGGCCTTATGCCTATGTCGAGGCGGCCTTTGGGCGGGGCCCCGGCTTTGCGGTGGCTTGGAGCTATTGGGTACTGCTATGGTCCGGCAATGGGGCGATCGCGGTAGCGGCGGTCAGCGCTCTCAGCAGCCCGTTTGCCTTTTTGCGCGCGCCCGCGATGGCAGCGGCTGCTTCGCTGGTGTTCGTATGGGCGCTGGTTTACGTCAACATTCGCGGGGTAGCGCTGGCGGGGCACGTGCAGGTGGTCACTACCATCGCCAAGCTGGTCCCGCTGGCCTTGGTGATCCTTCTGGGCGCGTGGTTTTTGCTGCCGGTATCACATGTGGCGCTAGTGACGCCCTCCGCCGTGCCGATCAGCGCGCAGGCCATCGCACAGGCCGCCGCGCTGACTTTCTGGGGGTTTCTTGGGGTAGAGGCCGCCACTGTTCCGTCGGATAAAATCATTGATGCGGAGCGAAACGTGCCGCGCGCCACCATGTGGGGAACGGCGTTCACCGGGGTGATATACCTCGCCATAGCGGCGACTTTGCAATATTTCATGTCATCGCGGGCCTTGGCGAATTCGCCCGCGCCGGTGGCCGATTTTCTGGGGCGCTCGTTCGGGCCGGTGGCCGCCGATGCGATGGCCTTGTTTGCGGCGGTCAGCGCCCTGGGTGCCTTGAACGGCTTCATCCTGTTGCAGGGCGAGATGCCTTGGGCGATGGCGCGCGGGGGAGTATTTCCAGCATGGTTCGCCGCCGAGACCCCGCAAGGCACCCCTGCCCGCGCGCATCTGGTTTCGGGCGTTTTGCTCAGCGCGGTGATGTTGCTGAACTACACCGGCAGCAACACGGCGAAACTCTTCGCCGACATCGCCGAGATCAGCCTTGCCGCCGGCATGCTTGCCTATTTCGCCAGCGCGCTGGCCGCATTGAAACTGGTGCGCGGAGAGCGCGTTTTGCCGGTTGCGGCGGTGGTTTCGGCGGGGTTTGTCGCGTGGATGGTGTGGGGGTTGGGGCTGCATGCCAACCTGTGGGGGCTGGCTCTGCTGGCCGCCGGCGCGCCGATCTATTGGCATATGGCAACGCGCGCCAAGGCCTAGACCTTGGCGCATCTGGGGGATAGGAGGGCTGCTCCCGGATAACCAAAGGCGCGCCCATGACACCCCGTGAAACCACCGTCAGCGAAGTCATGGCGGAGAGCGGCGTCGCCTTTGGCACCAGCGGCGCGCGCGGACTGGTATCGGCGATGACCGACTATGTCTGCTATGCCTACACCGTCGGTTTTTTGCAGCATCTGACGAGCGTCGGCGAGTTCGGCCCCGGCCGGCACGTGGCTTTGGCCGGCGACCTGCGTCCCAGCACCCCACGCATCATGGCCGCCTGCGCTGCCGCGATCCGCGACATGGGCGGCAATCCGGTCAATTGCGGCTTCGTGCCGACCCCTGCACTGGCGTTTTACGCTTTTAGCCGGCGCATCCCCAGCCTGATGGTCACCGGCAGCCACATTCCCGACGACCGCAACGGAATAAAATTCTACCGTGCCGCCAGCGAGGTTCTGAAGGCCGACGAACTGGCCATGTCCGCGCAGCGACTGTCGATCGGCCCTGATAAATTCAAAGTTGATGGCGGTTTACGCGATCCCGTGCCACTCCCCGCCGCCGTGGATGTCGAGACTGCCTATGTCGCGCGCTACGCCAATTGGTACGGGCCGGACGCGCTGAAAGGTTTGCGCGTTGGCGTCTATCAACATTCCTCGGTGGCGCGTGATCTGCTGGTACGCATCGTCCAAACCTTAGGCGCAGAGGCGATCCCTCTGGGCAGGTCCACGCGGTTTGTCCCCGTCGATACCGAGGCCATCCGCCCAGAGGACGACGCCCTGGCGCTGGAATGGGCGCAGGAATATGGTTTCGATGCGATCTGCTCTACCGATGGCGACGCTGACCGGCCGCTGTTTGCCGGGCCTGACGGGCTGTGGCTACGCGGCGATGTTCTGGGCGTTTTATGCGCGCGCGAACTGGGCGCAGACCGCGTTATTACGCCGGTCAGCAGCAACACGGTGGTGGAAAAATGCGGCGCCTTTGACCGCGTAGTGCGCACCCGCATCGGCTCGCCCTACGTGATCGCCGCCATTGATGCTGAGGTTGCGGACGGCGGCAAGCTGGTCTGCGGATACGAGGCCAATGGCGGTTTCCTGCTGGGCAGCGATCTGGCAAAAGGCGCGCGCCGCCTCAGCGCCCTGCCCACCCGCGATGCAGTTCTGCCGATCTTGTCGCTGCTGGTGGCGGCGGCAGAGGGGCGGCTGGGCACGTTGCAGGCCAGCCTGCCCCCGCGTTTCACCTATTCCGACCGCATCAAGGGCCTGCCGACCGAGGTCAGCCAGCGCCTGATCGCCCACCTCACCGAGGGTAACGAGCCTGCGCGGATCACCCGTATCACCGCGTTATTCGGCGATTTGGTGGGCATTGCGGCGGCGCTGGACCAGACCGACGGCTTGCGGATCACCTTCTCAGGGCATGAGGTCATCCACCTACGTCCATCAGGTAATGCCCCAGAACTCAGGTGCTACACCGAGGCCGACAGCGCTCCCCGCGCCGCAGAACTGGGCCACGCGGCACTGGCGATTATGCGCGAAGCCGTGCAGGCTTGAAACACCCATGATGCACGTGCCGCAATAGGCCTGCGTTGCTGCAAAAGATCGTTTGCGGGTACCATCAGATCGCGGCCTTTCAGATGAACCAGTTTGCTGCACGTCGGCGACAGTTGACGCACGCAGAACAACATGAGACCACCAGTCGTCTAAGTTTCTGGACCTATTAAATCCCGGTAAGCGTGACCTGTGGGCCGCTTTGCGCGGGCAGGACGGTGCGTAATAGGTAGGACGCAGAACCTGCCTCTCTTATGATAATATCACAAGTTGCGTCCATATCGTTCAAAGCATACCTGTAAGCGGAGCCCCAACCCCACCTTGCGCTGATACGGCGCTACGGCGATTTGCGACGTCCTGATTTTGGGCGAGGCGTTACTCCTATGATAATCTCTAGTGATGATCCTGTGAGCAAGGGGGCTCAGCGGTTCGAGGTGTTCACGGGCACTGGCAGGCGTCGGGAGTGGCCACCGGAGTTGAAGGCTTCGATTGTTGCGGAGTGCTGTCCGGGACGCGGGGGTGTCAGCGCAGTCGCGCATCGCCCTAGGCGGCATCCCCACCGAGGCGCGACAAGCACAGGTGCTGGTATCCAAGTACGCTGATCACTTGCCGCTGTACCGCCAAGCCCAGATTTATGCCCGGCAGGGCATCCAGCTTGACCGATCGACCTTGGCCGATTGGGTCACGTACGTCGCAAATTTTTCGAACTCGCAGAGAAATCACCGGTGGCCGTCGAAGTGCTGCGCCGCATCGCGCTCCTCTACGTCATCGAGGGTGAAGCGCGCGGGCTCCCCGCAGAGCGGCGCCGTCATGCCCGTGGCGAGCGCAGCCGTGTGCTTGTCGATGATCTACACCTATTTCTCGAAGCCAAAAACCGCCAGGTCAGCGCCAAGTCCAAACTCGGTGAGGCCATTCGCTATATTCGACATACGGGATACCCCGGGATCGGGGCGGGTGCACAAAAAAATGCACAGTTTGAGTCACAATCTGATGTGATTGTTTCCGCTACCAATTACCCGCCTTTGAGGGAACGGCGGATTTCCGGGCTTAAGCCGATATTTTGAAAAGAAATGGTAGGGAGGAGGGATTTAAATTGAAGGCATTTTATGACATATTATCATGTTGTTAGTTAAGAGCACTCGCTCTGGAGGCCCCCATTTAGGCCCCCAACTTTTGCGGCTGCCGTGCAAAACGTCGGTTCCGCTTGCTATCTTTGTTACCATATAGCGGCGATTACGCCGCGTCACGAAACTGCACGATCCGCTGGAATTCGGCAAGTAGTTCGGGATGGTGCCGGGCAAGGTGGTGAACAACACGCACGCTTTCGGTCAGGCGGGCAAGATAGCCCATCGCCAGCACAAGGTCGAGATGGTCGATACCGTAGCTTTGCTCGATCATCCGGAATTCGCGGTCGATGTTCGTCGCCTCGCGTTCCATGTGTTCGAGTTGCTCGTCGCTCAGGCCCCGGATGGATTTGCGCTGCGGGCTAACAAGTTGGTGTTGCGGCGTCGCTGCCACAAGCGATTGCGCATATGGCCATGAAAACTTGTTCATCGCCATCATGGTCTCCGCGACTTCAATCTGGCGCATGGGGCGGAGTTTCTTCAGTTCTCGAAAAGTGTTTATCGGCACCATCCGGTCTTGCAGTAGCTTGGCAACCTCATCACAGATGCCTTCCAACAGGCGGCGCTTGTTGCGGATGCTTGATATGTTGACGAAAAGTGCCCGTGCAAGACGCTCCTCCGAAACGCCCTTTTCAAGCGCCTTCAGGATCATCTTGTGCTCCTGAACAATGGCCATCCGGCTGATACGCTTATTGTAGGTGATGGCCTCGTCATCGGTCGCCACAAGGCAGACAACATCATTGTCCCCCCGCTCTTTCAGAATGTCGATGCGAATGTGCCCGTCGAGAAGGCGATACCGCTCTTCATTTCCTGGCACGCGGATGACGACAGGCGGTTCGATAATGCCGACCTCGCGAATGGAGGCCGCGATTTGCGCGTATTTCGCCGACTTTCTCGTTGTATCCAGCATCGCGCGAAGAAGCTCGATGTCAGCGAGCGGAATCCGAAGACTGGTCGGTTCAAAGGCCTGTTTGATTTTTGGTTGCCGATTGGAACGGGTCATTGCACGCCGATCCTGACATTTTGAATCCGATCCGCGAGACGGGTCGGGATCGTCGCCAGACCTTCATCTTCAAGAAGTGCTACGAAAGGTTCATCGCTGGAAAGCTGGCTCAACGCTTCAACGATAAAAATCAGTCGGTTACGGGTCGCTTCGGTCTTTCGGATCATTATGCGCTTACGCTCAGTGTCTTCCCGAAAGGCTTTCACCAGGCCTTCGGGCGTCGAAGCTGCCTCCTTGCCGACTAGCTTGTTGAGCTTGGCGGCTTTGCCAGAGCGTTTTCGGACTTCCACCAAACGGCGTGCGGCAATGAGAGCACGCCCACGCAGCAGCTTTTCGTCGTAGGCCTTATGAAGCGCGGCTTGCACGCCCTGATCGTCGGCTTCACAGATTTCCAGGGCGACGGAAATGGGGAGATAGCCAGCTTCGACAGCGGCCACGAGTCGCCGTTCCCCGCGTTCCAGCAATCGCCCCACGATATACACATAGTTGGCTGATAGCCCGGTCATTGCCGCAATCTCGTTGTCGGAAAAGCCGCGCCCCCGCATCCCGAGGATGTCCTGTAGCAGGTCCACGGCCTGATGCTGGCGGCGAGCACAATTCTCGACGAGACTGGCGACCAAGCAATCTTCCTGATCGGCAGTCACAATAAGTGCGGGCACCTCATTCTGGCCGAGTTGCCTGAAGGCCTCAAGTCGGCCCTGTCCGCAGACAAGATCGTAAAGTGGCCCATCCTCGCCGTGACGACTGGTTACGGTTATCGGGCGCTTGAGTCCGATTTCGGCAATATTATCGACGATCCCCTTGAACACCTTTTTGTTGCGGAGGCGCGGATTGACCACGGTGATCCGGTCAATAGGGATCATCTCCACGCGCTGGGCGGGGAGCGCCACGGCTATGCCGCCTGCCGAAATGGCACGCGCTCGGCCAATGTGAAAAATCCCTCCAGGCTGTCGAAGCGAAAGGCGTCGAGCGACAGGCCATTGTAGTCGGCGAGGCGCAGCACGCCTTCGGCAACAGTCATGCGCGGCAAGATATAAAAATCGTGCGCATTCTTGTTATCCGAGTCCATCCTAACGCAAATGGTGAGGTCGGGCCGCAGGCTTTCGTCGATCCGGATTTTCCAGCGGCGGCTACCGCCGCGTGTCACCTTGCACCGGGCGATAACAATGGAAACGGTGATTTCGTCGCTGATCAGCAGCGTGTCATCTTTGAGATTCTGGATCGAGGTGCCGCCAGCGGCATGCACGCCATCGATCACTTCCCTGACAATCGAGGGGTGTATCAGGCGCAAGGCGCGGTTGACCTCAATGTAGCGGTAATCGTGGTCCGGGCTGAAACCGACAAGTGCATAGACGCGCAACAGACTGCCGAAGCGGACCTGATAGGCGCTGCTTGACGGGCAATCCTCAAACTCGTCGATGATGAGGCCGGACAAGTAGCCGTTCTTTTTGAGGATGTCCGAAAGAAGCGTGAGCATTTCGTCGTCGGTCAGGCGTTTCGACCTCTCCGCGATGATGATGCGCGCTTGGTCGAACAACGCCTGCGCGACAATCGGGGGAAAGGCTTGATCGTGCCTGATCCATTCCGAAGGATCATTGCGGACATGGCGGGCTTTCAGTTTGAAGGACGTGCGGCCCCAGACGTTGTGACCGGCATATTTGTCGTTGATGAGGATTTGGTGGACTGCTCCGCGTGTCCATGCACGCCCAAGGTCGGACAGAATGCCTTGGGCATTGAGCATATCGGCGATCTGCCGTTCCGATCTGCCGTCTTCAACGAATTGGCGGTAGATTTCACAGACGGTCGCGACCTCTTCGTCTGGCCCCCGCACGAGCACGACACGATCCGTGGCAATGCTCTTGTGCTCGCCCCGATCTAGCACGCCCTTTTGCTGGCCGCGCTCGTCAACAAGCATCCGGCGCAGACCGAAGCCGGGTGCACCGCCTTGGCGGTAGCCAAGGCTGATTAGGCGACATTGACCGGCAAAAACCTTGACCGATAGCTCACGGCTATATTCTCCTGCCATCGCGCGCTTGACGGTCTTGATGATCGACGAACCAATTGTGCCGTCGTTCTCAAATTGTTCGGCGCAATAGTGGATGGTGATGCCAGCGCGCTTGCAGCGCAATTCATAGTGGGCGGCTTCGTCGGGGTCCTGAAACCGGCCCCAGCGACTCACGTCGTAAACAAGGATCGCCTCGAAATCGGTGTTGCCGCTATCGATGTCCGAAAAAAGCCGCTGCAAAGATGCTCGCCCGTCTATGCGCAGGCCGCTCTTGCCTTCGTCAGCATAGGTACGGACAATCTCGAAGCCGCGCCGCCCGGCATAATCGCGAATCTCTGCTGCCTGATTATCGGTCGAGTATTTCTGATGCTCGGTAGACATCCGGACATATTGAGCCGCCCGCTTTGGCGGCGGATTTTCGGTGGGCCTATTGTCTGGTGTTCTCCACTCAATAACCATCATCATGCCTTGGTGTTGCCGGGGCAATACTTCGCTTCAATCTCCTTCGTAGCATAAAAGGAGAGGCAACATGTTTCCAAAGAAGGGCAGTTATTTTCCGGTCGGGCGCGACGCGCTGACCGACTCTGAATTTGCGCAGGTGATCGCCTCGGCCTTGAAGGTCGAATTCGGATCGACGCGCAACGGCGCGAAGATGATTAGGAAGTGGACCGGGGTAAGTGAGCGCACCGCGAAAAATTGGCTGAGCGGGGCGAATGCGCCAAGCGGTGTGCATCTGATCTTGCTGGCGCGCGAATCCAATGCGGTGCTCAAGGCGATGATGCTGATGGCGGAGAGGCCAGAGATGTCGCTGGGTGCGAGCCTCCTGTCATTACGGCGCGTGTTGGCGGAGACAATGGCGGCGCTCGATCAGATGATGTGATAGAACACTTCATCTTCGTAGGGCGGGTTCCGGGGTCGGGGCGGAAAGAACGATGGCCGCGACCGAAGGGAGCCGCCCGCACATCGTGTGGGGGCGGGTTAAGGAGAGTGCGCCGCCCCGAAGGGGGCGGCGCACTCTGCTAGCGGCTCATGCCGCTTCATTGATTCTCTCGGGGTTTGCCAGTTGGTACAGGTAAGCAACGGCGCGCTCGGCGTAGGCTGCTGCTTGCACGATGGCGCGGGTGTCGTTCTGGAGCACTTTGATCCAGCTTGCGATATAGCTGGCATGATCGGGGCGCGGCTCGATGGCCAGCCCAAGGTCGGCGGCAAGGAAAGCTGCGCCAAGCTCGGCGACCAATTCCTCGCGCGCATAACCTTCATCGCCCCATTTCTCGCGGCCAAAGCTGCGATCAAGGCGGCTCTTGTGGCGCGTCCAATGGGTCTTATGCCGATATCGGCATAACACGCATAATGCCGTAACCGGGATTATGCCGCATGGCGCTGAGATGTGGCGGCTATCAGCATGATGCAGCCATTTGTATTCGGCATAATCCTTGATGCTCCGACAACATGGAGCATCACGATCATGACCGATAATCCGAAGACCTGCGTCGATCCGTATCTGGACTCGTTCACGCAAAGCTTCGCCGCAGCCAACTATACGGCGGCGACGATCTGGACCTATCGCCATCTCGCGCGGAAGCTGGGGCGGTTGATGGACGACGCGGGGGTATTGCCCTCGGCATTGACCCCCGACCTCGCGGATCAACTGGCGCGAACGGTGGCCCGAGGATCGGAGACCACAATCCGCCCCCACAATCTTGCTCGCCGTTTCGCTGAGCATCTGATCGACATCGGTGTGGCGCAGCCGGTGCCGTTGACGGCAGCGCAGATCGCGCGAGCGACATTGCTGGCGGACTACGAAGCCTATCTCGTCAAGCAACGGGGCCTGAGTCCACGCACCATCTACCACGTGCTGCGCTTTGCCGACCGGTTTCTCGATCACCGCTTTGGAACCGGGATTATCGACCTGACACGTCTTCGCGCCGCCGACACCACTAGCTTCGTGCAGCATGTGTTGGCGCGACGAACGCCATACCGCGACAAGACGGTGACGACCCATCTGCGGACCTTCTTCCAGTATCTGTTCGCGTGCGGGGCAACGGCGACCAACCTCGCACCGAGCATCCCCAAGGCGGCACTGCGCTGGGATGCACGGCTGCCCCGGCACCTGTCGCCGGATGGGGTCGAAGCCGTCCTCGGCTCGGTGCGCGACAACCCCCGGCATGGCGCGCGCGATTATGCGATGCTGTTGCTTATGGCACGGCTCGGGCTGCGCGCGTTCGAGGTCATTGCAATCCAGCTCGATGATATCGACTGGCGTTCGGGCGAACTGCTGGTGCGCGGCAAAGGGCAGTTGCACGACCGCTTGCCGGTGACGGCCGAGGTCGGCGAAGCACTGAGCCGGTATCTTCGTGAGGAACGCGGGCCGGCGACGTGCCGCACGGCGTTCGTCACGCATATCGCACCACATTGTGCGTTCAAAAATGGCCAGATCATCAACACCATCCTCAAAGACGCCTTGGCGGCGACCGGCCAGAAGCCGGTCACGCCTTATGTGGGATCGCACCTCCTGCGTCATAGCCTTGCGACCCAGTTGGTGAATGCGGGTGCATCGCTCGATGAAGTGGGCGACGTGCTGCGGCACCGCTCGCGAATATCGACCATGATATATGCCCGGCTCGATACCGACGGTCTGCGGTCCATCGCGCAGCCCTGGCCGGTGGCGGGAGGCGTGCAATGAGCATCACGCCCCAGCTCGACTACTATCTGAGCGTCAGGCGCAGCCTTGGCTATGACCTTCGCACCGCAGAGCGCATACTCCGTCGCTTCGTCCGCTTCGCCGATCGGGAAGACGCCCTGCATGTCGATACGGCGCTGTTTCTGCGCTGGGATGCGAGCCTGCCCGATGCAGGTGTATCGACACGATCGGCCCGGTTTTGCGCGGTACGGCTGTTCGCGCAATGGCTGAGCGGCATCGATCCAGCCCACGAAGTGCTGCCGCGTGGGCTGCTGCCTAACCGTTACACGCGGCAGCATCCTTATATCTACAGCGAAGCCGAGATCGCGGCGATCATCGTTGCGGCCAAGGCCCTGCCGTCGATTTATGGTCTGCGCGGACTGACTTGCTCGACCCTGTTCGGTCTTATCGCCGTCACCGGCCTCAGGATCAGCGAGGCGCTGGCGCTCGACGATGATGAACTCGATACCGGCAATGGTGTGCTGCGCGTTCGGCGCGGGAAGCTCGGCAAGGAGCGGCTGCTCCCGCTCGACCCGACCGTGGTGGCGCAGCTCATCGCCTATACTGCCGAGCGTGACCGGCTGCTCGGGTGCGCCGCGCCCGCGTTCTTCGTCACCGAAAAGGGAAGGAGGCTGACTGACTGCGGCGCGCGCTACAACTTCGCGCATGTCTGCCAGCGGATCGGGTTGCGGCCGTTGCAGAAATATCTGCGACATGGGCGTGGTCCACGCATCCACGACCTTCGCCACACCTTCGCGGTACGCACGATGATCGACTGGTATCGGGCTGGCAAAGACCCGGCGCGCGAGATGATCCGGCTGACAACCTATCTGGGCCATACCGACCCCTCCAACACGTTCTGGTATCTGGAAGCGGTGCCCGAGCTACTCGATCTGGCGATGGCGCGAACGACCGCCAGCGGCGGGGAGGCGGTCCAATGAGCACCACCTTGCCCGCGCTGATCCAGCGCTTCTTCACCGACCGGTTGTGTGTCCAGATGGAGGCGAGCCACCATACGGTCGCGGGCTATCGCGATACGTTCCGCCTGCTGTTGCGGTTCGCGGGCGTTCGGCATGGCAAGCCGCCGGTCAAGCTCACGGTCGAGGACATCGACGCCGATCTGGTCGCCGACTTCCTCGTCCACGGCGAGACGGCGCGCGGGAACACGGCGCGCAGCCGCAACACGCGGCTCGCCGCGATCCGCTCGTTCTTCCGCTACGTCGCGATGGCCGATCCGGCCTGGCTGCTGCACTGCCAGCGTATCCTCGCGATGCCCAGCAAGCGCTATGTGAGGCGCGCGGTGACGTTCCTCGATGCCGACGAGATCGCGGCGTTGCTCGCGGCACCGGATCGCACGACATGGGCGGGACGGCGCGATCATGCGCTGCTCCTGCTTGCGGTCCAGACAGGCCTGCGGGCATCCGAGTTGGTCGGCCTGCGTTGCAGCGACGTGGTGCTGGGCAGTGGCGCGCACGTTCGCTGCATGGGCAAGGGTCGGAAGGAGCGATGCACGCCGCTCCGCCGTGACACGGCCAAGCTGCTCGCAGCATGGATCGGCGACCGCTGCGACAACAATGGGCCGCTGTTCCCGTCGATCCGGGGCGACCGGCTGAGCCGCGATGCGCTCGAACATCTGGTCCGCAAGCACTGCCTCACGGCATCGCGCGCCTGCCCGAGCATCGGCTCCAAGCGGGTCACGCCGCATACACTCCGCCACAGCACCGCGATGGACCTGCTCCATCATGGTATCGATCAAGCGGTGATAGCCCTCTGGCTAGGACACGAGTCCGTGACGACCACCCAGATATACATCCACGCCGACATGCGGATGAAGGAAAAGGCGCTCGCTCGCGTCGCCGCTCCGACAACCCCGACAGGCCGGTACCGGCCCGACGACCAGCTCCTCGCGTTCCTCGAAGGGCTCTGATTATGCCGAACACCCGCATGGCCGATGCCCGGAAAACCAACCTCCAGCACAGGCCATGCGGCATAATCCCGGTTACGGCATTATGCAAGGTTTCATGGCCTCGGGTGGCGTAATAACTTTGGACGTCATGGAAAGCCGCGAAGGGCGGAAGCTGGATGCGGTCAGCGGCTGGCGTATAATAAGCGCGGTCGCCGCCGTGGTTCACGATTGCGGGAATGTTGGCAAAAAATGCCTCGGCGGCCTCGATGCGTTCTGCCTCTGGCGTGGGTTCGGGCACGATATGAAACCGCTCGGGGAGTCCCTCGATCTGCGCCACGTTAAAGACGGTGTAGGTTTTCAGGAAACGGAACGATTGCGCCTTGTCCTCGCCGCTGGTTTCGTCGCGCACGGTCTTGCTGCTGTCGCCGTAATAAACGATATTTGCACCGCATTCGCCCTTGCGCACCTGTGCGCCCAAGGCTTGGGCCTGTCGGTAGGTCATCCATGACGGGCTGACAAAGCCGGACGCCTGCGCCTCGATCCACAACAGGATGACATTGATTCCGCGATAAGGCTGGCCGGTGGCGCGTAGCGGTCGCGCCCTGCCTGTTACGGCTATATCGCCGCCGCTCCATGGCTTCAGCCATGGACGGGTGCCCTTTTCCAGTTCGGCCAAGATGCGGTCGGTGATGCGGCTATGGGGGTCTTGCTTGATGGTCTGCTTGGTCATGTTTGCCTCCTTCTAATCCGCGCAGCGGGTCATGCCGCGCATGACCCCTGCCGACCCGGCGAGGGGCGGAGAGAGTGGGGGCAAGGTCCGGTGCCGGGGGTGGTGCGGGCGCAACGAAGTGAGCCACGGCCCCAAAGCGGCATCTTGCAGGGAGAGAGAGGCAGCGCCTCTTTCTTCCTCAGTTTCAGGGAGCACCCGCGTCGCTGGCGACGCTCAATGCATGGGGGGCTTGCCGCCCCGCCTTGTGCCAGCGGTAGAGTGCGGTCCGAAGGGCATGCCACAAT